>Ga0316226_1000065_pt1 | contig 171978 bp, 145 predicted proteins | sample TBH18017metaG_FD_206009 | JGI IMG/M metagenome (GOLD analysis project Ga0316226, IMG submission 206009) | Freshwater microbial communities from Trout Bog Lake, Wisconsin, USA - TBH18017 | ecosystem: Environmental > Aquatic > Freshwater > Lake > Hypolimnion/Profundal zone | place: USA...
ACCGTAAAGGCGACGTTATTCGAAAAAGTTCCCCCGTCCCAGATAACCGGGAAGGTGCCCAAGGCTGCGGCGTTCCCAACCTGCAGCGTTCCCGAGTTGATGATGAACTTACCGTTGGTGGCGAGGTCCGCACCGTTTAGAAGCAGCATGGAACTGGCGCTGTTTTGCGTCACGCTGGTGACATTGGTGCCGATCACGCCGGTGAGGCTTGTGGTTGCCGTCCCGGTGCCGCTGTTGGTGATCGTGCCGGTGTTATTGAGACTCGCTGCGGAGACGGTGATGGCACCGGTGCTATTGACGTTGAGGGTGATGTTGCCAATGTTCGCCACGGATGCGCCGCTGAGGGTCAAGGTGTTGGAGCTGGCGTTGTTGAGCGTGAGGGTGCCGGTGTTATAGAAATTGCCGCTGAGGGTGACCGCTGTTTGGCCGCTGGCCATGGTGAGATTGGCCGAGAGGTTGCCAGACCAGTTGGCCGCATCGGCAGCTGCAACTCCGAGAGAGGACGCGGTCAGGCTGCCATTGGACGCTGAACTGGTAACCAGACCGGCAGGGGCATAGAAGCTGCCCGTCGTGATGCTCTGGCCACCGAGATCAATGACGCCCGTGGTCAGGATCAGGGCACCGCCGTTCAGACTGCCGCCAGCCCCGAACTTGAGGATGCCGCCCGCATTGTTCATCGTGGTGGCACCGGTGTAGGTGTTACTGCCCGAGAGCGTCAGGATGCCGCTGCCGGTGTAGCTCAGGGCATTGGTGGCATTAAAGCTGCCCGGAGTGATGGAGCCCGTGATGTTGACGTTGCCAGAACCCGCGATGGTGTCCGTAATCACGCCGCCCGTAATCCCCTGCATGTTGAAGCCGCCCAAGCTGAGGGTGCCGGTGCTGCCGTTCACAGTCAAAGTCAGCGCAGCTCCTAATGCCACGTTATTGATCAACCCGCCGCCAAAGGTGAGGGTGCTGCTACCCCAAACCGGGATCGGCGTGGCGGCGATGGTGGTGCTCAATGTGCCCGTGCCGAAGCTCAAGTTGCCCGTGCCACCGAAGACGAAGCCGGTGGACGTGGAGACGTTGTTGTTGTTCGTCATCGTCTTGGCGCTGCCGCTGGTGTTGTCGATGACGGCTGTCGCAAAGTTCAGCGCCAAGGTGCCAGAGCCAATCGCCGTGTTGCTGTTAATGTTCAACACTCCAGCCGCAGTGCTCATCGTGGTGATGCCGTTGTAAGTGTTGTTACCGCTGAGGGTCAGTGCACCGCCAGTAATGGTCAAAGCCAGGTTGTTTTGGTTTGTTCCAGTCCCGCCGATGGTTCCGGCAAAGTTGGAAGGCGTGAGCAGACTACCTGCAAAGGTGAGTGTGGAGGTGCCGGTGGCCAATCCGCCACCGATGATGGCGTTGCTTGCGCCGCCACTGCCTTGAGTGAACAGGCCCGCGACGGTTTGCGCCTTGATATTGCTGGCATCACCCAAAATCAAAGTACCCGAGGTGGTGCTGTTGCCCAACACGACCATGTTCGCCACCGCGATGGAGCCCAAGGCTCCACCGAGTTGCAGCGCGCCATTCTGGATGTTCGTGAAGCCGCCGGAGTAACTGTTGACGCCGGTGTTGAGTATCAATGTGCCCGTGCCGATTTTGGTCAAGCTGCCGATGCCGCTGATGATACCCAACTCGGTCAACGTGTTGGTGCTGGTGACATCAAAGGTGCCGCCGCCCGTATTGAGCGTGATGGTGCGGATATTGGCACCCGAGTTGTCCAAGCTAAAGGTGCTGGTGGCTTGCAGGGTGCCGTTGTTCAACGTCAGAGCCGCGCCCGTGGTAATCAATCCCAAGCCGGAGTTGGCACTAATGCTGAGCACTGCTCCACCGCCGACCTGTGTCACACCAGTATAAGTGTTGATACCCCCGAGGATTGTCGTGCCGGGACCGTCGACGGAAAGCGTCTGAGCGCCTGCACCATTGGCAATCACAGCGTTGATTGTCAGGGTGCCGGTGCCGAAGTTATGGATAATCAGGTCAGATGCGGATGTCGTATTGCTCTTCAGAGAACCGCCGGTCGCAACGTCGTTAATTTGATAGGCACTCGAACCGACAAACAAGATACCGCCGCTGGTGATCGTCAGCACTTGGCCGTTGATGTCGAGCGATTGCCCTGCCCCGGTGGTGTTGAGCCTCAGGGAGTTCACCGACTCAGCGGCGGCGACCTGAGCAGAACCATCGAGCATGTAGTTGATGGTGGCGGTCGCACTGGTAGTCACAAAACCCGTTTGCCCCGTGTATTGCACGAGTTGATTGCTGCCGTTGCGGGTGGCGAACTCGGTGGTGCCACCGGAGGTGACCGTCACGGCACCGCGAGTGCCAAACAGGTTGTCGTTCGTATTGCCAGTGGTCGTGGTAACCGCAGGGGCGCTGCCGCTGAGGTTGATATTCAGCATCGCGTTGTCGGTCGCGTCGGTCATCGTGCCCAACGTCAACGTCGTGCCCAAGGCACCGCCGACTACCTGGATCGAAGAGGCACCTGCGCTCAAGGTGACATTGCCGAGGGTTTGGCCCGTGGCTGCACCGTCTCCCTTGAAGATGAACGTGCCGCCCGCGAACGTCGGCGCGGTGGCGGCATTGAGGATTGCCCCCCCGTTCCGGGCGTCGAGGATTACGGTTCCGCCGTTAAACGTGGTTGCGCCCGTGTAGGTGCTGGTGCCCGAAAGGGTCAGCGTGCCTGCATTGGAATAGACAAAGCTGGCGAGAGCGGGAATGCCGGGCTGAATGCCGCCGTTGATGATCGTATTCCCGTTACCGGCGAGCGTCCCAGGGGTGGCCGTGGTGGTCGAAATATACTTGCCGAAGTTCAACGTCGAATTGGAACCCGGCATCGCCATGACCGTGGTGGTCGCAGTGCCAGCATTTGTAGTATAGGTGCCAAACGTCAACGTCTTGTTATTGGCACCCATCAGGTTGATGGTTCGGGTTGCGGCCGACGTAACAGTATTTGTGCCAAAATTCAAATTGCCCGAGCCACCAAAGGTGATGTTACCGCCAACGGTGATGTTGTTATTGTTGGTCAACGTGACATCGCTGCCGCTGGTGTTGTCGATGATACCCGTGGTCAGCGTGAACGTGGTGGTGCCAATCGCCGTGTTGCTGTTGATGTTTAACTGGCCGGCGGTGAGGGTGGTGATGCCTGTGTAGCTGTTGTTTCCACTGAGGGTCATGGCACCGATGCCGTTAACAAGCACCGCCAGAGCGCCGCTGCCACCGCCAATATTGCCGCCGAAGCTCCCGGTGGTGTTGGCAGTCGGGTTGATCGTCAACGTGGATGCGCCATTGCTGGTGATCGCGCTGCTGGAATTCCCATTCAAGCTCAGGAGCGTGGAGCCGACGGCAGCGACGTTGAGCGTGCCGCCCGTCATGTTTAAGACGGCGGTGGCCACGGCCCCGAGGCTGGAGACGGTGTTCAGCGTCACGGTGCCGCTGCTGATGCTGTTGGCTCCGGTATAGGTGTTGGCCGCAGTGAGCGTCAGCAAGCCCGTGCCGTTCATGATGAGTCCGCCCCCGCCGCTGATGATGCCGGTAACGGTGGAGTTGCCCGCGCCAGTGAAGGTCGGCGTGAACCCGCCATTAGCCAGGGTGCTGTTGAGGGTCAACTGCGCGCTGCCGCTGACCGAGAACGTGGTGTTGGCGTTCATGGTCGCAGCACCAAAGGCCACGGTGCCCGTGCCGCTGGTGACGTTGCTCCCCTTGCCGATGGTCAACGTATTCGCGCCGAGACTGGTCAGCGTGCCCAGCGTTTGCGTGATCCCGGCACTAGAGGCAGTCAACCTATCGGAAAGAATGGTGGCGTTGCCCAGCAACGTGGTGGGATAGGCGTTCGTGGTGGTATCTGTCGCCAAGTCCAAGATCACTCCACCGCTCAGGTAGGGAGCAGTCGTAGCACCACCCAAGCCTGCCGTAACGTTTTGCACGACGGTGCCACTGGTGAGGTACGTGTTGCCGGTGCGTGTGCTGGCACCGTTCAGGGTGAGCGTGCCCGCACCCTGCTTGAACATGCTTAAATTGGTGCCAGCAATTATACCCAGAGTGAGGTTGGCCCCCGCGCCCACATTGAAGGTCGCGCCAGCAACCGAGATTGTAGTAGCCCCGAAAGTCACACCCGCCGTGCCGCTGCTGACGTTGCCACCAGCCTGGATGTTTAACTGCTGACCACCGATGGCCAATGCCCCCAAGGTGTAGGTGTTGCCTGCGCTGCCCGAACCGGCTGTAATATCCGAGATAATCGTAGTGTTGGCGTTAACCGTCGTGCCGCGCCCAAAGTTGAGATTGCTGCCGCTGGCGTTGGTCAGGTCCAGAACACCCCCACTCAAGGTGAGGGCTGTGGCCGTTGCATTGAGACCGAGCGCGTTGGCATTGCCAGTGGCAACCAAGGTGCCGCTCAGTAGCGTGGTGATGCCCGTGTAGGCGTTGCTGCCGCTCAAGGTCACCGTGCCTAGTGTGTTCACGGTCACCGCCCCGGTGGTCGCCGCTATCGCGCCGTCAATGAGGATCGACCCCGCGGCGTTGTTCCCGCCAAGGGTCAGCGTTTTGGCAGCGGTGATCGTCAATCCACCGTGGATCGCCAACTGCGAGGCGTTGTTGACTAGGAAACTGGTGCTGTTGCTGACGGTCAATGGCGCGTAAATGGTAAGACCGTTATTCCCGGTGTTATCCACCACAATACCCGCGTTGTTGTTGCCGTTCGTCGTCAGATTCCCCGCAATCGTCAATGTCCCCCCGGTGGTCCCCCCAATGACTACCGTTTGCCCCACCCCGGTGGCAGACCATAGCGCCCCCACAGACGCTGTTGTCGTAGCCCCAATGTTTGGCTGGGTGCCGGAAACTATATTGAACTCCGCAATATCCGCGCCACCGGGAACTGTACCGCCACCCCAGTCCGCTATTGTATTCCAATCCGTACTCGCACCACTCCAAGTAACGATGGCCGCGTGCGTCGGAATGGCATACAGGGCTGTAAACATCACAGCCAGCATGCCAACGAAATTCCGGCAGGCAAGGCAGGCGCTTCGAGAGAACCAGGAAGGGATGCTCATCTTTTTCATTTTTTAATGGGGTTTGGAGGGGCTTAAAACGTGGGGTAGCGAGGGGATAAGACACCCAACAGCACCTCTCCCTTTCAGGTCAGGCTCCAATGCTGGACAAAATTCTCCTTCGTAACCCTAGAAATTCGCAGAGTTTCCCTAGAAATGCAAAATAATTTATTACCCGAAACTTCTTAATTCACCTGCTCGTAACAAAACACAGAGCGAGAGTCAGGAATGGGTGCGAAAAGGCAAAAAAGGAGAGGCTGCACACCATATTTTTAGGGGGACGTTTATTGCCTCGAAACATCGCGCTCGGAGGTCGTAATCCACCGAGTAGAGCTAACTTTATTCAGCCTAGCTTTGAATCCGGCGACGGAGGCGTTGCGCCAAGCTGAGCAAGCCCACGCCGCCTACCAAGAGCGCCCAGGTTTCCGGTTCAGGTACGGACGCCAAATATTGCAGATCCAGAGCGTTCACGTTTTGCACCACACTGAAGACGCCGCCTTGCAAATCGCCAGGGAAGAAGCTGGTGGAATTGATGGTGAACAAGCTGGTGTTGAAGGCGTTGAGCGTTGTTGTCGAAATGACGGACTGCCAGAGGTGGTCGCGCGTCGGATCGAAGGTCGCACCATCCCCTGCAACTTTCTGCAAGGAAACGGTGACGGCGGTGACGTTCGTGAGGTCCAAGGTTCCGGTGGTGAGTTGGGCGAAGTTGGTTCCCGCTGTGCCGGTGGCGGTGCCACTGGTGACTGCGAGCGAGAGGTTCAGGCTGCCCGAAAGGCTGATGTTGGAGGCGGTGAGGTCGAGTTTGCCGATGCCGGTGGCAGTGTCGCCCGGCACGATAGTGACGCCGTCGTTGATGGTGAGCGAACCGCTGCTGCCGCTGAGGATCGAGCCGTTACCGGCCAGCGTGCTCCCTGTGTTGAAATAGACGCCTCCTCCGCCCAGCGAGCCGGTGACGACGACGGAGCCGGGTTTCGCCGCGCTGCCAACGTTCAACGTGCCGCCCACGGTCAAGGTGGAGTTGTTGGCGAGCGTGAGCGTGTTGCTCGTGAGGGCGGTGCTGCCTGACGACAGGCTGAGACTGGAGGTTGGGCCGTTGATATCGGAATTGCTGTTGACCGTCAGATTTGCAGCCAGCGTTGCCTGGGCGGCGTTGCCATACAGTGTTCCGTAGCTGCCATCGCCGACGTGGAAAGAGCCCAGTGCGGGAACGCTGTTGACGGTCTGGGGGGTGGCGCTGCCGGTGTTGCCGTTGAGAGTGAAGTTGGAGGTGGGGTCGATGCCTACGCCCGTGCCGGTGATAAGCATGACTTGGTTCTGCCCGACGCCCTGAATGTTGACGTTGCCGCCCACAAAGACGGCACCGTTGTTCTGGATGACGAGATTGTTGCTGCTGCTTACGGTGAGGTTGCCGGTGACAGTCAATGCAGCGGAGGAGTTGGTCTGGGTGGCGACATAGACGATGGGGCTGACCTTCGAGCCGGTCGCCAAGCTGAATGCACCCGCTGTGCCGCTAGTAATGCCGTTGCTGGTGATGGTTCCAAAGACTGTTTGCAAATCAAGGGTCACTGGGTTCAAGGAGAAATCGGTAGCCGTGGAGAGATTGAGGGTTAAGGAGGTGATTTGGTGGCTCGCGTTTACAATTACGGTTCCACCCACCGTCCCGGTGGTTCCGAGGCCAGTGGTGAATGCTACGCTGGCACCCTGGGTTCCGGTGGTGTAGCCAGAGCCAGCGTTCAGCCAACCTGCCGTTGCGGAGGTGTAGGCGCTTTGGTTGAAGATCAGGACCCCTTGGGAATTACTCACCGCGCCGACGCGGAGGGTGGATTGGTTCACTGCGCCGGGAGCGTAGGCCAGCGTCAGGTTGCCGTTGACCGTGGTGGTGCCACCGACGATCAAAGCCGGGTATTGGGTCAAATCTGAAGCGCCCGCCCAGTCTTGCACGCTGGTCGTCCCGGAACCCGCTGACCCGAGGGCCACTGCGGTGCCGCCGGGCGTCGTCGCGACGGAGAAAGCGCCGGTTGTGGGGTCCGTGTTTACTACATAGTAGAGGGTGTTTAGCGCAAGGCCACTCGGCAGGGCTCCGGTGGTTGCGAACCGGACGACGTCTCCATTGGAATAGACTCCTTTAACAGTGGGTGTGAGCGTGTTGCTGCCGGTATTGATGGCGGTGAGGGCTTGCGAGGAGGAGGCGCGGATGGTGACGGTGTTGAGCAGCGAATCCGCAACCGGGCCGACGCCGCCATCCGTGGTGTCAATCAACCCGACCGTGTTCACCGGGTTGAGGATGTAGGCGTTGGAGGTCATTTTCCCTCCGATGATCCGCAGGGTGCCGTTGGTGCCTCTTCCGTTATTGAAGACGTTAGTGCCTGAGACGTTGCCGCTCCCCAGGAAGCTGATATTCGCGCTGGGCGAATAACCAGAGGAAGCATCGTAAGCCCCGGTGACGGCAGTTATGCCGCTGGTGGGCGCAGAAGCGTCGTCACTAGGCATGATGGATGCGCTCCGGCTGGAAATGAGGTTGTTGTAATCGCCCCCCACGACTTCCAAGGTGGCTCCGTTCAACACATGGAAGCCGCCGGTCACCAGCGTGTCACTCCCTGTAAGCGCTCGGATATCGGAAACGGTTCCAGCAGCACTGTTCATCCAGATGAGACCATTGGCGGAGGTGCTGTTGACATTGCTGAAGCGGTCCACGTAAAGATCCTGACCGTTGAGTTCAAAGGTGTACCGGCTATTGTTGGTATCGCCAAGGGTGAGGGAGAGCAATCCGGTATAAAGCGCCTCTTTGGTTCCAGAGATGCCTCCATCATTCTGCGTGTTGTTCGTCAGAAGGTATTGGCCGATGCTGACGCCGGAGGAGGCGATGGAAAGGGAGTTGAACTTGTAGTCGCTGCTGGTGGAGGGGGCGCTGGAATTGGTGGCGGCCTCGAAAGAGCCGTAATTCCCGGTCTGGGAGAATGAAACGCTGCCACTGGCCCAGTTGGAGCTGGTAGTCATGGCATTAGCGAATGCGGTCCCACCCAAAACGATCTGATGCACCGACCATGTCTGGACGCCGCCGACAGCGGCGTTGGCACCCAAAGCGATGCCGGAATTCAAGGTGGAGACGCTTTCCGCATTGAGCGATATGGTGTTGGTGCCGGTGATGGCACCGTTGATGGTGAGGAAAGTATTCACCGGCCCTGCGCCATTGAAATTCCCAGCGCCGTTGTTCAGGACATAATTAATCTGTCCGTTCGCGGGGTTGGGATCGGTCAAAATGCCGCCGGTGCCGCCGAAGGTGAAGCCCGCGTTGAGGGTCAGATTCTGCGCGGCGATCAAGAGATTGCCGGAGCCGGTCTGATTGGCGTTGATGTTGATATCGTTGGACGTGCTTACGCCGTTGCTCAACAGGGTAACATTGCTGTTCCCCTTGTCGCGGTTGAGGTTGATTGTGCTCGTGCTGTAGGTATACGAGTCGTTGATACCGAATACGAAGCCACCCGTGGCGGAGGTTATGATGGTGTTGCTGCCACCAGCCACGCCGACATTGTAGGTGAGGGACGGGGCGGTACCGCTGAGGGCGAAGAAGGTGGAGTTGACCCCGAGGGTCAGTGTTCCGGTGTTGATAACAGCGTTCGTTCCGTTGACAATTGATCCGAAGAGGGCGCTTGTACCCGTAACAAGGCCAGCAAAACCGCTATTGTTGGCGATGGTATAGCTGGCGAGCGAACTCCCAAAGACCGGAGTCCCATAAATGTCAGAGGTGATCGTGTAGTTGCTGCCGGAGTTAAGCGTGCCGCGGTCCCATGTTCCGCCGTCTATGAGCGTGCCGATGATGATTTTTCCTGGGTTGGTGGCGGTGGCGGCAGTGAAGGTGCCGGTGTTACCGCTTACCATTTGGATGGTTCTTCCGTCATTGCCCGCCACGTTACTGATGGTGAAATTGGAGATGCCGACCAATCCGGTATTAGCCAGCAGGAGGTTGCCAGACTGCAGCGCGATGGAGCCCGTGGAGCCCGCCAGACTGTTCCCCAAGAGGTTACCGCCGCTGATAGTCAGGCCGTTGCCGTTGGTCACGATGCCACCCGCCGCGGCGCTCACCGAAAGGGTGCGGACGTCGATTGTGCCACCGGAAAGCGTAAACCCCGCTCCACCCGCTGCGAAAACGAGCGAGTTATTGGCCGTGGTGTAGATGTTATTGATCCCCACTGGATTCAGAATTGCGTACTCCGAGGAGACAATCGACCCTCCGTAGAATCCGGTGACGGTGTTGGCGACGGTGACGTTAAGGGCGTTGAATAGAGAGGAGACGCCGAAAACCATGCGCATTTCGATGATGGATCCCAGATTTAGGACGCCGGTGCCGCTCAGGTTAACGCCAGTGGTGGTGGGGGTGTTGGTGGATTGGCCCAAATACAGGGAGCCTCCACCCAATCCAGCGGTAATATTAAGGGTTTCTGCAGCTGTGGTGGTGCCAACGGAGATTTCCTGGCCGCCCAGTTGACCGCCGTTGAAGTTCAAGACAAACGCGTTGGGTCCGTTAAACGTGGCAGCCCGGGCTACTCCGCTATTCATGAGCAAGGTGCCGGGACCAAAGGTGACGGAGTTGGCAGAGGTATTATTCAGCCATAAGGCGTAACCCGCGAGATCGAGGGTGGAGGTGCCGGACATCGAGAGGCCATAGTGGTTGGTAATGGTTTGGGCAGCTCCGAGCACCACCGTGCCGGAGGTAATCGCCAACCCTGAAGTATTGGCGGTGGCGTTGGTTAGCGTTAAGGTGCTGCCGTTCCCAGCCATGATCAGCACCCCAACGCCACCGATTGCAGCGGTGATTGTGGTGTTGCCCAATCCCGAGATGGTCAGGTTGGAAGTTCCGGTGGAAACCGCGCTGGCTTCGGTCAGTGTCCCAGAGTCCACCTGCAGGGTGCCGCCTGAACCAGCCGCTGTGATGGTGCGACCCAAGGTAAAACCGTTCGTTACATCCAAGGTGCCTCCATTCAGGATGATCGGGCCCGAACTGAGGTTGCCGCTTCCTGATATCTGGAGGATGCCTCCGTTGAGAGTCGTTACCCCGGTGGAGTTGAAGTTGTTGGTGCTGGTAAGCGCCAAAACGCCTGTGCTTGTGCCATCCATGGTAAGGCTGGCCGCACCGCCGCCCAGCGTGCCACTGACGGTCAGCACGCCGGTGCCGAACTGATGGATAATCAACTCCGCGCCGGATGCGCCAAGCATACCGTTGGTGATCAAGTAGTTGCCTGTGCCCGTCATCAACAGGGCTCCAGCAGTAGCCGAAAGCCCGGTGTTAAACGTCAGGGATTGACCACTGAGGTTCAACGTGCCACCGCTGCCGGAAGCGATGGCAAGCGTATTGGTCGCATGGGTTCCGCTTGTCAGCGTCAGGGTGCCGCTGGTATAGCCGCCATCGATGTTTGGTGCGGTGGTGAAGTTGGTGGTGGTGGTGGCCCCGGTGGAGTTCACCGTCGTCAAAGCGGTGCCGGTGGAGGATCGCACGACCGAGCCGCTGATGAGCGCGGCGAACCCGGTGCCGCCATTGTCCGTTATGGTGTAAGCACCGCCGATGATTCCATTGATTGGCGACGCAACCCATAAAACACGCGCTGTTGCAGGGGTGCCTGCGGAGGTGTTGAAATTGACCGTGGCGCCCGCAGAACGCGGGACGTTAAAGCCGGTAATCGACAGCGTAACGGTGCCGCTGGTGCCGGGCGTGAGCACAATGGAACCTGGACCGGCGCTGGCGGTAAGGAGCGAGACCGACTGGGTACTAGAGGTGGAAGCCTTGCCTTGGATGCTCAAGATGCCACCGCCTAAATTCAGGTTGCCAGGGCTGATCAAATTCGTCGGGGTGCCCATGTTAGAGAAATTCAACTTGAGCGTGCCTCCGTTGATCGTGGTGGCCCCGGAATAGGTGTTGGCAGTAGTGCCACTGAAAATCTCGACCCCTACACCGGTTTTGATCAACGCGATCTGGTTGGCACCATCTGTAATAATGCCGGAAAATGTTTGGGTGCCACTCCCGAAAAGCGTGAGGGTGGAGGGGGTGGAGCTGCTATTGGTGACAGTGCTGGAGGTGACGGTGCTGGCAAGCAGTCCGATGGTTGGGCTCGCACCGCGAAGATCCAAAACGGTGCCGGAACCGGTGAGCGTGACGTTGCCCTGCCCCGCTACGCCAGTGGTGTTCGTGCCGGTGACTAAAGTTCCGCCAGCAATCACCACACCGCCATCGAATGTATTGACGCCGCTGAGGGTCAACGCACCCGCCCCGGTTTTAGTGAACAGACCGGAGCCTGCAAGGATACCCGAGATGGTCGAGTTGTTGCCGTTCGTGTCAAAAGTGCCATTCCCAGCCAGGGTCACCGCCGTGCTTACGGTAATGCCTCCCGCACCCGCCTGGAGGGTGCCGCCGTTAAAGGTGATGGCGTTGCTACCGGCTTTGAGGCTATTCGTGGTTCCGTTCAGAGTTCCGCCCGTGAGGATGAGGCCGCCAGTAAAGTTATTGCTCGCATTGGTCAGCATCAAAAAGCCGCTGCCAGATACAGTCAATGCGCCGGTGCCAACACTGGTGCCGGTAATGACACCGGAAAGTGTCGAACTGGTGGCGGCCGAACCCGTGTCGAATGTTCCAGCACCGGTCATCGTGACAGCCTTGCCGGTGATGATCCCTCCGGTTCCAGCCTGCAACGTGCCACCGTTGAAGGTGATTCCGTTCGTCGTATTTCCTCCGTTAATGCTCGCCGTGGTGGCATTGAGGACGCCGCCGCTCAAGGTGAGCAATCCGGTATAGGTATTGGTGCCGGTGAGGATCAAGGTGCCGCTGCCCGCTTTGGTCAATGCCAGGGGGTGGTTGCCGTTGCCGTTTTGAAGAGCGCCTGCATAGGTATTCACCACTTGGGGATAATCGGCAATAATCAGGGTATCGGTGCCCACAACGGCGCTGGCGCTACTCGCGACAACGGCAGCGGTGGAAGTGCCACTCAACGCGGAAATGGTGATGGCAAAAGTAGAGGTGCCGCTATTGAGCACCAACTTGGAAGCGTTCGTACCGCTAAAGGTCACGGTGGCTGCTGTTTGTCCCAGACCCAGAATGTTTCCCAACGTAGCAGTACCGCCGGTGATGGCGATGCCGCTGGAATAGCTAGGGCCGTTCAAAATCAACTGTCCGCCACCCACCTTCACCCCACCGGTAAAGGTATTGTTTTGGCTGAGCGTCGCCGTACCGGAAAAAGTCGGGGCGAGAATCAGCCCGCCCGCTCCGCTCCACACATCCCTTTGGGCAAAGATGCCGTTGCCATCGAGGGTAATGTTGTTGGTACCCCCGACAATGAGTCCAAGATTCAGCAGAGTGAACGCCGTGCCGCTGGTAGGATTGACTATCTTGAAGGTGGGGCTGCCCACCAATGTTGCCGGGCTAAAAACACTATCGAAGGTGATGCTTGCCGTGCCACTGGTGACATTGGCACCGCCCGCAATCGTTAACGTCTGGTTTCCAATAATCAAACCCGCCAGCGTGAACATCGCGTTTTGGCCGGTTGTCCCCGTTAAATTCGCGATGATCTGCGCACTGCCAGTCACCAAAGTATTGAGGTAGAATGCATAACTGGTGGTGGCAGAGACGACTGTGGTTCCCAGAATTAACGTGCCGCCCCCAAGAGTAAGCGCGTTTGTCCCCGTACACTGCCCAAGTGCGTTTCCATTGCCATACGCCAACAATGTCCCCCCGTTGATGATTGTTGGGCCGGAGTAAAGATTGTTTTGGTTTAGGGTGGCCGTGCCCGTGTAACTCGCATCTAAGGTCAATCCCCCTCCCAAACCAGGCCCCCATGCCACGCCGTTTTGATATGGCGTCGCTTCTGCGAAGTTACCATTCCCGGCTAGGGTCAACGTGTAGCCGTTATCATTAATGTAGTTGTTGATATTACTGCTACCAAGCGTCAAAAGCGTGCGAGTTCCTGCTGCGGCAGGGTTGGTGATTGTGATCTTCGTATTGCCGGAAAGGGTGGTCGTACCGGAAAAAGTAATCCCCGCCGTGCCGCTGGTAATGCTGGTGCCACCCACAATCGCCAGCGTTTGTGCCCCGATGTTGAGGGCTCCAAGGGTACCCGTCACCCCTGCCCCGGCACCAGTGTTTCGATCCATTGTGATCTGCACCTGTGCATTGCTACCAGTGACCGTGGTGTCCTGCCCAAAATTTGCTGAGGAATCATCCATCAATTGCAGTGTGCCGCCCGTCAGGGTGAGCGTCGCCCCTCCCGCAGCACTGCCCAATGGGAAGGCGTTAGTGGTGGCGGTGGTAATAGCGCGCAGGATACCTGCTGAAACAGTGATCGGACCGGTAAAGCCGTTGTTTACGCCGGAAAGCGCCACTGTGCCGCTGGTGGTCTTGTTCAACCCAGCGGTGCCGGAAATCACCGCTGAAATGGTGCCATTCCGTGCATCAATAGTGGAGGCAACAGTCAGTATCCCAGTGGTGCCAATGATAGCGCCTCCTTGAAGACTCAGCGAAGTAATCGCGTTGTTAAAGGTTCCCAAGCTCATCGTTCCGCCGGTGATCGTCAGCGCCGTGGTGCCCGGTAAGGTATTTACTGCGCCAAGCGAGAGGAAGCCGCTGTTGACCGCCGTCGCTCCCGCATAGGCGTTTAACTGGTTGAGAGTCGCGGTACCCGAGTAGCCCGCCCCCAGTATCAGCCCGCCGTTGGTTCCGCCAACCCCCCAGGCGGCCGACTGGGCGAAGTTGCCGGTACCAGTAAGGGTGAGGGTGTACCCGTTGTCATTGATAGCTCCCAAGGTCAAAAGAGTGATTCCGCCAATCGGTTGGATGAAATTAAAAGTAGCGTTGCCGGTCAAAACCGTCGTTCCAAAGGTGACACCCGCCGTGCCGCCGTTAACATTGGAGCCTTCCGCGATCGTCAGAGGTTGGCTGCCGATCCAGAGTGAGCCGAACGTGTAGGTGTTGCCCGCGCCAGATGCCGTCACGTCTGACACAATCCTAGAAGTTCCACCCACGGTGACGTTTTCGCCAAAGTTCAAATTGGTGCCGGAAGCGTTGCGCAGCGTCAAAGTGCCGCCGTTTAAGGTCACGGCATTGACCGCCGTGCTTTGACCGAGTGCGCTAGCGGAGGTTGTCGCCACCACGGAACCCCCGTTGATCGTCAACCCACCGATGAAAGTGTTGCTAGCGCTAAGTGTTGTTGTACCGGAGTAAGCCGCGTCAAACGTCAACCCGCCTGCACCGCTCACTGTGCCGGAAAGAAGCAGATTGCCCGCTCCTTTGACCGTCAGATCCGAGGTGATGGAGACCGCAAGGCTTTGCGTAAGCGTGCCAGTTCCAGAGTCCAACTGGAGCACGCCGCCCGAACCGTTGGCTGTGATTGCCTGCCCGAGGGTGAATGAGCCGGAAGTCACTTCCAAAGTGCAGTTGTTATTCAAGACGACCATGCCGCCATTGCCCAAGTTGCTGCTGCCAGAGATTTGGATTGTGCCCCCGTCAATCGTGGTTCCCCCGGTGTAGCTATTGGAGCCAGTCAACGCCAAAATACCACTACCGTCCTTGGTGAGGCTGCTGGCACCGCCTCCCAGCAGGCTGCTGACGGTCAGAATGCCGGAACCAAACTGATGGACAAGCAACTCCGCCCCGGATAAGCCGAGCGTGCCGCTGGTGATCGTGTAGTTACCTGTACCCGTCATCAGCAGGGCTCCGGTGTTGAACGTCATGATTTGGCCACCAAGGTTCAATCCTCCACCACTGCCTGTGGTGATGGTGAGCGTGTTGGTCGCATGGGTTCCACTTATCAGCGTCAGGGTTCCGCTGGTGTAACCCGCATCGGTGGGCGTGGTGGTGAAGTTGCTGCCGCTGGTGGTGGTGGTAGAGTTCGCGGTTGTTAGAGGAGCGAGGGCGGTATAGCGCACGACGTTACTACCGCTCACGGTGGCAAAACCAGTGCTGCCAATACTGGTACCGTCTGTAATGGTGTAAGCGCCGCCGATAATACCTCCAGTCAACGTCGGATTCCATAAGACGATCGCTGTTGTGGAGGTGCCTGCAGAAGTGTTGAAATTGACTGTTGCGCCTGCCGTGCGCGAGACCGTAGGGCTGGAAATCATCAGTGTGACGGTGCCGCTGGTACCAGGCGTGAGGACAATGGAACCTGGACCGGCGCTGGCGTTGAGACTTGCGAATGTCTGGCTCGTGGCCGTCGAGTTCTTGCCTTGGATGCTCAATACGCCCCCCCCGAGAACCAGCGTGGAGCTGCCACTGACTAAATTCGTCGGGGTGCTCATGTTGGAGAAATCCAGCTTGAGCGTGCCGCCGTTGAGGGTTGTGTTACCGGAATAACTATTGGTCACGTAACCGTTGAGGATCTGCGTGCCATTGTCGGCTTTGGTCAAACCGACTTGAGCAGTAACACCGTTCTGGATGACGCCGGCAAACGATTGCGTGCCGCTGGTATAAAGCGAGAGGGTGGCGGTGCCCGAGCCGGCAGTATTGGTGACAATGCCGTTGGAGCCGGAGCCGAACAAAAGGCCACTAGTTCCGCTCACCTGACCGTTGAGGTCGAGCGTTGGCGTATTGGAGGTTCCAAAGGTGATATTGCCCATTCCGAACGCCAACGAGGAACCAGCCGCCATTGTGCCATTGTTGATCACCAATCCGCTGCTGAAGGAGGCGTTGGTTCCGCTGAGGGTCAACTTGCCTGCGCCTGTTTTGGTCAACACGCCACCACCTGAGATGACACCGGAAAGTGTTGAACTGGTGGCAACCGCGCCCGCGTCAAAAGTGCCGTTGCCAGTCATGGCCACATTTTTGGCTGTGGTGATCCCTCCCGAGCCCGACTGTAATGTGCCGCCATTGAAGGTAATTACGCTGCCGCCAAGGCTCGCAGTAGTGGCGTTGAGGATGCCTCCGACGAGCGTCAACCCGCCGGTGAAGGTATTGGCACCAGTCAGTGTGAGGGTGCCGCTGCCAGACTTGATTAGGGCCAGTGATCCTCCTCCCACTCTGTTTTGCAAGATACCTGCGTAAGAATCCGTACCGCTATCCGCTACCGTGAGGGTTGCCGCAGAGTTACCGCCGTTTTCAATGATGGATGCACCAGAAGTGCCATTTAGCGCCCCGATGGTGACGACACTGGCCAAGCCGATCTGCAGCCTGCCTCCGGTTCCGCTAAAGGTCACCGTAGCAGACGGAGAGCCCAGCCCCGAAACACTGCTCAACACCACCGTGCCGCTGGCGATGGCAATGCCGCTGGAAGCGCTGGAACCGCTCACATTCAACAGCCCTCCTCCCACGGTGACTCCCCCAGTAAAAGTATTGTTTTGGTTTAGGGTTGCGGTTCCTAAAAAGGTGGGGGCAAGAACCACCCCACCAGTGCCGTTGCCCAACACTCCCCCTTGGGTAAAAGTGCCGTTGCCATCAAGGGTGATGTTGTTTGTGCCGTTGGTGGTGGCACCCAAAGTCAATCTGGTGGTTCCGCCGCCAGTCGGATTTTGAATATTGAAGGTAGGAGCACCGGTAAGTATGGTCGCGCCAAAGGTGACGCCCGCTATACCGCTGGTAACATTTAAGCCCCCCGCAACTGTTAATGTGCCACTGCCGATGGAAAGCGTCCCCAGCCCGTAGGTATTTCCTGTACTACCCGAGCCAACCATGATATCCGAGACGATTTGCGAGGTCCCTCCGATGGTGAAGTTGCGGTTAAAGCTCTGATTGGCACCTGAGGTGCTGCTTAACACCAAAGTGCCGCCATTCAGCGTCACTGTGTAGAGGCTGTTGTTGTTTCCCAAGGTGTTGGTGAAGCCTGCCGTGCCTGTGGCCAAGACCGTACCACCATTGATTGTCACCGCGCCGGTGAAAGTGTTGGTTTGGTTCAAAATGACCGTGCCCGAATAGGTGGCAGCGGTAGTCAACCCGCCGGAGCCGTTGCCCCACCCGCCGGTCTGGGCAAAGTTCCCATTGCCATCAAAGGTCACGTTATTATTGCTATTGGAGATGCCTCCCACCGTCAGAAGAGTCGTTGCTCCCGTTGGGTTGAGAATCTTGAAGGTGGTATCCCCCGAAAGAGAGGCCGTGCCGGAAAAGACAACGCCCGCCGTGCCGCTGGTGACATTGGATCCGCCTGAAATCGTCAGGGTACTCCCGCCGATGGTTAACGCGCCAAAGGTATAGGTCAAACCTGTGCCGAAGGTGGCAACATCAGAAATGATCTGCGCGGTGCCACTCACATAGGTGGCAATATTGTAATTCTGTCCAATGCTGTCGGCCAGCCACAAGGAACCACCGTTAAGTGTCAACCCGTTACCGTTGATACTATCTCCAAAATTGGCAGCGGAATTGATGGCTTTCAATGTTCCGGAGGTCAATGTCAACCCGCCGAGGAGGGCGTTGGAGCCGCCCAATGTCACGGTGCCTGCCGTATTCACATTCACCATGCCGGAAGTGGCAGCCATATTGCCGCTGATCACGATGTTGCCCGCCGCATTGGTCCCTCCCAACGTCAGAGTCCTACCGTTTGAAATGCTCAGCGTGCCGCCCACCGTCAGCGTGCCGCTGTTGTTGACTAGGAAGCTGGTATTGTTGGTCACTGTAAGGTTCACGCTTGTTCCAGTCGTCAAACCATAGCTGCCTGCTCCAGCATCCAGAAGGATTGCCGTGCTGGTGTTTCCATTGATGGACTGGTTCCCCGAAAGCGTCAGAGTCCTGACGGTGGAGGTAGAGGAATTAATCGTCACGCTCTGCCCCAACCCGGCAGCCAGCCATAGCCCTGCTGCGGTGGTGTTGCTCGTCAAAACCGGCTGATTGCTGAAGGTGGTGGCGAATACCGCGATATCTGCGCTCTTGGCTGCAGTTCCACTCGTCCAGTTGGATCCGGTGCCCCAAGTTGAGCTGTTCGTGCCGGTCCAAGTCACCGACCCCGCCTGTGCCTGCGGACAGAAGCAGAACGCCACCATCGCGACTCCCAACACAATCCCAGAAGCACGAAGTTCCGGAATGGGGTATCGGAGGAGAGCCTTAAAACGGCGGAACAATTTCATAAATTTGAGGGCTGGGGGTAAAAATGGAGAGATTCGAATATTCAGCAGCAGCACCACCAATGCCTGACCATAGACAAATATAGATGCACGATGAATAATTTTTCCCTCCAGTAAATCTGCCACATCTTCACAAAAGATACAAATTTTTCCAAGGAGTTCCTTTGACAAATGGCAACCCTGACCTATTCGCGCGAAAGGAGGTGAAGAGTCTCTTCATTTATTCAAAATGACCGCAAAAGAACAACCCGCGTAATGCGCTCATTTAGAATAACTTCTGTCCAAACTCCAGAGGGAGTGTGCTTGCTCCTGTTTCTTTCACCATTCTTCCTACTTCGGAACTTCTGTGGAAAGCCGCAGCGGCCAGAGCTTCTCGGGAGCGCCTTTGAGCACCAATCCGACCCGGAATGGAGGACCACCAAAATTGTATCCACGGAACATAACCTGGTTCCAACCCGTACGCAGGGAAAGGGTTTTGATCGCCGTCTGGTAGCGGATATTATTGGACGTCTTAAACTCTGCGTATTTGCCGGGGTCTATAGGTTCGCCATTCACAAACCAACGCAGCGGCGTCATCATGTGGCCTTGGAAATCGAACTCCAATTCCGTTGCGGCAGGTGCGTTGATCCAAGTGACTCCGTACCAGGTTTGCCCCCCGTTTCCGAGTTTCACGCGGGTGTCGAGATCGGCAATAGTGGCGGGTTTCCAGCGCACTTCGCCGGGATTGGTCCAGTAACCTTGGACGATTTCTCCCTTATAGACGGCAGTTAGATCAACTTTGTGATCATCCGGCGGATATTTTTGGGCTTCACAGAATTCTTTTGTAGCGTCTTTCCAATTTTTATTGGTGCCCGGCATAAGACCGTTGGGGTCTATGGCTAATTTTTCCGCGCCGGGGCCGCCGAATGGGCCACAAATCAGCCATTTTTTGACGGTCACGCCATCTTCGATGCCCTTGAACTGCACAGGGGCCCAAGAACCTGGATAGAGGCGGGCTTCGCTGGGTTCGTCGTAGGTTTCCTTGTTGGCGGTGGCGTCGCTGTTGGCCCACCAGAATTTATTGTGGCCGCCGAAGTTGGCGCTGAAGTTGATGAGCGTATGGAGGTCGCCACCGAAGGGCTTTTGCAGCGCCGGGATGGCTGCGCGCGGGATGGCTGTGGCCAGCACGAACCCTTTCTTATCCGGATCAATGACGTAGCCGTATTGCGCACCTGCGATTGCGCCGACATGGGCGAAAGAAGCCTCCCCCACGGGCGTGCGATATTTTTGCGGGGTGGCACCTTTACCTTCCCATGCCGGATACATGCCCACGCCAACCGGTTCCACTTTCTCCCCGTTTTTGAAGATGCCAAAGACAAAGCGCGTGTCACCGGAACGGCCATTGGTGGAGCCGGGCTTGGCTTCGGGATTGCCTTGGAAGTAGAAGTCCAGCGTGTGGGAAAGCTGATCGTGAGTGAAAATGCGCGGCAACGGCGGGAGCGCCTTGGGTTCAAAGACATCGCTGAACCGAGCGTGCCACCGCAGATAGAGATGGTCTGCGTCGTAGAGACAGCGCACTTCAACAGTTTGGTCCTTATCGGATTGGTATTGCACGGGGTCGCACGATTCCCAGCCTGTCAGGGAACCGTCCAGCACGGTGCCGCCCAAGGCGGGATTGAACCGGGCCACCTTGGCTGTGCCTGCGCCGCCGCGGATGGTGAGGGCGATTTCGGGAGGCGTGGCGATTTGAGAGGAGGAGAGGGAGACGGTTTTTTGCAGCGTTTGGATGGGCCTGACGGGGGTTTCCTTGAGCGACCAGCCTTCGGTTTCAAAGAAGGTGGGGGTGTATTTGCCGAGGCCAAGATAGATTTTCCCGTTCTCCTTGTTGGGGAAAACCGACCCGGTGAAATACTCGCCGGGCAGGAGGAAGAGGCCTCCCTTGGCGACCGAGACGCGTTTGCCATCCGGGAAGAGGGTGTCCACGTACATGCCAGCCTGGGTGTAGAGGAGGATGCCGCAGCGGGATTGATCGGTGACGGTGAGGATGCCGTTGATCGGGCGGTGGATGCGCATACCTCCATACATTTCGCCCGAGCGCGCGGTCCACTGGAGGGCGGTTCTGCCGACGCGCCATTTTTGCTGGTAGTTGCCGTCTTTGTCAGGTGCGTAGAAGGAGATTTTATGCTGCGCTCCTTCGTTGGCATTGAAGCTGTAACCGCTTCTTGCCTGCACATAGATACCGTCTGGTGAGCCGTCCGCCTGCGTCCAGTCACTGCTAAAGCGGTCGCCGACTTCATTTCCGCCATAAAGGGCGTCCACGACTCCTTTGGATCTTGCCTCGAAGATGGGATCGGTCAGTGCTTTCGTCCATTCTTTAAAGATGGGGTTGCCGTGGGTGTCGAAGCCTTCCGGGCTGACGCGCCATACGTCGCGCCCACCCATGTTAATGCCGAGGAAGGAAAGATTTTCGAGCCAGTTCTGGCCGTGGCAGGTGAAGAAGTTCCCGGGCAATTGTGTGGGGGTCAGTTCATCATCTTCCACTTTGCCGTTGCCGTTGGCGTCATGCCAAAAAGAATATTTCGCGTCCTTGCCCTCCCCGTCCTTGATCAAGGCGGCGGAGAGTGCGCAACGCTCTGGTGTGATGTGAAAGACGACAAACCGAGTGGCACTGGCGATGTAAAGCTGGCCTTTGGCGCGGGATAAGAGGAATTTGCCGGGGAATGTGTCGAGGCGATTGGGGTCGATGCCCAGTCGCGGGTCGGTTTCCAAAGGCCACACGGCGTTGACGGCGAAGGTGTGCTTTTCGTAATCCACCTTGAAACGCACGAACCAGCCTTCCTGCCCTTGGATATACAAATCCTGTGGATGCTCGGGATCGACAGCATACCCGGAGTTGTTGGTAAAGGTCTGGTAGGTTTGGAAATCGCGAATCAGTTCCCCGTTCTCCGGATTCCATTCCGCCACGCGGTTGGGTCCGGCCTTTTCCACGATGATCAAGCGGTCTTTGCCTTCTGCGTCTTTCCATATCGCCAACTTACCGGGAGCCATCAAGGTCATGGGGTCATACTCGCCAGGTTTTTGGGCTGCCATTTTCCCGAACGTGCGCAAGACCTTCCCTGCCGCGTCCATCTGATAGACTTTGTTGGCTTGGGAATCACTGAGGTAAAAGCGGCCTTTGCTATCCACCTTGACATCGAATGGGGTGATGTCGGCAGAGACTTTGAAGGTGGTTTGCAACGGGCCTGCGGGGAGTCCGTTTTGAAGAGCCAGGGAGCTGACGATGAACCCTTTTTCGTCCGTGTGGAGGACATACAAGCGGCCATTTTGCACGGACAAACCTTGGGGTTTGGAAACGGGAAGGGTGGCGAGTACTTTTCCATCCGCGCCGTCATGCACGGTGATGAGGTTGGCAAAGTCGCTTTCGCTCTCGACATGCCGGGTCCAATTTTTGATTTTTTGCGGGACGATTTTCCCGCGCTGCGCGATGTAAACGAGCGATCTCTTGGCGGCTTCATCCTTCCACGCAACCATGGAGGTGACCCAACCTTCCGGCGGGTAGGAATTGACGCGGTTGCACCCTTGGCTGTTACCGAAGGATTTGCCATCCGCCCGATAGACAAACTTCGGGCCGCCGTCAGTGCTGAACGCCCAAACGGTTTCCCCGTCAGTGGCGACGCTGGAACCACCCGCCGCGCCGCCTGAGGTAAAGGATTTGAGGAATTGATCCGGCGATACCCCTGGCTTGCTAAGATCGACCATCGGGCAGTTCAGGCCGTTTTCCAAATACTGGTAATAGAAAACTGCTGTGCCATTGGGTCCAACCGCCACGTCTCCAAACGGGGAGGAGACTGGATCGCCACCAAAAGGCGTTTTCAGCTTTTCCGCAGGAGCATCCACGCGCGGCCACCACCCGGAAATCGCTCCCACATACTTGAGAATGATCGCGTGCCATTCGTCGTCGATCTCCCACTTTTTGGCGGGCATGTAAATTCCCTTTACGGCGTATTGGCCGGGAGGGAGAGGCATGAAGTTTTCGTCCAATCCGTCCCACGTTTCCGTGAATTTGCCTTTATTTTCGGCAGTCACGGTGCGCGGAGCCCCAGCAACGAAGGTGCTGAGAATCCAATCGGGATTTTTGAGGTCCACGATGGCGAGTGTTACCAAATAAGTTTGCGGCAGCGCGCCTTCGGTGGGGAGTTGATAGGAAACTGTGGCCGCGCCGCCGCTTTTGGAAGCGCCCGGCGTTTGTGCTGCGGCGTTCAGCACACAAATAGCACCGAAGAAAAGGGCGGCAATGCCAGTGAGTATAAAGAAACGGGGAAAAGTCTTCGGAGAGATTTTCATGGGGGATGTTTATCTGCTTATAAGTTGCTTGCGTCTTGTGAAATTTGGAAGTGCCAAATGGAGATTCCTGAACTCAAACCGCGTGTCGGCTCATGCTTTGGGATAGAACCCCGGCAATTCGCCCAAGTTGCGTCGCAGCAATTCGTCGAGTTGCAACGGCGCAATCACGGTGATGGTTTTGCCGTCCACGCGAACGAGTTGCTGCCCTCGGAATTTGGCCAGCGTGCGGGAAAGCGTTTCGCCAGTCGTCCCAAGTTCCCCTGCCATGACGCGTTTGGTCCGGTCGAGTTGGATCGTTGCGGAGGCCGAAGTCAAAGGCTGCGGGCAGCGTTTGAGAAGCCAGTTTGCAAGGCGGGTTTCCACATCTTTAAGGGTAAGATCGTCCAACAGCCCCACCAATCCACGCAAATGCTGGCTCATTGAGCCGATCATCCGCAGGGCCAACTCGGGACGATGGCGGAGGAGTTCCAAAAAATCGCTTTTCGGAACCAGCAACACGGTGGATGGCTCGATGGCTCGCGCATCGGCGGGATAGCCAGTATCGCCCGCCAGCGCTGCTTCGGCGAAGGAGTGTCCGGCACGAAAGATGGCAATGACTTGCTCCTTTCCGAGGGCGTTGACGCGATGCACGTTTACCGCGCCGCTCTGCACCACGTAAAACCCTTGCGCGCTGTCGGCCTCATGGAAAAGGTAATCCCCTTTGGCCAGTCGCCGCGGCACGACGAAGGTGGCTATCGCCACGAGGTCGTCCTGCGGCAACCCGCTAAAAAGCTGGCACGCGCGAAGCGCATTGATTCGCGCCGCCTGCCGGAAGCCTTTCTGTTCAATCGGGATCACGCGTCATTCTTATCATCAGCAAGGCGATCCGTCGCGTTGGAAATGTGAAAGTTGGAAAAGCTTGATGCAAATCAAGGCGCAGCGGATCGCCCTTCTGCTAGAAAAGGGATGCACTATGAACAAAAAGCCGTGGCGCTCCTGACACCCGCTCCCCTGATGACGGCAATTTGCGACGGCCATTCCATCCATACACCATGACAACTCCACTGAACGAAATTCCCGAAGCCAAAATTCTCGATGTCTCCAATCTTCCCTGCTCGGAAAAGCATCCGCTGATATTTGGCCACTATGATGCTCTGGCCGAGGGGGACTTCTTTGTGCTGTGCAACGGCCACGATCCCCTTCCGCTTCGCGGGAAATTTGAGACGTTGTTCCCCGGCGGATTCACCTGGTCCTATTTGCAGGAAGGGCCAGACGTCTGGCAGGTAAAAATCACCAAGGTCCATTCACAACAAAAATCCGAGGCGGACGTTCCCTCTGCCTGCGGTTGTTCCCACTGACTCCACGCCATGCAAGACGATACAACATCAAAACCGAAGGGCCTTGGGGCGGAACCAGCCGCCACACTTGAGCTTGTGAGCTATCAGGCCGGTTCGATTGTGAGCCGCGAGATTGTCAGAAAACCGACTGGCAGCGTCACCGCATTTGCCTTTGACGAGGGACAAGGCTTGAGCGAGCACACGGCTCCGTTCGATGCGCTGGTGCAGGTGTTGGAAGGGGAAGCCGAAATCACCGTCGCGGGCCAAGCTCACCAGCTGCAGGGAGGGGAAATTCTCCTCATGCCCGCAAAACAACCACACGCACTCAAAGCATCAAAGCGTTTTAAAATGCTGCTATCGATGATCCGTTCGTAAAAGAGCCTCCTCGCCCAACAACGCCGCAGATCAAGCAAATGCCGGGGAGGGTTTGCACGATGTGTCGGTCAAAGGTTGTCCCATCCTGCTGAATTTGGCGCATGTGGCATCCTTGGGGCCATCAGAGCACTTTCCGTCCAAGTTGCATCGTTAGCCACACCAGGAATAAGAGGCCAACCGGGTGGAAGAGAAGCAGGAAGAATACGGATTTCAAGAGGATCGTCCCACAGGCCAAGAAAAGGAAGAATTTGAGAGAATAGGTCATGGAAGCATTTCTCGCAGCATGCGTTATCCGGCTCGTTTGATTTCGAATTTTTCGTTTGAGAATGGGTAATAAAAAATAGCGTAGTCCTCTGGAACAATCACCCTTACCTCCTGTGCCAAATTAAATCCTCGTTTTTTCCAGTCCTGCCACTGGGGATCGGATGAAACGACCTTGCGTTCGTCTTTTGGGTGATCTGGATATTCGTCTGCCCAAGCGGAGAATCTGGATGCGAGGTCTTCATGTCCCGCCTCCCAGTCTCCTAGGTCGATCCGCACACCCGCTTGCCACATAAATGCACCGAGCGAATCGGGATATATCTTGAGGAGCCGACATAACGCATAATCATCAGGATACCAATTTTCGTGAGGATGAGTTGGTGGTTTCCCATTCATACCAAACAGATACAACCACGGGTAGGACAACGGCAGACCTCCCCTAGCCTAGAAGATGAATCTTCCTGTTACCCTTCCAAAATCGCCTGTGCCGCTGCATTGATCTGCTCGGCCAGTTCCTTCGGTTCCATTACACGTGCGTGTCCGCCCCAACTCAATACCCAAGGCATGATCTCTTCAAGGCTTCCCAGTTCGAGGGTCAGTTCCATTCCTCCATCACCGTTCTTGCCCAGGGGTCTCATTTTCTGGGAGGCATGCCACTGGCGCTCCCCTACAAGTTGAGCTGCAAAGGCGTCGAACCGGATGCGGATGCGGTATTTTCCGTCTCCCGTAAAGACCCCAAACGACCCACCCAAATAGCTGGCGATGGTAAAATCCACAGGGCGCTTGAATTTGAGAGCCGTGATTTGAACCTTCCGCATCCGGGGAAGAGCAAAGGTGCGCAGTTGCTTCCGCACTAAGTCAAAGCCAAAGAGATACCATTGGTTTTCCACACACCCAAGATGGTAAGGCTGCACCCGGCGTCCCTCATGGCGAGTTCCTCCCAGCTTTTTGTACTCAAAGACCACCTCTTGGGAGCGCAACACTGCCTTGCTCAAGGTCTCGAACAAATCGACATCGCCAATGGTCGTGCCTATCCCTCGGAAAGAAATTGTGGCATCCAGGTCATCCCAAGGAAACGTGACACATTCCCGCAATCCATCGGTGATTTTTCGGAAGGCCGCGTGCAGGGGTTTTTCAAAGGAAGTTCCCTTGTATTGCTCCAGAGCCTTTTGAGCGACAAAAAGGGCGACAATCTCCCCTTCTGTAACCTCGATACTTGGGAAATTTGTGACCGGCTCGGTGTAGTAGAAACCGAATTGAAGCTGGTCATATTCAATCGGCAGGTTGAGCCGACTGCGCATGAACTCGATGTCGCGCTGGATCGTCTTGGCAGAAACCTCCAAGGATTCAGCCAGCTTACGGCAATTCGGAAACCGGCCAGCCTGTAGCTCCCTGTGCAATTTCAGCATTCGCTCCAAGGGAGGTCGTGAAAAACCGCGAGAATCGACCTGAGCTACCTTGGTTGAAGACTTGAGTTTTGGAACCCGCTGAGTTGCCGAACGCTTTGCTGCCATGTCCTAGGCGATAAGCCTGACACCCTACCCAGAGCAAGCAGGAAATCGTCGAGGGACGGACCGTAATTGTCCTATGGGTCATGCTGGAATGGCTGCATCACCAGAAAAACCCATGAAAACACTCCGTCCCCTCTTGCAAATCCTGAGCCGCATCTTGAATCCCCGTCCTACTCCCATTCCAGTGCAAACCGAGTTTTGCCTTTCACAAAGGCGGAAAACAACGAACCCCTACCGCAATTCCTTCTGAGAATCACTGCAGTTATTGTCCACCCTGAATAGAAAAACAGTGAAACCCGGACTGGAGGCCCCGCAGAGCAGGATTGAGTGAGCACCCAAGTTTAATCGGAATACTCCACAGTCCGAGCTTCGTTCTAATAATATGTGAGGTAGTAGGCATGGGTCAACCTGATATCAGATGCTAAAACAACAGGTAGGACTGCAAATGTCCGTCCACCTCACTTAGAATTCACAACATATGGCAGAAAAAACGATCACCATCATGGCGGATTTCGGTAACGGGCCTTACGCATGGTTGAAAGACAGCACCGATCAGACCAGTAATGTTGGCGGCAACATTGCGGATGCAGTTAGTGGGTTTTCAGGCACCCCCGAAGTCTCCAAGGAATTGGAGAGCGAATTTGCTGCGTGGGTCACCGATTTTGAATGCCATTACGATGCGAAGGATTTCGACTGGAAGGCATTTAACGAAAGAGGGATTGCACTCAGCCACAGATTGAAGCGAGTGGTAAAAGATGCTTTTGATATCGTTTATGTCGCCCCTTACGAGGATCCCATTGAAGGGAATAATCTGGGTGTTAGAATCGCGAATAGTTCACTTTGATGCGAAGGCAAAATCTTCTCCTTCGCGGTTTATGTCGCAATCCTTGACGGCATCACCAATCAAGCAGCCGGTGTCTCGATCTCGTGCCTTTGGATGCTTTCTGTAGAAAATTTCTGCAAAATGCTCACTGCGGCGACTCCAGAGCACTGCAACCCGACCGAGAAGTTTGCACCGCACACGACCTTTACCGATGGGTCGCCAATAAGGGCAATAAACAGGACGAGTGAGGCGGAGGTATTCCGAGCACTGCTGGTCATCAGGAAGCGAGGAAATGTAGGCGCTAACTTGGGCGATCGTATTAAATCCCGATCTCTGAGCAGGGACGTTGCCATAGCAATAATGGCCAGTGGGAATTTTTGTGTTCATGGAAGTGCCAAGGAAATCCAGAATAATTTTAATGTGAAGGAAGGCGATGATCAAGTGAACAAGGTAGCGATATAGACCAAGACACGAACGGCCATGAGGGCCAGAAGCGGCCCTAAAATGGCGGCTCCTGCCATCACGGCAAGCGCAATGAAAATTTCCTTCATCATAAATCACGTTTAGAAGTTCATTTTTTCTGTTATCGGAAGGCCGGCCCCGCACATCCGTGCGTAATCCCCCGCTGAACTCCTTTGGCGGCGTCCTTGGATTCTGAATCCGCTTCTTTGCGCGGAGCCGGTCTTCCAGACAACGAGCGAATTCTGGCACGGGGTCTCAGACAAAGGCTGTCCTAGGGATCATTTCATTGAAACGGCGGCGACAGAGGGCAACCCCATTTTTCGTTCCCAAGCTCCGGCTTGGGAACGGGGACGCTTTTGCAAGCAAATGCCGGGGAGGGGACTCGAACCCCTAATCCTTGCGGAACCAGATCCTAAGTCTGGCGTGTCTGCCAATTTCACCACCCCGGCTTACTTGATTCTCAGGGACTTACATCCGTTTTGATAGTCTGAACTTGCGCGTGTACTACTTTTTGTTATACTTTGACGCACTGTAACGCCACGAAACGCCATGACCACCCCCTGACGCGCTTTACGCGCCACCGGGCGGCCATCGAAGATCGTGGAATTCAGACTGAACATGAGCAACCCCTTCTTAGCCGTTCGAGACACAAACCGCAAGCGCATACGGGGACTCTGGCAACGCGGAACAAAGTATTACCTCCAGGTCCGGGTTCCAGGGGAATCCGCTCCCCGCAAATTTCCGCTCGAAGCCACCTCCCTCTCCGAAGCCAAAGCCGCCCTGGAATCGCGACGCACCGCACTGCGTCAAGGCAATGTCCCGACCCGCGGCCACAAGCCCGGCTTTTCCGACTTAGCCGAGAAGTATTTGCAGGTGCTCGAAAAATCAGAGCGTCCAGGCAAAGCCGCCCGGACAATCCAAGAGGAACGTCGCATCCTCGAAAAATGGAAGGTGGCCCTTTGCAACACACGCATTGACCAGATCACCAAGGCGCAGATCGCCGCCTACCGCGATGCGCGACAGGTCGAGGGCCTGGCCCCCCGCACGATCAATATCCACCTGAGCATTCTTCGTAACGTATTTGCCAAGGCGCTTGATGACGAAATCATCGAAAAACTCCCGCCCTTCGGACGATTCAAAAATTCGGAGGCCCAAGCACCCAGTCGGCCCCGCCTAACGGATGAAGAATTCGAAATGCTCTGCCGTGCCGCTCTTGAAAAATCCGGGCGCAACAGCCAACTCATGCACGACCTGCTGCGGTTCCTTGGCTACAGCGGTGCCCGCAAGACGGAAGCCCAGCACATGCTGTGGAAGGACGTTAACTTTAAGGGAGGTCTTATCACTTTTCGAAGCACCAAAGGGGGTGTCACGCGCTCCATGGACATGAATCCCGCCTTGAAAAAGCATCTCGCCGATATGTGGGAGCGCCGCGATCCGGAAAGTTCTTATCTGTTTCCAAGTCCGGAACGCGGTTCCAGGGATGAACCTGTTTCCAATCTGGTTGAGGCTTTTAACCGGGCAACAGAATCAACCGGTCTGAACCGCTTCGCGAAAATGGAGGCGCAGACCGATAGTCGCCTCAAAAAGCGGGTGCGGCTGGGATTCCATGATTTGCGGCGCTACTTCGCCACGCGGGTCATGGAGCTCGGGGCCGATCCTCAAACGGTTTCGCGCTGGATCGGCCACAAAGATGGGGGCATTCTCTTGCTGAAAACATACGCGTCGGTCCGTACAGAACACCGTGCGGCCATGGCGGCGAAGTTGGATCTATCCGTTCAGCTTCCGAAAGATCAAAAGCCAAAACAACCCAAGCTCAAGAGGAAACAAGTCCATGGGAAAAAGAAGCCCAGCTCAGTCCAAAGCAAAGGATAAAGGGATTCCGCAGCAGTGCGATGACGGCATGCGCACTGCCATGGAGTCGATCGCCGCATTGCAGAAGCATCTTCCGCGAACGATGGCTTCATACTACCTTCGCAATATCCTCTCCGCTTCAGCTTCGGCCCTTTGCCATTCCTTGAATCAAGCAAAAGAAAGCGACAAAAAAGAGGACCCTCTCTATCACCAAATTATCGCAGGTGATTTGTCCCATTGCGCCGTTGAGATCGCCAACACGTTGCTGTCTTTCGCACAGAAGAACCCGGATGAACTCTCGGGGATGCTTGAATATTTATCGGAGTGGCCAGCCGTTGTATCACTTGATGCCGCACAAGATATTCGGAAGGTTCTGAGAAACCCAGAGGGGGTCGCAGCCAGACGGTATGCACCGATTTTGGATCATCTAGGCAAAAGGACGTGGTTGTGCCCAACAGCCCCAAAAGCTCAAAGCATATTTCATCAGCTTGCGAAGGATATTGTCGACATTATCAGTCCGCTATCGGGATGGGCGCATTTATATCGCGGGCTAGGACTGCCATGGATTTTGGATTTTTCTAACGGCACCAATTTTTTCATCCTTGGGAGCACCCATCCAAGGGCAGAAAACAAGCATGAGTGGATTGCCGCTATTAAGTATTATCTATATCTTGCGTTGGCACCGGAACCTCAACGCACTCAACTACGCGAAGAATGGCTGCATCTGCGGATAGAAGCGTTCAAATTATTTAAACTCAGTAACGACGAAGATAGAAAAAAACACAGGGAACTCTGCAAGCGCATCCCTCTTCCGGCACTAGAGAACACTGCCTCGTCGAACTCCCGATCCATATGTTGCCCCGAGTTTCTCATGGATGACGAGCCGCGAGCTGATCAGAAACCCCTATGGGAAAGATGGTGGGACTCGAATCTGAAATACGAACCTGCCGCATTGTTTGGGAATCTTGATCCGCTTCCCATCTGGGATGATCCCGCAGTCATCAAGTTGGTTACGGCTAAGGCAGTTCGAGGAAAGCCGATGTCTGCGTTGAGCCGATGCTCCAACTCTGTATTAGATGCGTTCCTTACGCAAATCGGCGTTCGTAACGCTTTGAAGACGATAGAGAATCGCAAAACGCCAATTCCAAAAATTCGCGCTGTTGCTTACATCCAAGAGAATGTCGCCACCGAAGCAAAAGCGCTGGTTATGCATCTCATAGGTTTTACAGCGAAACGACAGTAAGCTGTAAAAATCGAGCTTTGTGTCAGGGCGTCCATTGTGACGCTGTGCAGACCACAAAAGAGCTAAAATTCATATCCCCTTCCAAGGTCGAGGAAGCATGGGATGTATCGCGCAGCTTTCTCTGGCGCCTTGAGAAGAGCGGATTGATTAAACCATTCTATCTTTATTCCCGCAAGCTTTATCGGGTTGAAGACGTGCAGCGTCTGGAATGCATGATCGAACGCAACGAACTCCGCGCCGCGCTTCGCGGTGCCGCACGGGTATCGAGAACCGCTGCGAAGCCGTGAAGGGAGATTGAACAAAATATCACTGCCTGGATGAGCAAGCCAAGCTCAACACTCCGCTGCCTCCTCAACTCGTCCTTGCGAACTCTCAAGACGAGCATCTTTCGAATAATTTATGAAACAGAAACAACAAAACAAGCCGCGCTCCGACAAGGGGCTCGGATCAACAGGCGAGATCAGGTGGGACGTGGTCCATGGGACTGTGATCTCCTTCAACACCACCAATCAGTACGTTAATGGAACGGAAATGTGCACAGGATTCGCCAAGGGCGAGTCGTTCGGCAAGGAGGCCTATAAATACCTCCGCAAAGTCGGTACGAAGCACCTCATCGCCGCCCTCGCAAATGAGCTCAAGGTATCACCAGATCGTCTCGTGATCAAACAACCGGGGTGGGGCACTTGGCTCCATCCGGTTTTGGCACTGGAATGTGCCCGGTGGGTCAGTCCCGAATGCGAGAACTGGTGCAAGAAGGTGATCAAAAAAGCCCTTTGCGGGGGGATGGATGAAGCGAGTGCCTCCCATGTGCCGATGACGTTCTTCAAGGTTCTGAAGGCTCTTGTCGCGGCAACCAAGGAGAAGGAGCGCCTTACCCTGGAGAACGAAAAACTCAAGAAGGCGGGCGGCTTTGGCGGTTGGTTGCGCCGGATGCTTGCGTTCCAAATCTAGGCTCGGCCTGTGGGGAAGGGAGACACGGGCTCTCCCCGACCGTAGCGCCGCAACACGCTACGGTCGGCCCTACATCGGCGGCCAACTCCCCCAGTTCAAGGCACAACCCGTAAGCCTCTCTTACCTTGTCTAAATCATCCTTATCTCAATCCCAACCGGTTTTCCCGGGCTATGACCTTGTCCCCTTCAAACAAGCCCCTGTCTCCAAGAACATCCAAAAATCCCTCTACCTCTTGGGGACCACCATCGACAACCTCTTCCGCCGTCACCCCCTGACTTACGTCGCGTTTGCAACCCTCACCTTCCCAACCCCTGTGAAAAGTCCCTGCGAAGCGCACCGCCACCTCAACAGCTTCCTGAACGCCATCCGTAAGCGCGGACTTCCCTACATCTGGGTGCTGGAGCCCCATCAGAAGGAAGGCCTCCACTACCACCTTCTCGTTGTCCTTCCCTTCAACTGCCACGCGGGCACCCAGGTCGAACGCTGGGCTGATACGATCCATGATGACCAAAAGCGCGAGCTGATGAATCCCGAGCTTCGTGCCGAGTATGATTGGTGGACCGCCACCGCACCCCGGTATGGCTTTGGGCGGATCGATGTGGCACCGATCTACTCCAATGCCGAAGCCATCCGTAAGTATCTGACCAAAACCACGTGGCGTCACGACCACTGGGTGTTCGATGAGGTCAAGCGCCTCCGCTTCTGGAAATGCAGTCGCAACCTCCGATCCGGAAGAACAAACTTCACCTGGAATACCCCTGGAAGTAAGGCCAGCAGGGATCGTATGGCGGCTTGGGCTGCCTCGCAGGGATGTGAATCCATGGAGGCACTCAAAGCCCTGCATGGCTCCCGCTGGGGGTTCAAATTCCTCTGTGCGACCACCATCCTTACAGCGCCGTCCGCTGTTCCCCAGTCCTACCTCTTGGTCCCCTCCCACAATGAATTTATAGGCGAGTCCGCGCCAGCGGGCGAGTCCCCAAGCAGGTGGCAAGCCGCAGGCCGGGTCACGGCAGACGAAGGATTCGAAGGGACGGGGCGCGGCGAAGCCAAGCCACGGCCCCCGAAAAATCCCGTCTGCATGCCCGTGCCTGCGGAGCCCTCACTGCGGTCCAGACGGTCAGACGACCACGCAGCGCCCTCTCCATTCAGAGTTCCCAACCAACGGAAATACCAACCATGAAATTCTCTGATCAAACCTACTTCACCCGCCAGGCGCTCACGCTCCTCTGGGGACATGGTAACGAGTCTCACGGCCAGCACGCCGCTATTAAAGCTGCCTTTGATGCTCAAGACCAAACCACCCGCGCCCTCTTGCAGTGCTATTACCGTGATCGCTTCAACGTCGTCACCTTGACCGCAATGGCGGAAATTCCCTTGGACAGCAACCTGCGTAGCGCCATCCATGACGCCATGGGCTGTGCCAGCGCGGACCCGACCCGGCTGATCCTCAACGGTGCCTACCTGGATGTCAGCAAACCGGAGGGACATTACGTGGTCGCTACCGATGGTCAGCACCTTTTCAGCAGCAATTCGTTCAAGTTGCCGCTCAAGGATTCGTTGATGATCCCGAGTCACCGCTTCCTTGGCTGGAAGGAATTCAATCAGGACGGCGACTGGACGCTCCGGGCTGCCAAACCGGAACGCAACGAAGCCACCCGTTTCGAGATTGCCTCCCAGCACTGGCGGCTCTTCGCCCGGTCGCTGGATGGCCAGTATCCCAAATGGCGGGCCGTGCTGCCGGATTCCGGTAGCGTCAAGGCAACTGTCGAGATAGAGCCCGGCGAGGCCGATACCGCCCTTCAGATGATCGCCCGGATGCCCGACCACGATCCTAGGCATCACGCCATCGGATTGGAGATTGCCGGGAACAAGCTCGGCCTGCTCGCCAAATCGCCGGGGCAGGACCAGTGGACCCGGATCGAGTTGGCTGGCGTCAAAGTCAAAGGCTCCGATGTCACGACCCATCTCAACCGCCAGTTCCTCGCCAAAGCCCTGCGCTTCGGCCTTCACCGGATTGAAATCATTGATGCGATGTCGCCCCTGCGCTTCAGCCACGGCGGACGCCAGATGATCGTCATGCCTGTCCGCCCCACAGCAGAAACCAAAACCTCAACCCCGGTGCCGACATCGGCATCCACACCAACCCCTCCGCCTCGTGCGGAGCAACCGGAGAAAACCATGCCAGAGAATAACACCACCGCGTCGGCTCCCACCGAGAAACCGGCGCTTGAAACCGCGCTTGCCCACATAGAAGTGATCCGGGGCGAATTCCGCAGCGCCGTTGCCGGGCTCACCCGGCTCAGTGAGTTGCTCAGGCAAGCCAGCCGTGAGCAGAAAGCCAGCGAAAAGGAAGTTCAGGGCGTCAGACAAACCCTGCGCTCGCTCCAAAGCGTGCGCCTCTAGCCAACTTGGCGACGGAGGGCCGGGCAGTGCCGATAACGGCGCTCCCGGTCCCATCCGTCTTCCACCAATGAAAACCCGCATTGTATCCATCACCTTCGACCGGAATGAACTGCCGATTCGCGCGACGCTGCGCACTGGCCTCGGACCCGTCAAAGTGGTCTGGCGCGACGTATGCGGTGACCGCTGCTGGTTTACCAGCGGCGTGCTCGACACGAAAAAACTGGCCGTTCCCGCCATCGAACGTATCGAGCGCATGGTGTCACCGTGACGCTCACAACATCCAACAAGAAAGGAGACCATCATGGTCGCATTACTAAACCCTATTCAAACACGTCGCCGTCCCAACCTCCTGCTTCACTGCGGAGCCCGGGCCGTCGAACGCGAACAGGTCATGGACGTCACGACGCCCTGGCCTACCGACACTTGGAACCCCATCGCTCACATCGCGCTGGTGGCCAATGTCGAAACCACCCTCAGAACCAACGGCCTGGTGGTCGGCAACCAGGCCCATAGCCTCAGCCACGACGGAGCCCGTTACTTCGGCCTCATGGAAATCCAGCGTAGCCAATCCGATGAGGATTACTGCTGGGTGCTGGGCATACGCAACAGCCATGACAAGACGTTCCCGGCGGGTATTGTCGCAGGCGCTCAAATAATGGTTTGCGACAACTTGAGCTTTTCAGGGGAGGTAAAACTGGCCCGGAAGCACACGCGGTTCATCACTCGGGATCTACCCCGGTTGGTGCAATCTGCTGTGGGGAGGTTGATGGATCGCTGGCATCACCAAGATGCCCGCTTTGCAACCTACAAGCTCAGCGATCTCGACGACCGCACCGCCCACGATCTTGTTATCCGTTCATGCGATGTTGGCGTCGTGCCCAACCGGACGATCCCGGAAGTCCTCCACGAGTGGAGAGAACCCCGCCACGAAGAGTTCGAGCTCCGTACCGTCTGGAGCCTTTTCAACGCCTTCACCGAGGCAATCAAAGGCAACTTGATTGAGCTTCCGCGCCGCACTGAAGCCCTCCACGGCCTGCTCGACAGTCATGTTGGGTTGGCTGCCCCGCTGCTGAACTGATTCCATTGATCGGCGTAGTCGGTTTCGGAGTGGGGATGGAAAAAGAATCCGTCTACCCAAACGGACGGGTTCTTTTTTAGCTATCGGCGCATGGGCGACATTGCTTCCATAGTCCTGGAGCGTTCGGATGGTAAGCAAAAAATGTCATTCATTCGTTGCGGGTTGTGAGTTAGCGAAAAGCCGTTTCGGCATTATTTCCAAAACATGGCGACTTATGGCTTCCGTTGGTAGGCGCATTTTAAAAAAAACCAAAAAACCGTTGACGCAATACGCCCACCAAGATAGTAGGTGTATGCATGAGCGCAAATCCCAAACCTTTCCAGCACATCCCAAGCGTGAGTAACGCTCAGGAGCATGCTCGTTCGGTGCCTGCCTGGCTTGATCTTATCCGCGATGCGGTGGAGGGATCCGATTACGGAACCATCCTGATCAAGGTGCATGGCGGTGAGGTGGTTCAGATCGAGGCAACCCGCAAGATTCGCGTTCCTTCCAACAGCGCCGACAAATTTTCACTTTATCCGACCGCTCCAGCGGAGGACTTCCAACAGCCAATCGAGTAACCAACAGCCCAAGGGCGAAAACCTCACCCACTGCCTGCTGGCTTTCGTTTGAAAATCAAAACAATCCTTAAAAACAAGATCCGATATGAAACTCATTAAACTCTTAGCGGCGAGCGGGCTCGCCCTAACCCTTGCCGGAACCGCTTCGGCCACAACTGTCCTTCGCATTGCAGGTGCCGCGACCTATCGACCTCCAACGCAAAAAGCCATCGAGGACATCCTGAAACCTGGCTATGTATTCGGCTATAATGGCAGCAGCCGCTACAAACCGAATGCCGCCATTTACTCAGGAACCCTCGCCTCAAACAACCAGCCAATCATCATCGAGACTTACTGGACCGGTGATTTGGCCGGGGTGGTGGATGTTGCAAAGCGCAACACCATCGTGAAGTGGATCAAGACTGATTCCACCACACTTGCCAATCTGACAACATCTGGCTACTCCGTTCCAAACGCCTCACTGGCGGAATCAGGTATTCCAGATGTAGGCGTGACCGTTTCCTATTCCACTTCCAGCGCAGCCACCGTCTTGACATCAGGAACGGCGGGACGCGCAGCAGCGACGGCAATCCTTGGTGCGCATCTGGTGGATGCGGGTTCGTCATCATACGCTGGAGGCGCTGGGGCTGTCGGCATTGCTGCCTTCCAATGGGTGCTCGGCAGGCAATCCGCCAGTTATACGCAGCCCTTCACTAATATTACGCAACAGCAGGCCAACGCTCTGATCACGAATGGTTATATCCCTGTTTCACTGTTCACAGGAACCAATGCCGATCAGTCCAAATATGTATTCCTTGCTGGCCGCAGTGAGGATGCTGGCGCACGCACCGTGCCATTTGCTGAAGCGCAAAACGGCTTCGGCAACCCACCGCAGCAGTACCGACTCACCTTCTCCGGCAGTGGATTGACCACCCAGGCAGACGGGTTGGTCACAGGAGGCACAAACGGCACTGTCACGGGGTTATACCTCTGGCCAGGGAATGCACCGCTCAACACGGAACCCACCATTAATTGGAATCTCTACGGTCATTCCGGTTACAACCTCACAAGCGATCTCTCCAACGCACTGAGTGCTCTGAATCCGGTTGATGCCACCAGCCTGACATTTGGCAATACTGCCGCCGATTCAAACGATCCGACTCTTGTCCCCGACCCAATCTCGCAAGTCTATTTCGTGGGATACAACGGGATTGCGGATACCTCCACCTTGGTTGCCAACGGCGGAAAAGCTCTCAGCTACAACGGCGTGGCCTATTCTCCCGCAGCAGTCAAAAACGGACAATACACACTCTGGTCGTATGCTCACATCTACTACATCGGCTCGGGAACGTATGCGATCTCCGGCAGCGCCAAACAGGCGGCTGACGACCTCGCGGACAAGATTTACACAACGGACGCCCCAACAAATTCGAGTGGCGTCGTCGGCTCTGGAAACGGTGACACTGGCATTCTTCTGGATAGCAGCGTGATCGTGGCACGGCCTGGTGTGGAAGGCACCCCCGTTTACCAAAACTACTAAACTCTGGAACGGAAAACGCCAAATACAGAAAACATTATGAAACACTATAAGCATCTCATCGTCGCCTTGGCCGGTCTTCTATCGATTGCGTCCTCGGCTAAATCCGACACCGTTTCCAGCGCTCAGGGAGACTTGATCTTGGCTTTCCGCATTACGGATTCCACAGATCTCCTGGGTGGGATCTCTGGCAATGGCACCAAGAACCTGGAAATCGATCTGGGTTCTGGAGCGACTGCACTCTCAAGCAACTTTACGTTGTCTCTGGGAACAGACCTGACCGCGCTATATGGAAGTTCATGGAACACGGCCAGCACTTTGGTATGGAGTGTCTCCGGCGACACCGCAACGAAGACCCTGTGGGCTACTTCACCCAACGGGACCGTATGGCTACGCAGGACCAGCACTCTCCAGAACTCCGCAGCAACCAAGATCACTCCCCTTTACAGTGATCTGAATGGTCAAACCACCACCGGAACTGGCATCAATGGAGCCATCATTGATGCGAGCACGGATACAAGCAGTTATACGGCGAAGGTTGGAACGAACGGGAACTATGGGTATACCTACTTCAGTGGCGGCATTGAAGCAGGTGTCTCGAGCACGGGCTCAACCTCCGCTGACATTTATTACCTGCCCTATGTTGCCAGCGGTAGCAGCCCTGGCACAGACAAAGGAACATTCAGTCTGGCCAGCGACGGAACGCTGACATTCTTGGCTGTGCCTGAACCTTCAACATACGCTCTGGCCTCCATCGGCTTGTTTAGCCTCGTGGTGATGGCACGCCGCCGCCGGGCCCTGGCCAACGCTTGATAAGTCATCAAGTTAACGCCCAGTAGCCAAGGTTATCCAAAGCCCCTCCGCTTGATGCGGAGGGGCTTTTTTTGCCTTTTCATCAGGAAGCGAAATGACCGTAAACATCCAAGGTGCGCCCCATTATAGCTTTGGGCAAAGCCCAGGGGCTCCCAGTCAAAGTAGGATCAGGGCTGAAAAAAGCCCCCGCCATAACCGGAGGGTGCACTTATGGTGCGAGCCTTCAGCCCTGTTGCAAGACTAAACCCTTCCGGCTGGGCTCTTATGGGCTGCACCTTGGATGCTTAAGAGTCCTTCTATTTCTGCAAAATGGCATTACTCACTCTCGCCACCACCATATCCGAGCACTTCCACGGTAATGATTGAAGGCATATCTTCCGCAACTTGCTGAGTTGAATGTTGAGAGGTAGCCTGAATGGCCGTCGCGGTTGCCGCCCCCACTGTATTGGATGCTGCCGTCAAGCTGCCGATATTGATGCTGGAGGTGGCAACTACGGGGGTACCGGTGCTTCCGCCGCTCGCCTGGATATTGGTGCTGTTCAGGATTTGAACAGCAGCGACATTGAGCTTGCCGGTGGCCCGAATGCCAGCATCCCCGGCATCGATGCTTCCAAGCGGGGCAATTAAATCCACATTGCCCGGAGCCACACCGACCACCGTTGCGAGAACTCCAATTCCGCCACCGGTTGCCAATCCGGCAAGGTCTGTCTTGACGTCCGCACTCTGCGGATCAATCAGCACCCGGGTAGGAGGCGCTGATTGGATGGTCTTGGATGAATTCCCCGCCGCAATATTGCCAACAGAAGACCAGATGATCTCGTCTCCGCCGCGCAGGGTAAAGATGCGTGAAATACCAATATCCACATTGCCGTGAGTAAAAATGGAGATGTTGCCTCCGTCTTCGGTGATGATACCCGGAGGAGACAGGGGATTGTTACTGGAGGTGGATGCCATGGAGAGGCTTCCACCCGGCGCGAACAAGCTGATGTTCCCCCCGCTTTTGGTTCGGATATCGCGTGCTTGAGTCGAGATATTTCCTTTCCACAGACTACCAGGAAACAGTGCCTCAATCGCCGCAATACCGGCTGTATAATTGCCATACCCCGAACTGGTGGAAGTGTTATGATCACGCCCTGAATCGCGTAACACAAGATAGAACAGTTCCAAAGCCAGACGATCCTGATCCTCCTGCGGTAATTGATCGAATTGTTCTGAGGTCAGTCCTGTCACGGAAGTCAATTCCGATAAATAGCGAGTTCCATCTGACCCGTTTACGAACTGTGCAATGAAGCTGGAGAAATCAAGTTGGCTGTTTTCCAAACCGGTCGAGGCTCCGATGCCTGCGCCCGCAATGATATCGGCTCCTCCGAAAGGCAAGAAAGGATCACGCGCATTGCCGATGCTGGTAATGCCGGTACCGGTGCCATTATAATTTTCTGCACCAGTGCCCAAGTCGAGATTTTGTCCCGCCATCACTTCGAGCGTTCCTGGACCACCAATCTGAATATCGCCAGCCAGGGGACTTCCTGAGGCTCCTTGAGTATACGCCATGAGGTTGTTTCCGGGAGCAATGGCCGCCTGCCGCAATGTCGAATTCTGGTCATAAGCGATAATATTCCCTCCAGCAGCGATTACACTGATGTCACTCGCGCTAGTATTCTGTAGATAAAAGGCAATGTCGGTAATATCCTGCCCAGCAAGCACCCATGTTGCCTTTCCGGAAAACAGGGTGATGCCTGAAATATCGCCGTATTGGGCATATAGACGAACTGGGTCGGAATCCCCGGCATGCAGCAATCCCGAGGTATGCAAAGCTTGTTTTGTTTGCAGCGAGCTGTAATCACCCACCGTCGAGCCCGATTCATTAAAGAGAGTGTTGATATTGTTAGCAATCAGATTGGAGGCTGACGTTACCCACGAAGTTCCCCCTCCGGATGCCGTTGCAAGCGACAAGGGAGAAGTAATGGTAGGCAGTCGGGTTGGGTCGGCATCAGAAAGATTGATGCTACTCGATCCCCAAAACTTTTCTCCACTGTTGTCCGTCTGATTGGGTTGAAATCCATTGATCGCGCCGAAAGCGGCAAGATCAATAGTACCCAGTGACGATGGAGCGAGGGTAATGCTTCCAATCAGGTCGATATTCCCAGAAAATGATGTGATGACCAAGGTCGGCGGCATCACAGCAGTCACAGTGCTGAAAGCATTGACATTGGTTTCAACCAACCTCAACCAAGGCTGAGATAGAGACCATGTGTTCTGGGAGAAAAGAAGGACGTTTTTAAACCACGCCTCAAGTGAACCTGCTCCGCCATCCGCAGCGGCCTTAACAATCACATCGCCGGTCAATGAAGATGCATTCACAGCATCCGTGGACGCGTAAGTCGAAAAATAGGTTTTGTCGAAATAGCTGTTGTTGATCCCTTGTGGCAGCCAGAACGCGTTGACCACCGGACCGAGCAAGAGATCGCCGGAGGCGGTGACATCAAAGCTGCCTTTGCCAAGAAACAACGTGGTCGGTAGCCAGTTGCTTGAGTTCTGCCCATCCGTTTGAAACGCGTTTTGGAGTACAGCGGCCCGCGTGCTATTGGTATGAATTGAGTTGCCAGCGCTCAGCGAGCCATAACCACGTTCGACGTAATAAACCCCACCGCTGATATCGTGCCCTGCACTGACCACCAGATCGCCACCGCCGAGTTCAAGCAGGTTTGCGGCATCAGGTTTTCCCTTCGGCATCCGTGCGTTAGTAGGAATCACTGCGTCCACGTTGCTGATATCGCGACCGGCACTCATTGTTACATTGCCACCACCCAGTGCGCCGACACCCTCCAGGAAATTACTGAAGTCCACCCACCAAGAGGTAGACTCCACATCAAAGCCGCTATGGGTTGCGCCAAACTGCCCCGTGGATGGATCGATCCAGCCACGGCGGTAAAGCCAGTTCTCGGGGAGTTCCTTGCTGGAGTCCGCAACCAGTTGTCCACCCACGAGAAGATAATGAGCGATGTCGTTCTGCGCAGTAATTGTGACATTTCCGCCAGAGAGGCTGTACTGCGCGCTGTAGATGGGGCTCTGCGCCGTGCCAAGCAACTGCTGAGTGCCATAATTCAACTTGGGCGTATCGAAATTTGCCAGCGCTGCCGCTGGAGTCCCCGCTGTATAAATCGTGGCCAGCGTATTGAGAAACTGCACATCCCGAGCAGCATGGATTTCGATGTCGCCCGTTCCCGCACGAATGGTTTGAAAATAGTTCGGAATGATTGAGGAACGCACCGTTGCGCTAGTGCCATTGGCAGGCAAAGCCAACCCACCCTGGCCTAACAGCAAGGACCCTGAGTTTGCGCCGAAGTCTTCCAACGGCAGGACACTGCGAAAATCCGACGCTGAAAAATCCGCTCCCGCTACCAACCGATATGACCACGACTGCACATTTGTTGGCAGCAGCGGATTCTGCGCGGTCAGGAGGGCTGTATATGCAGCCGATGCAAAACCGTCACTCAGGCTTGCCTTGAAATTGAAAATGAGGTTTCCCGCCGCGCGTAGGGTTAGGACACCTGGTGCGCTATTTGGCCCAAAGCGATAGGTGGAGAGGTCCCAACTGCTCGCAAGCGTCAGGTTGCCCGAGGAGTTGATAATCTCAGCTCCAGATTCAATCACCGAAATTGATCGAAGCGTGTTGTTGTTCGCAAAAATCCGGTCCTCCATGGCTGTATAACCAGGAGCAGCCGTTCCAGCGCTTCCAGCAAAGGTTTTGCCGTTGGTCATGACGGCCGCTTCGACGCTGGCTATAGCGCCTCCCGTTGGGGTGAAAACTTGGTAACCTTCAATCACGATGCTGGAAGCATGAATGATGCTGCCATCGATGGGCTGGAGCTGAAGGTCCGTATTGCCAGCCGCCTGGGGTGCCCGAAGGTGCAGGGTGCCTGTAAAATCGCCGATAGCGGCACTGGCAGCAGTGTTCGAAGCGACGGAAAGATCAATGGTCGATCCCGTTTGAATATCGAGCTGTGGTCCGGAGCCCAATGCAACATTGTTGAAATTACCACCAATTTCACACCCCGCCTCCAATGTAATCGCTCCACCTTTGCCCGCGGCATTGAAGTCCTGTGCTGCCACGGTCAGAACCGCTCCGGTGAATACAGTGAGACTGCCGCTGGCTTCAAGATCAATGCTGCCACCGGTAGCTCCGGAAGCGTCGATGGTTCCCTTGACAGTGATGGAACCTTGGTCCGCCGAAAGGTTGAAGGTGTGGGCTGTCGCGAGACCGTCAATGACGACATCACCACTGCGAACCCGGATGGAGCGCGATTGACTGAATGCGCTGGCGTTGAGGATTGTGTTGAGTGATGCCGCACTCGATAGACTTTTCACATCCAACGAGAAAACGCCTCCTTTCCCTCCCGCTCCGCCTTGGCCATACAGAGCACCCGCGAGGCTGGTGACGCCTGCTGGCGCACTGATCGAAAAGTTACCCGCATCTCCGGCTCCCGGCTGTGCAGCCACGGTCACAATGCTACCTGCATCGAGGCTCACATTACCGGCATCCGCAACAAGTTTGATCTGGCCCCCGCTCGTGTATTTGTCGAGATCGAAGAAATGCTCCACGGTGCCAGCAACGTCAAGTCTCCCCTCACTGCCGACCAACAAACTACCCTTGGTTGCCTGCAACGTCAGCGCACCGCTTGGCAGGATAATCTTGCTGTTTTCAGTGATGCTCGATCCGAGCAATGTCAGACTTGCGCCCAATCCCCCGACAACTGCTGTATTCGCTTGCGTAGCGGGGGCCGTAATGTTGAGAGCACCGCCTGCTATGATGGTTTGTGTTGCTCCTGTAGCGCCAGTGATTACCGGGGTCTCCAACGTCAAATCTCCCTGGGTTGTGAGACCGATCAATGCATTTTTCGACGTGAGGCCGTCCGCAGCGGCTTGAGTGGTTCGTCCAGCCAACACGGATGTCGTTGCAATGGTCCCCTGACCATCGATGCTTAGAAGCTTGGATGCATTGAGAGTCAGAGTCTTGTATTGGTCGACGTTCAGCTGGTTGTCTCCCAACTGAATGGTTCCAGCATTGAACTCCAACTCTCCTGCCAATGTTGTAGCTACAGAGCCTGGACCAGTTCCGTTCGGGCTATTATCGAGGAGAATGTTCTGCGCGACAAAGGTCACCTTGCCTGCCTCATTGTTGAACCCTCGAATTTCTCCAGAATGTATTGCCAAGCTTGCAACATCAGAGTTTCCAACTTGGCCGGTTCCGTAAATATCAATGGATGAATAGCTCAAGAGCGAGAGAGATTGTGCGGAATCTTGAAGCGTTTGCAGGGCGACACCAGAAAGCACAAGACCCGCATTGGCCTGTAATGGACCGGGATCTGAAAGTTGGAGACTGATCCGTCCGGTGCCAATGGCCATACTGTTGCCGCTTAGACTTGCAGTTGGATCCAGGGTTATCAAATGAGTGGAATCGAGAGTGACACTGGCTCCGGCGATTCGCACATCAGCTCCGACGTTCAACGTTGGCGCGGTTGAGGAATCTACGCCCACGCGGATGATCCCGGCGGAGGAATTGCTACTCACTCGCACCACGACACCATTGCCGCTTCCCAATATGGAATTACCATTGGAATCGAGAGTGCCGAAGATCAGATTCCCAACCGATGTAGAAGCTCCGCTTGATTCAACTACAGATCCATCTGCAAGGCTTAGGCTCGTATTGGCCGTTAGGATGATATCCTGCCCGCTCAACGGCGAGCCTGTGTTGTCAACTCTCAGATTGTTGGTGGTGACCGTAACGTTCACTCCGCTGGTTCCAATCTGGCGGATTCCGCCAATCAGCAAGCTGTCTGCACCAAAAGCGCTTAACTCTGCGGCATTGAGAGTCAGGCTTCCCTGGGGGCCTCTTCCACCATCCGCTTCGATGTAAATATCCACTGGGCTGCTAATGTCCACCAGACCGCCTCGACCACCGCTCACCGCTTTTGCCATAAGCGATCCCTGGATATTCATTGCTTGGGTGGCAGCTAAGATCAGTTGACCCGAATCAGCAGGCAAACGCGACGCCCCTGCGCTTTGGCTTAGGGTGGTATTGGCAAAATAGTCATTGTACTCCGCACGCGCACGCACAACAGAACTGGACGCGACTTCAAAGACCGTTCGTGGAAGTTCCGCGCCTGTTGTGTTGTTTAATCCGCTCACGCGATATCCCGAAACGAGGCTTGAGCCGTCGGCCAGTGAGACCGTCCTATTGAGTATGCCGCTCTTCTGCGTGATAAGATACGCCCCCGTCATGAGAGCATAGCGCGCGGGCAGCAAGGTGTAGTAACCCGCAGGAAGACCACTGCTCGCGTCAAGATAGATCCTGTCACCTATCTTCAATGTGCTGTTCACGTAGCCCGCATCGGAAGATGCCAGGTTAGTAATGTCCGTGTTGGTGTTGTTCGCGGAATAGGGTGCATAGCGGATATTGTAGCTCGGGATAATTGCGAAGCTCGTGGTTGAAGCGAGAATATCCTTGCTTCCCCCCAATCCATTGACCCACTGGTAGGTATAAAGATCGCCCCCTCCCTGAATGTCGATCAACGCCCCGGATTGGTCTTCCACATTAGCTGCGGAAAGGTTGATGGATTTTTGTGGTGCTCCAGTAGTGGTGATCTCGGTGCCGGTTGGCGCGATCCACTGGGTGCCATTCAGTTCAATTCCATAGGGAATTACGACAGCCTCCCCCGTGATGGGATCGATGGCGGAAACTGAGGTAACACTCCCCCTAGAAAGTGTTAACTGCTCAGTGGTGCCTACGCTCTGCCCCGTCAGAAAGTCGATCGGACCCGAGCCTGTGCCGTTCCACCCAAGGTTAATGGTTCCCAACGGTGCGCGCAAAGTGCCACCCTGGTTGATGATGGAGCTGTAAATATTTAATTCCCCGCCTGCCGAGAGTGGAAGTTGGCGCTCGCCGTCGCCTTCAATAGTTACAGAACCCAAATGGCTGCTACCAGCCGCGACATAATCATAAGCAGCAATCGTAAAACTTACCGCCGTTGGAGGATAAATCTGACCTGTGCGAAGATAGAGATCACCCGCAATATCCAGTGTTCCGTCGCCCCGGATGTCGCCATTGTCAGCAATGAGGCTGGCTTTGCCGATGTTCTGCAAGGAAAGGTTGCCGATGTCGATCAGGCTGGCGGTGACAGTCAGGCTGCCCGCACCAAACGTCGGAGAAAGTGAACCGGTATAAGCCACTCCGTTAATCTTGAATCCAGTCCTTTGCGTCTCATCCTGAACTGGCGCTTGAAAGGCTGTTCCCAATGCGACATAAGGAGCGTTGAGTAGGACTGTGGAGTCGGCAAAAAGCACTCCGTTATCGGCGATCGTAAGGCTTCGATTCGCAGAAATCGTCACTGGTCCAGAAAACTCCACCGTTCCACGGAGCGTCAGCGTGTCAAAACCACCTTTCAAGAAACTGTCTGCCGCGAAATATCCGAGTCCCGGAATAGCATTCTCCTGCGTATCGAGAACGGGGTTGCCGATGACTGCCTCTCCGGGCGCATAAGGTTTCGGAATCGTTTGGTCGCTTTGAGTCACTATTAGGCTGACATCCAGCGGCGTCAGTGACTCCGGATACCTCCCTGAACTCACCGTAAGGCTGCCACCCAATGCTGAAAGCCCGCCCGCCGCACCTCTTAAAACGGCATCCACAAACAACTCTTGTCCACCATTCAATACAATCGATCCTCCGTTGCTATCGACACGGGTTTCAACAAAGGGATCGCCCGTTAACCAACCGTTGGAAGACGTGCTCGCGCCAATATAGCCTGGTGCAAAATCCAGCACTCCGCTCGCTCCCGAAACATCCAGTATAGCACCGGCCTCGGCAACAATGTTGCCGGAAACCGTGATACTACCGCCAGGTAATACGTTTCCCGTTCGATGGCCCCTTGCATCGGGGGTCAGCAGCAATACCCCGGCTGTCGACAACAGACTATCGGAACCAAGATCGACAGTCGGAGCAGCCTCGGTGAAAAATGAAGGATTCGATGCCCCGCTGACCACGATTGTTCCCCCCGGAGCGATAATCGAACCGAGCACCACAACTGTATCTCCGGTAATGGACACCCCCCGCGTCGAGTCGGTTTGGGGGTCTGTTTGGATAATGGCTCCCGCCCCCATCACGAAATCGCCGCGCACCAAGAGCGGGTTAGTATTCAGTTTATCCTGAACCCCCGCTGCAGCCAGAGTCAGGCTTACTGGCATCCGCACGCCTTCCGGTAGCAGTATCGGTGTGAGTGTAATCGCTCCCCCGCTCAATTCTGCCAGCCAATTCTCCACTTCCGGGGCAATGATAGTATTAGAAGCAATGACAATGCCTGGGACATACTGACCAGCTTGACTTCCTTTAGTCCCCAAGCCCGTGAGCGCGAAACTGCTGAACCCGCCGCAATCAAAGAAATTCGAAGACAGGAGCAATGTGTCTGCGTTGGCCGCAACGCCTCCAATCTGGATCAACGGAGCCTGTATGCTGAGCGATCCCCCCACCCCACCTGAATAGCCCCGCAGAGCTGCCTCCAAAGTTAGCTTGCCACCTATTACCGATTTAATGGTGGGATCCTGTCCGGCCTTGATCACAATCCCGCCGCCCTTGCCATAGGTTATCTTACCAGCAGGGCTCATCACAACTCCGCCGGAAACATCGATTGAACTTCCAGCCTCCAAATCGACACTATAGCCATTGATGGTGATTGTTCCTCCATTGGTGTTCAGTGGCAAGGCTTCCGCCGTTGGTGAACTGAGGCGATCATCCACGATCAAACCCGCCGCAGTCAAAGACGCTGAAGCATCCAAGATAAACTGGCCACGATCCAGTTCCGCAGATGGTGTCGAAGTTAATGAGCCTGCGATGAACGGTGAAATATTGTAAACAGCCAGATTCAGCTTCCCGCCGGGCGCGGCAACCGTGCCTGCGATATTGATATTCGCTGCGAAAAGCGTGATAGAGCCACCTGCTGCGGTCTCAAGCGTAACACCCGCCGGGATGGAGATATTTCCGTCACTGTTATTGATTGAGAGATTACCGAAGCCGTCTATGCCAAGAAGCCCGGGAGAGAGGACGACCTCCGCCTTGCGATCAGAGCGCAGCTCGACTGGATTACCGGAGGCATCCAACGAAAAAGGATTTGCAACCGCAAGACTGATTCCCTCTTCAAACACGATCTCGGGAGGCGTTGGCGAATAGGCAACGTAGGAGGCACTGCTTACATCCTGCGCTTGGAAGCTTAGCGTCAAGCTGCTCAAATCTGGCGTAACACTCCGCTGTCGCGGACCGGCAACCGTATTGCCATACAGATTTCCGTCGAGCGCCATGGCGGGCGCAGTGAGAGCAATGGAGCCTCCATTGCCACCTTGAATATACCCCGCTTCATAATGCGAGCCGTTCAAGAGCATGCTGGTAAATGTCTCCGTAATATTCCATCGCGAATGCGTTTCTGTGAATCCGCTATAAATGCCGTCGTATACCAAATCAGGCGTAGCCTGCGAAATATTGTAGAGATGCCCGCCGGACAGGAGGCGTGTCGTTTGAACTGTGGCACCTGCATAATCGATCCAACCACCCGAAACATCGATGTTCGAACCTTTCTGCAACACTACTGATCCACCCGCATTGAGATTCACTGTGCCACCATCAGTCGTTAGTTCACCTACCGAACGCTTGATATCCGCAATGTAGCCCGAAATGTCTCCCAGCGGCGTTCCAACCCATGAGGTTCCATTGTAGACACCAGTCTGCCGGATATCGATTTGGATTGTCTGACCACGAAGCAAGCCATTGCGCTGCAGCGGTGAGTTGGCAAGTTCTGTACCAAGGAGTTGGACTGACAGAATGCTCTCAGAAACCGACGCTGTGACATCGCTGGAGCCAGCCACATTGATCACGGCCCCTGCGTCCAAGTAGATTTGGCCGCCTGCATTAACAAATTGGCCGGTTAGCGAACTACCCGCACCCGTAAGTTTCCAGATTCCTGCATCAACCGTCACGTTAGCATTGGCGGCAAGGATTTCACTCGCCGGAGCCATATAAATTGACTGTCCTTGCATGTTAATCTGGGATGGAAGCGCCAGCGTAGTGCCGACAACTCGATCACTACTCCACACCTCGGGCAGGATGCGGGTAATGCTATTCGCTCCCAGCGTAACGTCACCAGATGACTGAAATAGAAACAGCGGGACACTCGAATTCGTAGTGGAGTTATAGGCGGTATTACTAACGGCGTTATAGTTAGCCAGCAGATCAACCCGCCCGTTGAGCGAAACAGAAGTCGTGCTATCAATAAAACCAAGCTGATTCACCTGTTTTCCCGTGATCGTTAAATCGGCGCGCGGCGTGTAAATGTAACCCGTGTTCGTTGCGGCGCCACTATATGCATCCACCGCGCCCACATACACATCCAGGCCGCGCAGACCCGCGTCGCTGCTGGCAGCAAATCCAATCTGGTTGCCAGCCGCAAGTATTGTCTGCCCATCGGGAGTCGAGATCGTGCCTGCATTGCTCACGTTGGGCCCAATCAACGCGATCCGTCCGCCGACATGATCGGCGGTTGTAGGCGCAGAAAGGCTGGCTCCAGCTTGGACTACGACGTCCCCGTTGCGACCGCTTGGTGTGTTTGGCGTGGATGGAGTGAAGGCAGGCGTGCCGTTACTTCCGGCATCCATTGCAAGCGACGAGAAGAGAAATTGCAGGTCCGGGTTATTGAGCAGTCCGAGGCTTACCAGATTGTCGTTGATAGGCAACGAGGAGGCAACAAGGGCGTGGGCGTTGACCTGGCTTGCGCCGCCAAAGATGATCCCGTTCTGGTTGATGATGTAGACTTGCCCGCCGGCTTTGATTGAACCCAATATCTGCGAAGGAACGCCGCTTGGATCGTTGATTTTGTTGAAGGCGATCCATTGTCCGATATCGCTTCTTCCAGCGCTTTGATCGAAGGTGAGCGTGGTATTTTTACCGATATTGAAGGAGAACCAATTCAAATACGCGTTCTGAGCTGTTTGCTTTATGGTGACGTCGCTTAACCCATTGGCATCGTTCTCCACAGGTTGGTTAGCGCCTACCCATTGCAAATTGGTTCCAGTGGAGGGCTGAAGACCGCCCACCTTCAAGCCGTTGGGAACGGTGCTCACCGCAGCTTGGGCAGCTGAGCGGGCATCGCTTTGTGCTTGTTGGACTTGTTGCAGCGCCTGGGTTGTGCGGGTGAGGGTATCTTGTGCGCGCTGAGCGATTGCTGCGGCCTGGGCTGTTGTTGCGTTTGTGGCGTTGCTCACTGCACCGCTGCTTACGGCAGGAGTGTAGCCACCGCGCAAAATATCGCGTGCATGGGCGGGCCAAGCCGTCGCCCACATGGCGATAGAGCCAAGGGCAAGCGCGAGGGCGGCTTGTGAGGCGGGGCTTTTGGTTCCAGGCGGACGGGCTGGTTCGTGGCAAGGCATGGCTAATGAATCGTCTTCACCGCGATCAGCGCATTCAGGGTTTGATTTTTTGGTCGGTGAGCTTGTCTTGGAAATCCTGCACGTAAGTCTCCAGCTTGACGCGTGCGGTGCCGACGAAGGGTTCTTTGGCACCGATCACATCGCCGAGGCCGAATTTTTCGTAGCGCAGGAGGATTTCGCGACCGAGTTTGAACATCTCGGCGTTCTTGGTCTTTTGATCGGCCGTGGTGCGATTGAGCACGATGACATCGGCGGCGAGCCTGGCGCGTTCGGTCTCCTTGGATTGCGCGAGAGCGGTAGTCTCGGCGAGTTTGTTCTGGGATTGAGCGAGGGCTTCCTTGAGCCTGGCGATTTCGTCGGCTTGCGTGGCGAGTTTGGTGTTGAGACCTTCGATCTTTTTGTCCGACGCGTCCTTATCGTCGGCGATGTTCTTGGTGAGTTGCTTGACTTGCGCGTCGAGCTCCTTGTTTTTGCGATCCAGCTCGCTCTTGGCGGTTTGGAGAGTGGCGTTGTCATTCTGCGCGGTGCGCAGTTGGAGCATCGTGTTACGCAGCGCCTCGCGCATGCGGACCTCGGCGGGGTTGGGTTGATCAACGGCTCCCGCTTTTCCGGCGAGGAACGCCATGGAAAGGATGGTGGCGATGAGAGTGATAAGGTTTCGGGACATAGGTTAGAATTTGGCGTTAATGTCGAATTGGAAGATGTCTTCTTTGTAGGTTGGGCCGGCGATGCTATCGGCGCTCATCCAGCGGGCGGCGAGCCATACGCGGGAGGAGAGGCCGAGGCCGCCGCCGAGAGTGAAGCCTTTCAGGTTGGTGCCGCCGCCGCCGAAGTCCGAGTCGCAGAAGCCGTCGATGACCGCGTCACTTTCGACGTAGCGGTAGCCGATGCTGGCATTCCAGTCCCAGCGTTTTTGGAGTTTTGGAGCGCCGAAGTTCAGGTTGACCAGCCAGCCGGTATCGCCTCCGGCGAAAGCGCCCAGCACTGTGCTGGACACATCCGGGCCGCGGTTATTGACGGCAATTTTATTGATAGCGCTTCCGTTAAAAGCGGTGTTCTGCACGAATTCGCCGGTGAGGGCGATGTGGCAGGGATCGAAGCCGCTGTAATCCAGCTGTCCGGTGAGAGCGAGGTCGCGGAAAGGCGCGGCGAGGCCGAAATACTGGTATTGGTTTGTAGTGCCGTAACTATTGGCGGAGGTGGCTACGATGTCGCGGAGCGCCATGTAGGTATTACCTTTCTGGGCAAAGGAGGGGCGCAGATTATCGGTGTCGCCGACATCCGCGGTGCTCAACGGCGTGAAGGGACTGGAGAGCTGGCCCTTGACGTTTTGATACATGTAGTAGGCGATGGCAGCCTTGGCGCTCCAGTCGTGGGTGATTTTCAGGTCGCTGCCAAGCTGGAATCCTTCGAGCCATTTGTCCTGGCTGTTGAACTTTGAGGGCTGGTTGGAGGCGAAGTTGAAGTCGGTGTTGTAAACTGGGAAAGCGCCGGCCGTGAAGAAAGGCGTCACGCAATCGAGGCCTTTGTATTTGGCTTGGAGGACCCCGCCGTCGAAGCCGAGGTCATCGGCCCAAATCATCTTGGTGGCAAAGAAGGGATTGTCGAAGCGACCCACCGTGGCGCTCAGGCTGGTGTCCAACGGGAGGTTCGTTTCATACTTGATGAAAGCCCGGTCGAGCCAGATGGAGTATTTGCTGAAATTGCCGCCCTGGTTGGCTGTGGTCGAGTTCACACCGCCCATCGTCTGATTTTCAGTCACTGGCGAGTTGGTGTCCCCCGTGCCAAGGCGCAACCCGAGGGTAAAACCCTCGTCCAAATCCACTTCCGCCCCGGCGCGCGCGCGCAGACGCAAACGGTTACGATCCTTGTTCGCATTGGTTTCGGCAGGGTAGTTGTTGCCAGCAAGATCAAAGGGGTTGCCTGTGTTGATGGCATTGAAATTGGGCAATCCGCCGGTGGTATCGTTGCCCGGAGGAAAGGAATCGTTTTGGTAGCGCATGCGCACATCCCCAAAGAGGCGGAGGTTGGTGACCCAGGTTGGGAAGGCGCGCGGCGAGGCCCATTTTTCTTCATAGGCCTGCTTCATGACCTCCGATCGGAGGTCGTCGCGAATCTGGTCCTTGACGACTTCCGGGATGTAGGTGACGCGAACGGTGTCCTCGGAAGGTGGAGCGGCCTGCGCTGCTGCCGCTTGGGCGCGAGCTGCGGCAGCATCCGCCTCGGCCTGCCGAATCAGGTCGGCGGCGTCATCCTTGGTCAGGACGCCCCGTTGCACGAGGCGGTTGATCAGGTTGATGGTGACGTTTTGCGAGGGGGCTCCGGCATTACCAGCATCCGGAGCGAGTTGGGGTTCGGCAACGGGCGGCGTGGAGACGGCGAACGGCTCTGCGGCTGGCAGCGGAGCCGCAGCAATGAGATCATCGGCAACCACAGGCAGAGTGCAGGCGGCGTACAGGAATGAGGTGAGCACGAGGGCGAGCCGCCGGTGGAGAAGGTATTTTTCGTGGAGCATAGGATGACGTTTCTTCAAAGGGTTAGTTCGGGCGCTGCGCACTAAGGCGCATGACGATGGGCATAGGCATTCCGGCAGGCGGAGCCTCTTTGAGTTGGATTCCGGTGAGGGCTTGATTGATTGCCTCATCCACTTTCGGGTCGCTGGTGGAATCCGAAAGTTTGGCGCGTGTTACGCGACCTGTGATGTCCGACCAGATGCGAACCTTGGCATTAAAATTGGCACTGCGCGTATTCGCGTTCTTGCGCAGGGCATCGCCAATGGTCGCCTGCACCTGCGCGGCGTACCAGCCGAACTTCGAGTGCGAGCCGCTGCCGCTATTAAAGTAATTGCCGCTGCCGTTGCCATGAGTAAGACCAAAAGCATCGGGACCAGTTCCCACATTGTTGGTCGTGAGAGGAGCCGCCTCCGGCGGCTTGTCGTCGGGCTTCTCCTCCTTGTCGTCCACCTTTTCCTGCATCACCATCTTCTCCTCCTGCTTGACCTCCTGCGGAGGAGGTGGCGTGGGTGCGGGAGGAGGTGGCGTGGGCATCGGGGGAAGCCGGACGGAGACGATCGTTTGAGCCTTGCTCTGCGAGGAACCGGGTTTGGAAAACTTGCTCTGGAGCGTGAATACGCCCACGGAAATGACTGCGACAGCGACAACGCTCAGCACGACCTTGTGACGTTCCATAAACGTCATGTCGTCCTTTTCGTCGTAGTTGTCGTTGAGGTTCATGAGTGCGATGCCGAGGGTTCCTATTTGCTCTGCGGTTTGGTTGCCAGGCCGACCTGGGTGATACCCAGACGACCGAGCACATCAAGGACGTCCATGACGCCCTGGTATTGCGTGAGACTGTCTCCTTTCACCACCACGGGCAGGTCGGGCGTGGCCGCCTTGGCCGCGCCGAGCTTCTGTTCCAGCTCCTGCAAGGTCACCGGTACGGTGCCCAGCGTAATCTTGCCCTGGTTGTTGATGGTGATCGCCTGGGTCTTGGGCTTGTTCATCGCCGGAGCCTGACTCGCCTTGGGCAGGTTGACCTTGATCCCCTGCACGGAGGCCGTGCACATCAGGATGAAGATGACTAACAGCACGTAGGCCAGATCAAGCATCGGCGTGATGTTGATGTCGTCGTAGGGCTTGTCGTCGTTGATTTGCATGGCGTGCAAGGGTTGCGGGTGAAGAGGCTACTCGCGGTAGAACTCGGCCATCCGTGTCACAAATTCATCAATGAAGACGTGCATGTCGCTCGTCGTTTCCTTGACCCGCGTGAGGATGTAGTTGTAGCCGAAGAGCGAGGGGATCGCGACGGCCAGACCGGCCACCGTCGCAAGCAGCGCGGCGGCAATACCGGGCGCGATGGCGTTGACGTTCACTTCGCCTGCGGCGGCCACTGCCGCGAAGGTGATCATGACGCCCACTACAGTCCCCAACAGCCCCAGGAACGGGCCGCCCGAGATGCAGATGGTCAGGAGCACGATTTTGTTGTTGATGCGCTGGGTTTCGCGCACGAGCCCGCCATCAAGGCTGGCACGGATGGCTTGGATCGAACGACCCGATAGGCCTTTGCGCTTTTCTTCGCCATACTTGTCAGCAGCCATGCGCTTGTGGATTTCCTCCACGCCGATGTGGTAGATGTGGTAGATGGGCGAGCGCCGGATGGAGCGCTGGTCGGCTTTGCCCGCTCCGGCGCCGATGTTCCTGGCTGCGTCGGTGTCCGGGTTGTCCAACACAGTAAGATCCGCCGCCATGTGCTGCCATTCCTTGAGGAAGAGCGCGTTGCCCACAGCGATGGCGTTGAGGTAGGAAACCTTGGTGACCATGACATACCAGCTGATGCAGGCCATCACCGAGAGAATCCCGATGACTACCCAGCCGTCCACCGAGAGGTTCTTGATGATGACGCCAAAGTAACCGCCGCTAAACACACTCGATGTCTGCTCTTCTTCGCCGTAGGCCAGTGCGCCTGCGGTCTTCTCTGCTCCGCCTTGGGTTGCCGCCGCAAGTTTTATGAATCCAATCGAACGGGCTGTCTTGGATATTTCCAATTCATCGATTTCCCCCTTGAATCCGGCCTCTCCAGCGGCAGCGTCCGTTGCCCCCGCTTCTACGTCTCCGCCAATCATTGAAGCACTGTTCATGCCGGGCAGCGAGGCGGGCAGGGTGGAGTAAGATTCGCCGTCGAGATAGAGGGTGATCTTCGCTCCCGAGGCGACCACTGCGAGGTGGTGCCAGGTGTTGGGCGGGACGACTGCGCCAGCCGGACTGCGCTGGGTTGCGCCGTTGGCCGCTGTCACCTCGACATACAGAATGCCGTTGTCCGCTCCAATAATGAAGGCCTTGCGGTCTTCGCGGCGGATGTAGATCACCGCGTTCGGCTGCGGTGCAGCAGATTTAATCCACGCAGACCATGTCATCGCCGCTCCATCGCCCCAGAAAAGTGACGGAGCAGTGGGAACGGTGAGGGCGGTCTTGCCGTCGAGCCGCAAGCCCGTGCCGATCATCGAACTGTCCGCCGCGACACCTGTGCTCTGTGCATTGGCTCCAGAAGCCGATGAGTCGATGGCCGGTGTGCCGTGTTCGCTAAAATGGTAAACCAACGCGGTGTCCGCGTCGAAAGTCCCTTTCCCGTCATCGACCTTCACGGCCTTCGGTCCGCTGTTGCCGTAGTAGAGCCAGAAGGTGATTTGCGCTCCCGGCTTCACCTCGGGGAGCTTCACCCACACAAAGGCTTCCCCCATGAGCGCATCCCATTTTTCAATATGGAAGGTGAGCAGGGTTTTATCGTCCGCTGCCACGAAGCGCAGATCGCTCCCGTCTTCCTTGGCGTTGTCGAACTTGAAGTTGCCATCATGGAGCCGGATGAGCACCGGAACCGCACCCGTCGCATCGGGCAACGCCACGCCTTTGTCGGTGGTGTCCAAGGTGACTTTTTTGCGGATGGACCATTCGTCGTTCCACCAGGCATTGGCGGTGCCGGAAAGAAAGGCAACGGCCAGCAGGCCGAAGATGAGGCTCTTTAGGAAGGTTGTTTTCGCTCGTTTCATATCCATTTTTTTCGTTTGTCGAAGTTCTTAAAAATCCGCACTCAGACGGAAGGTGATGAGAAGGTCGTGGGCGCTCACCGACCCCTGGCTGATCAACGGCACGCCCAGGTTAAACGCTCCGCTGAAGTGATCCCCAAATCGCACCCGGCTTCCCACTCCGTAGCTGGCCAGCTTGAAATACGCGGTTTGCTGGGGCAACGCGTCGCGCAGGGTCAGCACGCCGCCGTCGGTGAAGACAAAGAAACGCCACTCATTCATGCGGTGCCCCAACCACGTTCCCAGCGACGGACTGCGCAACTCCAACGTGCCGCACAACCCGTTGTCCGCCAGCGCGGTGGATTCGATATACCCGCGCACGGTGTCCAATCCGCCCGCCGAAAATTGCTCGCTGTTGATGAGGGGCTGATCGGAAAGCTGCCCCTGCACCTTGCTGAAAATCTGCAACCCCCACGGCAGATCGTGCGTATGCGCCAGGTCTCCGCGGAAGTAAATGTAGTCGCCCTGTGCATCGTATCGGCTCGCATCGAATTGATCCTGCCCGCTCCCCATGCCCCTCAAATGCAAGTTGACCGCCCCGGTGAACTCCGTCACAGCCCCCTTGCCCATCCACGTCGCGCTATACGAAGCACTAACGGGGTAATAGCTAATCGGCGTGGTCGTTGTGCCCCCAGCAACCACGATGTTCTGGTCAAAATGCTTGTAATCAATCCCCACGTTGATGGAGTGAAAGAAATCCTTCCCGTTGGGCAACGTGATGACTGCGTGCGGCCCAAAATACTCCCCACGGCCCGTTACATCAGCCCCACCCAGCGTGGAGACGTTACTGTTCTGTTTGGTCCCCTGCAGCATCAGCGCCAACCACGGCACGCTCTCAAAGCGGGCCGTGTAGTAGCCTGAAAACACTTTGACTTCACTGACATTCTCGGGAGCCACCTGAAAGCTGAATCCCACCGAATGCTGAAGCTGCCACAGGTTGTTGTAGTTGATCGCTCCGTTGAGCCGCAAATGGCTCGTGTCCGCGCTGTAACGGTTGTTCAACTCCAGGCTCTCATGCAACGGCGGCGTGTCCTTCACATCCAAGTCAATATCAACCGTGTTAGGCTCCACCCCAGGACGCAGCGACGGCGTAACCCGCCTGTCCGGATCCTGATTAAGCGCCACAATATCACGCGTCACCTCATTAAAGTCCACCACGCCTCCCTCCCTCAACGACGGCGCTTGTTTGACAATCTCGCTGGGCAAAAAATAACGTGCCCCACGCACCCGCAACCGCCCCACCGTGGTCTCCACCACCTGCAACGCCACCACGCCCCCCTTCACCGCCTGCTCCGATTGCTCAGGAATCTGCACCACCACCGTCTGGTAACCCGCAGCTCGATACGCCTTCTCCAACGCCGCGCGCGCCCCTTCCACATCCTCCCGCGAACGGCCCGGCCCGAGATAAGGATAAACCGCTCGCTCCACCTGTCCCTTGGGCAAATGTTTGGCCCCCTCCACGCGATACTCCCGAATATAAAGCGGACCCGCTCCCGGATGCGGCGTTGGGCTCGGTACTGCCTGCGCTGCCGTCCCACTTACTGACACCGTTGCCGCTGGTTTCACTTCAATGGCACCACCCACGACAGGAAAGCTAGCCACCAAAGCTCCACCCAACACCACAATCCACGCCAGATGCACCTTGTTGAAGAAGGGTATCGGCGCGGGCAGGATAAATTTGTAGTTCCAAACGGGCAATAGCATGGGAAAAAGGAATAACCAAATACCTATAAAATTGGTGGGAGTTTGACAAGTGAGATTTTCTCTTTCCCAACTTTTCATCGAATTCCATCGGTTCGTTGAGGAATAAAGCAAAGAATTTAGCTGGGGCGTTTCCCATTTCGCGTTTTTTATTGTTCACCTACCTACTAGGTGGGATAATTGCACCGTCTTTTTCTACCGTTCAAACTATGCTTTCCAAATTTTATTCCACTCTGGCCTGGCTAGTGGGTCTATTGCATGGGGTTGCAGTTTCGCTGTGCTTAGCTGTAGCTGTATCTCTTCTGTCATCCCCCGCTGAAGCTATTGGTTCCACTACCCTGCTTAATGCCTCCTTCGATGTCACACGGGAGTTTTATCAGGACTTCAACCGCGCGTTTGACACCCACTGGAAATCCCTGGGAGGCGAACCGGTCACCATTAATCAATCCCACGGAGGTTCCAGCAAACAAGCCCGCGCAGTGATCGATGGGCTAGAAGCGGATGTGGTAACCATGAACCAGAGCACAGACATTGATGCGCTCTCCGAAAAAAAGCTTGTCGCGCCAGATTGGAAACAAAAATTTCCCAACAATGCCGCTCCGTTCTCGTCCACCATTTTATTTCTGGTTCGAAAGGGGAACCCTAAGGCGATCAAAGACTGGCCGGACTTGGTGCGTCCCGGCGTACAGGTGATACTCCCGAACCCCAAGACCTCCGGTAACGGTCGCTATAGTTATCTCGCGGCCTGGGGATATGCGTTGAATGCGGGAAACCGGGATGAGCAGAAAGCGCGTGAGTTCGTGAAAGCGCTCTTTGCTAATGTGCCGGTACTGGATGCTGGGGGTCGCGGAGCGACGACCACGTTTGCCCAGCGCGGAATCGGCGATGTATTGCTGACATTCGAAAATGAAGTGCATCTGACCATTGCCGAACTCGGTGTGGATAAATTCGAAATCGTCGTTCCGTCTGTGAGCGTGCTCGCGGAGACGCCAGTAGCCGTCGTCGATACGGTCGTGGATAAACGTGGCACCCGTAAGATTGCCGAGGATTACCTGCGTTATCACTTCAGCGATGAAGGCCAAGAGCTCGCCGCAAAACACTATTTTCGGCCGTGTTCACCGGCCATTCTGCATAAATATCAAGCACAGTTTCCTGTGTTAAAACTTCTCTCTGTTGAAGAAATTTCTGGGAGCTGGCAGCAGGCGCTGGCAATCCATTTTGCTGATGGCGCAATCTTTGATCAAATCATTCCTCGCCATTAGGCTGGTGCGTTTTGATCCGTAATGAGTGTTACTCAACGCATTCAATGGCAGGAATTCCTCCCTGCCAAATCGAGCTGGATTTTCTCTTGGAGCCCCGCTTGCTTGTTCTTGAGGGTTGCGCATTGCCTCCTCCATCGTCCAATGCCTGAATCAGATGGGGCGCAAACAAGTGGGGTTCGATCAGGAAGGAGTCGTGGCCTTTGTCGGAATGGACGGTAATCCAGACCACGGGGACTCGCGCCTCTTTCATACTCCTCACCAAGGCGCGCTGCTCCTGCACCGGGAAAGCGCCATCAGAGTCGATGCTAAACACGAGGAATTTCTGTTTCCGGCAGCGCTCAAAGAGTTCCACGAACCCGCTTGCTCTCGATTCCGCAAGCAAATCGAACCACTGCCAGGCATCCAAGATGCGCAGGTATGAGTTTGCGTCGAATCGACTCACAAATTTTCTCCCTTGGTGGAGCATGTAGGATTCGACGGGGTTGTTCATCGCATACCAACCAAAAGGCGGAGCGTCGCTGACGACCTCAATCCGGGCGCGCTGTTGGAGGTGCTCCAGGGAGATAAATGTCTTGTGGGCGATGCGGCGAGCCAAGGACAGGCCGATCTCGGGTCGCTGGCCGTCGTAGTGATCTCCCCCACGAAAGCGTGGATCAGATTCGATGGCCGTGACTTGCTCGAAGTTCATGATCCGCTGGAGCATCGTAGTTTCCAAGCCGCTGGCGATAGGGATGACGATTTCAACGCGATCTGGGTAACGCGTGGCAAAGCTGAGCGCCAGAAACCCACCCAAGGAACTTCCCACCACGGCATGCAGCTTTCGCACACCGAGGTGGTCCAGCAGATGGACCTGAGAGTCCACGATATCGCTGATGCGCAAAGCCGGGAAGGAGGCTCCCCACGGTTTGTTGGTGGCGGGGTTGATGGATGCCGGACCGGTGGAACCGTAGCAGCCGCCCAGGTAATTGGCGCAGACGACAGCGAACTTCCGCGTGTCAAGTGCCTTGCCGGGGCCGATAAAACCGTCCCACCACCCCTCATCCATTTCGTCTGTCCAGCGCTCGCCCAATCCCGGTACTTCTTTGTTAATCCCAGCTGCATGTTGACTGCCAGTCATGGCGTGGAAAAGGAGAATGACATTGGAATGTTCGGCGTTGATCTTGCCGTAAATTTCGTAAGCAAGAACGAAACGTTCTAATTCTGCCCCGCATTGCAAGCGCATGGGATTGCGCGGATTGCAAAACTCAAAAAAACGGCTTTGAACCTTGCCGATGGAAGAAAGGGAACGCGACATGGGGCTTCAAATATGGAACATCAGAATCGCCTCAGTGGAGTGTGCGTCAGTCAATAGCCGATCCAGCGTTTTGTGATCGAGAACCCGGCTGATCGCTTCGCTGACTTCCTTCATCGCGAGCCGAATGAGGCAGCGTCCATCGCCAGGACAATCCTCGCATGGTTCGTTGCTGTCTACGCACCGAACCGGTGCCAGCGTTCCCTCAATCGCGCGGAGAATCCGACCCAGCGTCAATTCTTGTGGCGATTCAGCCAGCGTATAGCCGCCACGTTTCCCTCGATGGCTATGCAGAATGCCCTCTTTTTTTAATTCCTGCATGATGGTTTCCAGAAATTTGCGCGAAATCCTCTCCGCGGCAGCAATTTCATCGACGGAAACCGGCCCCCTTCCATGCTTGCGGGCCAGAAAAAGCGCGGAGCGCAGCGCATATTTTCCTTTCCGAGAAATCATTTTTCCGACTCCAGATCAGTTCCAGCCGATGTCTCGCAACAAGTCATCGAGTGGAATCTGAAAGCGGGATTGTTGACGGAGGCGCTTCTGGACGCTTTCAAGAGCGGCCTCGAAAGCGCGTTGGTAAAGGGATGCGAGTTCGCGCATCTGCTCCTGGCTCATGTCCTGAAGTAACGCCGACGGGCATTGAACAAAAGCACCGCAAGCCAAGATCGCGGCAGGAGTCGGATTGGCAGAAAGTTCAGAGTCGAACGTCTGCCCCAGTGGCAAGATAGAGCGATCAGAAAAGCGCATGAATCATCCTCCCAGTAAATGGGTGGGAGAACAAGATAAAAATCATTTCCTTGCCGAAAAATCCCAAATCCCCACTAAACCCATAGGATAAAGGCAATATAAAATGCTGAATATCAATAACTTACGTAATTTTTATGTTGCGTTTTTGTTTCTTCCCTCTAAGTTTTTTCCTCGTGAGGCCCAAAAACGCCCAAGGGCGTTCCTTTTCCTCACGCAACCAGCAAATTCTAATATTCTAAAAAAACTATGATGACTATGGAACGTACCGGAATGGGCATGTCCACGATGATGCCTGGCATGAGCAGCTCAATGCCTGCCACCAATATGAACATGATGATGATGCCTCGCTGCACGATGAAGATGGAGAAGTGCGAGGGCGGCATGAAGATGATGTGCATGTGCGAAGACCCGATGGCCGCCAGCATGATGCAGAACATGGCCAAGATGCTCGCCGGCGGCATGGTGAGCTGCTGCATGATGATGAACGGCATGATGATGATGACCTGCAACCTCACCATGGGCATGTGCAAATGCGAAATGATGCCCAACGGCATGATGATTTCCTGCACGAGCGGCGACGCCGACTGCTGCAAGATGATCCAATGCTGTTGCGACGCCATGATGGCCATGATGATGGCCGGATGCACCTGCTGCATCAGCATGAACAACACCCCTTGCTGCTGCGGCACCTGCGCCTGCTAAACCAAGGAAATCAAGAACTCAACCTAAAGTCCGCGCGGTGGGAAAATTCCCGTCGCGCGGACTTGTTGTTTTGAGCGGACACGGGTGCTCCACTCACGCGCCTGTTGCCGCAGGAGATTCCCTTCAAGCATACCAAAGTCTATGCCAAGCAGGAAGGGCTGAACCCGCAGGGTTTACAGCCAATAGCCGGGGGGTGAGCGCGAGCGATACCCCCGGTATAACCGCGCAATGGGTTGACCCCTAAGGGAGCGCAGAAATCCGGCGATGCTAGTTTCCCAAATCTCTGCCACCCCGCTGGGGTGAATGCAACGGACCGCGTACCGGGGGTGTTGCATTGCGATGATTGGAAAGAAAACGGAGTTTCAGGAAGCGGGGACGTTCTCAAAGACGCTGCGCTTAACTTTGGGAACGAGGGGAAAACCAGCGCGGGAGGAAGTTAGCTGCACCTTATGTTCGGCATTTTTCGTGATAAACCTCTCTGCGCCACCCAACAAAACTGAATACCAATGTGAGAAAAAGGGATGTTGTCCCTACATATTCTGGGATCGAAATATCCTGAGAACGATGATACCGGAGGTAGTTTAATAGCGACTTCTTTAATTCATCATCGCTTCCACCAAATCTGAAGTCTGGCGCATCAATAATCTTCACATTCCATTTGTCTGAATATTTGAGCAAGTAGTCATCGAATCGAATAGGGCCGCTCACAACTGGTATAGCCAAAATCACGATGAGAGATAAAAGGGCCAACCAAAATATCACGCAGTAAATGGCTCTCATATTTCTGCCGAACCAGTAATTATGCCAGTCTGGATAACACCCCGTTTCGGAGTGATAGCCGACAAACTGAGCTTTGGGACCGGTATGAACGGGGCGGGCATTCGTGTGATTCTGCTGCTGTTTATCAGGTAGAGCGGGGATTGGCAAGGCGGCGTTCGTGGCGATGTGTCGGGTTTCATTCGAGGTGTTTCTTGTTACCGGGCGCACGAAGTTCACGAAGAAGAAATAACCCGAAGGGTTTACAGCTAATAGCAGGGGGTTGAGCGCGAGCGATACCCCCCGGTAGGGCAGCACAATAGGTTGACCGCGGCGCGGCGGCAGATTATGCGCCGAAGACGACTTCCACTACGGGACTCCAGACGCGGGTGGGTTCGTTATCCCAGTAGCTGATGCGATAATGGGGTTTCTCAAGTTGACCGGAGACCTTGAGCGGGCGGCTGTCGGCGTAGGGCTTGGTTGTGTGGATGCCCAGGTATTTGCGCAGTTCCTTGGAGGAGAGGCTGTTGGGCTAAACCAAACGGTGAGCCGAGGACAGTGCCGGTGGCTTTGAGGGCAGTTTTGAGGTGCTCGTTGAAAAGAGGCTAAGACAAAAAACACAAAGCAAAGAAAAAGGATTGACTGCGCCCACCCACTTACTTAGTAGATGAATAGAAAGGCGCTCTGATTAAGTGTCTTTCTAACCCAACAACCCAACAAAAACTCGCACCATGAAAAACCTAAGAACTGTTTTGACGTTACTGTCACTCTCAGCCGCTTCCTCCATTTCTTATGCCACGAATGGAGACATCCTGACTGGCGAAGGCGCCATCTCCCAAGCATTGGGAGGGGTCGGAGTCGCGGCGCCCCAAGACGCCATCACTTCCATCTCCGCCAACCCCGCGACCTTGAGCTTGCGCACGGGAGTCAATTTCCCAGCGGAAAATCCCATCGCCATTTCCCCGAAAGACGGGAAGGCATTCAAGCAGCAAACACCCAGTGATAGCGGGGTGGAAATCAACTTCGATGGCACCGTGTTTGTTCCCAAAATCAGCACCCAGATCGGTGATGGGAGCACGGGCGTCAAATCGGACTCTCACTCAACCGTTTTCCCGATCCCTGAATTCGCGGTCTCGTTGCCCGTGACAGCCGATCGGGATTTGTATTTTGGCTTGGCTGCCTATGGATCCGCCGGTCTGGGGGTCGATTATCGCGGCAATCACGTGGAAAACTCCAAATATTACAATTTTGGCGGCGGCCAATATGCTCCTTTGGCTGCTGGAACTTACACGAACTTCGGCAACCTCAAATTTGTGCCCGCCCTCTCCTATCGGGTCACGCCCGAGTTGGCGGTAGGTCTCGGTGTACAGATCGACTATTCCACGCTGGACCTCGGACAAGGCACCGCGACCGCTTACGGCCTTGGTGTGAAGCCCGGCATTGTGTATCACCCGACAGACAATCTCACCTTTGGCGCGACTTACACCACTGCGCAGCCGACTACGTTTCATCGCGTGAATGATTTCAATGGAGACGGCGTCAAGGACGACTTGAAGCTGGAAGGGCCGCAGGAAGCCGCAATCGGAGGCGCTATTGAGACATTCGACCACCGACTGCTGCTTGAGGCGAACGGGAAATGGATCAACTGGAGTAACGCGGATGGGTACAAAGACTTTGCCTGGAAAGACCAATGGGTTGCCGCTGTAGGCGCGCAATTCGCCGTCATTCCCGAGAAACTGTTCCTGCGGGTCGGCTACAACTACGGCAACAATCCTGTGAAAACTCACGATGGATTTAACGGTGCCTTCGGCCCGAGCGGTTCGCTTGGATACACCACCGTGCAAGGCAAGAAAATCCCCAACTACTACTACGAAGCCTTCCGCATTGTCGGCTTCCCCGCCGTTGTGGAACAGCATGCCAGCGTAGGCGTCGGGTATGCCTTTAATAAAAACTTCACCGGCAACCTCGCTTACACCCACGCATTTGCCACCACCATATCTGAACAGGGAACAAACCCCTTCGGCCAGGCCACAACCATCCAATCTAAACTGAGCGAAGACAGCCTGGAAATCGGTCTCACTTGGAAATATTAACCCTAGCTGCAACGGCAGCTGAACCCACGCACCAATATGCCAACCATTGCACCCACAAAACTCCAGGAACTCCTCACCGCGCAGCCCGGCCTAACGGTGTTAGACGTGCGCACACCTGCGGAATATGAACAAGTGCATATCCCACAGGCGCTCAACGTGCCACTGGACGCCCTGCATCCCAAAGCGCTCTACGCCGAGGGCATCCTCACCCAAGGCCAGCCAGTCTATATCCTCTGCCATACCAGCACGAGGGCAGGCAAGGCAGCGGAGAAGTTTGCCAATGCAGGCTTTGAGACCATCGTGGTGGAAGGAGGCACACAGGCCTGGATCAAAGCGGGATTGCCAGTAAACCGAGGCGTAGGAAAAGTCATCAGCCTCGAACGGCAAGTACGCATCGGAGCAGGCTCGTTAGTTTTAACGGGCGTGCTGCTGGCGTATTTTGTGAACCCTGCGTTCATTGCCCTCTCCGCTTTCGTCGGCGCAGGGTTGGTATTTGCGGGTATCACAGATTGGTGCGGCCTCGGGCTGCTCCTGGCTAAAGCGCCTTGGAACGGACGCCAGCCAGCGTAAGAAAAGGAGCTAAAGCACTCAACCTGAAGTCCGCGCGGTGGGAAAAGTCCCATCGCGCGGGCTTGTTGTTTGGAGAGGACACGGGCACTGCTCTCACGCGGCCTGTTGCAAGGGCTCGCCAGTTCCCCCATAAGTACGGGGCAATGCATTTCGCCTTCGGCCGAGAGTTATCTGTTGAGCCTCCGACCGATCACGCGCCAGCCGTCCGAAAAACTCTCCAAGCGCGGCGATAGCGTCTTCTGCATCGTCCCCTTCGGCTATCAGAGTTAATCTTTTGCCATAGCGCAGATTTGCAGCCAGCACCTCGATCATCGTTCCAGCCCCATAGGTGAGCCCGTCCACCACGAGATGGAGCGAACTCTGAAATTTGTGCGCTAGCTCCGCCAGTTCCGCAGCGGGTCGAATGTGCACGCCATAGGGATTAAGTACCGTGACTTCACGCGTGACACATTGGGATGCTTCGGTGGCAGAGGCTGCGATCGAATCGTCTGAAATGTGCGTGGACATAGGGTTTACCCGGTTTTGGTTTGAAAAGGAGAGGCAGGGACCGGAATCGAACCGGCGATGCAGCTTTTGCAGAGCTGTGCCTTACCACTTGGCTACCCCGCCTTTAATTTTTGCTTTACACCCACCTATTAACTGGGTATTTATTAATTAAGCAATCTTTAATTTGGGTTTTTCGCAAATTTTTTACCCTCTGCGCTTCCGAGCATTTGATCGGCAGGATTTTTGCGTTTTTCCCTTATCCCATACACATGACATCTTCCACCGTTTTGCGGCACGCCCATCCCGCTTCCCCTAGAAAAGCTCACCGCGAGGTGGAGGCGATTTTGCACCCTTTGGACGAGATGGCGTCGAATTCTCCCCATTTGATCGCAATCCATGGTACACAGATCAACGCAGATGGCCGGATCACCAAACTTCCCCGCTATTTGTTTGTGGGCCCCCAGGGTGGAGATCGACCGATCCGTATCGGGCTTTTTGCGGGGATTCATGGCGACGAGCCGGAAGGTGTTTATGCATTGGCTGAATTTATAAACTACTTGGAAGCGGGTCCTGAACTGGCAGAGGGCTTCACCCTTTTTATTTACCCGATCTGCAACCCAGACGGGTTTATCCACAACCGTCGAACGCTTTCTGGCGGCAAAGATATGGACCGGGAATTTTGGATAAACTCCGCCGAACCGGAAGTGCGCCTTCTGGAAGAGGATTTACTTTCCCAATCTTTCCATGGGCTCATCTCGCTACACACCGATGCAAAGAGTGAGGGATTCTACGGTAGCGCGCGCGGAGCGACATTCACCAAGCACTTGATCGAACCGGCATTGCGGGCGGCTGAAAAACTCTTACCCCGCAACAGGAGTACTATCATTGGCGGATTCGACGCCAAAAATGGTGTCGTCCGGTCGGCTCACGAAGGCGTGCTAAGTGCACACCCCAAAGCGCGGCCCCGCCCCTTTGAGATCACCCTGGCGACACCCAAGGCACTCCCGGAATATGAGAAGCAGGCGGCGTTCGTGCTGGCGCTGCATTCCATCCTCGCCGAATACCGCCAGTTTATCGCTTACGCTCCCAATATTTAGTTTTCAACAATCACGCTGAGTTAACCACGCCTCCACATGTATCTTTCTCTGTGATGGACAAAAGGGCACTCCTAGTGGATACGTAGGACATGAAGCTTTCAAGCCGAACCGACTATGCGCTTCGAGCCCTATTCAATTTGGTGGAATGCGCGGACAAAGAATTGCTCTCCACCCGAAAACTGGCGGAGCGGAACGATATTCCCAAGAAATTCCTGGAGCAAATTCTGATGGAACTCAAGGCCAAGGGTTGGATCGAAAGTGTTACAGGTAAAAACGGCGGCTATCGTCTGGCCAAGCCTGCTGGCGAGATCACAATGGGAGAAGTGATCCGGCACTTTGAAGGGAGCCTGGCTCCGATTGGTTGCGTCTCTTCCACTCAATACAAGTACTGCACACAAGAATCGGTTTGCCGATTCCGCCGTCTATTTTTGGACGCGCGCAATTACGTGACGGGCTTGATGGATCGTTCAACGCTGGAATCCATCTTCAAAGCGCAGCCCGTGACACGCGAGGAAGTATTCAAAGAGACGCTGATGCACGGGGCGGGAATCTGAGGCGAACTGGAAAAGTGAAAGAATCCAGCTCGTTACCTCAAGAAAGTGGGCGGCACCGAGGCTCTTTTGCAGGTCGGAAACTTCTTTCAAGGGCAGGCAAGTGATGCCGTGAAGTTCACGTGCAGGCCTTTCGCCTACCCCGCCAAGCTGATGGTCATGCACGATCTCCGCGCAGCGGTCCAGATAGGCCTCCATGCGAGCCAACCCGGCATAGAGGACTTCTGTGGGATCGGCAGGCATTGTCGCGACAGTATCATGCCTCCCTCGCTGTTTCTGCTTCGCATTCACCGTCAAGATCAGCGCGACAGCCAGCGGCCCGGTCCCTCAAAAACCATAGGGTCCAAATTGGGGAGAATTGCCGTGTTATACTTTTGTTATACTTGGAGGGATTTCTGTGAAGCTTTGGATACGAGCTGCATTTCTAATACAAGTAACTAATATCCAATTAGTTGAGGGTGTTTCTTGAAGCGTTATGAAACCCCATAAAACCCCATTTTTACGGATCCTAAGTCTGGCGTGTCTGCCAATTTCACCACCCCGGCGGCTTGAAGTCCAACAGTAGGGGGATTAGATCATGAGGGAAACGCGAACCGCAAGAGAAATGCCGGTTGACTTTGGAGGCGGTTCGCCAGATACAGCGTCAGTTCCCCCATGTCGCCTCATTTCAAAGCTCTCCTTATCGCCACTGCCACGGTCTTGATCTGCGCTGCGGGTCATGCCCAGACTCCCACCCCCTCGCTTTCCGCCACGCCGGTTGCCAGCCCGACGCCTCTGCCGCTCGCGGAGTTGACCGCGCAGATCGTCTCCGCCGAGGACGCGCGGGGCAAGATCGAGGGGGAACTGGCCAGCGAACCGCCCCTTGCTGCAAACGGGGATACGACGGTGTTGCTGCGGAAGATCGAGTCAAGCCTGGCCGATACCGCAAGGATGCTCGCCTCGGAACCTTCTTTGGAGACAATCCGCGACTTGGAAGCGCGCTGGCAGACATTGAGCGAAGCCCTCGATGCCTCAGTCCGCAGCCTGACCGAGCGCGTCACCCACTACGACGAGCAACTCGCAAATCTGGATGATCTGACCAAAATCGCAACCCTCGTCCGGAAGGACGACGGCACGCCCAAGGAATTGCTCACGCGCCTGGATGCCTTGGGCGTGGCCATCAAGAAGAACCGTGACACGATCCAAAAACGGCGGGGCGGGCTGGCGGTGGCGTTGAGCCAAGCCCAGACGCAGGAACACAAACTGGGGGACATGGTCGCGCTCGTCAAACAAGCGCGCACCCAGGCTGCGGGGCGGCTTTTCGTGACGGAAAGCATGCCTCTCTGGAGTCTTCCCATTTGGAGCCAGCCGCTACGCCTGAGTTCGGGATTCAATCTGGCACAGGAAACGCGGACGGCTTGGAGCAAGCAATGGGCTGATTTTGCCCAATACGCCCGAGCGCAGTCGGCCACGTTTCTCCTGCACGGCTTCCTTTTCATCGCGCTTCTCGCGGGGCTCTATTGGGCGCGACGGCGGGCGCGGGACTGGGCCGATGACGAGCCAAGCCTGAAACGCGCCGCGCTGGTCTTTGAGATGCCCATTTCGATGGCCATCGCCTTCTCTCTGGTGGCAGCAAACTGGATCTATCCCAAAGCTCCCCCCTTGCTGATTGCCATTGGCGGGGCCGCAGCACTCATGCCTGCCATCTTGATCCTCCGGCGATTGCTGGACCGCCATCTCTTCCCGATCCTCAATGCGCTGGTAGTGTTTTACGCCATTGACCAACTGCGAACCGTTGCCGACGCGCTCCCGATCCTGGCCCGGCTCCTCTTTTTAGCAGAGATGGGCGGCGGCGCTCTCTTTTTGGCCTGGCTCCTGCGCGCGGGACAACTGGACGCGATGCGCGAGCAGGATGAACGCCTTGCCAAGGTGACGTTGCCATGCCTCCATCTGGCTCTGGCTGTTTTCCTGGCATCATTCCTGGCGAACCTCCTCGGCTGCGTGAGCTTGGGCAATCTGCTCGGCCACGCCACTCTCCAAAGCGCCTATCTGGCGGTGGTCCTCTATGCAGTAACACGGATCGTTGATGGGTTAATCCTCGCCGGATTCTCGGCGAAACCGCTCGCTGATCTCGGGATGATACGCCACCACCGGACGCTCATCTGGCGGCGTACACACCGGAGTTTCCAACTGGCTGCCTTTTTATTCTGGGCCTTTGAGTCACTCGATCTGCTCTCCCTGCGCGCGCCACTGATCGAAAAGGCCCAAGCGTTCCTTTTTGTCGTCAACAAGAGCGGCGTTTCCGACTTCACGCTGCTGGGGCAGTTGCTCGCCTTTGGTGCGGTCGTCTGGGCGGCGTTCTTGATCTCCCGGTTTCTGCGGTTTGCGCTGGAGGAGGATTTCTACCCGCGCATCTCCGTTCAGCGCGGCCTCTCCTATGCAGTCTCGACGATGCTCCACTATGCGGTGCTGCTGCTCGGCTTTTACCTGGCGGCTTCGGTGGCGGGGATCGACATGACGAAGTTCAACATCCTCGTCGGCGCTTTCGGCGTCGGCATGGGGTTTGGCTTGCAGAACATCATCAACAACTTCGTCTCCGGCATCATCCTTCTCTTCGAGCGCCCGGTGAAAGTCGGCGACGTGGTGCAGATGGATGCGGCGACCTCGGGCACCGTGGACCGCATCGGCATCCGTGCCAGCATCATCCGTACACCCAGCGGTGCGGAGATCATCGTCCCCAACGGCAAGCTGATTTCCGAACAGGTAATCAACTGGACACTCTCCAGTCGGTTGCGCGCCGTGGAAATTCCCGTGAGCACCCCCTTCACTGCCGATCCGTGCCGGGTCATCGAAATCCTCACGCGCCTGGCTAACGCCCATCCGCTCATCGCCACGAAACCGGCCTCCAGCGCGCAACTGATGGAGCTAGGCGCCGATACGCTGCAATTCAAACTGAGCGCCTGGACGGAGCACGCCGAGAAATGGGGAGGCATCCGCAGCGACCTCGCGATTGCCATCCATGAGGCGCTGGTGAAGGAGGGGATTCGCTCCGCCACCCTCCCCGCACCTGCGGTGCCGTAACTGCCAGCGAGGCACCTGTTTTTCGGGCTTTGTAAATCGGCGGAAACCTGCGAAATTTGCCGCTTTCCATGAGCACACCGATTGACGAACTGCGCGAAATTGTGGCCCGGCTGCGCGCCCCGGACGGCTGTCCCTGGGACCGCGAACAAACGCACGCCTCTTTGCGCGGCTGTATGATCGAGGAGGCCTACGAAACCGTGGAGGCCATTGATCGCGGTGACGACGCCCATTTTTGTGATGAATTGGGCGATCTGCTTCTGCAGGTGGTCATGCACAGCCAGATGGCTTCGGAAACCGGACGCTTCACTTTCGACGATGTGACCGCCGGGCTCTCCGCCAAGCTCATCCGCCGCCACCCGCATGTCTTTGGCGAGGACAAGGCCGCCGATACCGAGGCCGTGCTCCAGCGCTGGGATGAAATCAAGCGGGCCGAAAAAGGGAATACCCACACCTCCCTGCTCGACGGCGTTTCGACAGCGCTCCCGGCATTGCTGCATGCCGAGAAAATCACCAAACGAGCCGCGCGGGTCGGGTTCGACTGGGAATCGCCCGTGCAAGTGATCGGCAAGATCCGCGAGGAGTTGGCCGAAACCGAGGAAGCCATCGCGCTCGAAGACCCGGACAAGATCGAGGAGGAATTGGGCGACCTGCTTTTCGCCACCGTCAATCTCGCCCGCAAAATCAAGGTAGAACCCGAGGTAGCCTTGCGCCGCGCCACGGGGAAGTTCAGCCGCCGCTTCCAGCAGTTGGAGGTCGCCCTCAAAGAGCGCGGTCGAAAGCTCGAAGACTGCACCTTGACGGAAATGGATGCGGTTTGGGATGAGATCAAACGCGAAGAGAAATTAAAAGTCTCACCATGAGCGCCATCTCCATGCAAGAAGCAAAAATCCGCGTCGACGCGTTGCGCCAAGAAATCCAAGAACATAACCGCCACTACCACCAAGAGGCGGCTCCAACGATTTCTGATCAAGCCTATGACGCACTCCAGCGCGAACTCAAAGAACTCGAAGAGAGATTCCCGGAACTCGCCTCGCCCGACTCCCCCACCCAACAGGTAGGCGGTGCCCCGCTGGAAGGGTTTGCACATATCCGCCACCGCCAACCGATGTTCAGCTTGGATAATACCTATGACGAGGAGGATGTTATCTCTTTTTTCGACGGGCTACAGAAACTGTTGCCAGGCCAGAAAATAGCGACCGTCATTGAGCCTAAAGTGGACGGCGTTGCCATCTCCCTACTCTATAAGGATGGGACGCTCCAATATGCTGCTACACGCGGCGATGGAACGACGGGGGATGATGTAACCCAAAATGTATGCACCATTAATAGCGTTCCTGTGCGACTCCACGGCACTCATATTCCAAAGTTGCTCGAAGTGCGTGGAGAAATCTTTTTTCCTAAAGAAAACTTTGCGGCGCTTAATGAAGAACTCAACGCGTCCGGAGAACGGCCTTTTCCCAATACCCGTAACGCTGCTGCCGGTTCACTTAAGCAGTTAGATCCGGCCATCGTTGCTCAACGTGGGCTGGGTGCCATTTTCTATGGCACAGGTATAATAGAAGGCGCACAGTGGCAGACCCATGAACAAGTGCTCAATGCCCTGCACTCCTATGGGTTACCTATTCACAAAAAAACTTGGCCCGCAGAGACATTGGAACAAGCAACCTCAGCAATCCACGAACTGGGAAAGATACGGCACAGTTTCCCATTTGAAACAGACGGGGCAGTAATCAAAGTGGATTCCTTTGCACAACGCGACGTCCTGTGGTTTAGCGGCAAATCACCCCGTTGGGCCATCGCCTATAAATACAAGCCCGAGCGGGCCGAGACACGTTTGATCGATATTACTGTGCAGGTGGGCCGCACCGGCGTGCTGACGCCCGTAGCTGAGTTGGAGCCTGTCTTCGTGAGTGGCAGCACGGTTGCGCGTGCCACGCTGCACAATGCGGAGCAAATCGCCAACAAAGATATTCGCATCGGCGACTTGGTGGTGATTGAAAAAGCGGGAGAAGTTATCCCTGCCATCGTGGAAGTCCGCAAGGAACGGCGTACGGGGGCGGAGCGCATTTTCCAAATGCCGGAGACTTGCCCCGCATGCGGCGGCCCGGTCGTGCGCGATGAAGGCCAGGTCGCTATTCGGTGCGGCAACGCTGCCTGTCCTGCACAACTCAAGCGTCGACTGGAACATTTTGCCTCACGCGATGCAATGGACATTGAGGGGCTTGGCGAAGCAATCGTTGAACAACTCGTGGATCGCAAGCTTGTCCGCTCTATTGCAGATATCTACAAACTCGATGTCGATAAACTTTCATGGCTTTCACAAACATTGGAAAGCAACGACGCCCATCAAAATTTATTTGATCTCGCTATTCACGCGCCAAGAACCCTTGGCGAAAAAACGCCTAAAAGCATCAAAAATTTGCTCGCCGCTATCGCCAAAAGCAAATCTCAGCCTCTTTGGAGACTAATCTGCGGGCTAGGCATTGATCATGTCGGAAAAACCTACGCCATTGCCTTGGCGAAGTATTTCGATACTCTAGAAAAACTCATGACAGCAAAGCCAGAGGAACTGCAAGGGCTACTCGGAAGCGGCCCTATTGTTGGTATCGGCTCGAATGTCAGCGAAAGTGTTAGAAAATATTTCTCTGAAAGAGAAAATTGCGAAAACATCAAGCGCCTACGCGATGCTGGAGTGAAATTTGGGGTGCAAGACCAACGCCTTGTACCAACCTCCGCCACTGGCAGTAAATATGCGGGAACCACCTGGGTTATCACCGGAAAATTGAGCGAATCCCGAGATGTTATTGCAGATCAAATCCGTTCCATTGGAGGCAAGGTAAATCAGACCGTGGGCAAGACAATCACCTATTTACTTGCAGGAGAAGAGGCAGGCAGCAAACTAGAAAAAGCCAAAAAGCTCGGAGTACGAGTATTGAGTGAAACAGAATTCCGCGCAATGCTTGGCCAATAGAGGCTGATGAAAACGTATATTCTGAAGCGCTCCACGAAAAATACCTTTTCGGCTTTCCGTCCGCAGAATCCCGACAGAGCGATTGACGAACTCATCGGCCTTTCTAAAGGCATCCTGATTGATGGGCCGGTAAATAAGTGTGAAGCCGAATATCTCCGAAAGTGGATTCAGCAAAATCAAATATTTGCCCAAGAATGGCCCATCCGAGATATTGCACTGGCTGTAGCTGTAGCGTTCTCTCACGATGCTTTGATTGATCAGGGGTGTGACCAACTTACAAAAGTGCTTCAATCTTTACTAGGGGTAATAGCGGCACCCTCTGATGGATTGGAAACCCCATCAACCCAGGCATGCTTTTCCGACGCTGAACCCGAAATTCAATTTGAAGACCGAGTTTTCTGCCTCACTGGAATTTTTCAGATGGGACTGCGAGACGATGTTGAAGCCATCATCGTCAAACAGGGCGGAATAGTGTGTAAAAACGTAACATCAACCGTCGATTATTTGGTCGTTGGCAGTTGCATGTCCGGTAGGTGGAAGCACGCTACATTCGGTCGAAAAATTCAAAGAGCAATGGAGCAGTGTGGGCAACAAATCCGCATCGTAAGTGAGGAGAATCTTTCAAATACACTGAAAGCCCAAACTCAAATATCTACAAATCCAGCAACAATCGCTACCGACAGCAAGTTCGCCGGGACGACGTGGGTGATTACCGGGACGCTGAGCGAGCCACGCGAGGCGATTGCGGAAAGCATCCGCGCCCACGGCGGCAAAGTTACCGATTCCGTCAGCAAAAATACCGGCTACGTTCTCGCAGGAGAGGAAGCCGGGAGCAAGCTGGAGAAGGCGCACAAGCTCAGCGTGCGCGTATTAAGCGAGGCGGAGTTCCGGGAAATACTCGCGGATTAAGTCGCATTGACAAATACGACAACATCCACCGAAACGCTCTAGCGGGCAAAATCTTCGACGATTTCCATGGCAATCCTTTCCCACTCCCACAGCCGTTGCGGCTGGTTGCGGACGGTCGAAATGTCTTTCATGATGATTTCGACATGGCAACCACAGTCGCGAGCCTTTTCGAGGAGTTCTGTGAGCTCCCGGTGAACCGTCTCGGGACGCCAACGGTCCTCAGCCATGAAAGCCGGGTTTGGTTTATAACTGAAAACGTAGTCAGAACCGACGTTCTTCACAGCGCGCTCCAGATTGATCAGGTAATTCATGGAAATTTTCCGCAAGCGCGGAATGCGGCGGAGAATATCGATCTTAAAATCCAGCGGCTCACAGCAACCGTAGTAATTCAGACCCCAGCGTTCCAGCCACGGAATGTCGTGCTTCAGCGCAAACTCCCAGTGCATCTCCGGGGAAACCTGGCACAATATCTGTGCGTTGGAGCAGCCCCAGTTATTCATCGCTCTCACGCCAGGGGAATTGAAATCCGGTGCTGGCAGTTCACTGGCATAACCGTATCCCCCCGAGCCCACGTAAGTATTGTTTGCCCCAAACGATAGCAGGTTAAGCTTCTCCATTTGATCCAAACCGCTGTGCATCGATGCGGCGCAGCGGGCTACAGCTTCATGCACCAGTTCGGGGCGATCAATCAGATCGATCATGGCTTCCTCAAGGCCCCACCATCTGACCAGATTGTCCCACGGGGTGTACCAAATGTGTTTAATACCTTCCTTGCGCACTGCCATGATGCCGCCATAAACATCACACATCTTCCGATAGTTTTCTTCGGTGGCGATCTCGTCATAAGTGACAACAGGAAGCTGAATCTTTGAAAGGTCTTTCTCTTCGGTGATCTGGATGTGGAAATGCCGACTGTAAACTTCGTTCTTTTCCGCGGTTCGAACAATGTCCACCTCCTCTTCGATGCCGAATCCTGTGTTATGGATCACCAGCGGGCACGCGAGATAATCATCGAGAATCATATCCGCTGGCGAGTGCTTCCATTGGTAAAGCGTCCGGCGCAGATGCTCCTCCTGCGACTTGGCCCACGGATCAGAGCAGCAAAGGGTCAACTCATCGTCCACATTCATTTCGTGCCACGGGATTTGGTAAATACAAACCATCGGGCGAACGCTTTTCAGATCGTTGAGGTTTGTCCAGAGTTTGGCTTTTTCCTTGTGAACAGGCAGCGAGGCGGCTGCGGCGAGTTCTCCTGCCAGACGGCGCAGGATTTCCTTGTCCGTGGATGGAATGACCGTTGTCTGTTGTGTGGCGGGAATGGGCACGTTGGCTCTTAAGCTATATGGAGATGCAAGCGGGGGATGCGGGAGCCTGTCATTAGGGAATTTCTGCGTCAAGAACCCATATTCCGTTCCAATTTTTCCCAATGCCCTTGCAGGGTTGTGAGAGAATTAAGCGTGGAATGACGACCAAACTCCAGCTAGTGATTCGCGTCTCCGAACTTCCCTTCGCACCTTAGCCGCAGGGTGATGTCCTCGTTCGTGGCGGATACCGTCGGGATGGCCAGAAGGCCGGGAATATGGGCTTCGCCGGAACGTTCAGAGGGTTCGGCCAGGAAGGTAATCTCCTTGCCGCCGCGCCGAACGGTGACCGGAATTTTCTCCCCGGCGGTAAGGAAAAACGAGGCGTTCAATACGTCCTGTGGCGACTGGATGGCTGTCTGGCCGATTTTCACGAGCCGATCCTTGGGCAGCAATCCGGCTTTGATGGCCGGGGCGTTGAGTTCGAGGCGTTCGACCTCCGCGGTGGAGCCACCGTCCGGTTCCTCCGCAGGACGAACGACCACGCCGAGCCAGCCGGGCCGGATGGCGCCGTAGCGGTCATAGTCGCGGTGGACTTTTTCGACCGCCTCGCTGGGAATCGCGAAGCAGGCGGAGCCGTTGTCGATGCTGCTGATGACGACGCCAACAACTTCCCCGCTCATGTTGAGCAGCGGCGCGCCGCCCGCGCCGCGCTGCACGGGGACGCTGGCCCGGATGTGCGTGGTGGCAAAATAGCGGCCCAGGTATTTGAGGTCCAACCCGGCGACCATGCCGAAGCTGGGCGTCACCGGCATGTCCATCGGATAGGCGACGGCAACGACGGGCGTGGCGACGGCGAGTTCCCCGCCTTTGGCCAGCATCAGGAATGGCGTGCAGGAGGGGACGTTCTCCGCCTTGAGCATAGCGATGCCGGCGCGGGCATCGGCGATCAGGCAGCGGGCGGCGGTTCGTGTGCCCCCATCGGTGATGACAACGAAATCCCGGCCCTCGCCGCCAACAGAATAGGAGGTTAAGAGGGTGCCGTTAGGGTCGATGAAGAAGCCTGTGCCGCAAAGCTGACCGGTTTTGTCGGCGGCTTCGATTTTGACGACGGCACCCTTGCACTTCTCAAAGACTTCCCGGACTTCGGTGGAAAGCGAATCGGCCACAGGACCAGCCCATGCGGGAGCCGTCCCAAGCGTCAAAGCGCCCAGGAAAAAAGCCAGCGCGGGAAGTCTAAAAGCTAGAAGGCGGCTCATAACTGGCCGGACGTGTGTCGAGGATGTAACGCGGATGTTGGCGGCCCGCCCCCGGCACGGTGGGCGAGTCCAACAGGACGTCTGGGATGCGAATCTGCGGCGAAAGCGAGGCGTTCATCGTGGCGGCGCGGGGAACCGCCGAGGCGACCTGCATGGTTTGGGTTGACTGGATGGTCTGCGCGGCCAGCGTGACGGCGGAAACGCGCACGCTGCTGCCGGGATGTTGCAGCATGTTGAAGGTCAGGGCTCCGGCAACGCACAGAACGGCGATGCTGGCGGTGGCGTAGGAGAACCGGGCCAGGGTAAAATAGCGGCCCGAGAGGACTTCGGTGAAGGCTTCCAAGCGGTCAAGCGCAATGCTCCATGCCGAACGACGGAGGAGTTCTGCGCGCTGACGGGATTGGAATTCCCGCAGAAAATCGTCAAAGTAGCAGGGAGGCGGCTGCTCATATTTTTTGAGCCGCAATAACTTGGCGAGCGTTTGTTCGTCTACGGGCATAAGGCGGTATGGTTAATGAAATTCCTCCAAATAATTTTGCAACTGCCGGTGGGCATAGAAAAGTCGGGAGCGGACGGTCCCTTCCGAAATGCCAAGGATTTTGGCGATTTCGGCATGGGGAATTCCTTGAATGTCAAACATGGTGACCACGGTTCTATGGTCTAGAGACAGTTTCATCATGGCCTCGTTCAATCTCTGTTGTAGTTCGCTCAGATCGGCTTCGCGGACGGGATTGGTGGAGGACGTAAGTTCGATGAATTCTTTGTCGTTCTCGATGCGGGTGTCGATGTCATCCAAGCTCATCTGGACGCGACGGTTCCGCTTTTTGAGGAAATTGATCGTCATGTTGACGGCGATCGAATGAATCCATGTGTAAAAGGCGGAGTTGCCCCGGAATCCGGCAATGGAGCGGTAGGCCTTGGCGAAGACGTCCTGAAGGAGGTCGTTGGTGTCCTCATGGTTGGAGGTCATGTTGTAAACCAGCCCGTAGAGGCGCGGGGAATACTTGACGACAAGCGTGTCGAAGGCCGCCGGATCACCCGCTTGCGTGCGGGCGACCAGCCGGGCGTCTTCATTCGGCACGGGTTCGTCGGTCATCGCCGGATTGCCTAACAGTTTTGCAGGCCATCCGGCAATCACATTACCAAGGTTAATTGCGGCGATTTCCAATGGAAAGAAAGTAAAGGAGCCACCCCAGGGAGGAGACAAACGCGGCTACGTAGGTGAGCGCTGCGGCATCGAGGACGCGGTTCACCCCCACGGCTTCCTGACCGGCTTGCACGATGCCCATCTGGTTGAGGATGATCTTGGCTCGATGCGAGGCATCGAACTCCACGGGCAGGGTGATCAATTGAAAAACCGTCAACACACTGTAGCAGAGGGCAGCGAGTTGGACGGCCAACATGCCGGGAATGAGGTGAAAGAAAAAGCCACCAAACATGACGATTGGAAGCAATTTCGAGGTGAACTGGGTGATCGGCACGACGGCCATGCGGGCCTGCAAAGGAATGTAACCGTGGGCGTGCTGGATGGCGTGGCCGGTTTCGTGCGCCGCGATGCCTGCTGCCGCGACCGATGGTGTGCCATAAACTTCACTCGAAAGACAGAGCCGCTTGCTGCTGGGGTCGTAATGATCGCCAAGCATGCCGTCAATCTCGGCCACTTCCACATCGTGGATACCTGCGGCAGCGAGGATTTGCCGGGCAACATCGGCTCCCGTCATATTGGTGGAAATCCGCACCTGGGAATATTTCTCAAACGCGCTCTTCACCCGGAACTGAGCCCAGAGCCCCAGCACCAGCGCGACAGCGATTAAACATACAGCGAATGTGAACATGGTTTTACTATCGGTGAAATCCGTGAATAAGACAATGCTCAGGGCGCGCCGTTCAAAATAACGGGATTACAGGCGGTGTCTCGGTTTGTATTTCCCCGTCTCACCCATAGAATGGTTCCATGCTAAAGCCGATTCCAGTCATCTTGGCTGCGTACAATCCCGATTGGCCTCAAATGGCAGCCAGCTATGCTGAGCGTTTACGGGCGCTCGACCCAACCCTTACGATCGTCCATCATATCGGCTCTACTGCGGTGCCGGGACTGGCAGCCAAGCCAATCATCGATCTCATGCCTCTGGTAACCGATTTGGCTGAACTTGATCGGAAGCGTTCGCGCGTTGAGGCACTTGACTACGAGTGGCACGGCGAGCTTGGCATATCGGATCGTCGCTACTGCACTCTTGCTGATGAGACGGGTATGCGCATCGTTCAGCTTCACTTTTTCAAGGCAGATTCGCCACACGCCGAACGTCACATTGCCTTCAGAGACTATTTGCGAGCGCACCCCAAAACGGCCAGCGCTTACGAAAACGAAAAGCGCCGCGCGCGAGACCTCCACCCCAATGATTCACATGCCTACTCTGATGAGAAAGCTGCATGGATTCAAAATGTGGAAGCCGCGGCACTGATTTGGTATGCCGCGCATTATCCGGCGCTCCTTGGGCACCAGATTTCAAACTGAGACGCCCCCGGATTACAACGCAGGTTGCGGTTTGCGCCGGGATTGTGAATAATCGAGAAACTTTATGCCATGGCTTCTGGATAGCGGGGTGATCCTCGCCTACTTCATTATCGTGATCGGGATCGGCCTGTACAAGGGCCGGGGCGATAAAACCATGGAGGGTTTCGCCGTGGGAAACCGAAGCATCCCATGGTGGGCTGTGCTGGCGTCAATCATCGCGGCTGAAACCAGCGCCTCCACGTTTCTAGGCACCCCCAATGAGGGTTACAAACACCAGAATTTCACCTACGCGCAGCTCGCCATCGGGACGATTCTGGCCCGGGTGATCGTCGCCTTTGTTTTCATCAAACCGTATTACGTCTATCGCGTGGTCTCGATTTACGAGTTCCTCAATATCCGCTTCGGCCAGCGAACAAAAAACGGAGCTTCCGCTGTATTCCTGATCACGCGCGCACTGGCCAGCGGTACCCGGCTCTATGTGGGCGCGATCATTCTGGTGCTCGGTTATGAAATGTTTTCCGGCGTTCCCCTCACGGCGATGCAACAAGTCTGGACCTATGTGGGAGCGCTGATCTTTCTGACGACGGCAACAGCGATCTATACGACGTTGGGAGGGATCAAAGCCGTAGTCTGGACAGATTTTATCCAGGCGAGCATCATGTTTGGTTCCATCGGGTTCGCCATTTGGTCGCTGCTCCACGCGATTCCCGGCGGCTGGCACGGCGCAATGGCCACCCTCAATGGTCCAAAGGATCTCGTGTTTCTCGACACAGGCATCAACCCCAAACTTTCATTTTTTGGAAATGTCCGTGGCATTTTGGAGATGGAATACACCATCTGGGCCGCCATCATCGCTTCCACTTTTGTGACGATGGCCACACACGGAACAGACCAGGATATGGTGCAGCGGATGTTGACAGCCAAGACTCATGCAAAAAGCCGTCTGGCGCTGATTCTCTCCGGGTTGGCTGATTTACCAATCGTGTTTTGTTTTCTCACCATCGGGATTCTCCTGTGGGTGCATTATGGACAGAAGAGCAATGCCGATCCCTTTGCCTTTTTCATCCTGCACGAAATGCCGCCCGGAATGCGCGGTTTGGTAATCGCCGGGGTTTTCGCCACCGCCATGGGCTCCCTCTCCACGGCGCTCAACGCACTGGCGACCAGTTTTACCGAGGACTGGTATTTGCCTTATATCCGACCCAACGCCACTCCATCGCAGATGGTTTCGGCGGCGCGCAAGAGCACCATTTTCTTTTCGATTATTTTGATCCTGATTGGCTCACTCACGGCGTATGCCCGTGTGGTTTTTCATTCTGGCATCATCCCAATAGTACTCGGTATTTTCGGCTATACCTATGGCTCGATGCTCGGCGTGTTCCTCGTTGGGATGCTCACCAAAACGCGCGGCAGCGAGCGGGGCAACCTGTTTGCCATGGTCTGCGGGTTCATCGCCGTAGCCTTGTTGAGCGGGCTCCACAACGACCTCTGGCAATTGCTCCACCCGCAGGTGAAGGATGCTGTGTTGTGGCGACCCGCGTGGCTGCCCGCAATCGAGTTCCCATGGCGAATCACCGCTGGAACACTCGTTACCGTAGCCATCGCCCTGCTTTTCCGCACGCCGCCCGATCGGATTCAGGCCGTCCGAGCCCGGTTGGCCTCTCTGCAAGGATAAGTTTCTCGAAGAGCCAAATTACCTCCCTCCGGCTCGGAAATAAAAATCGTGGATTTGCAGGATTTTTTCTTGTTCCAAATTTACAGGCTGACTAATCTCACGCCGCACGGCGAGCGAGAGACTTGCCCTGTGTGAATAACTTGTGAACAAGAGCGAAAATATCCCCAAAAACTTTGCGAAGCGCATGAATAGGACGTTCCGCGCCTTCAAAAGCCGTGGAACAGCCATAAAAAGCGTGTTCCATGCATTCTGCTTTTTTAAGTCATTGGATTCTAGCAACTTATATGATTGTTCCACCCCGTTCTCCCATAGGGCGATTTTGGCCCATAACCAGGAAAACTCGCACACCCCTCTAGGTTCCAGGGGAGTGTTACACCCCCTTTTCCCCTATCTTGCGCCGTCTTTAACGGCGTGTGCATAAATCACTTATGGATGACCATTTCACCATGATCTGGAAGCATATCGCTGACGCCATCCGTCCCGAGGTGAGCGCCGATACGTTCCAGCGTTGGTTTAAGACGATTCAGCTTTTGGGAGCCGACGAAAAGACGATCACGCTGCGAGTGCCCAACAACATCTACCAGCTCTGGATCGAGACGAACTACATGAAGCTCCTCCAGTCCGCCATTCTGACGGTTCTGGGCAGCCCCAGAGAGATTCATTTTACCATCGTCGATGCACCAGAAAAAGAGGAGGAGACTCAGGAAGCCGCTCCCAGCGCGAAAGGCGCGGTGCGTTCCTCTCTCACCGGAGAAAAAGCGGCCACCTCGCCGACCGGTATGAACGCGAGCAACACGTTCGACTCGTTCGTGGTGGGAGCCAACAACCAATTTGCCCACGCAGCGGCACTGGCCGTGGCTCAAAATCCAGCCAAGACCTATAACCCTCTCTTTGTCTATGGTGGCGTGGGGTTGGGGAAAACGCACCTCATGCACGCCATCGGCCAGCATGTCGCTGCCAGCAAAAAAGGGGCGAAGGTGATGTATCTCTCCAGCGAGAAATTCACCAACGAGTTCATCGACGCCATCCAGAACAGCAAGCTCGTCAAATTTCGCAACCGTTACCGGCAGGCGGATGTGCTCCTCATCGACGACATCCAGTTCCTCGCTGGCAAGGAACGCTCCCAGGAAGAGTTCTTCCACACGTTCAACACTCTTTTTGACGGCCATAAGCAGATCATTCTCTCCAGCGATCGCCCCCCGTCTGAAATCCAAAACCTGGAAGGTCGGCTTGTCTCCCGCTTTGAGTGGGGAATGACCGCCGAGCTGCAGCCCCCGGACATCGAGACCCGCGTGGCAATTTTGCGCAAGAAAGCCCAGTCGCTCAACCTCAAACTTGACGCCTCGGTGCTCGAATTCCTGGCCGCGCGCATCAAATCCAACGTGCGACGGCTGGAAGGTGCGCTCATGCGCGTGGCCGCCTTCTCCTCGCTGAGCGGGCGCGAGCTGTTGCCCGAAACGGTGGAACATCTCCTCAAGGACATCCTGCAGGAGGAAGCCCGGCGGACCATCACCATTGAGCAAATCCAGCGCAAGGTGGCCGAGCATTACGACGTGCGTCTGGCAGATATGACCAGCAAGCGTCGCCCCGCCAACATCGCCTTCCCGCGACAAGTCGCCATGTATCTGGCGCGCGAGCTGACCAAAACTTCGCTGAGCGAAATTGGCGATGCCTTTGGCGGGCGCGATCACGGCACCGTCCTGCACGCCCATCGGCTCGTTAAGGAACGGATGGTAGAAGACGAAAAAGTGCGTCAGGTCGTCGCCTTCCTCGACAACCAACTTAACCGATAGCACTCTTGACACTTAGGCCACGATTGCCATGATCCAATCTGCCGGGATAATTTTTAAAACACTGTAACGAGCACCCCCATTCCCAATACCTTTATGAAGTTCAGCGTCAGCAAAGAGAAGCTCCTCGAAGGCCTGCAAACCGTGCAAAATGTGGTCAGCACCCGCACCACCCTCCCCATCCTCTCCAACGTCTTGTTGCAGGCGGCCGACGGCCAACTGCGCTTCACCACGTCGGACTTGGACGTGGGCATCCGCTCTGGCGTGGAGGCCACCATCGAAAAAAGTGGTGCCACCACCTTGCCCGCCCGTCGGCTCCTGAGTATCGTGCGCGAACTTCCGGCCAACGAAATCACTGTCGAGGTGGACTCCAAGAATGTCGCCTCCATCCGCAGCGGCCCGAGCTTCTTCAAAATCCTTGGCCTGCCGGAAGAGGAATTCCCGCCGCTGCCAAAATTCGAGAACGCCAAGACGTTCACGCTCCGCCAGAAAGATTTCCGGGACGCGCTCAAAAAGACCGCCTATGCCATCTCAACCGACGAGACGCGCTACGTCCTCAATGGCCTGCTCTTCTCCTTCCGCGAGGAAAAGCTGACTCTCGTCGCCACCGACGGGCGGCGGCTCGCGCTCGTTGACATCGAACTCGAATTCCCGCGCAGCCACGAAGGCGACGTGATCATCCCGACCAAGGCGATCAATGAAATCGCGCGCCTGCTTACTGATGAAGGCGAAGTCAAGTTGAGCTTGGGCGAAAATCAGGTCGCCTTTGAATTGGACGGCACGCTGCTCGTCTCCAAACTCATCGAAGGCAACTACCCGAACTACCGGCAGGTCATCCCTGGAGAAACCAAGGAACGCGTCACGCTGGAACGCGTGCAATTCCACGATGCCGTGCATCGCGTCTCGCTGCTTTCGAGCGAAAAGAGCAACTCCGTCAAGCTGGTCTTCACCAAGAACAATCTGGAGATCGCCGCCAACACGCCCGACGTCGGCGAAGCCCGTGAATCGCTCGCCATCCAATACAAAGGACGCGACTTCGCCATCGCCTTCAACCCGGAATTCCTGATGGCCCCGCTCAAGAACCTCTCGGTGGACGAGGTCTTCCTGGACCTCATCGACGAAATGAGTCCCGGCGTGATCAAAATTCAAGGTCCGTTCCTCTACGTCATCATGCCGATGCGGATTTCGTAAAGGGAATAAGCATGAAACGCGGCGCAGACTGGCTTGCGTGGGCGTTGCAGTTGATCGTGGGGCTTGGCGTGGGCGCGTTCGTCGGCCTCCAAATTATCTCCAGAGGATCATGTGAGGTGGTGGGCAACGTCACAACCCCATGCCTCTTGCTGGCAATCGAAGAGGTTCCCACCTTTTTATGGGGCTCGGCGTTCATCGGAGGCGCAATGGCTTCGTGTTTCGGAGACCGGCTCTGGATCGGTTTGTCCTATCGGCTCATTCCACCTGAAGCCCCGCAGCAGAGCAGCGCCAGCCGCTTCGCCTCCCTAGGGATCGGTGTTCTCGGCTGTCTTTTGATTCTCCTGGCTGTATACCACAACTTTCACCCGTATTTCGCCTTGCCCCTTTAGACTAATCCCCCGATATTAGTTGGCTTTCTTATGATCGTCACTACCGCACAACTCTCCAAACATGCCTACGGCAAATACGCCGTCGGGGCATACAACATCAACAACATCGAACAAACGATGGGCCTCTTCCGCGGCTGTCTCGACAGTCAGGCCCCCTTCATCATCCAGCTTTCCAAAGGCGCCCGCCAATATTCGGACAAGCGCATGATCGAAGCCGTCATCCGCGCCGCTGACGAGATTTTCCCGGAGGCCATCTACGCCGTCCATCTCGACCACGGTGACGAAGCGACCTGCTACGACTGCATTGACTCCGGCTTCTACAGCTCCGTCATGATCGACGCCTCCCACTCTCCGTTTGACGAAAACATCGCCATCACCAAGCGCGTCGTGGATCGCGCTCACGCCAAGGGTCTCACCGTTGAGGCCGAACTCGGCCAGCTCGGAGGCGTGGAAGAAGACGTGGTTGTCGAGGAAGGCAATGCCTGCCTGACCAACCCCGCTGAAGCCGTCGAATTCATTCAACGCACTGGATGCGACGCCTTGGCAGCCGCCATTGGCACCAGTCACGGCGCATTCAAATTCAAAGGCCAGCAGAGCCTCCACTTCGAGGTGATCGAGCAGATTGAGGCGAACCTCGCCGCAGCGGGCATGCAGCCCGTGCCGATCGTCATGCACGGCAGCAGCAGCGTTCCGCAGGAAGAAGTCCGTCGCATCAACGCCGCCGGGGGCAAAATCGCCGATTCTTGCGGGGTCAACGAAGACGAATACCTGCCCGCCGCCAAGCTCGGCGTCACCAAGATCAACATCGACACCGACGGACGCCTCGTCTGGACCCGCGTTCACCGTGAATTCTTCCGCGACAACCCCGGGCAGTTCGACTTCCGTCCTCCGGGCAAGATTTTCATGGACGAATACGCCAAGTTCATCGCGTCCAAGAACGTCAAGCTCGGCAGCGCCGGACAGCTCGCCTCCCTGCGCGCTTTCCTCGGCAAATAAGTTCCGAATTAACCCTCTTATCAGGGGCGGTTCCGCACCAGCAGGATCGCCCCTTTTTTTAGATAAATCCGCCGGGGTGCAGATTCGCCTTGCTCCCGCGTGAAAAGTCCCCTACATGCACAGGTTGGCGCGCGACCCTTCGCGGGCCAGACCGATGGGCCCCGCCGCGAACCCATTGGATAAAGAAGCGGTGGGCGGAGGGAAACCTGCGCACATCAATGCGGCAATAATACAAACAGGTTCCCCCTTCCGCTTCGAGGAGGGTGCCTCAAGGAGAAACAGTTTATTCAAATCCAGCAGATCCGAGTCAATGGGCGCATCCGCGCAAAAGAAGTGCGGGTAATCGTCGCATCCACCAACGAGCAGCTAGGCGTCATGAAGCTGCAAGATGCGATTCGCCGGGCGCAAAGCCAGGGCCTTGACCTCGTCGAGGTCGCCCCGAACGCCATCCCCCCCGTCTGTCGCATCGTCGACTTCGGCAAGTTCCGCTACGAAATGGCGAAACAAGAGAAGGAAAAGAAACAGAGTTCCAGCAAACTCAAGGAACTCAAGTTTCGCGTCAATATCGACGAGCACGACTACCTGACCAAAATCCGCCGAGGTGAACAGTTCCTCGACAAAGGCAACAAGCTCAAAGTCCAACTCCAGTTCCGTGGGCGCGAAATGGCACACAAGGACTTGGGTGAAGCCGTAATGCGGCGAGTCCGCGACGACTTGGCCGGAATGGCTGTGGTCGAAATGGCTGCCAAGCAAGTTGGCAAGAGCATCAACATGACGCTCTCGCCACTGCCCGCTGCCAAGCGCAAACGGCGCTTCTCGCTGGCTGAACACGACGTGGAAGACTTGGAAGACGATTCCCAAGTAGAGCACGTGGAATAGGCGGGGAAAATAGCGAATTGCTAATCGAAGTGTGTGCTATTGCGTTCGCGCGATAGCTCCTTTACCCCTTGCCGATGGCGGCCAACGTGTTCCGCACGTTGGCCTCAATGGTGAAACGCCCCGCCAACTCCAACAGATGCGGACGAATGGCGGCGCGGCGTGCCGGATCGCCCCAAGCTTCGATAGCGCGCGCAGCGGCTTCGCCATCGGTTGGGTTTGTAAGGACTTCGCCATCGATTCCCGGTTGCAGGATTTCCGAAAAACCGTTGGCGGCGGTTGTAATTACCGGCAATCCGGCGGCGAGCGCTTCCAGGCAGGCGTTGGAAAACGGATCGTAGAGCGTTGGCAGCAGAAAGGCGTCGGCAGCAGCATAGCATGCAGCCATTCCCCGGACTGGTCCCAGAAACCGAACCCAATTGCCATTGCCATGGCTGTACCGGCCCGGATTGCCCCGCCCAGCGACAAGCAGCACAGGGTGGCATGCCGGGTTCGCCTGAACAATCCCCTCAATGGCGGTCTTGAGCCCCTTGCGCTCCCAGCCGCTCCCGGCGAAGAGCACGGCGTAATCGGATTCCGCCAACCCCAACTGCGCCCGCATTTCCGTGCGCAATTCAGGCCGGGGGGTGAACGGTGGAAGTCCATTATAGACAACGTGGATGCGCTCGGCGGGGTAATCGTATTCGCGGAGGATTTCCTCTTTCACCATCCGGCTGTTGGCGATGACCATCCCCGCGCCTTCGGGCGAGAAGAGGCGCGACTCCAAGGCCAGTAATTCGCGGTGTTTGCGGTTGAAGACGCGACCCCAGCGCCGCCAGAACGGCTCGATCTGCGCCCGCCGTTTGAGCCAGGCCCGGTGAACGCCGTCCCCAGCCCGGTAAGCATCGCACGACCAGACGCGCTCCAAGGAAAAAAGGAAGTCGCAGGGAACGTTGGGGCGGGCGCGTTCCAAGGCATCAGCAAAGGCTTGGGGCGAATGGCCGGGCAGCGTCTCGATGCGGCCGCCGGGCCAGGCTTCATGCGGCCAGCGGGCGGAAGTGAAGAGCGTGCAGTCGTGTCCCGCCGCCAGAAGTGCTTGAGCAAAGCGTGTCAAATAAGCCTCAGCGCCGCCGCTGGCCGAATATCCCCGTCTGACAAGGCCGATATTCATGAACTGGCGTAGGGGAAAAACTGAGGAACGCTTGAAAACATGTGATCCAGAGGATAAGGGTTGCGGTTTGCAAAATAAACCAAGAAATCACCCCGCATCCGTGTCATTTTTTCGCGCCACCATCCAGATGAACCTCCTCGTCCTCAAGCTCAAGCGCATTGGCGATCTCGTCCTGACGACGCCTGCCTTGGTGGCATTGCGCCAGGCGTTCCCGAGCTCCCGCCTGACGCTGTGCGTTCTGGAGAACTGCGAGGGGCTCGTTCCGGCGATGCCCTACGTGGACGAGGTGCTGGTATTCCGCGACCGCCGGATCAACGCGCGGCTGCTCGCCCGGCTGGCCACGGAGAAATTTGATGTCTGCCTGGATTTTACCGGCAACGACCGCTCCGCATTTTTTTCCCTTCTTTCCCGCGCGCCGCGCCGGATCACCTTTGGATGGGTGAAACGCTCATGGCACCGCAAGTTCGCCTTCAACGAGTTTGTCGATTCCAGCGTTCGTGAGAATCACACCATAGACCACCATCTCGACCTGCTCCGACCTCTGGGCATCGAGCGGCAGGACACGCCGATCTTGCTGGAACTCCCCGCTAGCGCTGACGCGGCCGTGACACGACTCCTCGCGGAGGCAGACATCAGCGGGCCATTTGCCGTCGTCCATCCCGGCACGGCGCGTGCCGAGAAATACTGGGTGCCTGAGCGTTGGGCGCAAGTGATCGACCATTGCCAGGGCGTGTTGGGGTTGCCATGTGTGGTCACTGGTGGACGAGACGGCTTTGAACGGGCGCACCTGCAAGCCATCCGGGCCGGATTGCGCACGCCGTGGCGGGATTTCTCCGGGCGGCTCGATCTGCTCGGGCTGGCGGCGATCATCCGGCGCGCCTCGCTTCTGATGAGCATGGACTCCGCCCCGGTGCATTTTGGCGCCGCCTTTCACACGCCCCAGATCGCCCTGTTTGGCGAAACGAATCCGTTTGCCTGGCGTCCCCGGCATGACCGAGCCGTCGTTTTATACGCTGGAGAACCGAAACCACTCACGCGCTTTGAACCGCGGGCGCTTCCCCGACCCTTAAGCGATTTATCGACGGAGGCGGTGATCGGTGCTATAAATGCTCACTTTGCCGACCTCCGTGCGGCCACCCTTTCCATTCATGAGCAAGAAATCTGATCCCAAACCCAAAATCCCGATGCGCGAATTGCTGCGCCGGATGTGGGTTCCGTACAAACAACTCCTCCCCTATCTCGCAAAATACAAAACGCGCTTTACCCTCGGTTTGATTTGCGGTATCGGCGCGGGCGTCACCAATTCCATGGTGCCGCTGACTCTCAAGCGCGTCGCAGATCACATCTTTCCCGATGGCGCAAAACATGTCGGAAAGGAAATTCTCAACCATGGGCCGACAGTCAACTCGATGATTTGGGTCTGCATGTTGATCCCCGCAGTCATGATGGCGCGGAGCATTTTGGGCTACATGAACACATATTATGTCTCTTGGGTCAGCCTGAAGCTGCTCAACGACATCCGCAACGACCTGTTTCGGAAAATCATCGCCCAGCCCCTCGCGTTCTTTAACACGCGGCATTCCGGGATGTTGATTGGCCATGTCATGAACGACTCGCGCATGGCACAGATGGCCCTCTCGCAAGTGAGCGCCGACATCGTCACCCAGCCAGTCACCGTGCTCACCTCCATCGCCGTGCTTTTGCACTTGGACTGGCGCTTTACCATTATCAGCCTGATTCTTTTTCCCGTCTGCCTGATTCCCATCTCGATCTTTGGCAAGAAAGTCCGCAGGGAGGGCGGCTCGGAGGAAGCCCGCGCTGGAATGATGATGGTCATCTTGCAGGAGGCGTTTGCAGGCGTGCGCGTCGTCAAGGCGCTGGTGCGTGAAAAGCACACCATTAGTAATTTTGAGGACAGCGGCGATGTCCAATTTAGCGTCGCGATCAAGGTGCGCAGAAACATTGAAATCGTTGGTCCGATCATTGAAGCCGTCTCGGCTGTGGGCGTAATGATGGCGTTGGTATATGTCGGCGTGCGGGGCATTTCCGCCGGGACGTTTCTCGCCCTGGTCTCCGCCCTCTTCATGATGTATGACCCGGTCAAGAAGCTCAGCCGCATCCATCTCACGCTGCAAAAGGCGCTGGTTTCCACCGAGCGAATTTTTGAATTGATGAATATTGAGCCTCACATCAAGGATGCGCCAAATGCTGTGGAGATGGGCCATGCGCGGGGTGAAATCGTCCTGGACAACGTCGCCTTCAGCTACCGCGACGACCTCCCCCCCGCCGTGCAGGAGATCAATCTCAAAATCGAACCGGGCAAGACTTACGCCCTCGTGGGCCAGAGCGGTGCCGGCAAGAGCACCATCCTGAGCCTGCTCCTCCGGTTTTACGATCCGCAAACGGGCCGCATCCTGATCGATGGGCAGGATTTGCGCGCGGTTACGCAGGCTTCCCTGCGCAAAAACATCGCCATCGTCACGCAGGACACCTTCCTCTTCCACACGACCATCATGGAGAACATCCGCTACGGACGGCTTGAAGCAACCGACGAAGAGGTTTATGCGGCGGCGGAGCAAGCTTTTGCTCACGAGTTCATCTGTGCCCAACCCCACGGCTATGGAACTGTCGTTGGCGACAAGGGGTGCATGCTCTCCGGCGGCCAGCAGCAGCGGGTGGCCATCGCGCGCGCCCTGCTTAAAAACGCTCCCATTTTGCTCCTGGATGAGGCCACCAGCGCGCTGGACTCCGAATCCGAACAGAAAATCCAGCTTGCCCTTGATCGGCTGGCTGCCGGGCGGACGGTCATTGCCATCGCCCACCGCCTCTCCACTATTTTGAAGGCGGACCAGATCGTGAGCATGGCGGATGGCCGCATTGTGGAGCAGGGAACGCACGAGGAACTCTTCGCCCAGAGCGGCAACTACCGGCGGCTTTACGATTTACAGTTCAACCAGCCCGAAAACGAATTGTCTCCTCTTCCTTCAACGGCGGAGCTTTTATGATGAAACTCCCATTTTTCGCTTTAACCCTGGCCGTGCTGCTGGCTGTTTCCTCCGCATTCGCGCAGGAGGGAGGCGTCAGCATCAAAGTCACCACCACATTGCACGAGGACGGCTCACGCACGGATATGCAAACGGACTTGGATGCCCGCACCGCCGACTCCAAGACGTATAACTCCGCCAAAAAGCTGGTTCAGAGGGCCACCTACACACTCGACGAACAAGGGCGACTGGAGGAGGGTGTGATCTATGACGCCAAGGACAAAGTCATCTCCCGGGTGAGCTACAAATACAATGCCATGGGCCATGTCAGCGACCAGTTTGAAAAAGCGCCCAATGGCGCTTTGCTCCGGCGGCTCGTCTATCGCTACGACCCCAACGGGCGGGTGATCGGCATTGATGCTTATGATGGCGCGGGGAACCAACTCCAACCAAACGGCGCGCCCAGTTCCCGCAAAAAGAGCGGGTCCAAGTAAGGTAAGCACGCGCCGCAACCCCCTGTGCGCGATTTACATTGGAAGCTCGATATAGGTGGCTTTGACTCGCTTGGAACAGTTTAAATACGAGTTCCAGATGGCGAAAAAGATAACACCTCGCACCGTGCTCACCACCACTGCGGCGACCATAGCCTCGTTGGCGGCGGCTGGCAGGCCAGCCATAAAAGGCAAAACAGCTGCAAAGGCAAGATACCCCAGGAAGAATTTAAGGAAAGTCTTGGTCGTCTGTACTGCGCCGGGCTGGATACGCCAAAGGCCGATTCCTGCGTAAATACTGAAAACCATCAAACCCACACTCAGCAGGGTATCAATGACGGAGATGGCCAGCAGCCCAGGAAACCGTGCAAATGCCGGAGAAGCCGCAGCGAACGATCCCACAAGATTGAAAAGAGTGGCGAGGGGACTAAACAGCGTAAGCACCAAACAAAAAAACAATAACCATCCGCCGACTCCGCAGTATTGTGGATCAATGAATGCGGAGGGCGGCAGCGGTGGCGGTGTAGCTGGATCGCTCGTGGGGTTTGGTGTTTCGTTCATGGATGGGGTTTCAGTGGTTGGAGGGAACAACACTTTCGAATAAAGGAGGAGCGCTACTCTCGTTGCAATCTCGCCATTCCATCAACCGTTACGATGACTCGCTCGTGACGCCTTGATGTGGCTTTGCTCTTCAATAAGATTTTTTCAGGATTATCGGCCGTTGATCCGCCAAAATATTCATAACCGACAGAAGTCTTATCTTCCGACATCGGGCAAACCAATATCCGCTTGTCTTGATCTTTCAGATACCCTTCTGGAAAAAGTTGATCGAGGTTTTGTGGGAACTTTCCATCGTGATCATTCGCATACATTGAGCAAGCAAGGTAAATTTGCCTGGCGTTACTTAATGATTGGACTGCCTTGGCTCTATCCATGGCTCCTGCGACAGCGGGTATAGCTAGAGCGGCGAGAATGGGGAGGAGAGCAATGCCGATATAGCCCATAACCAAACCGGCTGTCGCCATACCCTTCCCGGTTAAGGCTCCGGCTGATTTTTTGATGCGGGAGAGAGAGATGTGACCGCAGATTACTGCGGGAATCGCCGTCAGGATGCCAAGCAGGAGAGACAATATGCCGAGAATCAAACTGGCTATGGCAAGACCGGAAGTTTGTGCGGGCTGTGGCGGAGGGATGCTGCCAGCGAGCTCTTGAATGGTGGATAAAGGCTGCCAGTCAGCAGCTCCTTCATGCCAGGAAAGATCGGTTGGTTGCAGAGTTCGGTTGGCGAGTTGGGAGCGGACTTCCTCCAGTGAATGCGGTCCCGTTTTCTGCCCATTATGGAAAATATGGAATTGCGTCATGCAATGTGGGGATAGGAGATTTCGAGGTGAACCTTGCGCCTTGCTAAAAACCGATAAAATGAAGCCATAAAGGCTTGGCGGGAAATTGGAGGAAAGGATTAGGGACTGTCAATATCAAAGAAAAAGGAATGTGTTAAATTCTTGAAATAGGACAGAGGATCACCTGCTACGCAGTCGCCCCACCTTGTTGCATCACCATCAGCTACCGCGTTACCCATTCCGCGACGCGGGCTGCTACGGCGGTGAGATCGGGTGCGGCGTCCGGTTTCTTTTCGCGCGGAGGCGGGGTGCGCAGTTCGCCTGCTTGAAAGAGCGTCCGGTCCTTCCATATCCACGCCTCGGGGCGGTAGGGGCCGACGAGGGCGGGATCGCTCCACGTGTGCAAGGCGAGGAGATTCGGCGTCAGCGCGGAGGCGATGTGCATCGGCCCACTGTCCACGCTCACCACAAAACGCGCCCGGCGCAGGAGCCAGATGAGTTCCGGAAGCGTGGTTCGGTTGAGCAGATTGACGAGGTTCCCCGGCTGTTTGGCGATTTGGACGTCGGACTTTCCAGCCAGCACAACTGGGCACGGAAGCGCCGCAGCGAATTGGGCGGCTTCCTCCCCGGAAAGCGATTTCCCCTGCCCCCGCGCGAAGGGATGCAGCAGGACGAACGGTTCCTCCAGCGCGAATCCCTCGGGGCGGCTGCCCACTGGGAGGTTCCAGGTGAGCGGGCCGGTGGTGTCAATGCCGAGCGCAGCGACCAGCTTCAGGTAGCGATCCACGGCGTGTTCACGCCCAACTTTCACGCTTCGTTCATAGAAAAATCGGGCGCCTTCGCGGGCGTCGGCGAGTCCGAGGAATTCACCCGCGCGACAGAAGCGGCCCATCACGGCGCTGCGCAGCAGGCCTTGGAAATCGAGCACGAGATCACTTCGATACGCGGCGCGCAGATTGCGCAGCCAGCGGAGTTGTTTGAAAATGGACCCGTTCAGTTCGCGCCGGGGAAAAAGGACGACTTCATCCACGTCCGGATTGTCTTCCAGCAGCGGAGCCCATTCCGGGTTGACGATCCAGCGCAATCGGGCCTGGGGCCAGGCTTTTTTCAAAAGCGAGACCGCCGGGAGCGTGTGAACGACATCTCCCAGCGAACTCGGTTTGATGACGAGAATGGAGCGGGGAGACATGGCTTCCCCTTAATTTCCCAGCGCCAGCCGGTCGGCGAGGCGTTGCGGCAACCCGGCTTCCACCACTTTGTCCTGCGCGGTGTTGATGTCGTAGGGGATGCGGCGCAATTCCACGCAACCTTTGTCCGCATGGTAGATGCAGTAGGAGGCATGCCAGTCGCCGTCGCGCGGCTGGCCGACGCTGCCGACGTTGATGAAATATTTTTTGCCCGGCTCGATGGTCAGCATGTCGAGCGGTACAGTGCGGATGGCTTCGTCCCGCACGTAGGCGCGCGGCGCGTGGGTGTGGCCATAGAAGCAGACGTTGGTATACTGGTAGTTGAAGCTGGCTGCGGCGTCGAGCTGGTTGAAGACGTAGGCCCACTGGCCCGGCGTGTCGAGCGTGGCGTGGACGATGGTGAAGTCCCTCACCTGCCGGACGAGTCGCAACCCGGCGAGCCACTTTTTGTCGTCATCGGTGAGATGCTCGCGGGTCCAGCGGATGGCGGTGTCGGCCAACGGATTGAAAATGTCGCGCGAATCTGCCATGTGCGCCTGTTCATCGTGATTACCCTGAACGATGGGGCAGCCGAGTTCGCGGATGAGCTGGACGCACTCGTGCGGATTGGCGTTGTAACCGACCACATCGCCGATGCAGACGTGGTGGGTGCAACCGCATTCGCTGGCGTCGGCTAGGACGGCTTGCAACGCCTCCAGATTGGCGTGAATGTCACCGAAAATCGCAAATCGCATGGGGTTTATTTCTGGGGAAGGGTTATTATTGGGGGGAACTGGGCCGGTTGCAAACTCTTTGATCCAACGGGATGTTCAGTTTTTCCTCCATCGCCGCGAGCCGCCCCAAGAGCATGGGCGTGTGTTGGGATGCCCCCATCCGGTAGAGCTTGAGCAGAAGCGCATAGGCTTGCGCCTCCCGGCCGGGACAGCGCGAGAGTTCGTAGGCGGCGAATCGTTTTTCATAGCCCATGCAGTCTGGAAATTCGGCGGCTTTGGAGAAGGCTTCGTAGGCGGCGTAATGATCCTCTGTTTTCTGCGCCAGTAGAGCGCCGAGTTTATTGAAAAGAACGTAGCGATCCGGGTTGTTGCGAATGCCCCGTTCCAGAAATTCGCGGCCCTGCTGGATGAACTCCCGCGAAGCCTTGACCCGAAGCGCCTGGCGCGGTTGTTTGGGGTCTTCCAAGGCGGCAACGCTAGCGTCGGAAGCGGTATATCCGGCCGCCATTTCCCAGTGCATGATGACGCGCGGCTGAAGGGTTGTAATCTGATTGTAAAGGAAGATCACCCGGCTCCATTGGGTGTTTTCCCAGGCCGTGAAGGCCTGAATTGTCAGGATGTCGGCGATTACACCGCGAAACCCGCTCAACGCCGCGACGAAAGCCCCCTGGCCGATCTGCTCGCGCAAGCTGAGGTCGAGCCTGGCTCCGTGAAAATAGGCGGCGCGATGGGCCTCCGTAATCGCCCGCTCCATGGGGAGTTTCACGGCCCCGAACACGAGCAGAGCGACCAGTAGGACGACGATCCGTTTCATGCGAGGCGGCTACAACTCCTTGTTGGCAAACATCCAGTAGGCCAGGCACCCATAGACGGCGATGTAGAGGCATCCCAGGCCCACCGTGTGAAGAAAGAGCCCCATGGCGATGGCGTTCCCGGCCACGATGTCATCGACCAGGTTGAAAAGTTGCAGGTCCGGGATGAGCAGGGCGATCAACGCGAGCCCCACTTTGGCCAGCCAAGTACCGCCGCCTGCCAGCCAGTATTCACGGGCGATGGGAGTGAGGTGGCCAATCAAATAAACCGCCACGGAAACCACGATGGTGAAAATCCACGAGGAGGCAAATGTGGAGATAAGCAGCGTGAGGGCGGCAAAAATAGCCGCTTTGAAATAGATGGCGATTACGCCGGGCACGAGCGACCAGGTAAAGGTGGATGCCTTCACGTTACGCGTGATCTCGGCGATTTGTGCGAGATCGGTGATCTTTCCCTCTTGGAGCGCCTCGGCAATGGTGAGCTGTTCCTTGGCGTAAAGCACCGCTGCGAACATCGCCCCCATCACCACCGTGGAGATGGCCAGCATCACGAAGACGCCGAGCAATTTGCCCAACAGGTATTCAAAGCGGGGCACCGGCTTGGCAAGGATGGTGTAGAGCGTGCGCTCCTCGATGTCTTTGGGGAGCATCATCGCCGTGGCAAGCACAGCCAGCAACCAGGTGAAAACAGACATCGCTCCCAGAGAGACATCCTTCATCACCTGAAACTGCAATTCGGGCTGCAGAAAGCCCATGAAAAACGACGCACCGATGAGCACCAGGGCGAAGATGAGCAGGAAATAGAACACCTTCTGGCGCACCAGCTCCAGCAGTGTGTTGCCCGCGATGGCGCTCACTCGGGCCGGGGAAAAGAATTGGTGGCGGGGTTGCATGATTACTTGGTCACCTCCAGGAAAAACCGTTCCAACGTCGTGTGTGGCTTGCTCTTTTCCACCAGCCGGGCACCGCAGGCGACGGCTTCGGCTTCAAAGCGGGCCAACAAATCGGGCGAAGCGTTCTCGAAGATGAGCTGCGTCTGGTTTTCGATAGAAATGAGCGATTCGAGTTCTCCTTCGCGGACCAGTTTACCTTGGTGGAGAATCCCCACGCGGTCGCAAATCTCCTGCACCTGGCCCAGCAGATGAGAACAGAGCAGCACGGTGATGCCCCGGCTCTTGAACTCCAGAATCAGGTCGCGGATTTCACGCGAGCCCGCCGGGTCCACGCCTGCCGTCGGTTCGTCCAGCACCAACAGCCGCGGCTCCTGCACGAGCGCCTGCGCCAGGCCGATCCGCTGGAGCATCCCCTTGGAATAGCCGCCCAGTCGCCGGTCCGCTGCGTTTTCCAGCCCCACGAGCTTGAGCAATTCGCGCGTCCGGTCGCGCAACGCTGCCCCGCGCAATCCGCAGAGCTTGCCATAAAAATGGAGCGTCTCCTCGCCCGTCAGGAATTTGTAAAAGTAGGGATTCTCCGGCAGGTAGCCAACCTCCTCGTGGCTTTCCACCAAGGTTGAATCGCGCCCAAAAATCTGTGCGCTACCAGAAGTGGCAGGGACGAGCCCGAGCAGCACTTTCATCGTCGTGCTCTTACCCGAACCATTGGGGCCGAGCAGCCCATAGACCTGGCCCGGCTCCACGGAGAGGCTCAGATGGTCCACCGCCGTCACCCGTTCGCGCTTGAACGGGATCGGGTAAACTTTCGTCAGGTTGCGGATCGCAATGGCAGGGTCTGGCATGGGATGGATTCGGGGCAATTTTGCCGCACAGCAGGGAAAAAGCAAATCCCGATGGCGGGTTACGTCAGATCAATTCCGTGATCCGGCAACAGGATCGGGATGCCACCCTGCACAACATAGCCGACTTTGCCATCTTCGCGAACCAGCACCGCTTCCAATGGCCCGATGGGATTCCATTGAGGCTGCGCTGGATAGAGGGCAAGCGTTCCCTCGCGGCGTTGGGATTCCAGATGCATGAGCTGTTCCGCAGGGGCAAGCGCCAGCGGCTGGCCGGTTTGAGGGCAGCGCAGGATTTCGAGGAGATCGGGGGCAATGGACATGCAGAGAGCCGTTTATACCCAATCCGGCGTAATTCAATCTTCTTTTCCTCTGCTTGCGTTGCTGCTCTATTGGGCGACCATGAATCGTCTGCAACGCATCCTCGACCAGAAACGCACGGAGATTGCCCGGTTGCTACCGCGCTTGGAGCATCTCCGCGCGGCGGCCTTGCTACGCAACGATTACCGAGGGTTCACCACCGCCATCGACCACGGTCCGGACGCGCTGGGTTTAATCGCCGAGGTCAAAAAGGCGTCCCCATCGGTCGGAACCATCGTCGAAAACTTCGATCCCGTGGCGATTGCTCAGGCGTATCAAGCAGCGGGAGCCCACGCCATCTCCGTCCTCACCGACGAACAATTTTTTCAAGGGAGCCTGAGCTACCTCACACAAATCCGGCAGGCCGTTGGACTCCCGCTTTTGCGCAAGGATTTCATCCTGCACGAAGCGCAAATCTTCGAGGCGGCGGTGGCCGGGGCTGATGCGATCCTGCTCATCGTGGCCGCGCTCGAACAGGCCGATCTGGAGAGGTTGCACGAGATCGCCGTCACGCTCGGCCTTGACGTGCTGGTGGAAGTCCACACGCTTCCGGAATTGGAACGCGCCCTGGATTGCGGCGCGCGGCTGATCGGCATCAACAACCGGAACCTGACCACGTTCGAGGTCGATCTGCGCGCCACGGAGATCATCAGCGAAGAAGTGCCGGAGGACGTGATCCTCGTGAGCGAAAGCGGCATCAAAACCCAGGCCGACGCCCGGCGCGTATTTGCCGCAGGCGTCAACGCGCTGCTCGTGGGCGAGTCGCTCATGCGCACCGGGGATGTGGCCGCGCAGGTCGCGGTGCTGCTGGATGTGGGGTAGTAGGTAGCAACTCGAAGGCTTGAAATAATTTGCTGGATTTCTTTCGTCCCTAAAGGGACTTGCACGCCATGGATGGATCTTATCCCAGCGTTAAAACGCTGGGCTATTATCAAAAACACCTGCCGTAGACATCTCCTGAAAATAGCCCAGTGCTTTAGCACTGGGTTAGCTACACAACGCGGCCAAGTCCCTTCAGGGACGAAAGAACAATCAATCCAACATCTCCGCCTTGTAGTCGTATCCGTGTTTCTTCAAAAATACCTCCAACTCCTCACAGAAACTTTTCTTCCGATGATGTTCTTCCTGCGTCTGGATGTAACGAACCGTCTCCTCCACGCCTGAAATACCAATGCTGAATGCGCCGAAACCTTCCTGCCACGCGAAACCTTGCGTCCGGAGTTCAGAAAACGTTTCGCGCAACCATTTCGAGGAATTGCCTTTTAACAATTGCATCGCTTTGGACACCGGGAGTTTGGAGGGCAGACTCAAAAGCAAATGCACATGATCCGCCGTGCCACCGATGGCGAGCGATTTCATCTCATTTTCCCGCGCGATGCCGCCGAGATAAGGGCAGAGACGTTCGCGGATGACTGGTGTGAGCCATGGTCGGCGTTCCTTTGTGGAAAACACGCAATGCATCAGGCAGGAGTTGAATGAGTGCATTATTCTTTCGTCCCTTACGGGACTTACTTCGGTTTTAAATGGGTTACCCAGCGCTAAAGCGCTGGGCTATTTTCAGGAAACCGATCCGAATTTATTCGTCATAAGCAAAGAGCGGCACAAACTCCTTTTGCGTTGGACGCCATAAAACAGCAATGCAGCGTTTGCATGAAGGTGGAGCCATGACATCGAATTTCTGACCGCGAAAAAGGATTACTCTGTCGGAGTTGAAATCCACCGCATAGCACAATGGGTTGCCAGCCGGATCCAGAATTTGATTTCCCCGATAAGAAAACATCCGCTGCACTTCTGGCCAGTCGCGCTTGTGTTCCGCAATGTAGGAATCCCTAAACCACTCTGCGAAGCCGTCCATGGTGCATTCTTCGTCGCTGCCGATCCGATGAATCCTTTCGGGAAACGTCCTGTAATATTCGAGGGTAGCAGATGGCAAAGTCCACCCATACTCTCTCCACCGCTGTTGTTCTTTTTGGGCGTTAACACCTAGAAAAAACTTTATAGCAATCAAACCGAAGGGTGCAGCGAAAATGAGTGCAAAAAAGTGCCACCACTTACGTGTAGGAGAAAAAATGCGGAAAAGACAAAAGGCACCAAATAAACCTGCCGCGCAGCAAAACGCGATGAGATAGGGAACCAGCCAAACATAAGGCAATCCTCCCCATGCATCGGCAAGAATCATTGGCATCGTGGTAAGGTTTTAAGAGGGTTCCTACAACTGCCCCGGATCGGCCAGCAACTCCGCTATGCGACCAAGGAGTCGTCCTGCTGCGCCGCCGTCGAGGACGCGGTGGTCGAAGCTCAGGGTCAGTTGCGCTTCAGTGGCCGGTTCAAAGACACTTTTCTTCGCGTTCCATTGCGGAACGACGCGTCCTGCGCCCAGGCCGAGCACGAGCGTTTGCTCCGGCAGCGGAATGGGCGTGGCCCAGGTGAGCCCGAAGGTGCCGAAGTTGGTTACGGTAGCAACGGAGCCGCCCGATGCCGCCGGGGAGAGGCGGCGTTGCCGCGCCTGTTCGACAAGGTCGTTATAGCGCGGGACGAGGTCGGCAAGCGGGGTGCTGTCCACGCTGCGCAGAACCGGCACGAGCACGCCGTCTTCGACTTCCACGGCGAATCCGATGTCAATGGCTGGCGGGTGCACGATGCGGTCCCCCACGAGGCGGCCCGCCGGGGCGCTGTTTTCTGCCAAGGCGATGCCGAGCGCGCGCAACGCATACAGCGCCGGGCCCGGTTTCGGGTTGGCCTGCTTGCGGTGAGCCAGCACGGCGTCGAGGATGAGCGGGATTCCCGCCGTGGCGATGGGCCGCGTGGCGCTGCGCCGCATGGCGTCGGCCACGGCCACGCGCATGGGGGAGGCCGGGGTGAGGGTCAGGTTTTCAAGCTGAGAGAGGAATTTCTCGAAATCTTCAATCGTCACGCGTCCCGCCGCGCCGCTTCCGGCGATGCCCGCGAGATCGGCAGCGTGCAGGCCGAGTTCGTTCATCCGCGCCTTCATCCGGGGGGACATATAGCTGGCTCCCGCCGCGTGGGCGGGTACCGGCAAACCACGCACGGTTGGCTGGACGGCGGCGGGTTTCGTAGCCTTGGGTTGGATGGCGGCGGCGACTTCGCCGTCTGCTTCCGCCAGCGCAGGGACAGGAGCCGGAACGTCGAGGCCATACCGCACGGCGTCTTCCTCCGTGGCTTCCAAGTAGCCGAGAATGGCTCCCACGGAGTAGCTTTGGCCGGGTTCGACAAGGATGCAGCCGACGCGACCGGGGCATGGCGTAGTCACGCTCATGACGGCTTTGTTCGTCTCCACTTCAATGACGTCTTGGTCGGCGTCCACGGTGTCGCCCACTTGCACGGCAATGTTGACGATGGTGGCCTCGGCGATGGACTCGCCGAGCTGTGGCATGATGATGGGAATTTGCGGCATCGGAATGAAAATGGCTAATGGCTAATCGAAAATGACGGGAGGCAGAGGGCGCATCTTCTTCAAAGCTGGAGCAGTTCGCGCACAGCGCGGGCGACGGTTTGGGCTGTGGGACGGTGGGTACCCCACAGGTTGGGATGGAAAGGAACAGGGGTGTTCTTGGCGTTGAGGCGGCGGGGCGGGACGTCGAGCAGTTCGAAGCCTTCGCTGGCAACGCGGGCGAGGATTTCCGCGGTGACGCCACCCCAGGGCCACGCTTCGCCCACGGCCAAGAGTCGGCCTGTTCGGGCGACACTGGCGAGCACGGTGTCGGTGTCGAGCGGTTTGATGGAGCGCAGATCGACGACCTCCACCTCATACCCTTCCGTGGCGAGTTCTTCCGCCGCAGCGAGCGCTTCATGCACCATGGCGCTGTAAGTGACCACGGTGGCGTCGCGGCCTTGCCGGGCGATGCGCGCTTTGCCCACGGGTAGTGCCTCGGTGGGGAGCCCCTCGGCTTTCAGGTGGTAGTAGAGGTATTTGTGCTCGCAGAAGAGAACCGGGTCATCAATGGCCACGGCTTCCAGCAGCATCGAGTAGGCGTCCTCCACGGTGGCGGGCGTCAGGATCACCAGGCCGGGGTATTGAGCGTAAACCCCCTCCATGCTTTGGCTGTGGAACGGGCCGCTCCCGGCGGTGCCGCCGGAGGGGAGCCGGATGGTGATGGGGCATTTCACCTCGGTGCGCCAGAAGAGCGACGCCGCATGGTTGACAATCTGGTTGAAGCCGGGCGTGGAGAAATCCGCATACTGGATTTCGATGATGGGCCGCATCCCCTCGATAGCTGCACCGATGGCGGAGCCAACCATGGCATCCTCGCTGATGGGGGCGTCGAGCACGCGTCCGGGGAATTCTTGGGCGAGATTTTTGGTGGCTTTGAACGCGCCGCCAAATTTGCCGACGTCCTGCCCGTAAATATAGACGCGGGGATCGTCCGCCAAGGCTTTGGCTTGGGCTTCACGGATGGCTTCGAGATAGGTAATCATTTCGGCGTTGCCGGATTAGTTAGTGAAAGTGTCGTCCAAACGCGAGGTGGAAAGAGCGCACCAGTTTTCTGTGTTCGGGTCCGGCGCGGGCTCGCGCTGAACGGTGGCCACGGCGTCTTCCACCTGTTCTACCGTCGCCTCGCGCCAGCATTCCAGATCGGATGCAGACGCCCATTCGCGCTCCAACAGCGCGCACTCAGCCACTTTCAGACAATCGCGGCCGATGGCGGATTCCTTGAGCGCATCGGGAATATAGCCTGCATCGTCGTGTTCCCCGTGCCCGGCCAGCCGGAGCAGGTTGGCGACCACCAGTTGCGGCCCATGGCCGTTGCGGGCGCGCGCCACAGCCCGGCCCACGCCGTCGAGGCAGGCGTCCAACTCGGTGGCGTCCACGGTATGACCCTCCACGCCGTAGCCGACCGCGCGGTCCACAAGGTTCTCGCAGGCGAACTCGCGGGAGTTGGGAGTGGAATAGGCGAACTGGTTGTTGGCGATGATCAAAACGAGCGGGAGTTTTTCGATGGCAGCGAGGTTGAGCGCTTCATGGAACGACCCGGTGGACGTGGCGCCGTCGCCGATGCAGGTGGCCCCGACCGTGCCGGTTATGCCTTGAAAACGCCGGGCCATGAGTCCCCCGCAGACCGCAGAAATCATCGCGCCGAGATGGCTGATCATCGCGTAATGCCCCTCGGTGGGGCGTCCCCGGTGGACGTTCCCATCGCGGCCCCGCATCGGTCCCAAGCGCGAGCCGAGATAGGTGCGAACGGCATCCAAAATATCCTCGCCGAAGGCCAGGCGACCCGCCTGATCGCGGATGAGGGGGGCAAAAATGTCCCCCTTTTTCAGAGACATGCCAAGGGAAGCACTCAATGCCTCCTGCCCTTTGCTGACGAACACGCCACCGTTGATCTTGCCGCCCCGGTAGAGGCTGGCCAGCTTTTCTTCGAGGAGCCGCGCCAGCAGCATCCAACGATAGGCTTGGGTGAAAGGCTCGCGCGCCGAGGCGTGTGCGGAAACTCGGAGGGCAGTGTCAGGCATGGCCGCGAGTTTAACGGTGTTTGCGTGCCGCAGGCAATCGTTCTTTCTTAAGAGGAACTAATATCTACCGGATAGGGGTTTCCGAGAGGCGGGGTTACGGGGAGAGGAAAGTGTAGATTATTTGATCTTACGCAAAGACGAAATGCCGCTTTATTGAGGAGCTTCCTACGATCAATGATTTTTTTCAATAACGACCACAGAGGAACCAGTAGCGGCGATCCGGTAGCGTTTTCCTGCTTCCAAGTTTGCCGTGAAGGTGACGCTGCGGGTACCAAAATCCGTTTTTTTCGCGATGAACACTGTGCTGATGTCTGGCGCCACCACAGGGAATGGCCCAACATCAAAATCAGCTTTTTTCATCACGGAGAGCATGTGGACGCCGGGAGAAACAATCGCCACTGGAATAATGGTAGCTATCCAATGGCTGGCTCTTTTTTCCGGTACGCCGTCTACCGCGACGAGGTGATAGAAGTCAAAAGGCGGCAGGTCATCTATGACCGTGAGGGGTTTTTCCTCAGAGCACCCACACAGCAGGACCTCTAACAAAAGACTCACGATGATGTAACGCCTCATTGCACCAACATAGGGTGGAAACTTGTTGTTCACCATTCTCAATTTCCCTATGTTTTCCCCCTCATGAGCAGCAGCAGCGACCGACGCAAACCGTATCCTTTCGACGTTTTCGAGCCCCAATGGCAGGCCTATTGGGAGGAACACCAGACTTTTCGCGTGGCCAATCCGGGCGAACCCGGCTTCGACGCCACCCGGCCCAAGTATTACGTGCTCGATATGTTCCCCTATCCGAGCGGCGCGGGGCTGCACGTCGGCCACCCGGAAGGCTACACCGCCACAGACATCATCGGGCGATTCAAGCGGATGAACGGCTACAACGTCCTGCATCCGATGGGCTGGGATTCCTTCGGCCTCCCCGCCGAACAATACGCCATCAAGACCGGCCAGCATCCGGCGGTGACGACGGCCCAGAATGTCGCCCGCTTCAAAGAGCAGCTCAAAAAGATCGGGTTCGGCTACGATTGGTCGCGCGAGATCGCCACCAGCAACCCGGAATACTACCGCTGGACCCAGTGGATTTTCCTCAAGCTCTACAACGCGTGGTTCAATCCCGAGACGAACAAAGCCGAGCCGATTGAGACATTCACGGCGGCGCATCCGGGGGAGAATCCCGACCGCGTCCGGCTCGCCTACGTCTCCGAAGCGCCCGTGAACTGGTGCCCCGAGCTGGGCACCGTGCTGGCAAACGAGGAAGTCATCGACGGCAAGAGCGAGGTGGGCGGTTTCCCCGTGGAACGCCGTCCCATGCGCCAGTGGATGCTGCGCATCACGGCCTTTGCCCAGCGGTTGATCGACGAATTGGAAGGGCTCGACTGGCCGCAGTCGATCAAGCTGCTCCAGCAGAACTGGATCGGGCGCAGCGAGGGGGCGGAGGTCCATTTCAAGGTTGAGGGCCACTTTCTTCCCGAAAATATGTATGAAGAATGGACTACAGGAACGTCTTCAGAGCCGAGTGATGGGGCTCCTCTAACAATTCCTGTCTTCACCACGCGGCCCGACACCCTCTTTGGCGCAACCTACATGGTTGTGGCCCCCGAGAAAGCCATCGTGGGGCAGATCACAACCCCGGAGCAGCGGCAGGCCGTTCGCGAATACCTCGAAAAGACCGCCCGCAAGAGCGACTTGGAACGTACCGAACTGGCGAAGGAAAAGAGCGGCGTCTTTACCGGCGCTTACGCGATTAACCCGGTCAATGACAATCACATCCCTATCTGGGTTGCAGACTACGTGCTACCCGGCTACGGCACTGGGGCGATTATGGCCGTGCCCGCCCACGATGAACGCGACTGGGAATTTGCAGCGCTATTCGATCTATATATTCCTATAGTTGTTGAATCCAAGAATCAAAGATTCTGCAACAGGAAGCCGATTGTAGTGTCCCCTGAAGACAATGTTGTTTTTTATGAGACCCAAGAATTCGATGTACAACTTCGCGATGCGCCAGCACGTGGACAGGTATGGATTGATTTTGCGACGAGAGAATCAGCCGAACATTTCTTTTCTACGCGCAATTACAGTGTTGGCGGAATCGTTGCGACACCAACCGTTGCGGATGGAGTTTGCGTAAATAGTGACTTTTTGAATGGCCTTGGAACTTCCGAAGCCAAAGCCAAGATCAGCGCGTGGCTGGAAGAACGCGAACTGGGCAAGCCGACCATCAACTTCAAGCTCCGCGACTGGCTCTTTTCCCGCCAGCGCTACTGGGGCGAGCCGTTCCCTATCCTTTGGGAAAACGGTCAGCACCGTGCGCTCCCCGAGGGCGAACTGCCGCTCACCTCGCCCGTCCTCGCCGACTTCAAGCCGACCGGCACGCCCGAGCCGCCGCTTTCCAAGGCCACCGATTGGGTCCGCTACAGCGCAACCGCCACGCGCGAGTTGAACACCATGCCGCAGTGGGCCGGTTCCTGCTGGTATTACCTGCGTTATTGCGATCCCGCGAACAGCGAGCGTTTTGTCGGCGAAGCCGCCGAGCGTTACTGGATGGGAGCGCAACAAGGGGGCAAACCGGGCGGCGTCGATCTCTACGTCGGCGGCACCGAGCACGCCGTGCTGCACCTGCTCTACGCGCGGTTCTGGCACAAAGTATTATTCGATCTCGGATACGTCTCCACGCCGGAGCCGTTCCAGAGGCTCGTCAACCAAGGCCTCATCATGGGCGAGGACGGACAGAAGATGTCCAAGAGCCGGGGCAACGTCGTCAACCCGGATGACGTCATCGCCGCCTACGGCGCGGACGCCCTGCGGCTCTACGAGATGTTCATGGGCCCGCTGGAGCAGAGCAAGCCGTGGAGCATGACCGGCGTGGAAGGCGTTTCGCGCTTCCTGGCCCGCGTCTGGCGGCTCGTCATGGTGGAGAACCAGGCCAGCGAATGGGAAATGGGGCCGGTCTCCGCCGAGGCCGCGCTCGACAAGACGCAAACGCGCGTCGTCCACGCCACCATCATGAAAGTCGGCGAAGACATCGAGGCCCTGAGCTTCAACACCGCCATCGCGCAAATGATGGTTTATGTGAACACGTTCACCAACGTCACCCCGCGCCCGGCGGCGGCGTTGCGCACGCTCCTGATTTTGCTCAACCCATTCGCCCCGCACCTCACGGAGGAACTCTGGGCGCGGCTGGGCGCAAAGTTCGCCGGATTCGAGGGCCTCGCCGCCGATCAGCCATGGCCCGCCTACGATCCCGCACTGCTCGTCGAAGACGAAGTGGAAATCCCCATCCAGGTCAACGGCAAGCTGCGCGACCGCATCGTGGTGAGCAAGGACGCGGACAAAACCGCGCTCGAAGCCGCCGCGCTGGCCAGCCCGAAAGTGAAGGAATTCACCGATGGCAAGGAGATTCGGAAAGTGGTCGTCGTGCCAGGGAAGCTGGTGAATATCGTGGTGGGGTAGGGATAGTGCTCGCTCCGCTCGATGTGCTTTGGAAATCGCGCTCGGAGATCGCGATCCACCAGCGCACCTACGACGTCCTGAGCAATCCCCGGTTCTTCCACAGGTAGCCGACACCCGAATACATCGTCAGCCCCAGCGCGACGCCGATGAGCGGCGTGCCGAGCCGTGATTGCACCTGGTCCAGCATTTGTGCGCTCAGGCCGAGGCCGGGAAATTCACGCGCAGAGAGGATCAGCAAAAAGAAAATCACGGTGGCGATCTGCCAGCCGGTCTTGTGTTTGCCGAGCGATTCGGCGGGCAGGACGATCCCCTTGGAGGCCGCCAGCAGCCGCAGTCCGGTGATGAGAAATTCGCGGCTGATGATGACGACCACGGCCCAGGCCGGGATGCATGGTGGCGGAACCAGGCAGATGAAGCCTCCGGCGATCATGATTTTGTCCACCAGCGGGTCCATCAATTTGCCGAAGTCGGTGACGAGTCCGTCGCGGCGGGCGATGTGGCCGTCGGCGTAGTCCGTAACGCTTCCCACGATGAACAGCAACAGGCCCACGGTGTGCCCGTATTGCCAATCGACGCTCAACGATACGACAAAGCCGATCGTCAGAAAAAAGCGGGCTACGGTGAGGCGGTTGGGCAGGTTCATGTCCGGTCGCCTCCAGATTTGCACCCGCAACGCAACCCGGTCAATGCCGGATACCGGAAAAAGAGGGAAAGCGGGGGGTTAAAATTTCAAGAATGAGCGAACGGGAAGATTTTTTAGGGCTTTGCGCCCCGCGAGGAATTCCAATTCGATGAGAAATTGCGCTTCGGCGAGTATCCCCCCCATCTTGGCGATCAGACAGGTTGCGGCCGCCGCAGTCCCTCCCGTGGCCAGTAGATCGTCGATAAGAACCACCCGCTCCCCCGGCGCGATCGCATCCACGTGCATCTCCACCACGGATTCCCCGTATTCGAGCGAGTAGGAGGCGGATTCCGTCTGGTAGGGGAGCTTGCCTTTCTTGCGCACCGGAACAAAACCCAGGCCGAGCTCATAGGCGGCGGCTGCGCCAAAAAGAAAGCCGCGCGCGTCGATGCCGACCACCTTGTCAACCCGAAGCCCCTCATTGGCTTGCACAAAACAATCGACTGCCATTCGGAAAAGTCGGCCGTCAGAAAGGATGGGGGTGATGTCTTTAAAGAGAATTCCGGGTTTCGGAAAATCCTGCACATCGCGAATAGCAGCGCTCAGAGCGGAGAGGGATTCGGTCATAAAAATTTAGTATAGGAGATTCTGATTGCCAGCGCTAGGGGAAACCTGCGCAACCCCTCTGAGTGCCGCGAAAGAAAAAGAATGATTTGCGAATAAGGGAAACCTTGAGTATTTGGATGCCTGCTGTTCCAATCCATTCCCCATTATGTTCAACCGAATCCAGGTCTGCGCGGCTCTCCTTATTTGCACTTTGGCGGCCTTCGCCCAAGAGGCATCCACACCTTCCCTGAACACCACAGGAGGACAAACCGGAGGAGGTTCGTTGTTTGTTCCCTCTTCGGCCCCCAGCATGGATATCCCGGTGAATGGTTTGGGAACGCCTTTTCAGTCTGGAACGGATTCTTCTGTCACGCCCGAACAAAAACCCAAGCCGACCCCCGAAAATGAAGGTTTCTCCATACCGGGCGGCTTTGGGTTTGCACCGATGGACTTCACGCCAGGGCAGGGAAAATTTGACCGGAAGCCGTTGAGTTTTTCAACGACCATTCAGCAGGCGTATGACGACAATACGAACTCCTCCTCGGGTAGTTTGTTGCAGCCACCAATCAAAGGGAGCATGCTTACACATTTTTCCCAAGGGGTGGATGTTCTCATTTCCCAATCCCGCCTCGGGCTTTCACTGGATGCAAACGGCGGCGGTCAGTATTACTGGACCAAAACCAACACCGGAGACCAGTTGACCCCTAATGCCGGTCTTGATTTTCTTTTCGCTTATAAACTGACTCCCCAAGCACAGTTTTCAGCCACTGTGAACAGCTCTTATACGACGCAGCCCAGCCTTTCTGTCATCAATGGCCTGACTCAATCCAGTAACAAAGGCTATTTTCTGACGAACATAAAACTCGATCTTCTTTATCGGTGGACGCCGCGTTTTGCGACCGACACCACCTACACGGTGAATTCGGATTACAGCCAGGATTCCGCATCTCAGAACAACAATTACCTGAATCAGACGGTGGGAGAATCGTTGCGCTACACCTTTTCCAGACTCATGACCGGAGTGTTGGAAGGCCGCGTTTCTCAGAACACGTTCAACAGTTCCACCTATAACTCCAACACGTACTTTACTTTGGTGGGGGCCGACTTTACGATAACCCGGCGGTTGATGGGAATGTTTCGAGCTGGAGAGACGACGCAGAGCTACCAAACGGCGAGCTCGAACACTGCTTCGCTACCCTATTTTGAAACCTCTCTAAACTATAATTTGACCAAAATGTCCTCCCTCTCACTCAATGGGCGCTATGGTTTTGACAGCACCAATTCGAATGGAGAGACGACGAAAAGTCTGCGGACTGGACTTTCTTTCACGCAAGCTCTCTCCTCGAAGTTAAGCGCCACAGCGGGCGTCACTTACAGCCATTCCGACTATTCCCAGGTCAATTTGTTGGGTGGTTCAACCCCTGTGACCGATGAAGCCATCAGCAGTTCGGTGGGGTTGCAATACATCCTTTCCCAGCATATGTCGCTGTTCAGCAACATCAACCGGTTGACATCCACTCCAGCCGACCGGACCTTAAAATACGCCAAAGACACTTATTATTTCGGGTTGACTTACCAATACTAGCCCATCTGCTCCTATAAAAAGCGCGGCTTGCATAACGCTCAACGCGAAGTAGTCTCTCCGTTCCACAAACTACTCTTCAGCCTCCATTTTCTGATATGAACGACTCCAGTGAAGTAAAATTACACTTTCTCGATTATTGGCGCGTCATCCGTGTTCGTTGGGCGATCCTTGTAATCACCTTTTTCCTGGTGATGGTGACGGCTGGGGTAACCTGTTTCTTCCTGCCCCGGCAGTATTACTCCAAAGTCACGATGGAGGTGAAGGCGGACAACAACAGCTTTCAGATTTGGTCAACCGATAGTGGCTTCCAGCCTATCCGCGACCCCAACCTGCAGGCCACTCAATTCCAGATCATCCAGAGTAAGGAAATCCTCTACCCCGTCATCGACAATCTGAAATTAGTGGAGGCGTGGAGCGCCCAAGAGGGCGGCACTATCCTGCCAAAGGAAGAAGTCTATGGCCGACTACTTGGACGGATCGCCCTGACGCCGGTTCGCAACACCGACCTGATTGAACTCGGCGTCTATTCCATAGATCGCGTGGAAGCAGCCAATATCGCCAACATGGTGGCGGTCGTCTATCAAAAGGTTCGCAGGGACGATCAGATGCAACTCAGGGATGCCGCTCTGGCACAGTTGAGAGAGGAAGTGGCCAGCCAGCGCAAAAGTGTCGAAGCCACCCAGACTGAAATGCAGAAGATTCGCGACCGGGATAAGATCGTCGATCCCAATCCCGAGACGATGGACACGACGGAATCGGTGACAAGAATGGTCGTAACGGACGAAGAAAAGCAGTTCAACGATGCCAAAATCAGAAATGCGGAGTTGGAAGTGCAGCTTGAACAGACCGCGAAACTCAAGCCAGAGGAGTTGATGACGGCGCTGCCTCAGCTTAATATTCAGGATCCCACTATCAGCAAGATTTTACCCCAATACCAAGAGGCTAGTTCCGAAGAAGCCCGCCTCCTCAATGGAGGGTTGGGAGAAAACCATCCCCGTCTCAAATCGCTTCGCGCTCAAAAGGAAGTTTTTACCACGCAACTCAATGCAGCCATTTCCGCCGTGCGCAACTCGCTGGCCATTAGGCTCAAAGTCGGTGAAGCGAATCTGGCAGCCCTCAAGGATAAAATGGAGCGGACAACGGAACATTTCAACAACCTCTCCACGCACAACCAAGAATACGCCACCATCAAGCAGAATTACATCAACTCCAAGAAGTTGCTTGATGACGCCGAAAGACGCCTTTCCACCCAAAGCGTACAGTTGAAGATGTCAGTGATCCCCGCCAAAATTTGGGAAAAAGCGGAGCCATCCATTTACCCCGCCAAACCAAAAGTTTGGGTTTATATGGTCGGGGCAATGGTCGTCGGCCTGTTCTTCGGAGTCCTGCTTGCTTTCTTTATCGAGTATCTCGACACCAGCGTTAAAACCCTGGATGACATTGAGCGTTACCTCAAATCGCCCGTTCTGGCGGTCATTCCCAAGGGCATCAGTTCGCTCGTCAAGCTGAAAGGGGACGCGCCGGATGCTGAAGCCTACCGGATTCTGCGGACCAACATGGAGTTTAATAGCAAGAATCCCCACGCCAAGACGATCACGCTGGTTTCCGGCGGGCCGGGCGAAGGCAAATCTACCACGCTAAACAACCTTGCCGTCACCTGCGCCAAAGGCGGCTATAATGTCCTGATCGTCGATGCTGACTTGCGTCGCCCCGCACAACATACCTTCTTTGACATGGAAAACGAGGAGGGGCTTTCCGAAGTGCTCACCGGCACCCTGAAGCTTGAATCTGCCATCAAGAAGACATCGATTCCCAACCTTTCCTTCCTTCCCAGCGGCAATCTTCCCGACGATGCCGCTGGTATTCTCAATTCCCAGAGCATGACCGATTTTATCGCCACGGTTCGCGGCAGCTACGACCTGATCTTCTTTGATTCCCCGCCAATCCTGGGTGTGAGCGACGCCTCCATTCTGGCCAGCGAAGTCGATATCGCCATCATGGTTGTGCAATACAGGCGCTTCCCCCGTGCCATGCTCCAACGTGTCAAGGGAGCCGTGGAGAACGTCGGCGGTCATCTCTTGGGCATCGTCCTCAACAACGTCGAAACCCGGCACGATTCCGCTTACCAATATTATACCCAGTATTACGATTACTACACGCCAGACGCCGAGCGCAAAAGACGCCTGGCGATCAAGCAAGTGCCGACAGGAGCGCAGGTTTCAGAAAAAGTCATCCGCAAATCTGGAGATTATTAAAATGAAATCCATCTTCGTATTATTTTTGATCGCTGCAGGTCTGTTCGCATCCCACCCCTGTCTGGCTCAGCAAGCCGTTTTCAGGGTGGGAGACACCCTCGAAATTCGCCTCTCCGGGGTGCCCCCTGAAGAAATTGGTGCGTTTAGCGCCCCTCAGACCATCGATGACGGCGGGATGCTCAACCTTCCCTACATCGGTAAGGTCAAGATTTCCGGCATGGACGCTGCGCAAGCCCAGCGGTTGATTGAAGGCAAGCTCCAGTCCGAAAAAATCTACACCAACCCCACCGTGACGTTAAGCATCCAAACCAATACCCGGCTGATCAACGTCACCGGCGAAGTAAAGGCCAGCGGACGGATTCCCTATTCCAGCGACATGACGGTGATGTCGGCTATCGCTGCGGCGAGCGGCTTCAGTGATTTTGCTGACAAGAAGCACGTCAAGCTCGTGCGGGAAGGAAAGATGAAAGTGTATGACACTACGAAATTCACAACTAAACCCGAACTGGACCAAAAGGTGCTTCCTGGCGATCAAATCTACGTCCCGCAGAGCAGCGGCCTTCCTTTCGGATTGTAAGTAGAGCAAAAATTATCGAAAAACCGGTGCCAAGTTTAGCCTGCCACCGGTTTTTTGTTTTTCTGTCCAAAAACCTCTGGCAACCTAGGGGCAGGGAAAGCCAATTGGGGGGCAGCCCCATGGCTCGCTTTGCGCTTGAGTAGTTGGATGAGTGCTAAACAAGAGCCGAGCGCAGTCGTGCGATCCCCGAAAGCCGCAACCCTTGACGCCAACGAAGCCGTGGCTTCCGTAGCCTATCGGCTGAGCGAGACCATCGCCATCTACCCGATCACGCCTTCCTCGCCGATGGCGGAATCGTGCGACGAGTGGTCGGCCAAGAGCCGGCCCAATCTCTGGGGCTCCATTCCCAGCATGGTGGAAATGCAGTCCGAAGCCGGTGTGGCGGGAGCCGTCCACGGCATGCTCAACTCTGGCGCATTGACGACTACCTTCACCGCCTCGCAGGGATTGCTCCTGATGATCCCCAACATGTACAAAATCGCCGGGGAGCTTTTGCCTTTCTGTTTCCACGTCACCGCGCGCGCCCTGGCAACTCACGCCCTCTCTATTTTCGGTGATCACTCCGACGTAATGGCCTGTCGCCAGACCGGCTTCGTCATGATCGCTTCCAACTCCGTGCAGGAAGCCCAGGACATCGCGTGCATTTCCCACGCCGCCACTTTCGAGACTCGTGTGCCGTTCATGCATTTCTTTGACGGCTTCCGCACCTCGCATGAAGTTTCCAAGATCGACCTCCTTGACGACGAAGTGGTTCGTTCGATGATCAATGAGGAAGCCATCAGCTCCTTCCGCTCCCGCGCGTTGACTCCCGACAAGCCCTCCATTCGAGGCACCGCCCAGAATCCAGACGTTTATTTCCAAGCGCGCGAAGCGTGCAACCCCTACTACGCCAGCGTACCGAAGGCGGTGCAGGGCTTGATGGATAAGTTCGCCACGCTCACCGGTCGCCAATATCACCTTTTTGATTATGTAGGGCATCCCGAGGCTGACCGCGTCATCATCGCCATCGGCTCCGGCGCGGAAACCGCCGAGGAAGCCGCTACCTGGATTAACGCCCAAGGAGAAAAAGTCGGCGTCGTCAAAGTCCGCCTCTACCGTCCCTTCCACCTCGAAGCCTTCATTGCAGCCCTCCCGGCCACTGTCAAGAGCATCGCCGTCCTCGACCGCACCAAGGAACCCGGTTCACTGGGCGAACCGCTTTACCTCGATGTTGTCACCGCCTTGGCCGAAGCCCGTTCCACTGGCTTGAGCCAGTTTGCCTGCGAGCCAGTCGTTATTGGTGGTCGCTATGGGCTTGGCTCCAAAGAGTTCGACCCCGCCATGGCCAAGGCGATCTACGACGAACTGCTGCGCGAGCGTCCGAAGAACCACTTCACCATCGGTATCAACGACGATGTGAGTGGCACCTCGATCGATTACGACGTTGAGTTTGACTTGGAGCCCGCCGATGTCGTGCGCGCGGTCTTCTTCGGCCTCGGCGCTGACGGCACCGTGGGAGCGAACAAAAACTCCATCAAAATTATCGGCGAAGAAACCGATAACTTCGCCCAAGGCTATTTCGTTTACGACTCGAAGAAATCCGGCGCGATGACCATCTCGCACCTCCGCTTCGGACCACGTCCGATCTCCGCGCATTACCTCATCAAGCGCGCCAATTTCGTTGCCTGCCATCAGGCCACCTTCATCGAGAAGTTCGATGTGCTCAGCTATGCGGTGCCGAAGGCCGTCTTCCTCCTCAACACCCCATTTGGGGCCGATGTGATCTGGGATCATCTTCCGGTCGAAGTTCAGAAGCAGATCGTCGAAAAAGAACTCAAGTTTTACGTGATCGATGCTGCCTCCGTTGCCCATGCTGCCGGAGCCGGTGGCCGCACCAACACGATCATGCAGACCTGCTTCTTCGCCATTTCCGGCGTGCTGCCGCGCGAGGAGGCGATTGCGCAGATTAAGAAAGCCATTAAGAAAACCTACGGACGCAAGGGCGACGCCGTGGTGGCACAGAACTTCGCCGCCGTCGATCAAGCCCTCGCCGGGATGCATGAAGTCAAGGTTCCCGCTGGGGGCCTGAATGGCCACGCGATGTTGCCCCCTGTCCCCGAGGCGGCTCCGGATTTCGTCAAGCGTGTCACCGCCGTCATCATGGACGGCAAGGGCGACCTGCTTCCCGTCAGCGCCTTCACCGCCGATGGCACCTGGCCCGTGAGCACCACCCGGTGGGAAAAACGGAACATTGCCGATAAACTCCCCGTCTGGGATTCGAGCATCTGTATCCAGTGCAACAAATGCGCGTTCGTTTGCCCGCACGCTGCCATCCGCTCCAAATACTATCCTAGCGACCTGCTCGCCAACGCGCCGGAAGGCTTCCAGTCCGTCAAATTCCGTGGACAGGAAGGCCAGAGCTTCACCATCCAGGTGGCTCCCGAAGATTGCACCGGCTGCACCCTTTGCGCAACGGTCTGCCCAGCCAAGTCCAAGACCGACCCGAGTCACAAGGCGCTCACCATGACGGTCATCCCCGAGCGCGCGAAGGAAGCGGCGCAATACGCCTACTTCCTCGACCTGCCCAACCCGGACCGCACGCTCATCAAGGCCGACGTGAAGACCAGCCAGTTCGCCCAGCCGCTCTTTGAATACTCGGGAGCCTGCACCGGCTGCGGCGAGACGCCTTACATCAAACTGCTCACCCAGTTGTTCGGCGACCGGCTCGTTATCGCCAATGCCACTGGATGTTCCTCCATTTACGGCGGCAATCTGCCAACCACCCCTTACACCACCGACAAAAACGGACGCGGCCCGGCCTGGTCTAACTCCCTTTTTGAAGACAACGCCGAGTATGGCCTCGGTTTCCGCTACGCCATCGACAAACAGAACGGCATCGCGCGGGAACTCCTCACCAAGCTCGCCCCGCACGTCGGCGATACCTTGGTAACCGAACTGCTCGCTGGCGGCGGACGCGACGAAGTCACGCTGGCAGCCCAACGCGAGCGCGTCAAAGCCCTGCGCGAACGCCTTGCCGGTCTGGACAGCGTTGACGCCCGGCGCTTGGGCGATGTGGCCGACTTCCTCGTGCGCAAGAGTACTTGGATTGTTGGCGGCGACGGTTGGGCCTATGACATCGGCTACGGCGGCGTCGATCACGTCCTCTCCACCGGAGCGGACATCAACATCCTCGTCCTCGACACCGAAGTCTATTCCAACACCGGAGGTCAGATGTCCAAATCGACCCCGTTCGGTGCTACGGCAAAGTTTGCCATGGCCGGAAAAACCCGTCCCAAGAAGGACTTGGGCCTCATGGCTACGAGCTACGGCAACATCTACGTCGCCCGCATTGCCTTTGGCGCGAAAGATGCCCACACCGTCAAAGTCTTCGAGGAAGCCGAGAGCTTCGCCGGGCCTTCGCTCATCATCGCTTACAGCCATTGCATTGCGCACGGATACAACCTCGCCAAGGGGCTCGAGCAGCAGCGTCTCGCGGTGGAATCCGGCACCTGGCCGCTCTTCCGCTACGACCCGCGCCGCGCCGCCGAAGGGCAGACCGCCTTCCAACTCGACAGCGCGCCGCCCAAGGTCCGCGTGGCCGACTACCACCGTAACGAACTCCGCTTTAAGACAAAGCCGGAGAACCTGGCCGCCTTTGAAGCCGCAGCGCAGGAACAGGTGGAAACCCGGCTCGCGCACTACAATAAACTCGCCGCGGCGAACGGCAGCAAAGCGGGCAAGTAACGAAACCCTTTAAAGGAATTAAGCACCATGAACCTCGCTACTGATTACCTCGGCCTGAAATTGAAAAACCCGCTCATGCCGGGCGCATCCCCGCTGGTGGACGACCTCTCCACGGTGCGCCGGCTGGAAGACGCTGGCGCCGCTGCCATCGTCATGCACTCCCTGTTTGAGGAGCAGATCGAACTGGAACGGGCCGCTCTGGAGCGCGACGTGGAATCCCACACCGATAGCTCCGCAGAAGCGCTTTCCTATCTGCCCAACGAAGACGACTTCGACCAAACCAGCGAGCAGTATCTTCAGTTGATCTCGAAAATCAAAGAGAGTGTCAGCGTGCCGGTGATCGCGTCCCTCAACGGCATCACGCCGGGTGGGTGGATCGACCACGCAAAACTCATTGAGCAGGCCGGAGCCGATGCCTTGGAACTCAACTACTACGATATCCCCTCCAGCTCCCACACGACTGGCGCGGAAGTCGAACAGCGGGCCATCGAACTGGTAGAGGCGATTCGCGGGAACGTCACCCTGCCCATCGCCGTCAAACTCTCTCCGTTCTTCTCGTCGCTGCCCAACTTTGTGCGGCGGCTTCTCTCAGCGGGTGCCAACGGCATCGTCATCTTCAACCGGTTTTACCAGCCGGATATCAACATTGAAGACCTCGACACGGAATCCGTCCTGGAACTCTCCACCTCTTCCGAACTCCGGCTCCGGCTGCGCTGGCTGGCCATCCTGAGCGCGAAGATCGAGACCTCCTACGCAGCCACCGGCGGCGTCCATACCGCCGAAGACGCTGTGCGCGCCATCATGGCCGGAGCGAACGTCGTGCAAATTGTCTCCGCTCTCCTGCGCAACGGCCCGGAACATCTCAGTCTCATCCTTGCGAGCCTTACACACTGGCTCGAAGAGCACGAATACGAGTCCGTCGAGCAGATGCGCGGCACCATGAACCTCAAGCATTGCCCGGACGCCACCGCCTTTGAACGCGCCAACTACCTGCGCATCCTCAAGAGCTGGCAGGTGTAAGCGAACGAATATATCAAAGGCGAACATTCACGCGCCAAGGTTGCCGGGATTTCCGGTGACCTTGGCGTGAATATTTTAAAGGAACTTCCTATACCACCACCCGCACCGCCCGTGTTTTATCCAGCTTGAGTTCGCCACCCTTTGCGAAGGCTGGAGTCGCTTTGGGATCGGTGATTTTCTCGCCGCTCCATTGCACGCTGCCCTGCTCAACCAAGCGCCGGGCATCGCCGCGCGATTTGGTGATCTGGAACGCCTGCGCGTAGGCCGCGACTACCACGGAAACGATGTCCCCGGCGATTCCGTCGAGTTGAATTTCCGGTAGATCGGCGCTGGCCAAGTCCTTCTTGGAAAAGCGCATGTTGAAATCGTCCAGCGCGGCCTGGGCGCATTCTTTGGAGTGATATCGCTCGACGATGCGGAAGGCGAGTTGCTTCTTGGCGTCCATCGGGTGGCCGCTGGGCATTTCCTCACCCATGAGCAGCAGGTAGTAGCGGGCCATGAGCGTGTCCGAGATGCTCATCAGCTTGCCGAACATCGTCTCCGGCGCTTCGCTCACGCCTACGTAGTTGCCCAGGCTCTTGCTCATCTTCTGCACGCCATCGAGCCCCTCCAGCAGCGGCATGAGGAAGACGACCTGTTGTGGCATCCCCTCCTCCTTTTGGAGGTCGCGCCCAACGAGGATGTTAAAAAGTTGATCGGTGCCGCCGATTTCCACGTCGGCCTTCACCTTCACCGAGTCCCAGCCCTGGATGATGGGGTATTGGATTTCGTGAAGCCGCACGGGCTCGTTTTTTTCGATGCGCTTGGCGAAGTCCTCGCGCTGGAGCATTTGCTGGAGCGTTACGCGGCTGTTGAGTTTGATGACTTCCTCGAACGTCATCATCTCAAACCATTCGCCGTTGAAAACGGTGCGCGTCCGCTCGGGATCGAGAATTTTGAACGCCTGCGAGCGGAAGCTCTGCGCGTTGGTCATTACCTGGTCGTGCGTGAGCTGCGGGCGGGTCTTACTGCGCCCACTCGGGTCGCCGATCATGGCCGTGAAATCGCCGATGATGAGGATGGCCGTGTGTCCGAGATCCTGGAACTGCCGCAATTTCTGGAGCGCGACAGTGAAGCCGAGGTGGATATCCGGGGCGGTGGGATCAACCCCAAGCTTGATGTTGAGGGGCCGTTTTTCACGGAGTTTTGAGAGCAGATCGGCCTCAGAAATGATCTGAGCCGCGCCGCGTTTGAGGATTTCGAGTTGTTGTTCAGGGCTCATGGCCAAAGTCATTTGCTTTTGTTGAGCAGGTCGCGCACGTCGTCGATGGATTTGAGTTCCGTGAGCGTTCCGTCGTAAGCATTCGCCGCAGCTTGCTCGGGAGTCAGCGCTTTGTTGAATTTTTCACGTTCCTTGCCTCTGAAATCGCGCGTGGGAACGCTCGCCGCCTCATAACTTTTTTCCATGCCGTAGGCGGATTTCAGCGTCACGGATTTGACATCGTAGGGCTTCCCTGGGAACGCAAGCGAGAATCGCGGCTTGGTATTGGCTTCGCCAGCGGAGTATTTAAAATCCCCCATCCAGAAGGATTTGTCATTGTGAAAACTACCCGTCAGATACTCTTTGCTGTTGAATTTCTGCGGCCAGAAAAGGGATTTCAGATCAATGCTTGTGCAATCTTTGCTCTCAAACGCATTGGACCCAAAGCTTTTCTCCTTGGTCAAGTTAAAGCTCCGGTTCATATCCGGCTTTAGGATCTTTTCGATCCGCGACTCCTGCTGTTGTGCCTGGGCTACCCCGCAAAAACACACAATGCCCCCCAGGGCGACGGAAAGAAAAAGGGAACAGTGCATAACCAATGATTAGTGCCATACTCAGCAGACGCTTGCAAGTCTGGCAATCTGTCGGCGGTTGGTCTATAAATGGACCGTTATGCAGGTGTTCCGTCGTTTGATCCCAGTTCTCATCGTTTGGTTGATGCGCACTCTTGCGCTGACCCTGCGTTTCCGCATCGAAGACCTGTGCGGCATCACGCGCGGAGCGATGCGCCCCTTCATTGGGGCTTTCTGGCACAACCGCATTCTGGTTGTTCCTATCATCTACGAGCGTTATTGCCTGGGACGACGCGGGCACTGCCTTACCAGCCCCAGCAAAGACGGCGCGATTATCGCCGGGGTGATGGAACGCTTCGGCATCGGCAGCGTGCGCGGGTCGAGTTCCCGACGGGGCACCACGGCATTGCGCGAACTAGCGGCGATTCTCGAAACGAAGGAGGACGTTGCCATTACGCCCGACGGCCCGCGCGGTCCGAAGTACAGTCTCAGCCCCGGCATCATCAAGCTCGCGCAACTCACCACCACGTCGGTGATGCCGATTCACATCGGGTATTCGAGCTATTGGGAACTCAAAAGCTGGGATGCCTTTCGCATCCCCAAGCCATTTTCGCGCGTGGAGGTCGTTTTCGGGCCGCTTTATGAAGTGGACCCCGCATCGACCAATGCGGCATTTGAAACCGAGCGGGAGCGATTGCAGAATTTGTTGATCGTTGGCAATGAGACCGTGGACCAACGCGCGCGCGAATAATCTCCAACATTCCAAACCATGAACTCAACAAAACGAAAAATCCGGCTTCATGCCATCACCGTCCTGATTTATCTGACTGTCTGCGCCGCCCTTCCTACGCTCGCAGCTCCCGCCTCAAAAACGGTTTCTCCCACGCCTGCTGCCAGTCTGGCAGCGTCGGCCACTCCCGCAGCCAAAGCGCGCCCGTTTCCATTCCAGAACACGGTTATTTCCGTGGACAAAGCGGCCCGCACTTTCCGCATGGGGAAGAAGACCGTCCACCAAGTCCATGTATCGCCGGAGACAAAGGTGATCAAGGACGATGGGACACCTGCCATGTTTGAGGAAATCAAAGTCGGGATGGAAGTCCGGGGTTCGACAACCAAACGCGCGGACGGGGATTACGAAGCGGTGTCGCTCAAGCTTGGCCCGAAGGCGGCAGCAACTCCCGTGGCGAGCCCCAGTCCGTCGCCATCACCTACCAAAAAGTAGCTGCGCTTTCTACGCGAAGACGCTCGCGATTTCCGCTTGGATGGCCAAGGCTGCGGCGCGGGGATCGGCAGCGTTGCGGATCGGGCGACCCACGACAATGTAGTCTGCGCCTGCCTCAAAGGCCGCGCGCGGCGTGACGATCCGTTTCTGGTCGTCGCTGGTCGTATTGTCCACAGGACGGATGCCGGGAGAGATGATGAGGAGCTTTTCGCCGAGGTGTTCGCGCAGGCGCGCCGCTTCGAGGCCGGAGGAGATCACCCCGGCGCACCCGGCTTCCAGCGCGCGCTTGGCGCGGGAGAGGACCAGTTTCGCCGTGTCGCAGGCAAAGCCAAGATCGGCGAGGTCGCCCCGGTCCAGGCTGGTGAGCACCGTCACGGCGAGAATCTTCACACCGCTGTCAGCAGCCACCGCTGCCTCCATGACCCCTTGGTTGCCGTGCACCGTGCAAAACTCCACCGGGCGCCCCTTGAGCGCGGCGACAGCCCGCTTCACCGTTTCCGGCACGTCGAAAAATTTGAGGTCCACGAAGATTTTCTTCCCCTTGGCAGCCAGCCAGTCGAGCAACTCGAAGTAGCCCCCGGCCATGAACAATTCCAAGCCAATCTTGTAGAAGCGCACTGAGTCGCCGAGTTGCTCAACCAATGCCTTGGCCTCCTCGGTACTTTGCACGTCGAGAGCGAAAATGAGGCGTTCAGCGGAGGGGATCGGCTTGGAAGAGCGGTGCGTGGTCATGGCAGAGTCATTATCCAAAAGAAAGGGCGGATGGGAAGAGGGGATTGATGGAGCTTCGAGAGGTAATTCTCCTCTCTTTGCGTCCTTTGCGGCTTTGCGCGAGATTTTTCCGTCTCCCTCTTCTCACGGCACCATCAACACCATGCCGGGCTTGATCTTCGCGGTCCCTTCCATCGGGTCGAAGTTGGCGTCCTGAATATCCTTCCAGCGCGCGGCGTTATTTTTGTAAAACTTGCGGGCGATGGATGCGAAAGTGTCGCCCGTCAATACCGTGTAAGTCCGAACTCCAGGCGCAAGCTCCTTTTGAATCTGCTCCGGTTTGAGCCCTCCCGCCATTTTCGAGCCCATGGCTTTGTGAGCCGCTGCCAGCGCCTTGTTGGCGGTTTCGAGATCGTTCTTCAATTGCAGATTTTTTTTCTGAAGCTCCAGGTTGGCGTTTTTAATCCGCTTGGCTTCCTCCTGGGAGATCGTCGCGCCGTTGCCCAGCGTGGCGGCAAGCTTGAACTGGTCTTCCTTCAGGAACTTTTGCGCTTCCTTGGCGTGTGTCCCTCCCGGTGCCAGCGCCAGATAGCGTTGGAAGTGGTGGATGGCGCTCACGGGGTCCTGGATGTTGTCCTCGTAAATCAGCCCGAGATGGTAGTGGATTTCCGCCGTTTTAGGCGTTCCATCGAGCGAGGCTTCATACAACTGCACGGCCTCGGGGTATTCCTGTTGCGCGAATTTCTTATCCGCCAGCGTGAGGTTGCGCTCGGATTTATTTTCAAACGCCTGATCGCAGCCGCAAAGCGCCAGGGCCAGGCAAACCGCCAAGTGCGGGAGCGCTTTCATTTGCCGAGCGCTTTTTCGACACGTTCCGCCACGGTCTTGACGATTTTCAGGCGGGCGTTCCATTTGTAGTTGGCTGGAATAACATGCCACGGTGCGCTTTCCGTAGAAGTGCGCTCGAACATCTCCTCCGCTGCGAGGCAGTTCTCATCCCAGTGACGGCGGTTGCGCCAGTCTTCATCGGTGATCTTCCAATGCTTGTAGGGATCGGCCTGGCGGCGGTTGAACCGGGCAAGCTGCTCTTCCTTGTCGATGTGGAGGTAAAATTTGAGGATGATGGAGCGGTCGGCGATCAACATCCGCTCGAAGTCGTTGATCTCGCGGTAGGCGCGCTTCCATTCCGCCTCGGTGGCGAACCCTTCCACGCGCTCAACCAGCACACGGCCATACCAAGAGCGGTCAAATACAGTGAGATGACCGTAGGGGGGCAGCTTGTTCCAGAACCGCCACAGGTAATGGCGCTGATATTCTTCCGCCGTCGGTTTGATGATGGAATAGACGCGAACCAGACGCGGGTCGAGCCGTTCCACAAGCCGTTTGATGGCCCCGCCTTTACCGGCAGCATCCGGGCCTTCAAGGATGACGATTACGTTGATTTTGGATTCCGCCAGACGCCGTTGCAGTCCCAGCAATTTCAATTCGTGTTCCTTGAGCTTCTGCCGGTAATCCTCCTCGGTGATCGGCTTGTGCTCCATCTCGTCGAGCCGGATGCGAAATTTTTTGTCGGGCGAAGGCATGCCTTGGTTATAACGCGCACCCCCGCCCATCCGCAAGAATGGAGAGGGGAAGAATTGCCTCCATGCAATCCTTCCCCTCTTTTAAGACTTTCCAGCCTCGCGTGGCAACCTCTCCGGCCAATCCTTTGTCCAGCGTCGTCCATGACACCGAAGCTGCCGACGGAGAAAAGTTCATCAAAAAACGCCAAGAAAGGGTATCGGGGCAACTCCCCTATTTGTGAGATGGCCTGCCTTTTTCCTCCAGCCATTCTGCACGGATTTCTTGATTTGCGCGCCGGATGCCGCGAAAATACCGGCATCCCCCGATGCCCCTGAAATCCTACGTTGTATTGAAAGGCCGCCCCAAAGCGACCTGCCCTTCCGCCGAAGGACATCCCCATTTCCATCTCCAGATCGAGGCCAATGGCGAGTTCCACCGCGTGGCCGTCAACGTCCGCTCCATGCTGGAGCCCTCGGAGATGGAATACCTCATTAAACTCCGGTTCGGACACCCGATTACCGCCGCTCTGAGCCGCCTCGCGCCGGGCATCCATCCCGTGGAACGCCGCCCCGGCGGGCTCGCCCTTGATTACATCCGGCTCAATCTCTTCCCCCTCGACCAGTTTTTGAAACTCCCCAGCCCCTCCGCCAACGGCGGCGCGGATTTGAAGGATGTGCTGGAAGGCATCTTCGCCGGAGCTGTTGCCGATCCCGGCTGCTGGGTCTATGTCTATGGCGAGCCGTGGAGGGCCGACGCCATCGATCACATTTTCCATTTTTATCCTTCGCAGGGGCTGCACGATGTTCACATGAACCAGGGCAACGACCCGTGCCACCTGGAACAGGACGGGACGTGGCAGGATGGCGCGGTGTTGATCGAGCACTCCCGGCAACAGCGTTGGACGGGCCTCTTCCTCAAATTCCAGTTGCAAGCGTGGCACACCGATGACCGCACCGGCCACGCGCTCCCGGCTCCCGAGAATCCGTTCACAATAGCCACGCCGCCGGGTTGTTATCCCGAATGCACGGTGCGCATCATCGCTGCCCTGGTGAACCCAATGAACGGCGACGGACATCCGCCACGCGGAGCGGTGACATTATTAAATATGAGTCCGTATTCTGTTGATCTTGACGGATGGCGGCTCGCCAGTGGCTCGCAAGGCAAATGGCCGCTGCGAGGCGGATTGCGCCCCGGAGAAGCCCGTGAAATTCCACTAGGCCCGCCGCTACGGCTGGACCGCACAGGGGGCATCATCACCCTCTTCAACCGCGAAGGAGTCAAGGTCCACGGCGTCTATTACACCGCTCAACAAGCTGCACGGGAGGGCTGGCGGATTCCATTCTGATCAATTAAAGCCCATCCTCATGCATCGCCTTCTCATTGCCACCCGCAACCGTCATAAAACCGGTGAACTCGCCGCACTGCTTGGTGCCGCGTTCCAAGTCGAGGATCTGACCGCTCACCCGGACATGCCGGAGATCGAGGAAACAGGCGCGACTTTTCTGGAAAACGCCACCCTCAAAGCCCAGACCGCCTCCCGCTTCTTCGGCGGAGAGGTGCTGGTAATGGCTGACGATTCCGGATTGGAAGTCGATGCACTCGGCGGCGCGCCGGGCGTGTGTTCGGCCCGGTTCGCCGGAGAGGGAGCCACAGATCGCACGAACCTTGAATTGCTTCTTGACCGGCTGGCGTCGGTCAAGCTTGGCACTGACCGCGCGGCTCGGTTTCGCTGTGTTATCGCCCTGGCCCGGAACGGTGAATGCACGGCAAGTTTCGAGGGAGTTTGCGAAGGCCGGATCATTGACGAGCCGAGAGGCCGGGAAGGATTCGGTTACGATCCGGTTTTTGTGCCGCAGGGAGAGAGTCGGACTTTTGCTGAATTACCCGCCGAAGTGAAGAACCGCCTCAGCCACCGCGGCAAAGCAATCCAACTCGCTCTGGCCTGGCTACGCAGGTTGCAGGATTGAATGAATAGTGCGCGCAAACTTTTATCCCCCGCCAGCCTGGGCTTCCATCATGGCTTGGTTAAAACTTTGCACGGCACCGTCGGCACGAATCATGAGGTTGCCGCCGTGGTGCAGATCGGAAATTTCGATGAGCCAAGGCATTCCCGGCCATTTTCTAGGAGTCAGCGGACCATCGTCAAATTGGGTGGGCGTGTAGTGAATGATGGGGGCACCCGCCGTAGGATCGTTTACCTCGTTGCCAAGAAGCCGCAGCATGGTGGGACATTGCCAAGTGCTCTCCGTCACACCGTAGTCCTTGAGCGCATCCATCCAAAACTGTGCCTCCTGTGCCTCCGTCAGGTCCACCTCTGTTCCCGTGCTATCCGTTGGGAATTGTGGCCAATGCTCGTTATCGTTCAGGTAAGCCCCAAAGGCGCAATGCAGAGAACGCAGATGTCCCATGCAAACCACTTTTTCCGCCCGTTCCCGCAAAGTCCCGAGTTCGGGAGCGCTCAGGGTTACCAAGATGCCAATGATGGCAATGGTCACCAGCAATTCGATCAGGGTAAATCCGGCCTTATACGGATTCGTCAACTGAGGGCGAAAGGGCAGAGCTAGCTTCACTCTTTGCGATGTGACCTGCTACGGTACGGCAGTCGGCGTGATACTAGGCAGAGTAGGCGTAGGGACGACCGGCGTGTAGACAGCGGGGGTATCTGTAGTTTTTACGCCGCTGACTTTGATGGAAACTGGAGCGGTTGTAATGTGGGGGTTAGCCGTAGTGGGGTTATTAACCAAATCCGCATTAAATGCATCAAGATCCACTCGGGTCACCATCAAATATCCTTTGCCGGTAAAGTTGTTTGCCGCCCATTGCTTGGAAAGATTTCCAGCATACTCCCCAATGAAAACAGTGTTATTGCCGATGCTCCATGCAGCGGCAGCGCTCGTGGAGGTAGCAGGACGCACAATTACCTGTGCTACGCCGCGTGCGGTGTTTCCGTCAATGAAACCGGTGATTTTTCTAGCTCCAAGGTCAATTGCCGTATCCAGCGTAGCCTGGCCCAAACTTCCCTGATAATAGATGCTTGCGAAACCGTTAGCACTTGAGACCGTGGTAGTGACATTAGGGACGAGTGTCGCGTTACTGCCGGTCCCAACGACCAGAAATGTAGTGGACGATGTGACAACTTGTCCGTTATCCGTCGACGTGAAGTGCATGAGTCCCGTCAGGTTTTTCCCCTTGATGGTGCCTTGGTAGGTTCCGTTGATGTTAGACGGGTTGACGCTTACGGTATTGCCCACAATATTGCCGCTCCAAGGACCGCCGACGGTGGCGAAAGCAGGGGAGACAAAAACCAAGGCGGAAAGCAGAGCGAGAACGAATTTCTTCATAAATGGGGGTTTATTGGACTTTGGATCGACAGTGCGCCTAGCCTTACGCGACCACATTGCGGCTGTCAAAACAAAATTCGCAGGTCGCACAGTTTAACGCCTCGGGTTTTGACTTTCCGCGCCGGGCCTGTTTGACTGCCTTCCTTTACGAATATGGATGAAACCCACGCCCTCTTTGAAACCCGTCGGCAAAAAATGCTCTCTCTGCGCGAGAAAGGCGTCGCCCCGTACGGACAACGCTTCGACCTTACCGGCTCCGTTGCCGAGGTGCGCGAGCGCTTCACCGAAGGGTGCTGCGAACGCATTGCGGGCCGAATCACCGCCCACCGGGACATGGGCAAAAGCCACTTTCTCGACCTCACCGACTCTACCGGGCGCTTGCAGGTGTTCATCCACGCTAAAGAAGTGGGGCCGGAGGCTTACTCCATTTTCCAGCTTTTGGACATGGGGGACTTTCTGGGTGTGGAAGGCGAATGTTTCATCACCAAGACTGGCGAACCGACCATCCGCGTCAGCAAGCTGACCGTTCTCTCCAAGGCGTTGCGCCCGCTGCCGGACAAATGGCACGGTCTCTCTGATGTGGAGACGCGCTACCGCCAGCGCTATCTGGACCTGCTGGCCAACCCGGAATCCAAGGAGGTCTTCAAGAAGCGGATCGCCATCGTGCGCGAAATCCGGCGATTTTTGGAGGACCGGGATTTTCTGGAAGTAGAAACCCCGATGATGCAGCCCATCGCGGGCGGCGCGGCGGCGGCTCCCTTCAAAACGCACCACAATGCGCTCGGCATGGACCTCTTCCTGCGCATCGCCCCGGAACTTTATTTGAAGCGTCTGCTCGTGGGCGGGTTCGACAAAGTGTTCGAGCTTAACCGCAATTTCCGCAACGAAGGCGTCTCCCGCAGGCACAATCCGGAGTTCACCATGCTGGAAATCTACCGCGCCTACGCCGACTTCGAGGTGATGGCGGACATGGTGGAGGAGATGGTCACCAACGTCGCCGAAAAGGTGGTCGGCACGCTCCAGATCGACCACAAGGACGCCGAGGGCAACCTTATCCGCACCATCGACCTCTCCCGACCCTGGCGGCGCGCCCCCTACCGGGAATTGATCGAGGAAGCCGTCCCCGGCTGGTTTGCTCTCACGCCCGAGCAGCGCCGGGAAAAATGCCACGCCATGCACGTCGAGCTCTCGCCGGAAATGGCCGACTTCGAGGTAACGCAGCACGTCTTCGAGAAGCTGGTGGAGGAGAAGACCTTCAACCCCTGCTTCGTCACCCATTGCCCCACGGAACTCGTGCCGCTGGCCAAGCAGAACCCGGCGGACCCGTCCATCGTGGACGTGTATGAACTCATCATCAACGGCCAAGAAATCTCGCCCGGCTACTCGGAATTGAACGACCCGATCGTCCAACGCCAGCGTTTGGAAGATCAGGCGGGCGAGGAGAAACAGAACATCGACGACGATTTCCTCACGGCTCTGGAACACGGGATGCCCCCGGCGGGCGGCGTCGGCATTGGCATCGACCGCCTAGTGATGATGCTCACCGGCGCGGAGTCCATCCGCGACGTTGTGCTCTTCCCTCACATGAAACCAAGGGCGTAGGGGAGAAGATGGGGAGAGGCTGTGCGAAATGCTCTACATTGGAGAGGTAATTGCCAGCAGCGCCAGCATCCTTCCGGTGCGGCCTTTTTCCATCCGGTAGGAGTAATAGCGCTCCGGGTGCGACCCGGTGCAGTCCCCGCAATCGACCACTTCGCCCACACCCATTTCCCGGCATTGGCGAACGATCTCGGCGGCAAAATAGACCTCATACAGCGGGGGCCGGATGCACGGGCTCAATTGCACGACCACCTTGGCCGGGTCCGTGCCGTAGGCACACTGCATTTTTTGAAGCATGGCGGGAACCACGCCCAACTCCGTCCCTTTTCTGCCGGAATGGGCGAGGCCGATGCAGGCGTTTTCCGGGTCCACAGCATAGACTGCGCAGCAATCGGCGACATAGATGCCCAGGCAGATACCGGGTCGGTTGGTGACGAGGGCATCCACACCTGCCACCGGGGAGGGCGTGGGCTCGTCCACGATGGCGACGCGGTTGCCATGCACCTGCTCAGCGGTGACGAGGGCACCGTAGAAACCGAGGTCATACCGCGCCTGCTCGTGAAATATCGCCAGCCGCGCCAGGGCGGTGTCGAGGTCGGCAGTCAAGTCCAGTTCGGCAACGCGCCCGATGAATGCGTTGTGAAATTGCCCGCCGACGCCCATGGCGGGAAAGGTTTCGACCAAGATGCTCATCTTATGGGTAAGTAATCCATCTTGGCTGGGGATTCAAATGCCTTCTTTGCGTGAACCGGCAATCTCTGCCTTAAAAATCGCTGCGGAGGGCGTAAAGCGCGGTGGCGGGATGAACAAGACAAAAAGCCGTGCGGTTTGGGCAAGAAAGGGTGTGCGCTTTCTCTAAAGGGCTGGCAAGTTAAGCTCGAATTAGCATAACTAATACTTTCTCTAATTAAGAGCGTGAATAAAATTAGCGGCGCTAATGCCATCTTTACTCTTCCTTTATGAAATCATTCTGTCGCAGTCTCCTCGTCCCGACGATCTTTTCCGCCGGATTTCTCCCATCCGTCGCCACCGCTGGCGAATCCGACCTGGTTTTACCCAGCTTGGCCGAACGCGCAAAAACCACGTTCGATTTCCTGGGGCTTACCCTTGATGGTGGCCAAATCCTCTGGATCGGCCTGGCCGTCGCCATCCTCGGCATGATCTTCGGTCTGACCGAATATCTGGGCCTCAAGAAACTCCCCGCCCACAAGAGCATGCTGGATGTTTCCACCCTCATTTACAGCACCTGCAAAACCTACCTCTTCCAGCAGGCCAAATTGTTGCTCATGCTGGAAGTGCTCATCGGCGGAACGATGGTCTATTACTTTGGCTGGTTACAGGGCAAGGACGCTCCCACCGTCGCTTTGATCATCGGGTGGTCGCTGATCGGTATCGGCGGCTCGTTTGCGGTCGCCTGGTTCGGTATGATGATCAATAACATCGCCAACAGCCGCATGGCCTTCGCCGCCCTCAAGGGCAAGGCACTGGCGGTTTCGGAAATCCCAACCCGCTCAGGCATGAGCATCGGGGTGCTGCTTATCAGCGTGGAGTTGATGATGATGATTATTGTTCTCAAGTTTGTCCCGCCTGCGCTCGCCGGTTCGTGCTTCATCGGGTTCGCCATCGGTGAATCCTTGGGCGCCAGCGTGCTGCGCATCTGCGGCGGCATCTTCACCAAGATCGCCGACATCGGCAGCGACCTCATGAAAATCGTCTTCGGGATCAAGGAAGACGACGCGCGCAACCCCGGCGTCATCGCCGACTGCGCAGGCGACAACGCGGGCGACTCTGTCGGGCCGACAGCCGACGGGTTCGAGACCTACGGCGTCACCGGCGTCGCACTCATCACCTTCATCCTGCTTGCAGTGCAGGAGCAGTTCCGCTGGGAGTTCATCGTCTGGATCTTCGCCATGCGCATCGTGATGATCCCGATGTCCGTCATAGCATGGAAGATCAACACCTACATCACGCGCGGTGTTTTCGCCAAGCACGAGAAGTTCAACTTCGAGCATCCGCTCACCGTCCTGGTGTGGCTCACCTCGCTTCTCTGCGTGGGCATTACCTTCGTGGTGAGCTACTTCATGCTGGCGGCAAAATATCCCGAACTCTGGTGGAAGCTTTCCACCATCATCAGTTGCGGCACGCTGGCTGCGGCCATCATCCCCGAGTTGACCCGCATGTTCACCAGCACCAAGAGCTCACACTGCCAGGAAGTCGTCAACGCGACCACCGAAGGCGGCGCGGGCCTCACCATTCTCTCCGGTCTGGTGGCTGGCAACTTCTCCTGCTTCTGGAAGGGCCTGACGCTCACCGGCCTGATGTTGGTTGCCATGATGACCAGCGCGCACGGGTTTGAGAACTTCATGGGCTACCCCACAGTGTTCGCCTTCGGCCTCGTCGCCTTCGGCATGTTGGGCATGGGCCCGGTCACGATCGCCGTGGACAGCTACGGACCGGTGGCCGATAACGCGCAGAGCGTGTTTGAGCTCTCCACCATCGAGCAGATCGACGGCATTGAAGCCGAAGTGAAGCGTGACTTCGGGTTCACCCCTGACTTTGAAAACGGCAAGATGCTGCTCGAAGAAAACGACGGCTGCGGCAACACCTTCAAGGCGACCGCCAAGCCGATGCTTATCGGCACCGCCGTCGTCGGCGCGACGACGATGATCTTCTCGCTCATCCTAATGTTGAAGAAGGAATATGGGTGGCCAACCCTCGCCCCGCTGAGCATCACCGAAGGCCACATCATCCTGGGCCTGCTGATGGGCGGCTCGGTGGTCTATTGGTTCGCCGGAGCCTCGCGCCAGGCGGTCACGACGGGCGCCTACCGCGCCGTGGATTACATCAAGCAGCACATGCATCTGGACGGCATCACCAAGGCCTCCATGGAAGACAGCAACGAAGTCGTAAAAATTTGCACCCAGTATGCCCAGCAAGGCATGTTGAACATCTTCATCGTCGTCTTCTCGCTGGCGCTCTCTTTCGCCTGCTTTGACCCGGTGTTCTTCATCGGCTACCTGATCTCGCTCGCCATGTTCGGCCTCTTTATGGCCATCAACATGGCCAACGCAGGCGGTTGCTGGGACAACGCCAAGAAGATCGTCGAGGTCGAGCTGCGCCGCAAAGGCACGGCACTCCATGACGCCACCGTCATCGGCGACATCGTGGGCGATCCCTTCAAGGACACCTCCTCGGTTGCGCTGAACCCGATCATCAAGTTCACCACGCTCTTCGGCATCCTCGCCGTAGAAATCGCCGTCAAGACGCCCGAAGGCATCCGCCTTGGCATTGCCCTGACCTTCCTGGTCATCGGGCTCATCTTTGTCTGGCGTTCGTTCTATTGCATGCGTATCTCGACGCTCCATCCGTCGGATCACATCATTGAGTTTGATCGCAAGGCGGCTATCAACGCCGCCACTGCGGCCCGGAGCGAGGCTTAATCTCCTCCATCAAATAGCGGAGTGAGCGAGTAATCGTCACCCATCCATTCCCCCCACCTCGGCCCCATCGGCAACCCTGCCGGTCGGGCCGAGGTTTTTTCTGCTCACAAGCCTGTAAGCGCAGCCTGCGTTTCCTGGATACCAGAGCATCCATTGACAGACGGGCGATCATGGCGCATACGGGTTCTGAACATTCATTGCAAAGATGACACAGAGAATCGCCAAGTTCCTCGGACCCCTTGCCCTCTTCGAGTGGGGAGCGATTCTGTCGTATTTCTATTTCAGCCATCGGCTCGTCGGGTTTCTGCACCCGAGTTTTCGCCTGCCAGTTCTCGTGACCGGGTTTCTCCTGATGCTCGCGGCAGCCTGTCTCCTCTTCTCGGAGGACGAGTCTGTAGCGCACCTCTGTGATGATGAAAGCTGCGACCACACACATGCAAAGTTGACCCTTGGCGGCTTGCTGAGCTTTCTGGTGATGCTGCTGCCAATCCTCCTCGCGGCCAAGATTTCGCCAGACAGTTACGGGGCGATATTAGTCCAAAATCGAGGCGCGGCGGAGTCGCTGGAAAGCGTTCACGGTGCGTTTGCCCGCGTCCAACACCCTTTGCCTTCTGCGGATATGCCATCGGAGCCCGGTCCCCCGGATGAAAAAAACTTGGCGGTTGATATTCCCAAGGGATTTGTTCCTCCCAATGCCCCGGAATTCTCACCCTCGAAAAATGTTCCGGATTTGGACTATCCCTCCAACGAAAAACTGGCCTCCCTCCTTCGTGGCGATGAACTGATTTTCCCTGCGGATCTCAAAAAGCCGCCGAGGCTGATTGTTCATAAGAACGCTCCCATGAAAGCGGTAAACGAACAACCCGATGCGGATACTCCCTTCGGCAGTTTTAATGACCTGTTGAAAATGGTTGATTCGCCACTCCACGACGGTGGCACGGCGGCTCTTAAAACTGGGGATGACCAGCGCTGTCTCGCTGTCGAGGTGATCGATTTGCTGGTTGCGTCGCACAACCCCGCCCTCATGAAGGAACTGAATGGCAGGTGGGTCGAATCGACAGGACAGGTTTTAGGCACAGGGACAGGCAACTTCCGACTCCTTCGGCTTCTGGTTCTCTGTTGCGCCGCTGATGCGCAGCCGCTTGCCGTGCGGGTCGAAGCCCACGGACAACCGAAACCAGCGCAAATGACCTGGGTCAGGGTTGCCGGGAAAGTGACTTTTGTCAAAAAAGGCAAAATAAACGTTCCCGTCATTACGGCAGAAAAAATCACGGGGATTCCGCAACCCGACGAACCGTTCATTTTTTAAACCCGCCCGTTGGTCGCCTGCCGATTGCCCCCTTTCCATATTCACCCCCATATGCTTGATTAAATGATGTCAAAATCGGTCCAGTCCGTGGATGAAGAGCCCGCTTCCTGGGAGAGGGGACGCGTGCTTGCATCTCTTACGCTTCTGGAGTGGGGAGCCCTGCTGGTTTATTTTTATTGCAGCGGCAGGCTTGCTTCGCTGCTCCACCCCAGCTTTCACCTGCTTGTTCTCGTAACGGGAATGCTTCTGGGCGCGTCGGGTTGTCTCCTCTGGTGGCGTGAGGAGACGGAGGCGCCGTCCGATACCTGCGATGGCGGATGTTGCGAACATTCGCATGCGGGATTCAGCGCAGGACGGTTCCTCGCATTCCTAGTGTTGACGGTGCCGATCGCTCTCGCGACGGTTATTTCTCCCGACAGCTATGGCTCCGTGATGATCCGAAATCGCGGCATTCTCGAAACTGTCGAAAAAGCGACCTCCGGTGCGACTCTAATACCGGATCGTGCAGATGTTCCGCCCGCAGTCAGCCAAAACGAGGGCCCCGCCACCGTGGAAGTCGGCGATCTCTTGATGGCGGCGCAGACCGAATCGGGAATGGCAAAGTTCGACGGAAAACGCGTCGAATTGATCGGTCAGGTTTTCCCGTTGGGAGAAAGGAAATTCGATCTCGTGCGCATGCTCATGCTCTGCTGCGCGGCAGATGCGCAGATGCTCGCCGTGAGAGGCGTTTCGGACCACGATCTCCAGCTCCCTGCCATGAAATGGGCGAAGGTGACAGGACGCGTTGGCTTTATCAAAAAGGAGGATCATGGTTCCCCTGTGCTTACCGTTGAGAAAATCATGCCCATACAGCGGCCTGCCGACCCTTATGTGTATTATGGGGGGTCTTTGCCAGCCGCAACACCGAAGGGTGATTTCAAAATGCCATTACCGCCACGATGAACGCCAAAATTCTGGATAAGGTTGGTCACTTCCTGGCGCCGCTCGCTCTGGCCGAGTGGGGGGCGGTGCTGACCTATTTCTATTGCAGCGGTCGGCTTGCGGCGTATTTGCATCCGTATTTCCGTCCGCTGGTTTTCGTGACCGGGATTCTGCTCCTTGTGAGCGCCGGATGTGTTTGGTGTTCCGATACAACCCATTCCCTATCCGATTGTGACGACGATGGGTGCGAGGCACGGCATGAGAAACCGACTCTGGGTGGATTGTTCCCTTTTGCGGTATTGGCATTGCCAATTGCTCTCGCCGCAATCATTTCTCCCGACAGCTTCGGCGCAGGACTTGTGCAAAACCGGGGTGTCCGCCAAACGATAGCCGCCGAAGCTCCCGTTGCGCCCGATACTCCCTCGGTGGCTCGTGACAATTATCGTGCCGTTAGCATCCTGGATTTGATGATGGCTGCGCAAGATCCGGTTTTTCAGCAAGATTTTAACGGCACGCGTGTGGGGTTAATCGGGAGATTTTTCCCCAAAGACACAACCCATTTTGAGCTGATTTGCACGCTCGTCACCTGTTGCGCCGTCGATGCTCAATTGCTCGCGTTGCGCGTGGATGCAACCAACATTCCCGCGCTGGACAAGATGGTCTGGACAAAAGTCATCGGGCGGGTGAGCTTCGCCAAAATGGGAAAAGACACCGTGCCGATCATTACCGCCGAGAAAATCACTGCAATTCCCTCCCCTCAGGAGCAGTTTGTTTATGGGCCATCCCGTCCCCAAAAACCGGATCACCCCGCACATCACTGATGAACTGGTTTACTTTCAATCTCCAAGACTTTTCCGTCGCCTTCCTGAGCATCCTCTTTGAAGGGGTGCCGTTCATGTTCATTGGCACGCTCATTTCGGGCCTTGTCGATGCGTTTGTGCCGTCGGAAACGATGACAAAATACCTGCCGCGCAATCCGATTGCGGCGATCGCCTTGAGCGGGCTGCTGGGCGTCTGTTTTCCCATGTGCGAATGCGGCGTGGTGCCGGTGATTCGGCGCATGATCCGCAAAGGGCTCCCGGTTTCCTGTGCCCTGACTTATTTGCTCGCCGCGCCGATAGTGAATCCGATTGTCGCCATCAGCACCTTCGCGGCGTTTCGCGGCCAGCATCCAGCCCTGGTGATGTCGATGCGTGTAGGGATGGGGTTCGCCGTTGCGCTCATTTGCGGCTTGCTGGTTCACCGCCTCCCGCTTGCCATGATATTAAACAAGCAAATGCTCAGTTCCCCATCCAAGCGCCGCATGTCGCTGGGTTCCCGGCTGAGTTCACCTGCGCAAGGAGACGAAACTTCGTTTGCATCTCTGCTCGATAGTCCACTACCAAAAAAAAGTTTCAGGCAAAAAATGCTGAGCGCGGTCCGCTGCGCATCGTTCGACTTTCTGGATGTCGGATTTTACCTCGTGATCGGCGCGGCCATCGCCAGCATATTCAATACGGCGGTCCATCGGGATGCCATTCTTCCGCTGGCGCAAAACTCCGCGCTCGCCACAGGTAGCATGATGATCCTGGCGCTGCTGCTCTCGCTGTGCAGCACGTCGGACGCCTTTATCGCCGCCAGCTTTACCACCTTTCCCTTTGCGTCGAAGCTGGCCTTCATGGTCTTTGGTCCGATGATGGATGTGAAGCTGCTCTTTATGTATGGCCTTGTTTTCCGCAAGCGCTTTACGCTGCCTTTCGCGCTGGCTCTTTTTCTCCTGATCGGCGCGCTCTGCCTGGGGTTGAGCTATTTCCGTTATTCATCAGCAATCCCGGATTTTCACCTGCAATTTCACTCTATCAATTGATAGTTGACTATCAATTCCAGCGATGCAATTTTTAATCCATGCCGTATCTCACCCAACAGAAACGCATTTTGGGCACAGTGTTCGCGCACGCCAAGCGACCGCTTACCCCGGTCGAGATTTGCGAAGAGGCTCGCAAAAAGATTCCCTCGCTTGGGATTGCGACCGTTTATCGCGCCATCAAACAGTTCGTGGACGAGAGGCAGGTTCGCGTAGTGGAGGTTCCCGGTGCCGCTCCCCATTACGAAAGCACTGCCCGACACCATCACCATTTCTTTGTTTGTCGGCAGTGCAAGCGGCTCTTTGACCTGATTGGTTGCGTACGCGGGGTGAAATCGCTCGCGCCGAGCGGGTTTCGCGTAGAACAGCACGAGATCGTTTTGTACGGCGAATGCGCCTCTTGTGTGGGCGAAGGAGAGTAGATGGCAACAACGACTGATCCGCGAACATCTATGAAAATTCCTATCCGCAAAATCATTCAAAGTGCCATCGCGCTGATCGTGCTTTGCGTCGCGCAAGCAGGTTTTGCCATCGATCAGGACGCAAAACCGTTGAAGGTCCTCGCCTCCTTCTATCCCATGTATGTAATGACGCTCAACATTGTCAGCGACACTCCGAACGTAAGTGTAGAGTGCATGACCGAACCCATTACGGGGTGCTTGCACGACTACCAACTCACCCCCGCCAACCTCAAAACCCTGGCGGCATCGGACGTATTCATCGCAAGCGGCGCGGGAATGGAGACGTTCATCGAGAAAGCGGTACAACAATCCCCTCATCTCCAGGTGATCGAAGCGAGCAAGGGGATGAAGCTGGCGTTCGATGACAATCCGCATGTGTGGGTGAGCGTCAGCGGTGCGATTGCGCAAACTGAGAATATCGCCAAAGGCTTGGCTGCCATCGATCTAGCCCATGCCGCCGCCTACGAAAAGAATGCTGCGAGCTATGTAACACGGTTGGAGGCGTTGCGCCAAAAGATGCACGTCGCGCTGGACGATCTGAAACATCGCGACATCATCACCTTTCACGAGGCGTTCCCGTATTTTGCCAGCGAGTTCAATCTGAAAATCGTTGCCGTCGTCGAGCGCGAACCCGGTTCGGAGCCCAGCGCAGGCGAACTGGCTCAAACCATCCGCACGGTGCGCAAAAGCAAGGTGAAAGCCCTTTTTGCCGAGCCTCAATATCCTGCAAAAAGCGCGGAGATCATCCAGCGTGAAACCAGTGTGCCCATCAGCATTCTGGATCCCGCCGTCACCGGCCCAAGAGAGCCCGCGAAGGCGCGTGATTCTTATATCAACACCATGGAGAACAACCTCAAGGTGCTAAAGAAAGCGCTGCAGGACTAAATATCCGAAGCGAGCAACGCATGGAGACCCAACACAATCACCATAAAGGGTTGACCAGCCACGTCTGCGGAGAATGCTGTACGAAGTTGGAGAACCTTGGGGTCACGCTCAACGGCGTTCCCGTCCTGGAGGACATCTCGCTCCATCTCCATTGCGGCGAGCTGACCACCTTGGTTGGGCCAAACGGCGCGGGAAAAACCACGCTTCTGCGCACGCTCTTGGGTGAGACGCCCCACACCGGGAGCGTCCATTTTCTCCCAGTCTTCGGGCATGGACGCGAAGATGCCCCGGCCATAGGCTACGTGCCTCAACGGCTCGACTTCGACCGCTTCTCGCCCCTGAGCGTGCAGGACGCCTTTTCTTGCGCCCTTTCCCGCTGGCCCGTGGTCCTGTGGCCCACGCGCCGCGACCGCGAAACCGCGCGCGAAGCCCTGGCAGCGGTGCATTCCGAGCACCTCATTGCCCGCAAGCTCGGCCAGCTCTCCGGAGGCGAACTCCAACGGGTGCTCCTCGCCCTTTCCCTTACCCCAGTTCCCAATCTGCTCCTTTTGGACGAGCCGGTCTCCGGGATCGACCTCCCTGGTCGCGAAATGTTCTACCGGACGGTCTCCGAACTGCGGCGACGCTTTGATCTCTCCATCCTGATGGTGTCCCACGATCTGGCCGGTGTCACGGCGGTGAGTGACCGCATCGTCTTCCTCGATCACCGGATCGTCTGCGCCGGTTCGCCCGCGCAAGTCATCGCCAACCCGGAAGTCCGCCGGACGTTCGGGCTTGATCTCGCTCCCGCTGCCCCCTAAACTCCATGAATACTTGGCATCATCTGATTTCGCTGCTGCCTTTCGAGTGGACCCAGTTCGCCTTCATGCGCACGGCGCTGCTGGCGGTGCTGCTCGCCTCGCCGCTTTTCGCGCTGATGGGAACCCTTGTCGTCAACAACCGCATGGCCTTCTTTTCCGATGCCATCGGGCACGCCTCGCTCACGGGTGTCGGGCTCGGTGTGCTACTGGGAATGGCCGATCCGCTTTGGGCGCTGGTGGCCTTCGCGATGATTCTCGGCCTCGGCATCATCGCGCTCCAACGCTACACGCGCTCGTCGATGGACACGGTGATCTCGCTGAGCATGTCCTTCAGCATCGCGCTCGGTGTGGTGCTGCTTTCTCGGGGTGGAAATTTTAATCAATTCAGCCATTACCTCATCGGCGACCTGCTGAGCATCACGCCCGGTGAGGTCGGGCAGCTTCTTATCACCACGCTCCTCGTAGGTGGTGGGCTCCTTTTCGGCTACAACCGGATCCTGCTGCTCGGCCTCAACGAATCCCTGGCCCGCAGTCGCGGCCAGAGCGTCTGGTGGGCACAGATGCTCTTCTGCGCCGCCGTGGTGATGGTCGTCACCATGAATCTGAGCTGGGTGGGCATTCTCATTGTCAATTCCATGCTCATCGTCCCGGCGGCGGGCGCGCGCAACATCGCCAACAATGCGCGCCAATACGTCCTCTACGCCGTGGGCATCGCGCTCTTCTCCGGCGTCGCGGGGCTCATCGTCTCCTATTACGCCAACACTGCCACAGGCGCATCTATCGTGCTGATTGCAATGGCCTGTTACTTGGTAACACTAAGCATCAAAGCCGCACGGGAAATCCTCGGGCACAGAAGCGCCGTTTAGCCCGCGAACACGCGGCTCACCAGGCGGTCGTGATCTTCCATCGGGAGATGCAGCACGAGTTGCTCAGTGAAACAGACACCGAAGGCGGACGCGCGGAAATCCGGGCGCGCAAGGAGCCGGTCGTAATAGCCTTTACCGCGACCCATCCGGTAGCCGTCATCGGTGAAGGCCATGCCCGGCACGAAAAGCAGATCGATCCCGCCCACGGGCACGACATGTTCGTCCCGGTGCGGCGGTTCCAGAAGGTTCCATCGAGTGGATTCCAGCAGCGCCTCGCGGCTGGGTACCTGGATGAAAACAAGATCGTCCCCTGCAATGCGAGGATAACAAACCGTCCGCTCGCCGAGCACTGCCCAAAGCAGGTCGATGTTTGGCTCCGACGGGAGCGGCGAGAAAAAGCCGACGGTGCGTGAGTTATGCCACTCGCGGGTATGCGCCACCGACTGGCAAATCACTGCGGATTTTTCCGCAAGGATTTCCAGCGGCAACGCCGCGAGCTGGGCGCGGATCGCTTTGCGCAGTTCGGCCTTCGTCACACTCGGCTAAAGGTGGCAGTGCGAGCCGTCGCAACGGGGCGGCGTCTGCGTCTGCTTGCAGTTGCAGAGGACGATCTTCTCCGGTTGCTCCAGGACGAGCTTTTGGGGCCGGAACTCCGTCCCTTTATGGGAGCCGTCACAGAATGGCTGTCCTTTGGAATCGCCGCAAGAGCACCAATAGTGAGTTCCCGCCGCCAATTCAATGACCGCCGGTTTAGTATCCGCGATGTTTGCTTTGCTCATAGGATTTGCCTCCAAGTGGAGACATTCAATAAATCAGGCATAGGATTGCGCGTCCAAAAGTCAAGGGATTAACAAAAATCAACTTCCTGCAAATGGGATTGCCAAGGGGTTTCAAATACGCCTTGATATTCTAATTAGATTTATGAAAGTGAAAATTCAACTTTTAGCAGCACTCACGATCGCCTGGCTTACCTCAGGCTGTATCCTTCCCGCCCCTTATGATGACCGCCCGGTGTATGGTGGCCGCGTGGAATATGGCGCTCCAATGCCCTCTGATGGGATCTTCGTTCCGGATGTCATCATCGTGGAACGCGGAGTTCGACATGACCGCTACTTCTACGAGCGGCATCCCGAATATTACCGCCGGGATCGGATGCGCTATCCCGAGCGCTTTGCCCATCGGCCTCCTTCCTATCACGGCCAAAGTGAATATCACGGTCACATTCAGCAGCCGCCTCCAGCCATTGTCGGCCATCCTGGAGTTCGTCCAGACGACATAAAAGGGCATCACGAGGATTCCAAAGACAAGGACAAAAAGAAGAAGCATCACGACGACGACCACGACCATTAGGCAGGTTATGGCAAGATGCGGGTTGGCTTCAGGATGCGGCTAGCAGCTTGATGCCAAGCCCTACAAACAGCGCACCCGCGCCGCGTTGGAGCAGTGTCCCGGCTGAAGGATTTTCCCAAAGTTGACGCGTCAGTGCCGAAGAGAAGAGAACGAGCGCCAGGCACCAAAGCGTGCCGGTAGTCATAAATAGGCTGCCCAAAAATAGCATAGCCGAAATTTTGTGCGCGGTATCCGGCGCGACAAACTGCGGCAGGAACGCCAGGAAAAACAGCACCGTTTTGGGGTTTAATAGATTGGAGAAAAAGCCGCCCCGGAAAACGTTCCAGTAGGCTTCCGCCGTCACGGAGTTAAGGGGTAAAGCGTCCGGCGACCTACTCAAAACCATGCGTAGCCCCATATAGGCCAGATAAACCGCTCCCAGCAGCTTCACAGCTAGAAACGCATGAGGGGATGCGGCGAGAATTGCTGAAATTCCAAAGGCGGCAGCGAAGGTGTGGATGGAGCAGCCGCATATTATGCCAGCCACGGCGAGAAATCCGGCCCGGCGTCCCTGAGCCATGCTCCGCCCGAGGATATAAAACGTATCCTGCCCCGGCGTGATATTCAGCGCGATCCCGCTCAACACGAAGACCGCCAAATGTTGTGTGCCGAACATTGCGCGACAACCATCGCCCAAGAGCACTCTTGAATTCAAGTCGCGACTCGCTTCAAATGGCGGTGTAAACTATTTTTCAGGGGTTTCGATGCGGGCGGTGTCTTATTGAATGCGGACCGGTCAACCCCGGCCCCAACTTATCCATGAAATCCATCCTTGCCCTTGCTGTTATGTTCGCGTTCGCCTTCACCGCATTCGCCGATCCCACGCCCGCCCCTACTCCCAAGGCAGACAAACCGAAAATGACCTGTTGCGGCGCTGCTTCCGGAAAAACAAGTTGCTGCAAAGATGCCGCGGCCAAAGACAAAAAGTGCTGTGGCGACAAATGCGCCTGCGCTTGCTGCGCCAAGTAACCTGCGGTAATTTTTAACTTGGTTTCAGACGGGATGAAACCCCATCCCGCTGGAGCTACACCTATGACCATATCCAACGACCCTTTGAATCTTCAGGCGTGGAAAGCCGGGGTCACGCCGCCTGTGCGCTTCCAAGCCGAAGTGTGGCAGCGGATCGCCGCCCGCGCTCCCGCCCGCCGCAGTCTGCTGGACGGCTTCTTTGAGCGCCTCGTTCTCCTGCTTCCGCACCCTGCTTTTGCGATGGCGCTCGGAATGGTGAGCATCGGCTTGGGGCTGGGATTCGGCTACACGGCAGCCGCCCATGCCCGCTCCGCCGCATTGCACGAAGGGCAGGCGCTTTACATGGCGTCTATCAATCCGCTAAGCCACGCCGCTTCCTCATTGGAATGAAAAAGCGGCTTTTACTGGCAGCACTCACTCTCGTCATAGCGGTTCTCGCCGGAGTCCTCGCGTTTGTCGCTTGTTTCCATGCATCTGTCCCGGAGTGCTGCCGCGATCACCACCCGCTCGCAAAGGAGTTGGGATGGCTGCAACACGAATACCATCTCTCCGACGCCCAATTAGAGCGCGTCCATCAATTGCATGCCGATTTCACTCCACGTTGCGCTGAAATGTGTCGTCGCGTGGGCATCCAGCGCGCCCGGCTTTCCACGTTGATTCAGGCCGGACACGAAGCATCCCCCGAAGTGGCGGAAGCCCTGAAAACAACAGCGGCCCTCGAACTGGAATGTCGGCAGGCATCGCTCTCCCATATCTACGCCGTGGCTGCTGCGATGCCCCCCGAAGAGGGACGCCGGTATATTGCCACGATGACCGCCGCCATCGTCGCGCCGGGCATGCCTGCCGGTAAAGCAGGAAACTCCGCCATGAGTTGCGACATGAATCACCCTCAATGACTTCGCCGTCTGCCGCCGCCGATGCCGATTGCATGACCCGTCTTCAAGATGGGGATGACCTCGCATTAAACGAGCTGATGGACCGCTGGCAGAAGCCACTCGCCAGCTTTCTCTTTCGCTACACCGGCAACGAAATCGCCGCCATCGACCTCGCGCAGGAAACCTTCGTGCGCGTCTATGAAAACCGGCGTTCCTACCGGGGTGGCCAGTTTTCCTCCTGGCTGTTTTCCATCGCGGCCAACCTCTGCAAAAACCACGCCCGTTGGCAGTCGCGACACCCGACAGTTTCGCTCGACGCCCTGGATGAGGAGGGCGCTTCCCTCCGCGAAACCATCTCCCCAGACGCCTCTCCCAGCGAGCGCGCTATTTCGGAGGAACTCGCGGCGGCAGTTCACGACGCCGTGCATGCGCTGCCACACGATTTGAAGACCGTCACGCTCCTGTTTGAATATCAGGATCAATCCCACGGCGAAATCGCCGCTGCCCTCGGCTGCACCGCCAAAGCCGTGGAAACGCGGCTCTACCGGGCCCGGCAGATTTTGCGCGAAAAACTTGCCCGCTGGGTGAACTAAACCCCCAACGCTACCAGCACGCCGGGCACGTCGCTCAGGTCATCGAAAAGGAAATCCGGCTGGTGCGCGGCAAGCGTTTCGCGTGGGCACCCGCCCGTGGCAATGGCCACCGTCTTCGCGCCGATCACCCGTCCGCAAGTAATGTCGTGCGGCGTATCGCCCAGCACAAACGTCCGCTCCGGCGGGAACTCGACCCCGTGGCGCTCGTGGGCGCGCGCTTGGGCAAACGGCCCCAAGCGGTTGCGGTCGGCGTTGTCGTCGGCATACGCGCCGAATTCAAAATAATTCCAGAGCCCATAGTGACTGAGCTTGATCTGCGCACCACGTTCCAGATTACCCGTCAACAGTGCCAGCGCCACCTGCGGGCGGGCTTTGAGGGCGTCCAGCAACTCAATGATTCCCGGCAGCAACCGCCCATTTTTGCGGGGCAGTTCAACGGCGAGATGCTTTAAATAAAGATCGAGGAATGCCGTAGCATGCTCGGGTGTCCACGTCGCGCCGAATTTCTTGAAAATGTTCTCCGTGATGAGGTGGTCCGTGCGTCCCGCGATCTCCACGCCTCCCAGTCCGTTTTCCACGCCGAACATATCCTGCACGGCCAGCCGCATAGAGTATTCGCCCGCGCCGCCGGAGGCGATCAAAGTGCCGTCGATGTCGAAAAGAAAAAGATGTGTTTTAGTCGGTTGAGCAGACATGAGGCGGCAGAGCCTGCCAGCAAACCCCTTCCAACGCAACCCCAGCTTCCCCGTTCACGGATTCAACGCCGCGTTCCGCCGCCGCCTATACTTTCCGCTCCGTTATTTGCCACCTGTTGAAGCCATTTGATAATAATCCCCGCATCTTTCCAAGAGTCGGCATACATGGCATCTTCCGCATCCAATGCCGCCTTGATCGTAATGCCGCCGTCCCCGCCTCTATCAACGACGTAAATTCCATACTCCTGCGCGGCCCGTGCGATGACCAATCCCTTCTTGCTCAGTCCGAGTGCGTCGAGTTGAACCTGTGGCGGAATCGCCAGCAACGCCCCCATCGGGAGGGTTCCCTCATACCGGTCGTTCATATCAAAAGCGCTGGCAGGCCAGACAAAGCGGGGTGCCAGGAGCAGACGCGACATCAGGCAACTCAAGGCATGGGGAATCTTCCCCTGCGTCACCTCTCCCTTGCGAATCAGCCCCGCATAGTTATTGAGCAGACTGGCGCACCGCCCATTATTCATGCCAGTGCCATCGCCAGAGGGATCTGTAAAACCGGCCATCGTGCAGATGACATCCCCGTTGCGGCAAACCACGGCATCATAGCATTCCAGCACTAATCCATTCGGCTGCATCACCGCCAGATGCGCATCGCTGTCGGGCGAGGAGGCGGCATCAGCGGGCATGTAAATGGCATTTTTCCAACCGGCGAGCACGGGCCGCACATTGGACGGCAACGTTCTCTGCCCTGGAGGGGAACGCACGATGGTCGAATAGTAATTGGCTGGAAACTTCGGCTGCAAATAGCCAGCCCTGCGGAGGGCATCCTCCACATCCGGGCTGTTCTCTTTTGTCCTGACCTGCCCTGAGCTGATTTTACTCCAAAGGATGCAGTCATGCAGATAGAGACACGCGGCCCGGTCATGGATCGTGGCTTTGTAAAACCCCGTGGTCCAGTGCCCTTCATAATTGATACTCCCTGGGTATTTCTCGATGCCTTGGATGGGTTGATAGACGACATTCTTCCCGACTGGCGTATTCCACGGAGAACCGGCACTGAACGGCTGGAGAAAGAAATCGCGCGCGGCATCCGCCTGCTGCCCGGCAAGATGGCATAAAGGCGCGCATAGAAGCACCGCCAGCAACCCGCTCCAGAAGCGAGGCAGAAGCATTGCTCTGTTCATCCGGTGATGCACCGGGCGTATGTTAGGAGAAGCTGCCAGGGGAAAATGGGTTTGGATAAGGAATTCCAAGTCAGCGGAGGAGGGATTGCAAGGGGAAGATTTCAGGATTCTTTCATGCACAATGCTTTTGCGACAAGGCGGATCACTTGCCTCGCGTTGACTTTGCTTTTTAGGGCTGGAGGAGACGTTTTCTCACAGGACGAGGCAATAAAGCTTGGCAGTCACGAGCAAAGCGTGTTTGTTGAGGCATTTATGGGACACTGCAAAGGTAAAGACAACGTTAAGAAACGCGCCGTCCGGCGCAAGAAAACCGAGCGCCTCATGCTCGCAAAGAGCAAGGCAGCCGAAGCCGCAAAATAACTCTGCGTCTTTTTGTCAGGCCAGCGTCATCAGAATGGTGTTCTGAAGCACCTTGGCGCCACGCTCGATGCGGATGGCTTTTACCGTGCCCGCACGGGGCGCGCTGAATTCGTTGTGCATCTTCATTGATTCCACGATGACCAGCGTCTGTCCAGCTTCGACAGCTTCACCGACTTTGACAGGAATATCAATGACGATGCCGGGCATCGGAGACTTGATGATCGCTTCGCCGGATTGCAATCCGACAGCCGTTTTGACGCCGGCAAGCAAACGGCTGCGTTCGTCTTCCACCACCACATCGTAGGTTACGCCGTTCAATTGCGCTCGATAGCCTCCCTCCACCGATTCGACCCGCAGCTCATAAGAGCGGTGTCCTAAAATCAAAGAATAGAGGGAGGGATCGATGGACTGTTGCAGATCCGCATCGACCGCCTCGCCATCGATGCGAATGTCCCCTTCCTTGTCGATCTCGATTTCGAGTTCGGTTTCGCCTGCGCGGACTCTGTATTTCATAATAGTCGGGGTGCTGATTGTTTAGAGTCGGTCGCTCACGGCGTTCCGGCGGCCCAGAAGCCGCCATGGGGAAGGGTGAGCGCTCGCATTTTTGAGGGTGGTGGCGCGCCCGCGGCGCATATGAGCGATAAGCGCCGAAGCCACCGCTGCCACTTTTTCCAGCTCTTCGTTGCGTGTCTTCTTCAACAAAAATTCATCTTCAACAAACTTCGTGTGGATGTTTCCAGATAGGAATTCCGGCGTCTCCAATATTTGAAGAAAGAACGGAATCGTTGTCTGGATGCCCACGATCTGGAACTCACGCAATGCTTGATGCATGCGGATGATGGCCTCCTCTCGCGTTTCATCCCATACGATGAGCTTCGCGATGAGGGAGTCGTAGAAGGGAGTGATTTCAGATCCTGCAGAAATGCCGGTATCAATGCGAACTCCGGGGCCGGAAGGAGCCGTGAGGGAGTTGATGACGCCAATGGAGGGCATGAAGTTGGTCCACGGGTTCTCTGCAAGAATGCGACACTCGATGGTGTGGCCTTTCCATTGGACATCTTCCTGGCGGTAACGCAACCGTTCGCCGGATGCGACGCGTAGCATTTCCTTGACGATGTCCACGCCGGTGACCCGCTCCGTGACGGTGTGCTCGACCTGGAGCCGGGTGTTCATCTCGAGAAAGAAATATTCGTGCGTCTTGTTGTCGAGAACGAACTCCACCGTGCCGGCTGAGTAATAGCCCACCGCGTGGGCCGCTTTAATCGCTGCAGCGCCCATTTCCTGGCGCAGCGCTTCGTCCACTACTGGTGACGGACATTCCTCAATGAGCTTTTGATGTCGCCGCTGAATGGAACAATCACGCTCACCCAAATGAATAATGTTGCCGTGTTGATCGCCCAGAATCTGAATCTCGATATGGCGCGCGTTCGTAATTAATCGTTCCAGATAAACGCGGTCGTCTCCGAACGAAGAGTCCGCTTCAAGCCTCGCGACACGCACGCCTTCTCGCAGTTCGCTCGCAGCGCGGATGATCCTCATGCCTTTTCCACCGCCGCCAGCCGCCGCTTTGACAAGCAACGGGAAACCGATCTTTGGCGCGGATTCGATGAGTTCATCGTCGGTCATCCGCTTGGTCTTCCCAGTACCGGGAACGATCGGCAGTCCCGCAGCGGCAACCGTTGCGCGGGCGGTCAGCTTGTCGCCCATGAGACGGATTGCCCTTGGCGGCGGCCCGATCCAGACGATCCCGTTCGCTTCAAAAGCCTCTGCCGCCTCTTCGTTTTCAGCCAGAAACCCGTAGCCGGGATGAACGGCGTCGGCCCCTGATTGCTTGGCGACCTCCAGCAGTTTATCCAGACACAAATAACTCTCGCGAGCCGGAGACGGACCGAGCAGCCAGGCTTCATCGGCCATCCTGACGTGCGGTTGGTTGCGATCCGCCTCGGAATAGACAGCGACGGTCTGGCATCCAAACTCGTTGCAGGCCCGGATGATCCGGCAGGCGATTTCGCCGCGATTGGCGATCAAAACTTTTTTTAACTTACTCGTCCTCATAAGGGGATGTTTCCGTGTTTCTTGGGCGGATTCTTATCGCGTTTATTCTGGAGCATCTCCAGGGCGCTGATGATCCGCGGGCGGGTCTGGCTGGGCTCGATGACGTCGTCAATATACCCCTTTGCCGCCGCAATGTAGGGGTTGGCAAAACGCGTGCGGTATTCTTCGACAAGCTTGGCCCGGAGTGCCTCTGGCTCCTTGGATGCGGCCAATTCTTTGCGGTTCAATATGTTGATGGCACCTTCAGGACCCATGACCGCGATTTCAGCCGATGGCCAGGCCAGGTTGACATCGCAGCGAATGTGTTTGCTGCTCATGACATTATAAGCGCCGCCATACGCTTTCCGGGTAATGACGGTGATTTTTGGCACGGTTGCTTCGGCATAAGCGTAGAGAAGCTTTGCGCCGTGGCGAATGATGCCCCCGTGTTCCTGGGTGACTCCGGGGAGGAAGCCTGGGACATCCTCAAAGGTGACAATCGGGATGTTGAACGCATCGCAGAACCGGATAAAACGCGCAGCCTTGGTCGAGGCATTGATATCGAGAACTCCGGCCAGCACTTGCGGTTGATTGGCGACAATGCCCACACTGCGCCCGTTAAACCGCGCAAAGCCAACGATGATGTTTTGGGCAAAGTGGGCATGCACTTCCAGAAAACGTCCGTCATCAACCACCGCCTGGAGAACCTCGTGCATGTCGTAGGGCTTGTTCGGGTTCTCGGGAATAATTCGGTCGAGAGAAGCCTCTGTGCGGAGCGGATCGTCGTCTGTTTTTCGCACTGGCGGATCCTCCACGTTATTGGAGGGGATGTAGCTAAAGAGTTCGCGGACCAGTTGCAGAACGTGTTCCTCGGATTCAGCGGCGAAATGCGCCACTCCGCTGATTTCGTTGTGCGTCGCCGCCCCGCCGAGTTCCTCCGCCGTCACTTTCTCATTAGTCACCGAACGAACCACATCGGGCCCGGTGACAAACATGTAGCTCTGACGGGTCATCAGGATGAAATCCGTAATCGCCGGTGAATAAACAGCCCCGCCCGCGCATGGGCCAAGAATGCAGGAAATCTGGGGCACAACCCCGCTCGCCAGAACATTTTGGAGAAAGATGTCTGCGTAACCGGCCAAGCTGAGCACCCCTTCTTGAATCCTGGCCCCGCCGGAATCGTTCAGACCGATGATCGGAGCGCCATTCTTCAACGCCATGTCCATGATTTTCAGAATTTTGCTGGCGTGGCCCGAAGCAACACTCCCTCCATACACAGTGAAGTCCTGCGCAAAAACATAAACCAAACGCCCCTCAATGGTGCCGTAGCCGGTAACCACTCCATCCCCCAAAACGGCGTCAGTGCCTTCACTGGAGGTGGTGACGAACATGTCGATCTCGCGAAATCCCTCATCGAGCAGGAGTTCAATCCGCTCGCGAGCGGTGAGCTTCCCCTTCGCTTTTTGAGTCTTGAGACGCTCCTCGCCTCCGCCCATTCGGGCTTTCGCTTGCAGGGTTTGGAGCTGGGTGATTCCGGAGGTGGTAGAGGACTTTGTGCTCATGGATATTGAATGGGCGTCAGGGGCGATTGCATCGTTCTTGGCATGCGGGATTGTCCAGGAGAAGCTGGACTATAATATGCAGCAAGCGAATGGTTCATTGGTAGGAAAATCATACAAAACAGGGAACTCCTGACCGTCAGAGACTCCACTCGAACACGGTCCAGAATTCAGGCAATGGTATCAGCCGGAGCCTGTCTTTTCGTTGGGCGGCTTCACAAGCAGCGTCAGTGCGGCTCCCACGATGAGGAGAATGCCTGCGGTGATAAAGCTGGAACTGAAATTGCCGCTGTGAGCCTTGAGTCGCTGCGCCACCGAACTCAACACAAACCCGCCTACACCCCACGCGGTGAACAGAATGCCATAGTTCATGCCAAAATTTTTCAACCCCCAAAGATCCTTCGTGAACGACGGGAACAGGGAAAGGTTTGCCCCATAGTTAAAGCCGATTGCCGTCGCCAGAAGCACGATCACCGCTGGAGCAGTTTCTTTCGAGCTGGTCACGGGAATCGCAATGAACATCAACGCGGCTTGGATCAGAAACACAATCATCAAGGTCCAGCGTCGGCCGATCTTGTCGGAAAGAACGCCCGCCACGATGCGTCCCGCCGCGTTTCCAATGGCGAGAACGGCTACGGCCACGAAGGCTGATGCCCCCATTGTTTTTTTGGCCATGCCGCTCACGCTGCTAATTACCATCAATCCCGCGCCAGAGCCGATGAAGTAAAGCGTCCAGAGCAGGTAGAACGCTGGCGTCCGCAGCATCTCCGCTGGCGTGCTGCTGGCTGTGACAGGTTTCGTGTTGCCAGCCGTCGTGCTGGCGATGTAACCGGGCGGCGGGTTCACCAACAACAGGGAAAAACCACAGACGACCACCGCGAAAAAAACACTGTAGAAAAGCATCGCGCGCTGAACATCAAAATTCCTGAGCAGGTAATCCGAGAGCGGCGCGATGTAAACGGAGGCCAGCCCGAATCCGGCAACCACCAGACCGGCAATCAACCCGGTCTTGGAAGGAGGAAACCATTTAAGCGCAGGCGGTGTGGCGGAGGAGTAACCGAAACCAATGCCGGTGCCCGCCAGCACGCCAAAACTGAATACCCAAACCCAATAGTTCGACGTGCGGGACGCGATGAACAATCCAATGCCTACGAGCAAACCACCAATGAATGCCGTCAGGCGCGGACCGAATTTGTCCTGACAGCGGCCTGCCAGAATCATCGCAAACGCGAAGACCAGACAGCACACGGCATACGGATCGTTCAACCGCTGGACATCCCAACCGAAGTCTTTTTCGATGGCCCCCTTGAAAATGCTCCACGTATAAAGCACTCCCAGCGCAAGATTGATTCCTGTGCCCGCGAAGGTGACCAGCCAGCCGCGATTCGGCACGGTGGAGAGGCTTTGAACCTCTGCTCTTGTTGTCGCTGCGTCTGCTGTCGGTTTCGTCATAAACGCACCCTTTCGCTGCGGTTGCGGGAAAAAACGCGCTCAGATACGACGCGTAGGAGAGAATGAAACTCCTTTTCTGGAACGGTTTTTTTCAAAAAATTACTGGATTAATAATGAGATGGGGTGTTTTCAGAAAAACAACGCATGGATGCATCCGATCACCCCGTTTTGATCCGTCGGGTATAGATATTTTGCTACGGCAAGGCAATACATATCGAATAAGGCGCACAAATTCCAATCAAGGCTTTTATTAAATATACTAATGATTCAGCGTCTAGTTGCGATAAAGACTAGCCCTTTGACCATACCCGGTTTATTGCCGGATACCCGGAGTTGCTGAATTTGGGATTCGAGTTCTTTGATCTGGGCTGTTGCGTCTGTGGACATGAATGAAATCGATAGCGTTTAAATGTTTGGGAGTCAATCCGCCCTCACTTCACGCAGATAAAGCAGAATCGCAACTGCCAGGATTGGGATATCGCGTCCAAGAGCGATCCAGGCGGCAGAGGCTGAAGGCTTCTCGGAGCCGAAGCAGCCGCAATCGATGGAGATGCCTCGGACGATGGCTGATCCCAGCGCGATCATGAAGATAAAAGTGAGCGCCGCGAGTCCAAAGAGCGCAGGACGACGTTGAATGTCGGTGACGATGGCCAGACCCGCTAGAATTTCAAATGGCGGTAATCCGAGCGCCAGGAGGTTGATGAGGCTATTGGGAAGAATGGCGAAGCTGGCAATGCTATCGCTGAAGTTCTGAGAGGTGCTGAGTTTTGTCATCCCGGCATAAATGAACACGGCAGCCAGAGCCCAACGGAGCATGAAAATAACGATGCGGTTTTGCAGGAAGTTCACTGGGCTTTCTCCTCGGGCAGATGGGCGCTAGTCCAATCGTTCCAGCCTCCTTTGAAGACGAAGACGCAAGTATATGCGAGTTTCACCAGCGCATCGGCAACCATCTGGCTGTCTTCACACTCAGAATCGGCGCAGTAGATGACAATGCATTGGGATTTGTTGCTTTCCAACCACGCTCGCCTCTTGGCGTAATCCTTTTCAAAGTTCTCTCTGGAAAGGCTGATTGCACCAGGAATATGGCCCATGCAATTAAATACTTCTGGCCTTGCATCAAGCAGAATGACGTTGGTTTTTCCATCAACAATCCTGCGCATTTCTGCAAGATCGAGATAACGCACTTCAGTGGGGGTCGACGCTGCTTTTACATCTCCTCTGGGCAGCTTGGATTCAGAAACCGCTGCGGATAATCCGTCAAACTTCGCTACTGCTCTCTGCATGCGTTCTGCTTTTGGCGAATAGATTAATGGCAGCCGGTTCTCGCGGAACTGATTCAAAATGAGTCCCCCGCAGAGTGCAACTACGCCGATGAGTGAGACGGAAAGCAGGTCGTGGATCAAGATTTTGATCCATGCGGGTCCATTGGAGCAAGTCAGGTGTCTTGCCATGGTTATTTGTGGAACATTCGTGGGTATCGGCGTTGTTCGTCCGTATATTTCGTAATGAATCTAAACGGATTCTGTGCCGCCATTCAACGGAAACCATCTGCCGATTTCAGGTCGGGAATCCTATCTTGACACAGAAAACATCGGGAAGAGGATAAGCAATAGAGCTGGAACAGTCGCGCTTCTTACTCGTATTAGCCGGGGGATGCGGGCGGAGTGCTTCATAAAATGAAGCATCTCCAACCGCTGGACAACTCCCGAGGTTCGCGGGGACAGCACTGGATGGAGGAGGGCCCGTGTGTTGGAGCGTTCGGATGATAAGCGAAAACTGTCCTGCATTCGTTGTGAGCCGTGAGGTAGCGAGAGCTTTTTCGGCACCATTTCTTAAACGGGGCTACTTTTTGCTGCCGTTGTTGCCTCATTTTTATGGGAATGGATGTTTGCCTGGCTTGAAAAAAGCTTCCTCCGCCGGTCCCATCTTAAGAATTTTATACACATGAAAGTGCTTCTGGATGCCGCTGGCCTGACGATCTTCAATTCTGGCAAGGACATCCAAGTATATCGCTTGGCAATCGCGCGTAACGCACCCGGCGCACATCCACGTCAACTCTTCGCAAGTGCCGCTCCGAGCCGCTTCCCGCGCGCTTTTTTGAGTTCCTCAGCCGGAATCTCCTGCCTGATTTTACCTGTCCTGTCATCCGTTGTAAAAATTTTCAAAATATTCGGCGCAGTCGGAGTCCCCCCACGGTGCGCTTGTAATTACCCCTGATTTGGCTACCCCGACTAACCCGTTTTCTAGGCTCTTTGGGATGACTACCCCATTGACTACCCCCGACAGAGTAAAATAGGCCAAAAGGCCATTTAAAGGCTCTCTAAGAGATTTTCTGTAAGTTCCACAAACCGAATGGTTTATGGAGCGGGTGACGAGACTCGAACTCGCGACGTCTTCCTTGGCAAGGAAGTGCTCTACCACTGAGCTACACCCGCGTGCATTTGATGCTGTCTGGTCTTCCCCTCATGGAAGGCAGGGAGGCGAAATTAGGGGGAACTCGCCCCGCTTGCAAGCGATTTTTTGCCGGAAATGCCCTATGGCGAGACCTCGAAATGGCTGATCGCTTTGATGATATTGTAGCGATGCTCGATCTCCTTGGACGTCAGCGTCCGCATCCGCTCCAGCGAAAACGCCTCGACGTTGTAGCTGGCCAGGACGGTGCCATAGACGACCGCCTTGCGCAAAGTTTCGAAAGTCACTTGGGCTGGGTTGACATGAGCCAGGTATCCGGCCAAGCCCCCCGCAAAGGTGTCGCCCGCACCGGTCGGATCATGGATATCCTCCAGCGGATACGCACCGCAGGAGAAGAAAGTCTCCTCGCCGAAAAGCAGCGCGCCATGCTCGCCCTTCTTGATGACAACATACTTCGGCCCGAGCTTGCGGATTTGCTTGCCCGCTTTGATAAGGGAATTTTCACCGGTGAGCTGCCGGGCCTCGCCGTCGTTGAGGATGAGCATATCCACGCGCCGCAACAGGGCGAGCAGGTCATCCTTGGCAATGTTGATCCAGAGGTCCATCGTGTCGGCGATGATGAACCGGGGCGCCGTCATCTGGTCGAGAACATGGCTCTGGAGGCTCGGCGCAATGTTGGCAAGCAGGACGTATTGGGTGTTATTGTAGGCGGCGGGAAGTGTAGGGGTGAAATGCTCGAAAACGTTTAGGTCTATGCTGCGGGTGGAGCGGGTGTTGAGGTCCGTGTGATATTCCCCGGACCAGCGAAATGTTTTGCCGGGGACGATTTGCAGCCCGCAAAGGTCGATCTGGCGGCTGCCGAAGAAATCGACATGCGGCTTCGGAAAGTCGTCGCCGACGATCCCAACGAGGTTGACGCTGGAGAAAAAGCTCGCGCTGACGGCGGCGTAAGAAGCCGAACCGCCCAGCAGATCAGCGTGCTCGGCGAGCGGCGTTTTAACGGTATCGAGCCCAATGGACCCTACAACAAGTACAGACATGATCCCTTTACAAAGCGCATTTCGAGCGTTTGGGAAAGGAAGATTTGGTGAGAGAAGAGTTTTATCCCCAGATTTCCTCAATCTGCGGAAACCTCCCGCTTACTTTTTCAACGGGACGCCCGCCTCAATGAGCGTGTCGAAGATGCTCCCAAGCAGGTCGCGGTAATCGAGCCGGAATACTTTGTCCAGCGGTTCCAGGCGCATGGCTTGGTAGGTCTCGTAGCGTTCGGCCAGTTTGATGGCGAGCAGTTTGGTGAGTTGCTCCACGCTTCCTTCCGGGAGTGGTTCATCGCCATGCAGATGGCGGCTCTCGGCCACGGATTCGTGATGGCTGGCCAGGTCTTCCAACTGCCCGCGCAATTCGGCTACCGTGGCTTCCAGCCTCGCATTGTGGCGGGTGAGCGCCTCCAATTCTGCGGGCGGCAGCGGTTCGGCAACGGCACGCGAGGAGCGTCCACCGCGCTTGCCTTCTTGCTCGCCACGGCGAAGCTGCGCCTTGGCTTGCTCCAGTTCGCTGCGCAGCGTAGCGACGTAGCCTTCCACCCCGCGCAACGCCTCTTTCAAGTCGAAGGCGCGCGCCGGTTCCCGGCTCCGTTCACGATTTTCCTCACGTCGCTCCTCCCGGGATTCAGAACGCGGCTCCGGTTTGCGGCGTTCCTGTTCAGAAGAAGACTCTTTGGCAGTCGCCTTTTTAGCCAGCCGCTCGGCCCGGCCCGGAATGATGAGCTCCTCAGGCGGCACAGCAGGAACGGCGGATTCCTGCACGACTTCGACGCTCTTCTCCGCAGGCTTGGGCGCGGATTTGGATTTCTTGGACTCCGGCACCGCAGCGGGTTTGGCCTCGGCTTTGAGTGCCTCAGGCTTGAGAGCGGCTTCCAAGGTGGGCGGCAGTTCGGCGATTTCCGTCTTGAGCTGACGCTGGAGTTTGGCGTTCCAACGGGCGACGGATTTCGCGGCAGTGTCGAGATCGGTAGCGGTGAGCTTTTTCAGACGCCCTGCGCCGTGCGCCCAACGCAGGATGGAAAGCTGCGAAATCGGCTGACAGAGAGGGAAGCTCTCGACGGCACAGTGGACCATTACGTCGGCCTCTGCCGCCTTGAGATCACCCAAGGGCATTTGCAGCAGCCACGGTTTCCCTTTGCCGATGAAAACGTTGAAGAAGAATTGCCGGTGTTTGGCAGTGAGCGCGCCGGTTTCCGGGTCCTTGAGCCCGGCGGCGGCAGCGGCAGCGAGCTTGAGCCCGGCAGGCGGATCGAGCTTGAAGACGGCGCGGGCCAGACTCAGGTTGAGGCGACGCGCCGGGTCCGTTTCGTTTTTGGCAACACCCGAAAGAAGATGGCGGCGCATCGGCGCACTAAGTTTCTCCCAGATGGCGCTCACGGCGTTCACGCAGACGATCCACGGCAAGCCGTCAATCATCGGGGCGAGGGCGGCGCTGATGTCCGCCTTTCCACCGGTCAGCCGTTCCTTGAGCAGGTTAGCAGCGCGGTCTTCGTCCGCCGGGGCAAGCCGGGCGGCCTTGGCGGCTTGGGCCAGTTGCACAAGCGGATCGGCAGACGGTGCAGAAACGGCGATAGGAGTTTCGCTCGACTCGGGAGCGGATTCAGAGTTGGGATTTTCCACAAAAAGGGTGCTTTCCAAGACAAGCAGGGGCTAGGAGTTCTCTTTTTCGAGACGTTCGCTAAGCCACTGCTTGATCATGCTTTGGTAGTTGAGGTAGCGGCTGCGGGCGAGCCGTTTGATGCGGGCGAGCATCCGCGGGTCCATGCGCAGGGTGATGGTGGTTGATTCGCGGGTGTCCGTTTTGAGCAGGGAACCGTTCATCAGCCGGACATCAAGGCGGTTGGCTGCCCAGAATTGGGCTTCCACTTCTTCGCTCTCGAATTCCGGAATTTCGGACCACTGGTTGATGACGTTCATAGGAGGTTAGGCAAGCTCCGAGTTTTTGCGTTCGTAAAAGTGAGCCTCCTCGGGGGTCATATCACGGGCGAAAATGACCCGGTAGGCTTTTCCATCAGTCCAGAACACGGTGAAAATAGCGCGCCCGCTCATGGATTTCCCCAGATTGAAATAGCGCGCCTCGGTGGCTTGCACTGTATCTGGCAGGATGCGTAGCGAAAACGGGTCTTCAAACGACTCCTCGATCTCTTTGGGAGGGGTCGCTTTCAAATCGAAAGGGGTATCGATCCAGTCGAATTCCATATATACGTGGGGCAAGATTCGGGTTTGAGTATCTTATCTAGGTAGCGCCGGGCTGGATCAACTCGATCTCATAGCCTTCCGGAGCATCAATAAAAGCGATGGCTCCGCCGTTGCCATGTCGGTGCGGTCCGTCGGAAAGCGGGTAGCCTTTCGCGGCGGCATGCCGGGCGAAGGCGTCCAGATCGGTAACTTCAAACGCCAAGTGAGTCAAATCCGGGCCGACAATCACAGGTCCGCTGGCGTCGAACTGGCAAATCTCGATCAACTCCTCGCTCCCGGGGGCTTTGAAAAAAACCAGCTTCGAGCCGCGTCCAGATACGCCGCGACTGACCTCCTCAAGGCCCATCACGTCACGGTAAAAAGCCACCGTCTTTTCCAAATCGGCCACGCGGTAGCGGGTGTGTAATAGTTTTGTAATCATACGACCAATAATTTTCGTTTCAGATTCCATCTTTACGTTATAGAAACGGCCTGCGCTCGTCGCGGCAAATCTTTATCTCTTTTCAACCCCCTAAACACTCCTTTTTTATGATCACCCTCGGCATCGACAGCGGAACCCAAAGCACCAAGACCATCGCCCTGGACCTCGCAACAGGCGAAATCCTCGCCAGCGCCCAGGCTGCCTACGGGATGGTCGAAGGCCTCCCGCCGGGCCACTTGGAACAGCATCCCCAGGCTTGGACAGAGGCGGTGGACCAGACAGTTCGCGAATGCCTCTCCCAACTCGGCCCACGCAAGAGCGAGGTCGTGGCCATCGGCGTCAGCGGCCAGCAACACGGCTGCGTGGTCTTGGACAAGGCCGACCAGCCGATCCGCCCAGCCAAGCTCTGGTGCGACACCTCCACCGCCCCGCAATGCGAGCAATTCGCCGCTGAGTTCGGCGGAGCCAAGGGGCTCATCGACCTTGCCGGGAACAACATTCTCCCCGGCTACACCGCGCCCAAACTCCTCTGGCTCAAACAAAATGAGCCGGAGCACTTCGCGGCCATCGAGACCGTGCTCCTGCCCCACGATTACCTCAACTTCTACCTCACCGGCGCGAAGAAAATGGAATACGGCGACGCCTCCGGCACAGGCTGGCTGGACGTTCGCAAGCGCACATGGTGCGAGCCGATCCTCCGGTTCATCGACCCCTCTCTCATCGCGCGCATCCCGCAACCAACCAGTTCCCGCGAGGCCAACGGCCTGCTGCGCGCAGAACTCCGCAAAGCCTGGGGGCTGGCGCAGGAAGTCGTCGTCAGCGCGGGCGGCGGCGACAACATGATGGGAGCCATCGGCACCGGCAACCTCGCCTCCGGCTGTGTCACCGCCAGCCTCGGCACCAGCGGCACACTCTATTCCTACTCGGAGACGCCCGTTGTTGATCCGCAGGGAGAGATCGCCGCCTTTTGCGACTCCACCGACGCCTGGATGCCGCTGGTCTGCACCATGAACGTCACCGTCGCCACAGAAACCGTGCGCGCTCTCTTCGGCTGGGATGTCCGCACCTTCGACGCGCAGGTGCAAAGCGCCCCCGCCGGAGCCAATGGCGTGCTTTTCCTCCCCTACCTCAACGGCGAACGCACCCCGAATCTCCCCAACGGCTCCGGGGTTTACCACGGCCTCAACCCACAAAACACCACCCCGGCCAACCTCGCCCGCGCGGCGATGGAAGGAGCCACCCTCGGCCTCGCCTACGGCCTCAACCGCTTCCGCGAACTCGGCGTGCAACCCACGGAAATCCGCCTCACCGGCGGCGGCAGTAAGAGCGCCGTCTGGCGGCAACTCTGCGCGGACATCTTCGGCGTCCCCACCGTCTGCCTGACCTCCGCCGAAGGCGCAGCCCTCGGCGCAGCGATCCAAGCCGCAGCCGCCGCAAAAGCTGGAGCAATCCGCGATCTGGCTGCCCTGCTCGTCACGCTGGACGAAACCACCCGCACCACGCCCGACGCAGCCAACGCTGCCCTCTACCGCAGCCTGCTCACCAAGCAGACCACCCTCACGCGGACGCTGCATGCGGCAGGGCAGCTCTAAAACAGCCTGTGAAAACGATCCGCCGATTCTTCAACAACGCGGAGGCGGCGTTTGCCCGAACCTTGCTGTTGAGCGCCGGGATTGAAGCGGTGTTGGCAGACGAAAATGCGAACGTGCTTGGGCCGGGAATCTTTGCCCCTGGAGGCGTGCGACTGATGGTGCCGGAGGAAAGCGTGGGGCGCGCAACGGAAATCTTGGAAGGAAGTAACGAAGAGTTTTCTCCGTTGCCGGAAGGATTTGTTCCTCCCGAGGAAACAGTCGGCGAAAGCAAAGAGACCACGCCACCGCCCTTGGAAGGATTTCCCAAGGTGCGAGAGTGCATTCCGGCAGGGCTATGCCTCCTTGCTGCAATGGGAATTATGTATGCGCTTTTCGTGCAGTTTGCGCCATTGCATTGGACGCATTCCGCAAAGGATTTACTGAAGATGGGCATCACTGCTGCCAAAAACAAAGATTTCGCCCGAGCCATCAAATATTTCAATGCTGCTGCGGTTTTGGCACCGGAGAATGACAAAATTTTCTATGACCGGGGATTGGCTTATTACAAGGAAAAGGATTACGAGAATGCCATTGCGGATTTTACTAAGACGCTTCATCTCAATCCCAAACATGCATGGAGTTTGAGCATGCTGGGGATGAGTTATGGGCATTAATCGAGGTATGATGAAGCGCTGGACTGCTTCACGAAGGCGATTGCACTCGAGCCGGGTAATTATAGGGACTATATTGACCGCGCTATACTCTACGCCAAAATTGGGAACGCCGATAAGGCTGTAACGGATTTTGAAGCCGCCATCCGTTCGGGACCTGAAAAATACAGTGGCTTCAATGGTTTGGCTTGGCTGTATGCCACGTGGCCGAAGGATGGGGTGCGTAACGGCGCGAAGGCTTTGGAACTGGCAAGGAAGGCTTGCGAGATTTCCGAATGGAAAGACAGCCGTTGCATCGGGACATTGGCGGCGGCTGAAGCAGAGACCGGGAATTTTGAAGATGCCGTTAAACACGCCCAACAAGCGCTGGCCATGGCCAAAACGGAGAGGGATTCCAGCGAAAGAATATTGAAAAAAATGGCTGATGTCTTGGCTGCCTATCAGCAAAGGAAGCCCTTTAGGGATGATTGGAAGGATTGATCCGGGTAAAGGATATGCTGTTTACGGCTGAAGAACATATCCGTGATCTGTTCTTTTCCTTTGCGTCCTTAGCGTCCTTTGCGCGAGACTCTTCCTCCTCATGAAACTCGTCATCGCCGCCACCGGAGCCAGCGGATCGATCTACCTGCAACGGCTCCTCGACCATCTCGACCCGCGAGCGCACGAAATCCACCTCGTCTTCAGCGCCCCGGCCCGGCAGGTCGTTGCCACCGAACTCGGGAGCCTGCGCATTCCCGAAGGCGTTCGCGAACACGATGACCGCTACATGAACGTCCCGTTCGTGAGCGGCTCCGCCCGGTTCGACGCCATGGTCATCGTCCCGTGTTCCATGGGAACCATGGGCCGCATCGCCGCCGGGACCAGCGACTCCGTGATTCTGCGCGCCGCCGACGTTTTCCTCAAGGAACGCCGCAAGCTGATCCTCGTGCCGCGCGAGACCCCGTGGAACCTCATCCACGCCCGCAACGCCGTGACGCTTCTGGAAGCCGGAGCCACGCTCCTGCCCGCCAGCCCGAGCTTCTACAATCGTCCCGCCACCGTCGAAGCTGTCGCCGACACCGTGGTCTCGCGGATTCTGGATCAGCTCGGCGTGGAAAACCCCTCCGCGTTCCGCTGGGGAGAGTAATACCTCCCCCTTGCGCAGCGGCAAAACAGGACTACTTTAATTGTAGGAAGATGCCGCTGGTCCTTTAAGGTGACAGCAACTCTTAAAGCACTGGTTCCCTATAGACGATAGGGAAAAAACAACGACATCTTCCGCTTTTTTGTACGGGCATGGCACGAGGCCTTGCGCCGCGTAATCTAAAGCCTCATTCTTTGATGCGCCCTCTATTGCGCACCGCCGTTAAGAATATTTAAGGGCGGTTTGCTGTCGCGATGCACAGATGCACCGCCACAAAGCGCCACCTTGGGATCGGCAAAACGCACTTTCTCAAAGTCCACATTCCAGCGTTCGAGGTAACTGCAATTCACGGTGCGCCCATCTCCCAGCTCTTGATAGCGTTCGGTGGTAACGGTGTAGAAGATGGGGGCCTCTGGCAAGGGATAGACAGTGGCCCAATTAGGACCGAGCCGGACCAGCCGCCGTTTTTGCAGATCGAGGGCGAAAATCGCTGTTCCATCGGTGCTGTTGAGGTGGCGGTCCAAAAATGCTGCGCGCAGTGGCGGTTCCAGCAAATAAACAGAGTGGATCTTATCGGAGAGCTTTAAAGGGTGGCCAATTCCCTCACATCCAGGAAGCGAAGAGAGCTCCACTTTTGAGCCGGAGCGCAAATCGTGCAGAAACGTGTGCCGCGCCTGAACATCATAATAATCTTCCTGGGTGGCTTCCGGTTCATTCTCGTCGAATTCCTCGTAAATCAACTCTACAGAGCCATCAGGAACTGGGTAGTGCAACGGCAGCACCGGCTTCGGTTCTTTATTGCTGAAATCGTAATCATTATATCCAAAAGAGGAACTCTCAGAAAGGGCGGCATATTTCTCGACTTCAACTCCTTCGAGCGGGCGAAAATGTTTGCCTTCCAAGCTGATCGCGTAAAAGGCGGTTTGGTTACGGCTCTTGCGGGTAAAATAGACCCTTTTGCCATCAGCCGAAAACACGGGACGAGTATCCTGCGCATCCACTGGATGAGTCAGGCGGCGAACCAATTCCCCTTTGGAATTGAACAAATACAAGCCGTAGTGACTCTCGCCTTGAATCTGAAGGTAACGGATAGAGACCACAATCTGTTCTTCTGTAGCCTGCAACCGGGAGGCAAAAATCGGAAGGAGAACAAACACTGTAAGAAGCCATTTCATAGGACCAATTTAAGATTACATACACGCCCAATGCTGTGCCAAGTCAATCCCAATAGAATTTCCCCTCATCCCCCGCAAAGCGCCCCCGGCATCCGTTCCCTCATTAAAGGGGGAAATTTATGCCTACTGGAATGATTATGCCGGGGATGGATGAAGTCCGGCGACACTGGGGCTGGGTGCTTGCACTCGGCATTTTGCTCTTCATCCTCGGTTTGTTTGCCACGTCCGCCGCCGTCACAACCACGATGCTCACGATCTTGGTGATCGGCATCCTGCTTCTCGTTTCCGGCGTGTTTGAACTGGGAAGCCCCATCCGCAACGCCCATTACGGCGGGGTCTGGATGCATCTTTTCACGGCCATCCTGGACTTGGTTTGCGGCGCACTCTTGATCGCCTATCCCGGCGCGGGAGCGCTGACGTTGACGCTGATCCTCGCGATCTTCTTCCTGGTCGGCGGCGCGATGCGAGCCATCTCGGCGCTCATGATCGACCTACCCAACGGCGGATGGGCGGTGTTGAGCGGGATCGTCGATGTAATCCTCGGATTTTTCCTGCTCACTTCGTGGCCGGTTTCGGGATTGTGGTTCCTCGGGCTGGCCGTGGGGATCGGCTTGATCTTCCGCGGAGCTTGGTGGGCGGCGTTCGCGCTGGCCGCCCGCAAGATGCCGGACACGCGCATGTAACCTCGCTGAAGTTGAGGACAAAAACCGCCAACCAAGATGCAGAGCAATCTTCACCTTGGTTGGCGCTCTGTAATTTTCAAACCCGCTCCAATGCAGGCGCTGCCTCGCTCTCCATCGCGAGTTGAATGAGCCTTTGCTCGGCCGGGCTGAAGGGCAGACGCAGGGCTTCGCTCTGCGCTTGCGCGGTCATCTTGCTCCAGGATTTGCGCAGGACCGAGACCATTTTCTTCTCGTCAGTTTTCGCGACAAGTTCGGCGCATTGAAATTCCAGAAACACCAAACAGAGGGCGTCCTCCAACACGCGACTATCCGCGCTGTGAGGAAACTCCTTTTTGAGATTCAGAGCCTGCACTTGCGCCACCGTGGCTTCGTCATAACCGATTTCACGGAGAATTTGCCCTGCTTTGGCCGCGTGAAATTTCTTCAATTCTGCGCGCCATTTGAGATAGCCAATGCGGTCCATCGGATACGCGTTGCGTGGACTGGCCCACCGGCAGATGTGCTGGCAACGCGCCGCAAGGCGCAGGCTTTCGGAGGCATCAGGCTGGAGCCGTAGCACCCAATCCGTTAGCCGAATGGCATAGAGCAGTTCCCTTGGCTGCGAAATGCCATCGGCGACCTCCCGATTGGGATCAGCGGCATTTTCCTCATCAAATCGGTGGATCGCTGCAAGGAACCGATGAGGATCAGAAAGGATCATGTTGCAGGGCAGAGCGTAAAGCCGCGCACCGCCTTCTCATCACGCATTTTGCGCTGCGCGCTTGGCCGCGTGCTCCACATCCGAACAGCATCCGTTGAGCGGGACACTGCTGATCCGATCATTCGGTTCAACGAGGTCGTGCTGTAAAAGATACGTCTCAACTTCTTCCCCACTGATGTCCGAAAGCATCACCCCATTCACTTCGACGCATGGCGAGGATTCCTGACCGCTTTTCTCCTCCATCTCCAAGCGAAACTCCGGGTTCTGGATGATGTCTTTTTCCGTATAGGCGATCTCATATTTTTCCAAGACAGCTCGGACGCCCTTGCTCCATCCGCAGTGGGTTTTTAGGTAGGCGGTAATCGTAGGTGATGACATAATAGGGTTATGAAATGACAAAATACGGTTTGTTGCAAGGAAATTCTTGGAAACATTCAAGTGTTTACTGATTTCAAATCAGGATTTTTCAGAGGTAGAGACAGTAAAATAGGGATCGTCTACAATCCCTCCTTGCATTTGCGACACGATCTCAATAACTTTAAATCGTCATGGATCCTTTCGCTCCCACTTCTCGCCCCGCCAGTGTTGCTTTGTCCGTTCTGGACGTGCTCCAAAAGGGTCAGATCACGCATTTGGACCTCCCTTCCGACCAGCGCGCCCGCCTGATGGAGATGGGACTGACGCCTGGAGCGAATGTGCAGCTCATCCGCTTCGCCCCGCTGGGGGATCCCATCGAAATCGAGGTGCGCGGTTACCGCCTCTCTTTGCGCAAACGGGAGGCCGAGGGTATCCGGGTGGCCTGTTTATGAACGCCGTTCTGAACGCCTCCTCCATCCGGCACATTGCCATCGCGGGAAATCCCAACTGCGGCAAAAGCACGATTTTCAATGCGCTGACGGGCCTGCGTCAAAAGGTGGGCAACTATTCCGGCGTGACGGTGGAGCACAAGGTGGGGCGATTTTATGGCAGCCACGGGGAGGCGATGTCGCTGGTTGATCTGCCGGGGAATTACAGCCTGCAGGTCCGCTCGCCCGACGAGGCCGTCTCGCGCGACGTGCTGCTGGGCCGACGCCCGGAAGAACCCCGCCCGGACGCTGTGGTGGCCGTGGTGGACGCTGCAAACCTGGAACGCAATCTCTACTTGGTGGCGCAATTGCTCGATTTGGGACTGCCCACAGTCATCGCGCTCAACATGGTCGATATGGCCGAACGCAACGGCATCCGAATTGACCTCGCCGCGTTGGAGGAAGAACTCGGCGTGCCAATAATCCCGGTGGTGGCGACCAAGGGGATCGGTCTGCCACAACTCAAACAAGCCCTTTCCCACGCCCAACTACCGGCGCCAACGAAAACGCCGCCCATGCCCGCGATCATCGAGACCGAAGCCCGGACGCTGGCGGAAGCGTTGCCTATGGCCTCCGAACTGGCCTTTCCCGAAGCGCTGCTACTGCTCTCGCTGCACGACCGGGCGCTGGAGGATCTGGCCGAACACAAACCCGACATCGTCCAGGCAACGCTCGACGCCCAGAAGCGCTTGCGCGATGCCGGGGTGGACCCGCTTTGCGCTCTCGTGGAGGCCCGCTACGAATGGATCGACCGCCTCTGCCACCGTGCCGTCCACCAGACCGCGATGGGCCTGACGTTTTCAGATCGGCTGGACCAGGTTCTCACCCACCGCATCTGGGGCGGGCTCTGTTTTCTGGCGGCAATGGCACTGATGTTTTTCTGCATCTTCACGTTTTCCCAAGCGCCGATGCACTGGATAGACCTCGTCGTTCACTGGGCCAGCCAATGGATTTCCGGCCATCTTCCAGAGAGCAATCTGCGCGACCTGATCGCTGACGGAGCGATTCCCGGCGTGGGGAGCGTGACGGTCTTCCTCCCACAAATCCTGATCCTCTATTTTTTCCTGGGACTCTTGGAAGACAGCGGCTACATGGCGCGCGCCGCGTTTATGATGGATCGGATCATGTCGGCGGTGGGGCTCCACGGAAAATCGTTCATCCCGTTGTTGAGTTCCTTCGGCTGCGCGGTCCCCGGCATCATGGCGGCGAGGACCATCGAAAATCCCAAGGACCGTTTGGTGACGATCCTCATCGCACCGCTGATGACCTGTCCGGCCCGGTTGCCGGTTTACACACTCATGATCGCAGTGCTCACCCCCGGCGCTTCGGCGTGGACGAGGGCGGGCATCCTGCTCTCGCTCTATGTGGGAGGCATCGCGGCGGCAGCGGCCCTGGCATGGGTCTTCAAAAAAACCGTGATGCGCACGGAAAAATCCATGCTCCTCTTGGAACTACCTCCTTACCGGATGCCCTCGCTCCGCACCACGGTGCTACGGATGGTGGAACGCGCTTGGACTTTCGTCAAACAGGCGGGCACGGTCATTCTGGCCCTCTCCATCCTGCTTTGGGCGCTGGCGGCATTCCCGAAACCGCCCGCCTCGGCCCATGTGACTCCCTCTGCCGCGATTTCCCAGAGCTACGCCGGACGGCTGGGACATTGGATGGAGCCGGTCATTCGTCCGCTCGGCTACGACTGGAAAATCGGGATCGGCTTGGTGAGTTCCTTCGCCGCACGGGAGGTGTTTGTGGGAACGATGGCGATTGTCTATAACGTCGAGGGGGACGCCAAAGCCGAAGCGGCCACTTCCCTGCGCGACATCATGCGGGCCGAACGCCGCGCCGATGGCACGCCGGTTTTCACGCCGCGCGTCTGCGTGAGTCTGCTGGTCTTCTATGCGCTCGCCCTGCAATGCCTGAGCACCATCGTCATCGTTCGCCGGGAAACCAACTCCTGGCGCTGGCCACTGTTGCAAATCGTCCTCCTCACCTCGCTCGCTTGGCTGGGCGCTTTCGCCGTATTCCACGTCGGTGGCTGGCTCGGCTTCCCATAAATTTTTACGATTATGAACCCAATCCTCGATCAATTGCTGGTGGCTGCGATCATCCTGGCCGCGCTGGCGTTCTTCGTACTCCGCGCGCTGCGCCGCAAAAAAGGATGCAACTGCGGCTGCGATTGCGCGGCTCCCAAACTCAAGAAACCTTAAGCCCTCTCAAAAGAAGGGCTTGGCTCCGCAGCCAATCCGCCAGAAACTCAATCACGACGCAATGAACCAATCGAACATTTCCTGGGAACGCCTCCGGGCCGATTTCCCGATCCTCGACCAGCAGGTTCACGGCCAGCCGCTGATCTACTTCGACAACGCCGCGACCTCCCAAAAGCCGCGCGCGGTAATCAACGCGCTCCGGCACTATTACGAGCGGGACAACGCAAACGTCCACCGCGGCATGCATGAGCTGAGCGCTCGGGCCACCGCCGGTTACGAAGCGGCGCGCGTCAAGGTCGCCCGCTTCCTCAACGCGGCGAGCGAGACGGAGATCATCTTCACGCGCGGCGCGACGGAAAGCATCAACCTCGTCGCGCAGACCTGGGGAGCCAAATTCCTGCGCGAAGGGGATGTAATCCTAGCCACGGAGATGGAGCACCACAGCAATCTCGTCCCGTGGCAGATGCTCGCCGAACGCACTGGCGCGACGCTGCGCTTTCTCCCTATCAACGACCGCCACGAACTGGCTCTCGACCGGCTGGACGAATTTCTCACCCCACAGGTCAAACTCTTCGCCTTCAACCATATTTCCAACTCGCTCGGGACGATCAATCCCGTGGCGGAACTCTGCGCCGCCGCCCGCAAAGTGGGCGCGCTAACGCTGGTGGATGCTGCTCAAAGCGCGGGTCACCTCCCCATCGACGTGCAAGCGCTCGGATGCGATTTCCTGGCCCTCTCGGGTCACAAAATGTGCGGTCCGACCGGCATCGGCGCGCTCTACGGCAGGAAAGCCGTGCTCGAAGCGATGCCTCCATGGCACGGCGGCGGTGAGATGATCGAGACCGTTCGCTACGAAAAGAGCACCTGGAAGCAACCACCTCATCGCTTTGAAGCCGGGACGCCGGACATCTCCGGCGCCATCGGGCTCGGCGCGGCGATCGATTATATCGAGGCCATTGGGCGCGAAGCAATCTTCGAGCACGACGCCGAACTCACTCGCTACGCCCACGAAAAACTGGCCGCCATCCCCGGCCTGCGGGTGCTCGGTCCGCCCTTGGGGACGCCGCGCGGCGCGGTGCTGAGCTTCGTGCTGGGCGACGCCCACGCCCACGATGTCGTCACGCTGGCCAACCAGCACGGGCTGGCCCTGCGCGGGGGCCACCATTGCACCCAGCCGCTCATGCACAAACTCGGGCTCACTTCCTCCGCCCGGGCGAGCTTCTATTTCTACAATACCCGCGCCGAAGTGGATCGCATGATCGAAATTCTCACCCCTTCTGCGCAAAACCCGGAAACAGCCGCCTTTTCGCTGCCGCTGGGGGAAGTTTATGAAATGGTCGTCTCGGATCACGCCAAGCGGCCCCGCAATTTTGGAGAACTCTCCGGCGAATCTGTCGTGCATGTCCATGGCGACAACCCCTCGTGCGGCGACACCATCGACTTGCATGTCCAGTTCGGCCCGGAAAAAGTCGAAAACCTAAAATTCACCGGCTCCGGCTGCACGGTTTGCATGACGTCCGCCTCGCTCATGACGCAGAAACTCAAAGGCAAAGACCGCGCCGAAGCCCAGCGCCTCATGCACCTCTTCCACGACCAGGTTTCCGGCCTGGCGGACACCGAAGCCGGGCAGGGGCCGCGCGAACTGGGCGACCTGAACGTGCTGGGCGGCGTTCGCCAATTCCCCCAGCGCGTCAAGTGCGCCATGCTTGCCTGGCGGGCCTTCGAGCAGGCGCTGGAAGAAACCGCTTCCGGCGAAACCGAGGGAACCATCTCCACGGAAACAGACGAGGACTGAGAGAATGGCGCACTTGGCCTCATAGGTCCTATAGGACCCGTAAGCCCTATAAGTCCCATCCTCATCCACAGATCACTTTTCAAACGCCGACGTAATAGGACGACCCCAGAACCCTTCCGGCACGTCGATACCCAGCAACCAGAGCGCCGTTGCAGCGGTATCGTAAATCACCACCGGCGCGGTGATGACGCTCCCTTTTTTGACGCCCTTGCCCCAAGCAACCCACGGGATCACCACGTCGGTTGTGTCGGGTGAGCCGTGCGTACCCACCATCCGGCCCGTTGCCTTCCCGTCTTTCATTTCCGGGATGTCATGACCGCCATGGTCAGCGGTGAGAATGATGACACTCGATGCGGTCAACCCCGCCGCGTCAATGGCCGAACGGATCACCTTGAGCGCCGCATCACAATCGGCCAACGCCTGCATTTTTTCCGGCGAATCCACGCCAAATTTGTGCCCGGCTGCGTCGGGATCGCCGAAGTGGATGAAACAAAGATTCGGTTTCAAAGCCCCCACCTGGGTGGCAAAGGCGGTAGCGATATCCTGGGTAGCAGCAACCTCTTTGCCGGTGGGATTGGCCGGATAGACAAACAGATCCACACTGCCGGGCAATGCCAGCGTCTTGAACTTCTCCTTGGCGACAAACATGGCCGTGGTGAAGCCGTGCTCCTTGGCAAGGCTGAAGATGGAGGGGACTTTCACCAACCCCTTTTCGGGTTGGTAGGTATTCCAAAGGATCTGATGTTTCTGGACGCCAACCCCCGTGAGCATGGCGGTGTGCGCAGGAAGAGTGAGACTCGGGACAACGGTATAAGCCTCCCAAGTGCGGGCTCCCTCAGCAGCCATGGTTTTGAAGAGCGGCATCTCGCTCTTTTGAATATTGACGGGAGAAGTCTGGTCAAAGCTGATGATGAAAACATGTTCGGCGCGCGGCGGTGCGGCGAGGGAAGTGAGGGCAAGGCAGGCGAGTGCGTGGAAAAGGAGGACGATCTGTTTCATGGCAGGAGATTGGGCTTTTAGTCCGGTTCAGCCGCCCCGTCAATTAAGCTTCCGTTACAATTTCAGGCGGCTTCGAATTGCCGGCCCCGGTGGCAGGCCTGCTGGCCGCCCCAAGACAGCCCCCCCAAAGGAAGCCACCAGCGCCAGAACAAACCACCCCGGATGGCTGTGAAAAGTACGAAAATACCGCAGCACGGATGAAATCCACGACCCTAGGAAGCAGCGCAAGCCATAACGGGTATGGAACGTCATATAAGCAAGGTTTTGGATGAGCGCAAGAAAGCTGCGTGCATGAGCAGCCCCGCTGATTTGAGGCAAGTTCACCATTTTGTAATGTCCTACGGTGCAGTCCCTAACAACGACAACTCCCATCGTCATGGCGATGCGATGGCTGTATTCAATATCTTCCCCCTGCATCCAAAAATCCGTACGATAGAAGCCCATTTTTTGAATGGCATCCAAGGAAACGAGTTGGCAAACACCCGTAGCCCAGTACGCTGAAAAATAAGGAGGCAACACCTCAATCTGCTCTCGGTAAGAAAGTTTCTTGATCCTTCTGCTCGTAAGCGGGTTGGGGTGCGGATCAACCACAAGGAGCGGCTCCCCTACGTGATTCTTGTGAAAAGCCGGTGTCGCCATTCCTGCGCCTTGGTCTGACATCCCTCCCAACAACTGCTCGAGGCAATCCGGTTCGAGAACCGCATCGTCGTCAAGCACCCAGATATAATTTGCCCGTTCAAACCTCTTTAAGATCAACTCCTCACCGGCCTTGAGTCCCGCGCCAACGCCCGGATTCCCAAGGTTTGGGATGTAAACCATCTCCAGCGCTGAACCAAGGCAGCTTTGGTGGGCTCTCAGCGTTTCCCGAAGAGGCGATTCCCCCGCGTTGTCCACGATGACATGCGCCGTGCAACGCACCGTTTGGGTTCCAAGACATGCGATCAACCGCTCAATCTCTGCCGGACGGCAGAATGTCACGGTAAGCACAATGACTACAGGAGACGGTTTTAGCATGGACGAGGAATCTGCTTTTAAGAGTGCTCCAAGGGAATGGCCGTGTCCAGATTCTTGCGAATACGAATTAACTCAAAGAAGAGTTGCTGGTGGAGATGGACTTTACAGTTCCAAAGGATTATCATCCGCTTTCAAAGCCGATATTTATCCCTCCCTCAGAAACCCCATGAAAATAATTGTTGCGGAAGACGACCCCCTTACACGGCAAGTCATCGTCCAGATTCTGAAAAACCTCTCGCATGACGTGAGAGGATTCCCATCCGGTGACGAGGCTTGGATTGCCTTCCAACAGGAACCTGCGGAAGTTATTTTCAGTGACTGGGTAATGCCCGGCCTGAATGGCTTGGAATTCTGCCGACGCCTGCGCGAGGGGTCGTCCAAAAACTACGTCTATTTCATCCTGGCCACCGCAAGCCGGACGAGCGAAATCGACCACGACGCAGCGGTTCACGCGGGCGTGGATGACTTCCTGGTCAAGCCGGTCTATCCCGACGAAATCTGGCGGCGGCTCTTTGTCGCCAAACGCATCCTCGATTTCACCCGGGACATCCGGCAGATGAAAGCCCTGCTGCCCGCCTGCATGTATTGCAAAAAAATTCGCGACGACAGCGACTACTGGCAGAACTTCGAGACCTTCATCCAGGAGCAGCCCAACGAGGATTCCAACGCCTACATCTGCCCGGAATGCCAGCAAGCCCAGGGCAAAAAAGCTCACGATCACCGCTAGGGAAATTGCTGATTCGATTCGCGTTTTCCTAATCTCCGCCCTCCGGGACGATGGACAAAGATTACAAAGTAAAACTGGATGTGTTTGAAGGGCCGCTGGACCTGCTGCTCTATTTGATCAAGCGGGACGAGATCGACATCTACGACATCCCCATCGAGCACATCACCCGGCAATACCTCGAATACCTGGAAGCATTCCAAGTGCTCGACCTAGACATCGCGGGCGAGTTCGTCGTCATGGCGGCCAACTTGATCTACATCAAGAGCCGCAGTCTGCTGCCCGTCCAGGCGCAGGCAGACGAGGAAGGCGAGGATGAGGTTGATCCGCGCTGGGAACTCGTCCGGCAACTCCTCGAATACAAGAAATTCAAGGATGCCGCCGCCCATCTCGGCGAACGCGAGGCCCAGCAAGCCAACCTTTTCACGCGGCAGCCCGTGACCCCGGAAATCCGCGAGGAGCGCCCCCTGGCCGAAGTGAGCATCTTCGACCTCATCAACGCCTTTCAAAAAGTCCTCAAGCGGGTGAACAACACGGAGGACTTCCGCGAAATCTTCGAGGAGAACTACACCGTTTCAGACAAAATCGATTTCGTGCTGAAAATGACCACTACCCACGTTGCGCTCAAGTTCAGCGAACTCTTCGCCAACGCCGCCTCGCGCACGGAAGTGGTGGTCACTTTTCTGGCCCTGCTGGAGCTGATCCGCCTCAAGCAAATCGGCATCGCCCAGAGCGAACAGTTCGGGGAAATCGAGCTGACCCGGAAGAGTGTTGAAGTCACTTCGCAGTAATGGGGGAGCGCAGTAACGGGGAACTTCCTCCTGTCTGCCGGGCTTTAGCCGGCATTTTTAGCTTTGCCACCGGCTTCAGCCGGTGGTTAGCTTTGCCCACCATGTTCCCAGCCGGCTTTAGCCGGACTTCTCTGCTCAACAGCTATGGCCAGCCACATCTTTCACGAACTGTTCATCCATCTGAACTGGCACACCAAGGATGACCAAGCATTGCTCAATGAAAAGCTGGAGCCGCGCGTGCATGAATTCCTTAAAAAGCGCTGCATTGAAACCAAAGGGGTTTATTTCCACGGCATCGGCGGAACCGCGACGCATGTGCATCTGGTGATTCAGATCGAACCCTCCGTCTGCATCAGCGATTTGGTGGGCGATTTGAAAGGAGCCTGCTCTCGGGAAATCAACACCCGGGAACATTACCGGGCGCTGGAATGGCAGCGGGGATTTGGCATCGTCAGCTTCGGGAAGAAGCAACTGGGCTGGGTTTTGGAGTATGTCGCCAACCAGAAGGAGCATCACCGATGCGGAAGTGTGATGAAGCGACTGGAGCGGAATGTGGGCTTGGCGGATTCGTAGTTGGCAGGAGATGCCTGCGGGGTGGAGAAGCCCGGCTAAAGCCGGCTGGCGGCACATCCAGACCACATCACCACCGGCTGAAGCCGGTGGCAAAGCGGAGATTGCCGGCTAAAGTCCGGCAGAGAAAATGCATGCGATGTCCCTTTCTCTGCACGGGATTGCAATATTTGCTTAGTTCCATCTGCTCACTCCATCAAAGTGAGGATGTCGCTCAATGAGAGAGTAAACGAACTCAACGAGACTCTTCGAACAAAGCGGGCAACGCAGATCGCCGGGCGTGAACTCCTTCGCGGCGACTCCGCAGCCTGGGCAGAACCAATTGCCACCGATAGCCTGCGGACGTCCGCCATAGGTGAATACAGCATCGCGAGGTGTGCGTGTCTGCGCTTCGTAGCACTCGCGCAGGCACTGTTCCAACTTCTGAGAGAGAACCATACGACCGCGAACGCATTCCAAGTTGCCGACAGCAGACTTTGTCAAAACGTCTCCGCACTTGGGGCAATGCAGTGGCATAGCGCGAGTCGCTTAGATTATGACCTACGCCTGCCCATGCACGCGCGCGGCCACTTTCAGCCGTAACGCGTTCAAGGCGATGAACCCCGTCGCGTCAGTCTGGTTGTAGGCCTGCGTCGGATCGGCTTCCATCGTGGCGATGTGCGGGTTGTAGAGGCTCACCGGGCTCTTGCGTCCGGCTGTGATGAGGTTGCCCTTGTAGAGCTTGAGCCGCACAGTGCCGGTGACGTTCTTCTGCGACTCGGTGACGAGCGCCTGCAAGGCGTAGCGGTCCGGTGAGAACCAGAATCCGTTGTAAACCAGCTCTGCGTATTTCGGGATGAGCGAGTCGCGCAGGTGCATGACTTCGCGATCCATCGTAAGCGATTCGATCTGCCGGTGCCCAAACAGAAGGATAGTTCCGCCGGGAGTTTCATAAACGCCGCGGCTCTTCATGCCGACGAAGCGGTTTTCCACGAGATCGACGCGCCCAATGCCATTCTTGCCGCCGAGCTTGTTCAAGACCTTCATCACCCACAACGGGGAGAGCACCGCCTGACCTTCAGCGTTGAAAACAGGCTGGCCGGGGTATTTCAGAGATTTGAGGAGTTCGCCGATTCCCTCGTAGCCAATCGCCGTGCAGTTGCCTTTTTCAAAAGCAAGATCGACATATTCAGCCTTGTCCGGGGCTTCTTCCGGGCTCACGGAGAGGACATACATGCCGCGCAGTTCCGGCACGCTGGCGTCGAACCACGGGTCCTCCAAAATGCCGCTCTCAAAGCTGATATGCAGGAGGTTGCGGTCCATGGAATACGATTTCTTGGCAGATGCCTGTACGGGAATCTTGTTCGCCTCGGCAAACGCGATCATCTCGGCGCGGCCGGGGAACTGCTCGCGGAAGCGTTCCTGCCGCCATGGGGCGATGACCTGCAATTCCGGCGCGAGGGCGGCGGCGGTGAGTTCGAAGCGGACCTGATCGTTCCCCTTGCCGGTCGCACCGTGAGCCACGGCGTCAGCGCCTTCAGCGCGAGCGATCTCCACCATGCGCTTGGCGATCAGCGGACGGGCGATGCTCGTTCCCAGGAAATATTGATTCTCGTAAATCGCTCCCGCCTGGATCATCGGGAAAATGAAATCGCGGGCAAACTCCTCGCGCAAATCGTCGATGTAACACTTGGAAGCGCCGGTGCTGAGCGCCTTGGGCTCCAGTCCGTCGAGTTCCTCCTCCTGGCCGACATCCGCGCAAAAGGCGATGATCTCGGCATTATAAGTCTGCTTGAGCCATTGGAGGAGCACGGACGTATCAAGTCCGCCGGAATACGCGACGACGATTTTCATAGAGAGGGAATTGAAGCACCAACAGCGACCAAGGCCAAGAAATTCCCTCACAAAGGCTCTCCAGAGCGACGAAATCAGGAGTTTAGGAGTTTCCCGATGGCATCGGAATCCAGTTCCCGCTGGCCCGGAGCAATCTCCAGCAGGACGGGGCGGCCCAGCAATTCTTCGAGCAACGCGCGGTTGGTGGCGGCGGCGATGTCGTTCTCCGCTTCGACCCGGTTGAAGATGATCCCGGCGAAGGGGAGTCCGCGCCGTTCGATGTCGCGGACGGTCAAGAGCGCGTGATTGAGCGCGCCGAGCCGGTTGCGAACGACGACAGCCACGGGCAAACCCATTTCGGCAGCCATGTCGGCCACAAAGTAGTCCTTGGCGATGGGGACCATCCAGCCGCCCACGCCTTCGACGATCAACGAATGGTGCGCGGCGCGCAGGCGGCGAAAGGTTGCCAGCACAAGCGGCATGTCGGCAGGCCGCTGCTCCACTTTTGCAGCGGTGTAGGGAGCCGCCGGGGTGGCATACCAGACGGGGTTGATGTCATCGAGCGGGATGGCTCCGTCGCAAGCGGCGTGCAGCGCCTCGGCATCGCCTCGGTCTCCGCAGCAGAACGGCTTCATGGGCACGGTGTCCAGCCCCGCCCGGCGTAGCGCCCGGACAAGGAGCGTGGAGACGTAGGTCTTGCCCGCGTCGGTGTCCGTGCCGGTGAGGAAGAGATTCATGGGAGATTGCTAATTGAGAGAATTTGGCTCGCTCCGCTCGCAAGGTGGGCGAAGTAGAACTTCGCGAACAAGTGCGTTCCCAAGAAATAAAAGTGTGTTAATGCGTTGGTTATAAGCTACTTGTGTCCGTTTTTAATTTTTAGGGCATGTTGAAAAAAGGGGCGGGAATACGGTATTTTTAGAGTGTTTTGTAAACATACAAGCAACAGACGGTGGACTTAGTTTTTCTAAACCACGGCATTTTTAACGGGGGGATGCACACAAGGCGATGCAAAAGGCTATTGGGCCTTGCCGTGCTCTTTTTCCAACCGCCGCCGCATCCGCCGAAAGAGGCGGGTCTCCATCTGCGGCACCCGCTGGCGGGTGAGGCCGTAAACCCTGCCTGCTCGCAAGTGTTCGGGATAGTGTTTCCTCATAGGGATAGGTTTTAATCGTGGCATCCCTATTTATCCATATTCACTTTAAGATTATTGGATATATTGCTCCACGACTTAACTCTCCCGCTCTCGAACCTAACAGTGGAATAATCATATCCGAATTCAGTATCAGAAACGCTTTGCGGAGTTCCTTGGACGGCAAGCACTTCATCCTTTGTTGAGCCTATTGTAAAGTAGTCCAATGCTTGGACTTGGGAGGAAGGGAGTAATACCGCTTTGAGGTTTTTAGATATATTGCTCCATGACTTAACTCTCCCGCTCTCGAACCTAACAGTGGAATAGCCATATCCGAATTCAGTATCAGAAATGTTTTGCGGAGTTCCTTGGACGGCAAGCACTTCATCCTTTGTTGAGCCTATTGTAAAGCAATCCAATGCTTTAACTTGGGAGTGAAAGGAGGAATACGCTTTAAGATTATTGGATATATTGCTCCACGACTTAACTCTCCCATTCTCGAACCTAATAGTGGAATAGTCATATCCGAATTCAGTATCAGAAATGTTTTGCGGAGTTCCTTGGACGGCAAGCACTTCATCCTTTGTTGAGCCTATGGTAAAGTAGTCCAATGCTTGAACTTTGGAGGAAGGGAGTAATACCGCTTTAAGGTTTTTAGATATATTGTCCCACGACTTAACTCTCCCGTTCTCGAACCTAACAGTGAAATAGTCATATAGGAACTTAGCATCAGAAATGATTTCCGGAGTTCCCTGGGCGGCAAGCACTTCATCCTTTGTCGAGCCTATGGTAAAGCAGCCGCTTGGGGCACTTCTGCTTGGTACTGCATCGGGCTCGATAGTCTTGGGAAGAGATATTTCAACTTTTTTCTCTGCCTTTGCCGTTGATACCTTCGGTTCAGGCTGAACTGCCGCAGGCGTAGCAACTCCCGAAGGTGTATCAACTGGGTAGGTTGAATTGGTCTGAGTATTAGTTGGATAGTATGTTGTTTGATTTGTTGACGGAGTGCTATGATTGCAAGTTTTTATAACCGAAGCGATGATGGCAAAAAGAAAAACTTGACCTACCCGCCAAGCCCAAGATGTTTGCGTTTTTGTTGTTGGTGGTGCTTGTGGAGGTTTCCAATCACCCGCCGCATCATCTGAATGAGACGATGGAGCATCTTCCTCCGAACTAGAATTATGGCTCTTCGTGAATTAGCGTGGTTGAAGATCGAGCTTTCCGAGGAAGAAGAGGATGCGGATGCGATAGTTCTCAAAGTTGCGGAAGCCGCGTGCGCTGGCTTTGAGGGACTGGATGGTTGAGTTGA
>Ga0316226_1000067_pt1 | contig 167079 bp, 128 predicted proteins | sample TBH18017metaG_FD_206009 | JGI IMG/M metagenome (GOLD analysis project Ga0316226, IMG submission 206009) | Freshwater microbial communities from Trout Bog Lake, Wisconsin, USA - TBH18017 | ecosystem: Environmental > Aquatic > Freshwater > Lake > Hypolimnion/Profundal zone | place: USA...
CGGGGACTTCGCACGCCATGTTGGGGCTGGCGCGCATCGACGGGAAAGTCTATCGCCTCTGCGGTTCGCACTGGAGACTTCCTGCGATGACGCAAACTTCCGTCGTCGTTCTGCCCACGCGGACGATCTACCGGATGGAAGCCGATGGGGTTCAAGTGACTCTGACTTTTCTTACGCCTGCGTTGCCGCACGATTTGGAGTGGCTTGGGCGACCTGTGACCTATCTGATTTTTGACGTTTGCTCGCAAGATGGGCAGCCTCACGAGGTTTCGCTTTATTGGGATATGAACGCCGAGGTGGCGGTCAATCATTCCGAGGATGTGGTGGTCTGGTCCCGTTTCCAAGTGGACGATCTGGCGGTTTTACGGTGTTCGTCCAGGGATCAGCGGATATTGGAGCGTTCGGGGGACAACCGGCGCATCGACTGGGGGCACGCCTATTTTGCTGTGCCGGAGAAGACTGGCAAAACCTATGTGGGCGCGGCGAAGATGGCGCGCGACCTTTTTGTTGAGGAAGGGGTAATCCCGCGCCGCGACGATTTAGAGCAGATGTCTGAGAGCCCGTGGTGTGCGCCGGTGATGGCGGCGTATTTTCCGCTGGGCCAGGTGGGGGAGGAGAGCGTGCAGCGGCATGTCATCCTCGCTTATGACGATCTTTACAGCTTGGAATACTTGCACCGTCGCGTTCGCCCGTGGTGGCGGCGCAATGGCATGGAAGCAGCGGACCTGCTTGCCGAGGTGGAATCGGCGTTTCCGACCATCCGGGGCGTTTGCGAGGAATACGACGCAGCGCTGATGAAGCGACTTCGCGAGGCGGGCGGGGAAAAATACGCGGCGTTGTGCGCTTTGGCTTTCCGGCAATGCCTTGCCGCGCACAAGCTGGCGGCGGATCACGACGGCTCGCCCCTCTATCTCTCCAAGGAGAATTTTTCCAACGGTTGCATTGGAACCGTGGATGTCACTTACCCTTCGTCGCCGTTCTTCCTTGCCTTCAATCCGAAGCTGCTCCTGGCGCAGTTGACGCCGATTTTGGAATACGCCCAATCGGGCCGCTGGAAATTCCCGTTTGCGCCGCATGACCTGGGCACGTATCCCCTGGCGAACGGACAGGTGTATGGCGGTGGCGAAAAGACGGAGAAGGATCAAATGCCCGTCGAGGAATGCGGCAACATGCTGCTGCTGGTGGCTGCGGTGGCGATCCGGGAAGGCACGGCGAAGGAGATGCTTCAGTGGTGGCCGCTGCTGCAACAGTGGGCAAGTTACCTCTGCGAGAAAGGGCTCGATCCCGAAAACCAGCTTTGCACCGACGACTTCGCGGGGCATCTGGCGCACAACACCAACCTCTCCTTGAAAGCGATCCTTGCCATCGCCGCCTATGCGAAGCTCGCCGGGCTGGTGGGCAAGGCTGACGAGGCGCGGCAATACCGGAAGGCTGCGGAAAAGATGGCGTCTTGCTGGCTGGAAATGGCGGAGGACGGCGACCATTACCGGTTGACGTTCGACAAGCCGGGCACCTGGAGCCAGAAATACAATCTGGTCTGGGATCGGCTGCTCGGGCTCGACCTCTTCCCCACTGACGTGGCCCGCAAGGAAGTTGCCTTTTACCAAACGAAACAAAACCGCTACGGACTGCCGCTCGACAGTCGCGACGATTACACCAAGCTTGACTGGATTGTCTGGAGCGCCTCGTTGTCGGATTCCCAAGAGACTTTCCGGGCGCTGGTGGACCCACTTTTCGACTGGGCGAACACCAGTGTCTCGCGCGTGCCGCTGACGGATTGGTACCGGACGACCGGTGACGGGGCGCAAGTGGCCTTCCAAGCGCGTTCGGTTGTCGGCGGCCTGTTCATCCAACTGCTGAATCCCGCCCCGGCGATTTCGTAATCACCGTCATGTCGGAACGCAGGGTGATTACGCTTCGTGAAGAACGACCATCTGGTGGCAGGTGAACGGGTCGAGGGCGATCTCTACCCGTCCGTTGCGGACGGTGTGCGGGATTTCGCGCCCCTCGGGTTCGAGTGTCACGCGTGCGATTGGCGCATCTGCCTTTACTGAGAGGGTGATGTTGCTGAGAGGATCGAGTTCTTCAATCACTTCGACCGCTGAGGATGCACCCCCCCAGAGGGTCGCCGTGCCGCCGCGCAACGATTTGTTGGCATAGACGACATGGACGACCTGGCGTTTTTCGCCCGGCTGGCGACGGAGTGTGAGACGCGCCGCCGAGGGGAGATTACTTTCCACTGTCCGGTCCTCGCCGAGGAGGCTGTTAAGAACCTTGAGAAAATATTCCTTGTAGGCGACGGCTCCATAGTCCCGGTAGAGCGCGCAGACGGGATGAGCCAGGTAAACGATGTTGCCGTGGCGGACCCCGGCGTCGAAACCCGAAGGTTCGGGACGGTTGGGGGCGTGCCGATGGCTGCAAAAATGTTTGTAGGAGCGGTTGAAATACGGGTCGAATACTTGGCCAAGACTCTCGCCCGTGGTGACGCAGAGACGTTGGGATTTCCCATACATGACCAGAGGCGTTTGGACGAACGCGGCCTGGAACGCGGGGGAGGGGATGATGAAGTCGGGTGCGAAGGGGCTCTCTCCGTGGAAGGTCGCTCCGAGGTTGAAGGCGAATCCGTCGCCCGATTTCTTGAACCCGCTGCGGCCTGTGAGGAGGAGTTTGCCGCCTTGGGCGAGATAGGCGTCGAGCTTGGTCTGGAGCGTCTCGTTGATGAGCACGTTGTCTGGCAGGATCAGCACTTTATACGCTGCGAAATCGACTTCGCGGTCGATGAGCGTGAAAAGGTGGTGGCCTTCGAGGAGGAGGCGGCTTGCGCCGGTGTCGGCGTTGTCGTTCTCGTCGCGGCGTCCGTATTCGGATTGGCTGGAAAGGATGGCGATGTCCGCCACGGGGACGCTGTCACGGCACCACGGTTCACTCGCGGCGACTTCGCGGTAGGCAGCGCCGATCAATTCATAGGTGGAGAGGTCCAGCGTGCCGTTGGGGTGAAGTTGGTCACCCACGCTGCAGCGCGCGCCGAAGGCGTTCATGGCCGCGCATTCGTAGCGGAGCGCGTTGGGGTGCTTGAACCCGCCGAACTCACCCCAAGAGAGATGAAACTTCCCGGTCATGCCGAGGTAGTCCATTCCGTGGTGCGAGGCATAGGTGGCGGATTCGGGGAAGTGGTCGTAACCCCAACCGCCGGTGGGGAGCGATTCGAGTTCCAGATGGCTTTGGTATTGGATCACGTCGCGACGGTTGCGGCAGATGTGGCCGCTGTTGTGGAAAACAGGCATATCCGCGTCGTGAATTTTGCAGGCGGCGGTGGTGGCTTTGTAATAGCGCTCCATGGCGAGTTCGGCGGATTTGGCGCGGTCCTCCGGTTTCTCCGGGTCGAGCCCGGCCTTTGCCATGGCCGTCAGGCACCAATTGCAGCAGCAAGGGCTTTGGCCGGCAATGTCGAGGAACAGACCGTCGCCTTCAGGGAAAAGCGTTACGGCTTCCTCAATCTGCCGGCAGAGATAGTCGAGGTAAGGGGTGTTGAAACAGAGTGTGTAAAAACCGGCATCCAGCGGAGATTTGTTCCAGCCGGTGAGACGGCCTTCCGCGTCGATCTCGCGCCATTCAGGGTGGGTCCAGGCGATGGCGTTGTCCACTCCCACCGAGATGTAAATGGGAACCTTCACGTCGATTTCTTTGCAGGCGTCCATCTGCGCACGCAAGAGGTCGAATTTGAGGTGGGGATGCTGCACGCCCACTTTTGTCGGGTGATAGGTGAGGCCGTGATGGCATTTGGAAAAGCAGGTGACTGAATCGACGTGCGCTTTTTGCAGCGTCTCCTGCCACGCCTTTTTGTCGAAGGCTGAGCCGATCCCGTCAATGTCGGGTGAGGTGTGAAAATCGAGATGGATTTGGCGGAAACGGAGAGCTTTGGGCTTCATGGGGATATATCTGTAAAAAACGAGATTGCACTTATCATGCATTTTCTCTCAGATAATGTCTGTGCCGAATCGTGGATTTATTGTATCTAAAAATGATCTTCTCCGGTGGAACGATCCCCGGAAAATGCGGACTGTCGCGCTGAATGACTTCGATCCGTGGGGTTCCAGCGCCTTCCAGCTTCACGAGTGCGGATTCCTCGCTGATAGCGTGGGCTGGCATTACGACGGCCTTTGCAGCCCCTATTGGCGGCTTTATGCCAACGGAAAAAAGGGAGCCCGCGTGGAGGTTGAGGGACGTTCCATTCCGCTCTTGCAGGATCAAATTCTGATTATCCCGGAGAATACCGTCTTTAACGCTCGAGGCCGGGCTGGGGTTTCCCATCTCTGGATTCACTTTTCGCTGCCGGTGGCTTTGCGGCTGGTGCCTGAAATTCGCTCTATTCTGCTAGGTGATCCCCTTGCGGGAAACGTGGTGGCGTTGCGCGATTTATTGAAGGCTCGTGCCGATTCCGAGGAATCCGGCAAGAAGCGGTTGTTTCACGCGTCTCTTGCGGTGCTTCACGGCTGGTTTGCGGGCGATCCGCTCCCCATGCGCCCTCCGTTGCCACCCGCGCTGAGCCGCCTGCTAGAGAGCATTGAGCGGTTGCTGCCGGGCACACTTTCCAACCCCGTTCTGGCCGGGCAGGTGGGAATGAGCGTTGAGGGGTTCATTCGCTGGTTTGCGGAATGGACGGGAACCACGCCTGCCCGGTATGTGGCGCGACGGCGCGTGCGTGAGGCATGCCGCCTGCTTTCGTTGACGGGACGTTCCATTGAGGAGATCGCTGAGGCGGTGGGGTTCGCAAATCGCCATCATTTCAGTCGAGTCTTTCTTCACTACGCGGGTCGCAGCCCGGCACAGTTCCGGCGAGAGCAGGGGCGCGTCAAATAAGCGACTGACTGCGCCCATCGTGCCGAAGCTTTTATCGCGTTTTCTCGGCAGCCTCCAGCGTGGCTGCGGTATTGGTGACTGACAGCAAGTTTTCCCGAGGAGTTCCAGTCAGAACCGCGCAGGTGCCCGCAAGAACAAAACGCCTGTCGCCGAATGCGCGGTAAGCCATCTCCACCTCCGCAGTCACTTCTGCCGGAGTGCCTCTATGCAGGGTATCCAGGCTTAGCCCGCCTTTGAAGAAGGTGTCTTGCGGTAATTGGTGTGCCGCCGCTTCTGGCGATTTTACGTCGCCCAGCGGAAGCGGGGTGAACGATTCAAAAATGGTGGGAGAAAAGCGATCAAACCAGTGGTTATCCAAATAGATTTTGGTGCGTCCGCAGCAATGCATCAAGGTGAACAATCCCAACTGCTTGCAGTGCGCATCGAAATCAATCGCGGGCCGCAGAACATGATCTTCGATCATTTGAGGATTATACACCTCCGTGCCTGCGCCGCCGAAAAGAATCATGTCTGCTCCGGCCGCCGCCGCGCAATCGATGATAAAATGGGAAGTCTTTTCCACCTCATCCATCGCTCGCTGGTAGGTTTCAGGGAAATCTAAAAAGTGGTAAACCATCTGTTCATGGAGAATGAAATAAAACATCTCCATGGGTTGCGAAATGAAGATGGAAAGGAACCCATTCTCACCAATTTCCTGCCGCATCGCCGAGAAATGCGCGACGACCTCCGCACGGCAACCGCGCAGTTCCCGTAGCAAAGCCATTGCCGCAGTGTAGTCGGTTTCTTCCTCAAGAAACATCTTGGTGCGCGCGGGCTTTTGGCCGGGAGTGGTGATTTCAAGGCTGGTCAATGGCCCGCACGGCGTCGGCTGCGTAATCTCGACCACGCGCTGTTCAGGCGTGTCTAAAATGACTTTGCGCTGCCTTCCCCACGGATGAGTGCTGGGTAAATAATCGGCTTCTCCGATGATTGCGTAGGCATCGGTTCCCAATTCATGGCATGTCTCCATGAATTCCGTCAGCGTCCCATTGGATGGACCGTTTCGCAAAAAGGCGATGTTGTCTTGCATGTTCAACATCACCAACTGTCCTGAACCACCCTCCAGAATGGCGCGCATTTCAGACCGACTTTTCCACTGGCGGCTTGCAGTAACTTTTGAAGTGGAAGACATGATTTCGAGATGTGCTTTAAGTGAATGGCAGAATTATTATGATTGCCAGAATCATTTTAGGAAAGTGCAAGGAGGCCTCCCCAAGAGAGGTTAGGCGGCCCAGGGTGATGGAATTAGCGGCTCTCTATGGCTGGCCGGCGGGTTCCATCAGAATACTGTGCCGGACTGGAACAAGCTTGTTCGATGAATTCGCCCGAACTTTTGATTCAAACTGCACGAGGGCGTCCCGATCTTCCTCAAAAGCCTTGCCTCCCACCTCAGGATTTTTCTCTCGATTTTCCGCCATTTGGTTAAACAAACTGGCATTTCCTACGAGTTGAGTATCAATCAGGTGTTGCTTTCTGATGGTCTCTTGAAGTTTTTCAAAAGGCAATGAGAACGGATTTTTTAGAAACTCAGCCGCGAGATTGATTCCTGCCGCCAGTTGTTCTGCGGTGAAGATTTTGCTTATTTCGCCCCATTGGATTTTGAGAGAAGCCGCCGGAGAATTTTTGACAATGAGAATATAGCGATTCAGATCTTGATTGAAGGGAATGAATTCAAGCATCCCCGTCGTAGAAGATGGCGATGCCGGATCTCCCGTGAAACAGAAGGGGTAGCGAGTTGATTCCAATGCCAGTTGTCCATTTGCATAGGAAATGACCTTGGTCCCTTCCGTCGCGGTCGCTTGTCCCGACTTCATATCAACCGTGATCGTCCCGATATTGCCATTGCAGCCAAGCCCTTTCAGCACGGTATACGCCATCACCAGATTCCCGTTGAGGTCGGGGTGAACCCCATCGGACCCAGCAAACAGATATTCCTGACCATACTTGGCTTTGGATTGTTGCATCGCTTTCACCATGGCGCTGTGGATATCCGTAAAGCCGACAGAGTTTTCCTTTGCGATTTGCTCGGCGATCTTGCTCAGTTCGCCAAGCGCGAGATTGCGCTTCACTGCTGTTTCCGAATCCCCTCCTCTGAATGTTTTGGGATAGGCGTAGGTATCCACAACGCCGGGCGAGCCAACCAGCAGATAGCGGACGCCGTTGTTTTTGAGAATTTGAACGATCTGCTTCATGGATTGAGCGTAAACGCCGGGCTGACAAGACGCTGTATCGTTCATCCCATAACAAAGGGTGGCAACGGTAGGATGGAAGGCGAGGACATGCGAAGAGAGTTTCGTCTCAAGAAAACTCTTCGAGGTTGCGCCACCTGCGCCGAAATTGATCGTACTCAGATTCTCGCAAGGCTGACAAGCAACCAAATAGGTCCCGACGAAAAGTGAATACCTTGTTTGCTCCGTAATGGAATCGCCGCATAGCGCGACAATGTCGCCCTTGTGAAGCTGGAGGGCTTCCGCAGCAAAAAGAAGCTGTGAAAACGAGAGGACTGATAAAGCGAGGAAAATGCTTCTGATGATCTTCATGGTGGGATTTGGTCAAACTCCGGTGGGAATTGAATCATTTGGATGATCCGGCGACAGGAGCAATGGTGATCACATGCCGAACTGGAGAGGGGGTTGCCGTTCCAGAGTTTTTCAATAGTTCACTTTGGCGCTGAACCACTTTGCGAAGTTTTTCGCAAACTTCGTGCGAGTCAGGAATCGTGGCTTCCGTCTCATCCGCCGTCGCGAGCAATCGATTTGCCGTGCCGTTGTAAAATGATTTTGCGCGGCTCATTTCCTTGGTTATAGCTTCAAAGGGCGCGCAAAAAGGACCGTCCGGAAATTCATTTGCAAGATTGACGCCCTTTTCCAGCGCATCAGATGAAAACTCTTTGCTTTGCTGCCCCCAAGTAACTTCCAAGTTACCAGCAGAAGCATTTTTTACGATCAAGAGGTAACGGTTGAGTTCCTGGTTGAATGGGAAAAACGCAAGAATGCTACGCGGATCAAGAGGGTCTTGCGGGTTGAGCGATTTGCCGCTGGAACAAAAGGGATAACGTGTCGATTCCAGTTCCACTTTGCCTTTATCCGAGGAGATCACCTTATGGCCAGCAGTGGAAGTTGCAGTGCCGCTGGCCATGTCCAGGGTGATGGCGCCGATGTCTCCATCCATCCCAAAGGCTTTCAGGAAAGTATAAGCCAGAATAAAGTGGCTGCCTTTGTCGGGGTAGACATAGTCTGCCGCAGTCATCAGGTAAGTCGGGCCGAATTTCTCCTTGGCCTTCTTTATCAGCTCTGCCATGGGAGTGTAGATATCTATAAAGCCTGCATTTTCTTGCTTCGCGACATCTTGTGCCACTTTCCCCAGATCCGATAACGTGGAACTGTAGTCTTCCGGCGTGATCGGCAGCTTTTTAAGCTTGAATACATCCGGGTCGAGCGCGGTGGGCGTGGTGATGATGACAAGCCGCACGCCGCCGCTCTTGAGCCGCTGGACCGCTTGCGAAAGTTTTTTCCGATAGCTCTCCAAAGTCTGGGGATTGGACTTTTGGAAATTACCATCCTGCATCCCATAGCACAGGATCACTACATTGGGAGACAGCGAAATAGCCTTGTTGCAGGTAGAGTCGAGCAGCTCTTTTGTCGTTCCTCCTCTATCCCCAAATACCAATACCTGCACGGCGCTTTTCGGCTGGCAGGCAAATAAATACGCGCCTATCCATTCCGCGAATTGTCCCGAGTCTCCGCAAAAAGCGACAACATCGCGAGGCTGTAAATCGATTGGCGCTTGCGCGAAAAGGGAAGTCCCCAGCAGAAGGTGAAATAAAATGACCGCCAGTTTTTTTTGAAGGTTGGAAAAGGTTTTCATGTTTGATTCATCTCAAGCATTTCCTACGGAATTTTTACCACTCATCCGTCCGGAATGGTGCGGCGGGAAGTTTTTCCTTATTGTATAGATTGCAGAAGGTGTTGCCTCCCCAAGCATATCGGACTGCCTTGGGGTTGGGGATTTCGTCGCTCCATACGACCACTTCGTTGCCCTGGATTTGCGCCTTTCTCCAGAGGAATTTTTTGTCCTCCCCGGCAATCGCAAACCCTTTCAGTTCGTTGATAACCTCTGGCTTCCCTTTCGATGCCCACGGTGCCGCGCCGATTTCCAATCCGCTGCCGATGTTCTTGAAGGAAACCCGCACTCTGTTTCCCTCGACTTTGATGGAATCCAAGGTCGGCCCCGAATAAATCACGTCTTGCCCATAGGTCGCTTTCTTTGCTGCCTGCGCCAGCCTTAATGCGACATCATACTTGTCTGCGGGATGAATATTTGTCCCGTCACCGATGTCAATCGCCACCGCCATTCCGGTGTTGGGCAGCGCGAGCGTTTTGTATTGCGCTTCCCTCAATCCCGGCCAGCCATCGCTTTTTTGACACGGTTCGACGTCCGCTTGGCCAAAGCTGGCCAGTTGCACGAAAAGGAAGGGAAAATTGCCTTGGCCCCATTTTTCGCGCCAGTCGGAGATCAGGGCCGGGAGCAAAGTCTGATATTCCTTGGCTCTCCCCGTATTGTTTTCACCCTGGTACCAAATCACCCCCTTGATCCCGTAAGGTATCAGCGGGCTGATCATGCCATTGAACAATGAAGTTGGGGGTGCCTTAATGGAATTCAGGTTGCGGGGCCTGGGTTTGGATGGCACTGGTTTTAGCGGTTCCTGCTGCCCGAGTTCTTTGGATTTTTTTACAGCCTCCTGCCACTGCTTGAGACTTTCATCATAGGATTGCCCTACCTCGCTGCGCCAGACTTTGAATGCAGCGACATAATCCGCCCACTTGATGGCATAATACAACTTTTGGTCTTCGCTCAAGCTGTCCAATTCTTGCGCGTAATGGGCGAGAGAGGGTTCTTTTTGAAGCCCCGAACGGCTCACCCATGCTTCCGCGTTGGTTCCTCCCATATAACTCCCGATGATGCCGACGGGCTTTTTGGTAAACTGGTGAATCTCCTTCGCAAACAAGTAGCCAACGGCAGAAAAACCACCCTCGTTTTGGTCCGTGAAATCCCCATCCTGCACAACGGTTTTAGGGGAGCATACCTGCCATTTGCCCTGAAGCGGCGCATCCATGGGAGCTTCCGCGATCTCATCGGAGGGTTCTGCCTTGCCGGATTTCACCACGAAGAAAAGCCGCAGTTGGGGGAAGTCAGCCTTTTTTGCTTCCTCAGGACCCTTAAACGAATGCGTGAGGCCAACGATCATGTTGGACTGGCCGGAGCAGATCCACACATCTCCGACGAGAACATCTTGAAATTGCAGGGTGTTTTTGCTGGTGATGGTTAGTAATTGAGGCTCGCTCGTTGCCTCAATTCTGTCCAAATCCACCCGCCACTTGCCGTCTGCATTGGCTTGGGTTTTTGCGCTCTTATTCCCGAGTGTTACGACTACATTTTCGCCTGCGTCAGCCCGTCCCCATACCGGCAGCTTCGCATCCTGCTGCAGCACCATGTGGTCGCCAAAAATGGCGGGCATTTTCACGTCGGCATGGAGTGCGCCAACTTGAAGGACGTTGAACAGGATAAATAAACAATAAATCCGTTTGGACATTGCTTGGGTTCTTATTTTGAGCTTTGGCTGTGCCGATTGTTTTTTCCCTTAGAGAATATGTTCTTCGCCCGGACTATCGTCTGCAATTTTGCTGTAGGAGTTGGTATGAGGCAATTTCAGCGAGAGCCGGGCCGTCTCAAATGACCAGATCGTCAAATTAAGGATGCACTGCAGACGGTGTTGGAGTGGCCGGAGGCGGGGTTGGCTTTTTGCAACTGGGGGCAGGGGAAGGGGAGGTGGCAGCGGTGCGGTTTCGCCCGTCAGCTCATGATACCACGCAGCCGCGATGGCCTGATACCCATCACTACTGGGGTGGAGTACGTCTCCGCCTAGTCCGTTCCTCGTGCGGGCAGCAAGGGCGGCGTGAACATCGACAAAATAGATTTCGTGGTGAAGGGCTTTTTGCTTTGCGGCCATGCCGGGAATCGCTGCGTTGTAGCTCGCCACCAACGCTTCCTTGCCGACTCTTTCGCGGCCGATGGGAGGAAGGCTGGCCACTAGAAGCGTGATTTTGGGGTCAGTCGCAAAGATGGTTTCAACCAGCTTCTCCAGCCGTTCGTTGGCTTGATCCAACGCCCAATTCTGCAGGATGTCGTTGGTCCCGATCATCAGGAGCACGAGATCGGGTTTGTAGGTTTCGAGCGTTGTTTTGATGGGCGGAGCGGTGCGTTTTTCGATCGTTGCTCCATCCTGGATGTTATCGATACGAAAGCTCCCATAGCCTTCGTGGGGGAACGGAGGCGTCATTTTGCTGGAATTTATAGTAGCGTTTTCCGGCTTCCCATCGTCTTCCTTCCCGACATAGGTGATGGTGTAACCAGCGGCGGTCAGCCAGTCATAAAGAACGCTTCGGTAGCCGCCTGTTTTTAAGACCTTCCCCAGAGTGATGGAATCTCCCACAGGCATGACTTTTACGTTTTTGCCTTTGGTGAGAATGGCTGCGTTTGCCGGATGGCTCAGGCAAATACAGGCAAGTGCGATAGCCGCGATGATTCGGTTGAGTGAGTATTTCATAAAAGTTCCTCGAATTTGTGTGCCTCGATTTTATTAAAGCTTCTCGCTTGCCAGTAACAGAAAGATGCTCGAAGTCCAAGTGTAGGCAGGGTCTCGCAGGCCTTTTCCTGTCACCGCATCGTAATTCTCTGCAAAGCCGCTTTTCACGCATAAGTCGCAGAAGCGCCGGGCAATGACTCCCGCCAATTGGGTTTCGCCAGCTTCGCGCAGCCCGTCGGTGATGATGGCGATGGGCGGAGCCCAAATGGCGCCGCGCCAATAGCCGTCCGCGATGAACCGGCTGCTTTGCGGAGACTCCGAGGCCAATCCAAATTTCGTCAGGAGGTATCCCTCGGTTTTTAAATCCGCCACCATTTGATGAAGGATTTTCGTGGGCAATCTCTTGCCGAGGATCATGGGCAGATAAGAGAGCAGACTTTGGGGTGACTTGATTGCCTGCAGGGTGTTCATGCCTTTTGCCACGAAACGCTTCCCATCCCAAAATTCACGGATTAATACGCGGACGGCTTTCTCGGATTTCTTTTGCCATTGCGCCGCTTCCTTTATCTTGCCGAGACGGGCGGCAACTTCCCCGAGCACTTCCATTTGAATGGCGAGGAAGGCCATCAAATCGGGGCCTTTCACGGGATAGCCTACATCGAACAACGTGCAGTTATCCCAGCCGGAATCATTCCCGTGAAAATATTCCGGGATGCCGTCGCCATCGACATCGCGCCACTGGAACCACCATTCAGTGGCCTTGCACAGCGGTTTGTAAATTTCCTTCAACTGCTTTTTGCCGAGCCACGAGTGCCTCATCAGCTTTCTCAGAGTCCAGCCGTGGATGGGCGGCTTGACGAAACCCCGCTCCAGATGATCGTTCGTGACGTAATCCGGGAATGCGCCTTGTTCGTCTTGTTGATCGACGAGCAGCATCAGTTGATCCCAAGAGAGTTGAGGGTCCTGCCTCGCAACGGCAAGGGCATTGAAGCAGTTATCCCAACTCCAAACGGCGTGCATCCAGTTTTTGGACATCAACATTCCGCGTCGCTTTAGATAGCCGTCTGGACGAACGACGGAGGACCAATTGATATATGCCGCCAGCTCGCCCGCTTTTGAATAGGCTTTTGGAAGTGCAAGGGTCTTGGCGTTCCAGTTCGAAACCTCCTCCCCGACTTCCTTCACGCATGCGCTGAAAGTTTTGGTGTAGCCTTTCTCAACCCATTCTCCGGTGAACTCTTCGATCGCGATTTCGCAGGCTTTTCCTTCCAATCCGCAATCGATCTTGAAATCGCGAACCATGTGCTTCTGCTGGTGGCATTCCCATTTCGCCTGCGCATCCATCTTTCCGGCGAGTTGCGTTACCATGAAGCGGAAACCCAATCCCGGCTGAAGGCGCACTCTTTTGTCGCTCAACACATGCGCCAATCCGCTGGGCTGGCCCCAGGTGAGCCGCAGTCCCAGCCCTTTGCCGCGCACGCGCAGAATGCGTTCGTTTTCAAAGCAGAACTCCACCGTGCCGTGTTCATGTTTCAGTTTCAGCACGGTTGGTGTTGCTACAACATCGACAGAGATGGGCTTGCCTTCCCAAAGCGCATCAAGACGCAGGAGTCCGCTCCATTTCCACATGGCCTTCCCATGGACCGTGCGGAGATACAGGCCGTCTTTTATCCCTTCGCTGTCAGGATACGGAGGGGAAATGGCAAGGTAGGAGCCGAATCGGCTGAACGGAACTTTGCGAATATCGAATTGCATAGGGGATGCTTACGCTCCGTGGTGGAGTCTGCGTTTTATAGGCCATCGATCTCAGCCATCTGCTATTTTGGTGCGGGAGTTGCAGGGTTAACGATCGCTGGCGAGGGGGCGCTACTGGGCGTGGGGAGTGGTGGAGGAAGAAGAAGGGGGTTTTTCTGATCAATGATTGGCGGCGTTTCCCCTGTGAGTTCGTGATACCATGCCTGGGCGATTTTGGCATATCCTCCATCAGCAGGATGGACGCCATCACCGCTTAGACCGCCCGTTTTTAGCGCTTCATGCACGTCGACAAAAACAGCCTGGCGACCAAGGGGATTCTGTTTTTCCACAATACCCTGAAGCGCCGAATTATAGGCAATAACGCGATTTTCCTTTTCCGCCCATACCGGCCTCTTGATGGGGGCGAGGCTCGCCACAAGGACGACGGTTTTCGCATTGAATTGATAGATTGTATCCAGAATCTTTTCCAAGCGTGTCTCAAGGGTATCTAGTTGCCAATCTTGGATAATATCATTCGTCCCGATCATGAGCAGCACGACATCGGGTTTGAAGTTTTCAAGGGTCGTTCTTAAGGGAGGAGAAGTCTGATTTTCTGCTGTGCCTCCGTTCAAAATCATGTCCGTTCGAAAACTGCCGTATCCCTCGTGATAGGGAACGGAACCGTCGGAGCATGTCACCGGATAGTTTTTACGAATTACTAAATTTTGTTTTCCTACATAAGTAATCGAGTATCCATTGGCGATCAGCCATTCATAGAGGACTTTTCGGTATCCACCAACGCAGTCATTTTTACCTAGAGTGATGGAATCTCCTATGGGCATTACTTTGACATTTTTGCCTTTCGTGAGGATGGCCGAGTTTGCCGGATGGTTCAGGCAAAGGAAAGAGAAGGCAATGGCTGCGATGATTCGAGCGTGAAGTCGATTCATGGAAATATTCTAGTGATGTTCTATTCAGCCTTCGGCACGAGGATGTAGGGCACCTGAGGCAGCAGCTTGGGTGTCACTGAGCGGTCAGTGAGTGTAAGCATGACGGCCTTGCCTCGCCCGTCCGGGGTGAGGGGATAGAGCGTCGCTTTTTTCACCGAGGCCCAATCCTGCGGGAGCTTCCAGGTGCGCGCGGTGCCGTCCCAGCTAAAGAAGTAGATCTTTTTCTGGCCGCTCCAAGTGTCCGGCCACATCCGGTCGTAATCGTCAGCGAAGGTCACGTCGCCGTTGGTGACTTTGAAGCCCTTGAATTGGGAAGGTGTTTCCCAGATCGCTTCCGTGCCGTCGCTCCATTTCGCGTAGATGGGGCCGGGATCGACCGAGAGGTTGTTCTCGCCTGCATTCAAGGTGAGTTCGCCGAGGTCGAACTCTTGGGAGAAGTTGTCCCGGCTTTTGAAGGAAATATCGAGCACACGTAGCTGCCGCTGCCCGTTCACATACACGTTGAGACCGGCGGGGCCATTGCCGGGCATCCCCCCGTAAACTTTCATCCGGTATTTACCTGCGACAGGCGCATTGAAGCGGGGGGTGAGCGGCCATTCTAGCATCAGACGACCAGATTGCTGAACATTTTTAACATACCCTTGAGGGAAGGACGGCGGCAGGCAATCCGCCACCGGGATTTCGGTTTCCTTGCCGTTAGGGTTCGTTATGACGAATTTGCTGACATGCAGGACGCCGCTTTTAATATAGACGTTGGTGCGCACATTGCCTTTGCCAATGTGGTAAAGCTCCTGGATGCCTGTAAGGTAGAAGCCGTTTACCAGGTCGATCCAATCGCCGCGGAACGGGTCTCCCCCTCCGTTTGGGAACATGTTGAACTCATCGTTGTCGGCACCCCTGTCCGCAATATGCCAAGTGTTGATGCCTGGCATTTTCCGGGTGATGGGCGAGCCCGCGAGCAATTCGGTGTAGTGGCTGCGGACTTTGGCGAGTTGCTCTTGAGAGGAAGCAACGGGAGACACCACAAAGCACCCGGTATTCCCCATAACATGCTGGGCCACGACTTTGGGACCCTTACAGGCGCCCTTGATTTTGCTGTAATCGTCGGTCGAATAACCTGGCTGAGTGTGCAGCCATCCGTAGGTCCCGAAATCCTTCATAAAGTTGCGATCCCCTTCGGTCCCCACTTCGGTTCCTTTACTGCGCAGATATTGCGAAATCGCCAGCACCCCTTCCAGTTGCGTCTCTTTGCTGCCACCCAAGGGACCGTCAGGATAGCCTGTGGTGAAGTTGCCTCCCTCCAGAGTCAGGACATCGACATAGAGGACGGGTGGCGGGTAGGGAAGATGCCCGTAAAACTCGTCGATCATCTGCTTGGCCATGCCGCTGTCCCAAAAATTCTTGTAGTTGACGAGCGCGAAGATGGTCGTTGGACCTTGTTCTTCGGTGGGGAAATCTTGCGGCACATAAGGCGGCTCGATGTCCCGTTTGCCGGTCGCCTTATTCCGATCGCGGCGATAGATGGATTTGGTTTCCACCAGTTTTTTGAAGAATGCCTGTGTCTCGGGAAACGCTTTCATGCCCACATTCACGTCGGTCAGGTTGACGTGGAAGGAAATTTTGGTGTTGGACTTCTCGTTCACGCGCTGCATGAAGCCGCGCAGGTAATCCCAATTCTTTGCGCGATAGGAAACGCGGTTCCAGTAGGGCCAGATACCGTCCCAGTTGCAAACGCCCGGATGGTCGTCGCTGATCAGCCCGTTGATTAAAGGAACCTGCTGGACTGAGTCGTCCAGCAAATGATGGGTGATCGCAAGGCCTTCCTCCGTGAACGGTAAGAAATCCGCATTGTCCGGCGTGCAGATGCGATAGACATAAGCGTGTTTGGCCCACTCAGGCGCCTTGTTTACGGTTGCTCCGGTTTTTGTGGCGATTTCTTCAATCGTGGCGGAGTGCGCGGCAGCTAGTGACAAAACCATCGCGAGGGTTAAAAGGAAGCTGGGTTTCATAGGGTGATGGGAAGATGAAATTTATGTTGCGATGAGAATTTTTAAGCCTCTGGGACAAGAACGTAGGGCACTTGAGGCAGGAGACTGGGAGTAGCGGAGCGGTCGCTGAGGGGGAGCGCGAGGCCTTTGCTGCGTCCATCGGGGGTGAGCGGATAGAGCGTCGCTTTTTTTACCGATGCCCAATCTTGCGGGAGTTTCCAGGTCCGCTCGGTGCCATCCCAGCTAAAGAAGTAGATTTTTTTCTGGCCGCTCCAGGTGTCTGGCCACATCCGGTCGTAATCGTCGGCGAAGGTCACGTCGCCGTTGGTGACTTTGAAGCCTTTGTGGAGATAAGGCGTGGTCCAGGTAGCGGTAGTTCCGTCGCTCCATTGCATAAAGAGCGGGCCGGCATCCACGGCGAGGGTGTTGTCGCCAGCGTTGAGGGGGATTTCGCCCAAAAGAAATCCCTGTTGCTCGTTGCCCCATGAGGGGAAAGCAATATCGTTGACGGTGCGCTGCAACTGACCGTTCACGTAAATATTGAGCGAGCCGTGGATGTTGGCGGGTATGCATCCGCGAATTTTCAGTTGGTAATTGCCGGAATGGGGGGCCTGGAGGACCGTTTCAAGAGGCTTATCAATGAGCAACCTGCCCGATTTTCTGATCCCCTCTGCTTGATCCGCAGGCATAAAATCGGCGGCGGAAAGGACCGTTTCCGTTCCAGCAGAGTCCACAAGAGCGACCCCGTTCAAGTAGATGACGCCGTTTCGATTGAAGACGGCGGTTCGGACGTTCTCTTTGCCGATATGGTAGAGTTCCTGGATGCCGGTGAGATAGAAATTGTTGACCAAGTCCGCCCAGTCTCCGTGGAAGGGATCAACTGCGCCGGGAATATCAAACTCACTGGTGGCGTGGATGTCGGTCTTGTTGAATGGGTCGTGCCATTGGGTCAGAATGCCGGGAATATCCGTTTTTGGAGAGGAACCGACCGGATAAGCGACATGACAGGTTTCCAGGCATGGCGTGGGTTTGGAGCCGGGCGAACCGTTCAGCAGCGCAGCGTAGTGGTTGCGCACCCGGTCTAGGCCATAGGCCGTGGAAGCGATGGGCGAGGTGACGAAGCTGCCGGTGTTTCCCGCGACATGTTGCAGCGGAAGGTAGCGGGTGGCACCTGCGATGAGGCTGTAATCATCCGCAGAATAGCCCGGCGTGCAGTGTAGCCATCCGTAGCGGCCCAGTTCGCCCACCTCCGCCCGGTCCCCCTCGGTGGCGAGATCGGTTCCTTTGCTGCGGAGGTAGTTTGCAATGGCGAGAACTCCTTGAAGCTGGGTTCTCTCGCTGCCGCCGAGCGGGCCGTCGGGAAATCCGGTGCTGAAGTTGGCGCCGGAGAGGGTGAGAACATCAAGGTAAAGCAGGGGCGGCGGATAAGGCAGGCGGCTGTAGAAGCCGTCGATCATTTCCTTGGCCACGCCGCTGTCCCATATTTTTTTGTAGTTTACGAGCGCTACGATTTCGATGGAGGCGATGGTGTCCTTTGGAATTTCCCGAGGGACATAAGGTGGGTCGAGGTCACGCTCGGGAGAGAAGGGGGGAGTAAAATAAATGTTCGGCCAGAACTGGTGGCCATCTCGGCGGTAGATTGATCCGGTCTCCACCAGCTTTCGGAAAAATGCGCGTGACTCCGGGTAATCGTTCAGCCCGGCATTCACATCGGTGATGTTGACGTGGAAGGAGGGGGTGGCGTTGGACTGCTCCTTCGCGCGCTGCATGAAGTCATGGAGCGATGTCCAATCCCCGGCGCGGAAGGTGACGCGGTTCCAATAAGGCCAGAGGCCATCCCAGTTCCATGGCCCCGGATGATCGTCCCCAATGAGGCCGTTCAGGATGGGAATTTGGCGGATGGAGCCATCGAGGAGATGATGGACGATTGCCAACCCCTCTTCGATAAAGCGGAGCCCGTCGGGATCGTCGGTCGCACAAACGCGGTAAACCAACGAGCCGTTTGCCCAGGCAGGTGCTTTATTTTCGATTTTGCCGGTGGGGGGGGCGGCGTTTTCAAGGGAGGCGATGGGAGACATTGCGGCGGACTGCGAAAGGGTTACGAGGCGTGTTGACGAAGCAGGGGGCGTTTTACGAAACAGCGGCCTCGCGGCGTTCGTGGAGTTCCTTGTTGATCTTCTCAAAGAAACCGCCCCGGAGTTTGTAGCTTTGGCAGACGAGCACGCTGGCCAAGTAGATGGCGGCGGGGAGAACGGTGAACAGACAGAGGATGCCGGTCATGGCGGCAGGACCTTGCACTTTGGCTCCGGGGTTGTAGGCGACGGCCCAGAGCAACCAGCCGATCAGCGCGCCGCTCAATGCCAGGCCCAGCTTGAAGACGAACAACATGCTGGCGAAGCTCACACCGGTCAGCCGCTTGCCGTCTTTCCATTCGCCGTAATCGACGGTGTCGGAAATCATTACCCATTGGATCGGGGTCATCATCTGGTGAAACATGCCGATCACGAAGGTAACGACATACATCGCCGCGATGTCGCGGATGGGGAGGAAAAAGAGAGAGAGGCTCAACAGGCAGAGAATGCCGTTGGTCCAGGTGAACACCTTGACTTTGCAGAACCGGTCCGTGAGCGGCTTGGCCAGCGTCACGCCGAAGATGCTGCCCACCGAGTAGGCCGCTAGAAATCCAGTGAAGAGCTTCGCGTCGCCCAGGAAATAGGTGACGTAATAGACCATGCCGCCGCCGCGGATGGACCACTGCATGATATTAAAAATATTCAGGACGCCCGCGATGCGCCATTGGTCGTTGCGGAGCAGGGCGAGCATATCCTTGCCCATGCCGGTGGAGAAGCCGTCGTCGCTGGAGCGGACCCGCTCGTGCGTGGTGGCGAAACAAATCAAGAGCATGACTACAGCGACGACAGAGAGAATGCCGATGCCGACGGTGAACCCGTGCGCTTTCTCGCCGCCGATCAGGTTCACAAGAGGCATCAAAAGCACCGTGCTCAACATGCCACCGAAGCCGGAGATCACAAACCGCCACGTTTGCAGCGAGATGCGCTCCTTCGGGTCATCCGTGATCGTGTCGCCTAAGGAGCAATACGGGACGTTAACGAAGGAGAAGAGCAGCATGAGCACCGTGTAAGTGATCGCCGCGTAGATCAGCTTGCCGGTTTCGCCGAAGTGCGGCGTGGTGTAGGTGAGCGTGCAGACGAGGCCGAAGGGGATCGCGCCGAACAACAAATAGGGCCGGAATTTGCCCCAGCGCGTCCGGGTGCGGTCGGCCACCAGCCCAATGATGGGATCAGTGATGGCGTCGAGGATGCGCGCGGCGAGAAAGAGAGAGCCGACAAACGCCGCCGGGATTTTGTAGATGTCGGTGTAGAAAAACATCATGTAGAACATGACGTTGTCGAACACGATATGGCAGGCTCCGTCGCCGAGGCTGAAGCCTATTTTTTCGCGGATGGTGATTTTGGCCATGAGGGAGGGGGGGAGGTTGATGCCCGGTGGGAAGAAAGGGCGGAGAATGACTCTGCGAAAATTAAGTTACGGTTCGGTTACAAACAATCTTTGCGTAATGCACTCTTGTGCGCAATTGATTTGATGAGACTCTTTTTAATCCGTGCTTATCCGGTTAACGCTCACAAATTTAAGATGCAGCCGACGCCAAAGGACAACTTCCGGGGTTCCTGAAACACGAGCGGGTATAGGGCTTGACCGAAAACCTCTCCTCAGAGTTTTTTTTTGCGTTGTTATTATCTAACTTTAAAATTTGGGTTAAGAATGCATTATCAGGTATGATGAATCGTTTTTCCTGCGCACTTCTTTTCGCAATCGCGCTCGTGTGCCACGCTCAGGTGGGGAATGCGGACGAGAAATATCCGTGGGTGCCAGAGCACTACTCCGTTCCCGATTACACTCTTTCGCCGGATGGTCGCTATGGCGTGATGCTGCCGGATTGGGAGATCGTCAAGAGTGCCGAGACTACATGGACTAACAGACTGGTGGAAATGAGCACGGGGAATGTTGTGGCGGTTCTGGCGGGCGAGTGCGGCTGGGAGGATCCGAAACATTCGATGCGGTATGACCCAATGAAAGCGGTTTGGTCTGCGGATGGTTCGACGCTCTGCTGGATTCATCCGGGTAGGTGGTCGCCAGACAGTTATGTGATGCTGAAACTGCGCGAGGGGAAAGTGGCGTCGCAGATGGACCTGATGAATCCTATGCAGGCGGAGATTCTCTCGCGCACGGAGGCAGCCGCGCCAGATCAATTCATGGCGGCAAAGCTGGCTAATACGGGATGGGGCAGTGCATATCCAGAAGGATTCGCCATAGATGTTTCGATACCGGCCCCGGGTTTTTCCTTTCCGCTGGTATGCGAGGTGACGCTGAATTCCTTCCCGAATGCATGTGAACCGTGGCAGATCAAGGTGCAGGCGTCTCTGACCGCGACGATCACAGAGGATGGGCGTGTGAGTTATTCCGATTTCAGCGTGGAGAAGAGGGATCTTTCGCCGTGGGACATGAAAAAGCTGGCAGAGCCGAGGGAGAGCTTTCCGTTGATTGATACGGATATCGGTAAGGCAATCCTTTTCAAGGGCATGACTTCACCCGATGGGCGGTATGCGGTGGGATGGACGGTGAGCCCGGCAGTGAAGGGAATGAAACCAGTTGAGTGGTCACGTTGGGACGAGAATAATCCCGATAAATTGCTACGAAACTACGACTGGCAAAATTACAGTAGAGGAGACGGGCTGGCGCGGCCTTATGAAGCGGTCGATTTCGTGATTGATCTCCAGAGTGGTAAAACGGTGGAGCTTTCATCGAGGACGCCTTACTGGCCGGGGAAGCGGAATGAGTGGACGATGACTACGGTGTGGATCGACCGGTTGGACGGAAATCGCTGCGCATTAATACAAAACGGTGATGAAGGATACCGGATCGGGAATTTTTGGCTGGTGACTATGGATGAAAAAGGGATGCGCGAGGTGGATATGGCACCGGCGATGAGGAAGGCCGTCGACGACCTCCTGCGGGAGCGTAGGCCAGTGGTTCCCGATCCGAGTGATTACAGGGTTGCCTATCACTTGAGCGCAGGGAAGGAGTCGGGGATGTGGCACAGGTCCGAGGAGGTCCCATTCGTGGCGAAACCTCACATTTCGACCATGCGCGGTTGGGGGTTGAAGGGTGTGTTGACGCTGAGGTTGTCGGACGGAACGGTGACTCAGGTATCGAGCGATGCGAAGCGTATTGAGCCGTTTGTGACCAACGGGGAGTTGAGGAAGGCGGATAAGCGGTTGAACGCGGTTTACCAAGCAGTATTGAAACGATTATCACCGGAAGACGCCGTAACATTCGAGCAGAAGCAGCGCGCGTGGACCGATAAGAGGAATAATGACGCGGATTGGGCGGCGGTGCGGATGCCCCATGAAGCCACGGAGGAGGCTTGCGAGGAGACGAGGGAGAAGTTTCTCCTGGAGTCCACCAAGGCGCGAGTGAAGGAGTTGGAAGATTTGGGACACAAAACACCTTGAACATCACGAAGTGCCTGAGTTCATAATGGTAGGCGACTTCTTCGAGGGTGCTGAATTGACGATTGAACAGGGGTCACCCCGCGCTATCTTTGGGTAGTGGGCATTAACCGGATAAGCACAGTTCAATCAACCCGCATTCACGCGCCGCAGCGTCGTGCCGTTGATCCATCGCCCTTGGATTAGGGTCGAAACGGGAATGGCCGGGATGCCGCTTTCGCCCCGCTGGATCATTCCGACCAGCACATTGACGGCGGATTCCCCGACGAACTCGCTGTTTTCATCCATCCCGGAGCAGCGCGAAGAAGCTTCCCCGTGTTTGGCTGCGAGGGCGAATCCGACATCCTTTGGAACATTGAGACCCCAACCCTCTATCCACGCTAAAAGCGTTTCGTCGTTCGTTACCACCACGTCGGGCCGGTGACGATCAAACCATTTCTTAAATTCCGGTTCCGTCCACGGCTGATCCATAAAAACCGGGATGATTTCCTGCTTCGGGAGCGGTTGGTATTCGGCGAAGGCCGCTTTCCAGGTTCGCTCAATTCTCTCATGGACCCGCTGCCAGCAGGCAAAGCCGGGACGCCGGTAGCCCAGACGCTTGAGTTGCCGCATCAAGAGGACAAAGGAGCGGAAGTGGTCGTTGTCCACGTTATGAAAAACGGGTTGGACCAGAATGCGCCCGAAAACCACTGCGGAGAACTTGCTCCAGTCCATGCTCAAATGGGCGCGAGCGCGTGGCGGAGCGATAAAAAAGACCCCTGCGATATTTCTCGCCATCAGCATCTTGGTTGCCCGCTGCTGCGTCATCCCCGGCTCCCCCAGCCAGATTTCCTCCAGCTTGTAACCCAGCTCGGCGGCGCGACGGGAGGCTCCCCGGAAATAGGCGGTTTTCTCGAACTCCCGCCAGCCGTCCTTGGTGGGGTAATGCGTGATCCAACCGAGATGGGCCTGGTAGTTTTTTTTGGAATGCTGCAGCCGGTATTCGATCAACGAAGAGAGCATCGGATCGGGTTGATACCCCATTTCCCGAGCGACCCGATGAACCTGCTCGCGGGTTTCCTGGGAAATCCGGCGATCGTTTTTCAGGGCGCGCGATACCGTGGAATGGTGAAGGTTTAGCGCGTGCGCCAAATCTCCCATGGTAACCCGTGTGCGGTTCATGCCGGAATCTTCTCTGCCGGGGGAGGGGGATCAAGCCCTAAACAAAGGGCGTGTTCATGAAATCGTAAACACGCCCTGAAGTGGGACTGACGATGGACTGGCTGTGCTAAATCACCGGGTTCGGCACGAAATCGCCGCCGCGGCATTGCTTGAGGTAGCGCATTGCGTGGACTTGGCCGGTCATTTCCAGGTCGTCTTTATACACCGGGTCATGCCAGCCTTCAATGTCGATGGTGCCTTTATAGCCCGATGCGCGCAGGATGGAGATCACGTCGGTCCAGTTCGTGTCGCCGAATCCGGGGTGACGGTGGTGAGAGATGGTCTTGCTGCTGGTGATGCCGTGGGCGGCGATGACGTCGCGGTATACGCTCGCGTCCTTGCCGTGGACATGGAAAACCTTCGGTACCCATTCGCGGAGTTGCGCTATGGGGTCCATCAACTGCACGAGCTGATGGCACGGCTCCCATTCCAGACCCAGGTTTGGGGCGGGAAGGGCCTCGAAAATCAGATGCCAGGCGTCGGGATTGAAGGCGATGTTCCAGTCGCCGGATTTCCAGGTGCCGTCCATCGGGCAGTTTTCAAAAGCGATCCGTACGCCGCGTTTGGCGGCGCGTTCCAGAAGCGGCCCAAAGACTTCCTGGAAGCGGGGAACGGATGCGGGCACCGGCTGGCCCACGACACGTCCGGCAAAGCCGCAGACGATGTCGCAGCCGAAATCGGGCGCGGCGTCGATGGCTTTTTCCCAGCTTGTACGGGTGATGGCGTCAATTTCGTTCGTACCCAGCGGATTGCCGAAAACGCCCAGGGAGGAGATGATGGCATCGGAGCCGGTCAATACGGTGCGGAGTTCCCCGGCCAAGCGGCCAAGGTCCACCTTGCCCAGCGTTTGCCAGAAGTTGATTTGGAAGGATTCAAAGCCAAGCGGTAGCAATTGGCGGACGTAATCGGCGGTTTGCAGGTCTTTTCCGGCAAGGGTGCCGATGCGGATCATGCGATCTAGGGAGGTGCTCATAGGTAGTATTGGATAAGTGAGGGTTGGATGAGGGTTAAATGGAAACGGAGGCGCCGCTTTCCGCGCTACGGGTGGCGGCTTCCACCATTTCGAGGCTGTGAATGTTGTCGGACGCGATGGTTTGTGGAGCGCGGCCTGAGTCAAGGGCGTCGAGGAATTCGCCGATGTTTCCGGCGTGGCCGCGTGCGCAGTCTTCCAACGGCAGGGGCTCGAAGGTCAGACGCTCGATGTTTTGGAAGAATTCGGTGGGTTCGCCAACCACATGCTCGGCGACGATGGATTTGTCGCCGTCCCAGAGCAGCGTTCCCTTGTCGCCGATGATTCGCCACGCGCTTTCCCAACTCGTGGGCAAGCCTTGGGCACACCAACTGCCGCGGTAATTGAATACCGCACCATCATTCATCTCAAAGGTCGCAATGGCGCTGGCCCCGTGGGCATACCAGGAGCCGACCGGATTGAATTCGTAGCAGGTGGCGCGAACGGGATCGAGGCCGGTCAGGTAGCGGCCTTGATCAAACGTGTGGATGGCCATGTCCAGCAGCAGGGGATGTTGCATCGCATCCCGGAAACCGCCGAAGCGGGGTGCGAGGAAGAAATCCGCATACACGCTGTGGACGCGTCCGATGACGCCTTCTGCCAACGCCTTGCGAACAGCTTCGCCGGAGGGGAGGTAGCGGCGGTTTTGAATCACGGCGAGGCATTTGCCTGTGGCCGCGCTTGTGGCGATCAAGTCGCGCGCTTCCGCCACGGTGGGAGCCAGCGGTTTTTCCACTAGCACGTCGCACCCGGCGAGCATCGCCGCCTTGCAGACGGCATGATGAGCTTCGGGGATGGTGATATTGAATACGACATCCGGCTTGAGTTGCGCGAGAGCCTCATCAAGGGAGACGCCTGTCCAGATATTGCCAAGATTGTATTTTTCGGCGGCTTTAACGGCGTTTTCGAGATTCAGATCCACCAAGCCGACGATTTCCACGCGGTCGGAGAAATGTGTTTGGATGGGGGAGAACCAAGCGCCGCTGATGCCACCGCAACCGACGATGAGAGCACGATATTTTTTGGTCATGATACAAAAGCAGCCCCGCCGCGCGCTTTGGCGGGCCGGACAATGGGGCAAAGTCTAGAGGAGATCGCTCTCCAGTCGCAATGAAGAGTCTTAACAGAAAGCCGACAAGCCTAGCACAAATCCGGCATGGGATTATTCAGCGGCTTTGCGTGGATTCCTGGAGGGCTGTTCTCAGCGAGCGCACCGATGGAAAACCGCAGCGTAGGGCGACCTCTTTGAGTGGAGCGTCTTGCCCGCGCAACATTTGACGTGCCGCGTTTACTCGCAGTTCCCGCAGATAACCGGCGGGCGATTTGCCGGTGTTCGCAGTGAAAATGCGGGTAAAATGCTCACGGCTCAAGCCGGTTTGTGCGGCCATCTCCTTCACGCCCAGTGGCTCACGAAACCGCGCGGCGCAAAGTGCCATGGCGACCAGCACAGGGTCGCCCAATTGCATCATCGGACGCGTGAGCTGGTGCGACCATTTCATGAGAAAATCATAACACTCCGCGCTCGCCTCGTGTGGATCGGAGAGTTTCCCGGTGCTTGCCAATTCCGACAGCCGCAGAAACAGCATGCCCGCTGCTGAACGCCGGGGCAGGGGGACCACCGGGCCGAACTGCGCCCTGAATTGGCGGAAGAGCGAAACCCCGAGCGCTCCGTAGATATTGAGCCAGGCAAACCGCCACGGTTCCTGAGCCTGCTTTGGGAAATAATACTCGCTCGATTCCGGCACGATGGCGATGAACGCTTCCCCGGCTTTCACGGGCCACGCTTTCCCGCCGATTTCAAAGCAACCCTCTCCTTCCAGAGTTTCTTGAATAATCACAAACTCCTCATTTCCGCGAACCGCGCTATTCCAGCAATACCGGGGGGAATTGACGCTTGTAAGGGGCTCTCCAAAGGGCAAAGAGAGAAGAATGGCGTTTGGATCAGAAATCATCTGGGAGGGAAATATCACAAAATGACTAATAAAATCACGCCTTGTTTCTTGGCCTTTTTATCAAATCGCGTTAATCCGTCGCCATGGAAAAAATCACCCTCGTTGGCGCCGGCAGCGTTGTCTTCGCCAAAACGCTCATTTGCGACATCCTGCAATATCCCGCCCTTTCGGACTCCACCATTTGCCTGATGGACATCGATCCGGACCGCTTGGCGACCATTGAAAAGCTCGCCCGGCGGGTTGTCGCGCAGCTCGGTGTCAAAGCTCGCATCGAAGCGACGCTCGACCTACGCGCGGCGTGCCGGGGTGCGAAGTTCGTTATCACTGCCATTCAGGTCGGCGGCTACAAACCTTCGACAGTTGTGGATTTTGAGATTCCGGCCAAGTATGGCGTGAAGCAGACCATCGCCGACACGCTGGGCGTGGGTGGCGTCTTCCGTGCGCTACGGACGATTCCCGAGCTGGCGAAAGTCGCGCGCACCTTGCAGGAAGTCGGCGCGCCCAACCCTCTGTTGATCAACTACAGCAACCCGATGGCGATGAACATGTGGGGCATTGACCGCCTCACCGGCATCCCAGCCGTGGGCCTCTGCCATAGCGTCCAGGGGACCTCGCATCAGCTTGCCAGCTACTGCGGCCTCGACATCAAGGACGTCAGCTACCTCGTGGCAGGCATCAACCACATGGCCTTCTTTTTGAAGTTTGAATACAAGGGGAAAGACGCCTATCCGCTCCTGTTCAAAGCGTTGAACGAGCCGGGAGCCTTCTCGCGCGACCGCGTCCGTTTTGAAATGATGCGCCGCTTGGGCTACTTCGTCACCGAATCGAGCGAGCACCAGAGCGAATACGTTCCCTATTTCATCCATCACGGGGCAGAAGTAATCGAGAAATTTGACATTCCGATCAACGAATACATCCGGCGGTGCGAAGCCCAAATCGCCTCCTGGGGGCGGATGGAACGCGACCTCTTGGATGAATCCAAGCCCGTGCAAATCAACCGCAGCGTCGAATACGGTTCGACGATTATCAACTCCATCGTTACTGGTCAGTCGAGTGTGATCTATGGCAACGTCCCCAACACCGGCCTGATCGAAAACCTGACGCAGGGAGCCTGTGTGGAAGTTCCATGCCTCGTGGATAAACAGGGCATCCAGCCGACGCATATCGGCAAGCTTCCGCCGCAGTTGGCTGCCATCATTCACAGCAACCTGAGTGTGCAGGAACTCACCGTCGAAGCCGCTGTCACTGGACAGCGCGATTTCATCTACCAGGCCGTCATGGCCGATCCGCACACCGCCACCGTTCTTCCGCTCGATAAAATCTGGGCTATGTGTGACGAGTTGATCGCGGCGCATCAGGCGGACGGTTTCCTGGGCGAGTTCCAGCCTGTCGCTCACAATACCGGCAAACCGCTTGTCGCCGTGTCGCGGGTGTTCCTTTCCATCCAACCCGAAAGCGTGCCGTTCTTTGGTGGGAGCCAGAGCGCCGCGTTCCAACTCGTGGCGAAAAACGAAACCGATCAGCCTTTCAGTGGCGAGGTCGAGATCGAAGCCATTGGAGCCCCGGTTGTTCTTACCCCTGGCGGCCCGTTCCAAGTCCAGGTCGCTGCCGGGGAAACCGTTCAGATTCCCTTTACCGCGAAACTTCAAGGATCGCTCGATGGCAATTTGACGCTCTCCATCCGATCCGCCTCCTCCGTGACCCTCGAATGGGATTTTCTCCTTCCCAAGCGGCACGAGATTTCCCTTTCCGGCGAAACGCCACAGACGATCGAAGTCCGGTGGTCTGGCAATCTTGTTGCCCAAGGGAGCATCGCGCTCACCAAGGAGGAGTTGGCTTTGGAGTTCCGCGTGGAAGACACGGACCTCAAGATCGAGAAAGCGTTCTTCTGGGACGGGAGCGCCGTGGAAATTGGCCTCAAAGACGCGCTTGCCTACGATGCGCCGATCACGGCTTTGGTGGTCATTCCCGATCCGGCGGCTCCGTTGGTTCTCTCCAATGGCAGCCCATTCCCCGGCGGCACAGCCACGGTCCGCTGCGACAAAGGCGGCTACACTCTTTCGGCGCGGGTGAACCTCGCGGAGGCTCGCCTCAAATCCGGGAGCCCGTTCCTCTTTGAACTGACTTTCCATGTCGCTGCCATGGGCACCGCCCATGGCAAGATTCGCGCGTCGTGGCAGGGAACCGATAATCTGAAATTCGACTCCTCACGATTTACCCTAGTGATCCCTCAGTAAGTCGAATGTTTCCAAGTGCTTTGACCTGAGTTTGTTGCCGTGCTTCGGTCATCCCAAGGGAAGCGAAAAATCGCATTTACCCACCTTGACAAGGCGGGTAGGTGCGGCGTTAAGTGGGGTTATACCCTAATGAAAACCTGCACCTTTGACGTCCTCTTGATCGCGGCACGGCCAGTCTTGGTTGCGCATTTTTGACGGCTCCGTGCATTTCAGGCCATTCCACCGGAATGAAAATCATCCAATGGATTACAGCATGGGGCTCGTGGTTGGTTGAACGCCTTTCGGGGCTGGGCAAGTTCGCGCTCTTTTTGTGCGCGGCTGTGGTGTACAGCCTGACGCCGCCCATCAAAACGGATCGGATTTTCAAGCAACTCTGGTTTATCGGCTGGAAATCGTTGCCGGTCATCAGTCTCACGGCCGTCTTCACTGGTATGGTGCTTGCCTTGCAGGGGCACCCGACCTTGCGGCGGGTCGGCTCGGAAGCGTTTCTCGGTCCGCTGGTCGCCCTGTCGCTGATCCGGGAACTCGGCCCCGTCCTCTCCGCCCTGATGGTCACTGGGCGGGCGGGGTCGTCGATTACTGCGGAGATTGGCATCATGCGGACCAACGACCAGATCGACGCCCTGCATCTCATGGGGCTCAACCCGTTGCGTTATCTGGTCACGCCGAACCTCATCGCCATGGTCATCGCCATGCCCCTGCTGTCGGCGGTCTTTGATGTGATCGCTATCTTTGGCGGCTATCTGTTGGGCGTCCGTGTCTTGGGGCTCAATGCAGGCGCTTATTTCGGCGAGATGCACAATTACGTTGACCTGCGGGACATCCTCAACGGCGTTTACAAATCCATGAGCTTCGGCGTCATCATCGCCTGGGTTTGCTGTTTCAAAGGTTATTACAGCCGGTTCGGCGCGGAGGGCGTTAGCGCCGCGACCACGCAGGCGGTGGTCAACGCTTCTGTGCTGGTTCTAGTCTGGGATTACCTCCTCACCTCATTCATTTCTTAAAGGAACCGCACCGTGATCCGCATTGAAAACCTCTGGAAATCGTTCGGCTCGCAGGATGTGCTGCGGGGCGTCTCGCTTCATGTGAAGCCGGGAGAATTTATTGCCCTCGTTGGCATGAGCGGTTGCGGCAAGAGCCTGCTTTTGCGGCATCTCGTGCGCCTGATTCGCCCCGACCAAGGGCGCGTGCTTGTGGACGGACACGATGTCGGCACCATGCCTCAGAAGGAACTCGAAGCGTTGCGAAGCCGCATCGGCTATGTCTTCCAAAGCGGTGCCCTCTTCGATTCCATCTCCGTTTTCGACAATGTCGCCTTCCCCCTGCGGGAAAAAACACACATGAGCGAGGCGCGGATTCGGCGGAAAGTCATGGAGGAACTCGACCAGGTCGGCCTCAAGGATGCCGAGCACAAATACCCGGCGCAACTCAGCGGCGGTATGCTCAAGCGGATTGCCCTGGCTCGCACGCTGGTGCGCACCCCGGAGATCATCCTCTTTGACGAACCAACCACCGGCCTCGATCCTATCGTGGTCAACTCCATCCTGGAACTCTTCGACTCGGTGCACCGGCGGCTCAATCTCACCGGCATTTTGGTTTCCCATGAGATTCCAGAAATCTTCGGTATCGTGCAAAAAATCGCCATGCTCCACGAAGGCAAAATCGCTGCTGTAGAAACGCCGGAAACCATTCGCACCACTTCCAATCTCGTGATCGACCAATTTGTGAACGGTAAACCCGAGGGGCCAATCAAAGTCCGCTAAATCGCCAAGCGCTTATGAAAAATCAGAAATTTGAATTCTTCGTCGGCCTGTTCATGGGCATCGGCATTCTGTGCCTGGCCATCCTGAGCATCCGAGTGGCCCGGAACGACTACCTGGTCGAGGGTGGTTACGATGTGCATGCCGTTTTTACCAACTGCAACGGCCTGCGCGACGGTTCGACCATCATGATCGCCGGGGTGGAGGTCGGGCGCGTCAAAAAAATCACGCTACAAGATTACGAAGCCAAGGTCACCATGGTGCTTCAGGCTGGCGTGGTCTTGCAAAAGGATGCCATCGCCTCGATCCGGACCAAGGGTTTGATTGGTGAGAAGTATATCGAAATCACTCCCGGCGGTGCCGACGCAACCATTCCTCCTGGCGGGACGCTGCATGACACCGAGCCGGCCATGGACATCGAAAGCCTGATTTCCAAATTTGTGCAGGGCAACCTTTCCAAACCTTCCAACTGATCGACATACCATGAAGACCATTCCGTTTCTCATCGCTCTTTTGTTCTTCGCCTTCCTGCCTGCCGCGCGCGCCGAAAGTCCGTTGCAGGAAATCAAGGCCACCACGGAAAAAGTGCTGGCTCTTCTCCGTAATCCCGCGCTGCAAGGCGATGCCAAAATCAGCGAAAGACGCCAGTTGGTCCGCGCGGAAATGGACACCCGCTTTGCGTGGGAAGACAGCGCCCGCGCCTGCCTGGGACGCCACTGGATCAAGCGCACGCCTGCTGAACGCACGGAATTCATCAAGCTCTTCAGTGAATTTCTCAAGGACACCTATTCAGAAAAAATCGCTACCTACTACAGTGATCTCGAAAAGGTCGATTACCAGGGCGAGAAAATTGTCGATGGCGGCTATGCCTCGGTAAAGATTCTCCTCACGACAAAGGCCAAGGTTGATCATCCTGTGGAATACCGCATGGAGAAAACCACGTCTGGCGATGACTGGAAAGTCTATGACGTGGTTATCGAAGGGATTAGTCTCGTCAAAAACTATCGCGACCAGTTCGATGCGATTATCGCCAAGTCCAACTACGAAGGGCTCATTCAGGAGATCAAATCCAAACACCCCGCCGCGTCAGCGGTACCTGCAAAATGAAACCGTATTTTATTCTGGCCGGTCTGTTCTCGCTTGCGTGTGCGGCTTGGGGGATTGACGCGGCACCCGCAGTTCCTACCGAGGCCTCCGCAGCCGACGCAGAGTTTCACGATCCCTTTGCCACGGAAAGCTCCCCCTCGCAGCCGCGAATCAAAGTCTCCGATCCACTCGAGCCGATGAACCGTGCGTTTTACCGTTTTAACGACAAGCTGTATTGCTGGGTCTTGCGACCCGTGGCAAAGGGCTACCGGACCATCGCCCCCACGCCTGTTCGCAACGGGATTGGGCGGATGTTCGATAATATCAAATTCCCCGTTCGATTTGTGAACAACCTCTTGGAAGCGCATTTCGCCGGCACGGGAATCGAGACAGCGCGCTTTGTCGTCAACAGCACCGTCGGCGTAGCGGGGTTCTTCGATCCGGCTGCCCACTGGAAGCTCAAGGCGCATCCGACGGATTTCGACAAAACCCTCGCCGTTTACCGGCTTCCCTCGGGCATCTATTTGAACTGGCCTATCTTTGGGCCGTCCAGCGTCCGGGGAACCTTCGGGCTGGCTGGCGACACCCTCCTCAACCCGTGTTGGTATATCAAAAATCCATGGGTCTCGGGAGGTATTGCCGGAGTGGACCGGGTCAATGCAACTTCCCTGAAGCTTGAGGACTACGACACCTTCAGGAAGGGGACGCTCGATCCCTACGTCGCCCTGCGGTCCGCCTATTTCGAGAACCGCGCCGACGCCGTCAAAAAGTAAGCTGCATAGCCCTCTCTCCGACGGTTTCCAAACAACAGGATTATAAAAAGAGACCTGGAATATAACGATTGACGAATATAAACCAATGCTTATGTTCGTGGCGTGAAATTAATCGAAATTTACCAATGCCTGTGCGATGAAACCCGCTTGCGCATTCTCAATCTGCTCTCTGAGTCGCCCCTCTGCGTTTGTCACATCCAGGCGAGTCTCGGAAAATCCCAGGTGCTCATTTCCCAGCATCTGGCCTATCTGCGCCAGCGCAAGATGGTGACCGCCCGGCGATACCGCCATTGGATGATCTATTCGCTTCCCGCCGTGCGTCTGCCCGCGCTGGAGGCGAATCTGCGGTGTTTGCAGGACGCCATCACCTCCGAACCGGTTTTCCGTAAGGATCGGGCGCGACTCAAAAAACTCATTGGTTCGCGGGATTTGCAGAGCCTTCTTGATGAGGGTTGCTGCGCCCGGCCCGTGGCTTCTCATAAATAGCCATGGAAAAGCCGGTCGTCCTCATTCTCTGCACCGGGAACTCGTGCCGCAGCCACATGGCCGAGGGGATTTTGCACCGCGCCGCCGGGGACTTGATGGATGTCCATAGCGCTGGGTCCAATCCCACCGGATACGTCCATCCCAAGGCCATCGCCGCGCTCCAGGAAATCGGCATCGACATCTCTGCCCACACCTCCAAGCACATGAACACGTTCTTGAGCCGCGATGTCACGACGGTCATCACGGTTTGCGGCAATGCCGACCAGGTGTGCCCGATGTTCCCCGGTCAGGTGAACCGCCATCACTGGGGGTTCGACGATCCCGCCCATGTCACCGGTTCCGAGGAGGATGTGATGGCGGAATTCCGGCGCGTGCGCGACCAGATCCAGCTTGTATTCGAGGCCTACGCGGCGGGCTTTCGAGAAGGACAACAACACTAATTTCTCTTTCCTATGCAAAACGACAAACGTCTCGCATTCTTTGAACGCTACCTCACGCTCTGGGTTTTTCTCTGCATGATCGCCGGGATCGTGCTGGGCAAGCTGGCACCGGTTCTAACCTCCACATTGAGCAAGCTGGAATTCGACAGCGGCTCGCAAGTCAACATCCCCATCGCAGTGCTCATCTGGCTGATGATCTATCCGATGATGCTCAAGGTCGATTTCACTGCGCTCGGCGGCATCGCCAAGAAACCCAAGGGGCTCATGGTGACGCTCTTCGTCAACTGGCTGGTGAAGCCATTCAGCATGGCCTTCCTCGCGTGGGTGTTCATGCAGAACCTCTTCGCACCATGGATTTCCCCGGAGGTGGCGAAGAACTACACCGCCGGACTCATCATCCTCGCCGCTGCGCCTTGCACGGCGATGGTGTTTGTCTGGTCGTATCTTACCGATGGAGATCCCGTTTACACGCTGGTGCAAGTGGCGGTGAACGACCTCATCATGCTCGTCGCGTTCGCGCCCATTGTGATGTTCCTCTGCGGTGTGGCCAATGTCTATGTGCCGTCCAAAGTGCTCATCACCTCGGTCGTAGTCTTCATCGTGATCCCGCTGGCGGCGGGTTGGCTCACTCGCACTGTATTGCTCAAATCCCACGGCAAGGATTGGTTTGAGCAGCGCTTCCTGCCGAAGTTCCATCCTGTTACCATCGCGGCGTTGCTGGTGACGCTCGTGCTCATCTTTGCTTTTCAGGCCGAGAACCTGACCCATCGCTGGCTTGCAGTGCTGCTCATCGCAGTGCCGATCATCATCCAGGTCTATTTCAACTCCAGCCTGACCTATCTGCTGATGCGCTGGTTCAAGGTGGAGCATAAGGTCGCCGCGCCGGGCGCTTTGATCGGCGCGAGCAACTTCTTTGAACTGGCCGTGGCCGTCGCCATCACTCTGTTTGGCCCGGATTCCCCGGCGGCTCTGGCGACGGTCGTTGGTGTCTTGGTTGAAGTGCCGGTCATGCTCTCCGTCTGCAACGCATGCAATCGCACTCGCCATTGGTTTGCCGTTCCCGAGAATAAACCCCTTAATCCGGCAGTTTAATTTCCCTTTGCGTCCTTGGCGCTCTTTGCGCGAGACTCTCTGCTGAATTGAACGATCTCCCCTTCACCGTGGTGGCCGAGAGCGCCGACTGGATTGTCGTCGATAAACCCCCTTTTCTGCTCGTCCATCCCAAGAAACCGGATGGACCCCGGACGCTTTGGGACGGCCTGCGCGAATTGATGGCGTTTGAGATGGCCAACGGCGGGCAGGTCTCCATCGTCAACCGGCTTGACCGCGAAACCAGCGGACTTGTGCTCGTTTGCAAAACGGCAGAAGCGGCCCGGCGTTTCCACATGGCGATGACGCGCCGGGCGGTGGAGAAGGAATATCTGGCGATTGTCTGGGGCTGGCCGGAAGAGGACGAATTTACTATTAACGCGCCGATTCTGCGTCAGGGCGAGCGCCTCCCCACGGCGATTTATCTCAAGCGATGTATCCACCCCGAGGGAGCGGAAGCCGTGACGCGGTTCCGGGTGGAAAAGCGGTTTGAAAAAGCGACCAGCGCAGGGGATCGCTTTGCGTTGGTGCGGGCGTTTCCCGAGACGGGCCGCACGCACCAGATCCGCATTCATCTCGCCCACGCCGGTCATCCCATCGTCGGCGATAAAATCTACGGTCCGAATGAACGGTGCTACTTGGAATTTATCGAGACCGGCTGGACGCCCAGTCTGGAATCGCGCCTGCTCCTGCCCCGCCACGCTCTGCATTCCACGCGACTGCGGCTGGAGACGGAGGAGGATGGCGCGCTCGAATGGAACGCTCCGCTGGCTTCGGATTTGGCGGCGTGGATGAGGTGACATCGCTTTCTTTACTGTGGACTCAGGCATCCTACTTCTCCTAACCTTTCCCCAACCTCCTGCCGATGCAGCCTCATTTTAATGGTTATAGGCTGAATAAGGGGCTACCCCCACCTCAAATGACAAACAAGTATCAAGCTTCAAAGCTGCGAGCGAAACCAGCATTGCAGGTCATGGAATTCGGGACCGCTTATTATCCCGATCACTGGCCGGAAGCCGACTGGCCCAGAGACCTGGATCGGATAAAAGCCTGCGGCATTGATGTTGTCCGTTTTGGGGAGTTCAGTTGGTCGTGGCTGGAGCCTAGCCAGGGCAAGTTTCAATGGGCTGCTTACGATCGATTCGTGGAGTTCTGCCGTCAACGAGACATCCGTCTGGTTTTATGCACGCCGACAGCCACCTTGCCGCCGTGGCTGTTGAAGAAACATTCCGATTGCCGGTTGATGGATGCCGACGGTCACTTCTGCACATCGCACCGGCACTTCTGGTGCTGGAACCACCGGCCCTCGCGAGCCATCGCCGAAAACACAATCCGCCAGTTGGCCCGCCACTTCAAAGGCCACCCTTCTGTTCAGGCGTGGCAGATTGACAACGAGCCCAACTACGCCGAGCAGGAGACGATTTATGATTTCAACCCGTATGCCATCGCTGATTTTCGGGCTTGGCTGCGTATCAAATATAGCGATTCGCTGGATGCCCTGAATCGGGCTTGGTACACGAATTTTTGGAGCCAACGCTATGGACAATGGGATGAGATCGGCGTGTACGTTCCGCAGCGTTGCAATCCGAATTACTGGTTGGATTTCGCCCGGTTTCGCGAACTCAATCTTGCGGAGATGATCCGGTGGCAGGCGGGCTTGATTCGAGAAGAAGACCCCGCCGCTAAGGTCGGTACGAACATCCCCGAAGTCGGGTGCAGAATGAGCTTCTTTGTTGGGCAGGATATTTTTGAACAAGCCAGGCAACTGGATTGGGTGGGGACGGATTTGTATGCAGCCAGCGGCGATCGACCCGCCGATCTGCGCTCTTTGGGTTATAGCTGTGACCTGATGCGCAGCGCTTCTGGAAAAGCCAAGTTCATTATCGCTGAAACGCAAGCCGGGCCGCATCAGCGCACCTGGCTGCAGAGTTTTGCGCCCGAATGCTGGGACACCGATTATTTGCGGGATTCCGTTCGGACCTACGTCGAACACGGCGCGCAGGCTGTTTATTTCTTCCTTTTCCGGCCAACCCCCGGTGGCCAGGAAATGGGGATGAACGGCTTGACGGCTCCGGATGGCGGGGAATCGGACCGCACCCGGTTGGTTCGCGATTTAGCTGATCACAAAATCCCTCTTCTCACGCGCCAGTCCCAGCGGCAGCGTCGTCCATTGGCGGTGATCCACTACTCGCGCGACTCGATCCGTTTCCTGGGCTACTGGCAGGATTCTTTGCCGTTGCTGGATGCCTCCTACCAAGGCTGGCACCGTTTGCTGGACGCGGCGGGCTATCGGGTCGATTTTGTTGATGACGAGGGCTTCAAGGCGGGTTTGCCGAAGGAGACGGAACTTCTTGTGCTGCCGCAGACGCATCTTGCGGATGATACGATTATCGCTGCGACCAGCGCGGCTGCCGACAGGATGCCTGTCATTGCAGGGCCGCATACGGCGCTGCTCGACGAGCATGGCTTGCTTCGCCAGCAATGTCCCGGCGGTCAACTGGCCGCAAGAGCAGGTGTGGCTCCCGGATTCTGGCATGACGTGAAGGTTTGTGCTTCCATCTCCGGGATCAATCTGGCGCCGATTCCGGGTTATCGGCAGATCGATGTGGGCGGAAAAAAGACGCCCGGCAAAGTGACGGCGAGGTTTGTGATGCCAGGGAAACCGGCAGCCATCGTTAAAGGGAAGAACATCGTATGGTGCGCCTTCGATGTTGGCCGCGCTTACGCGCAAAGCTCCGCGCAGGGGAAGGCATGGTTAAGGCGAAAGCTCCTCACAGACAACAAAATACGGGTTTAGTTAATCCTTGGAGAGAAAGCTTGGCGTTCGACGTTGCCAGTCGTCTTCGCCTACCGCCGCCAATGCGCGGCAATCCAACTGGAAAACTGCACGGTGTTGTGGAGAAATTCGCGGCTGAATCCGCGGAGGGTCAGGTGCGGTGCGGTGAGCACGACCATGGCGCTCAAGACCGCCAGATTCATGAGGTAGATGACGATTAACGAGAAGAAGGTACCGTGTTGGGAGAGATCGCTCTGGCCCTTGGGGATCATCCAGAGTGTGAAGCTTATGTGGAATGTCCAAGTGACGCCGAGCGCGAGGAAGAGCCAGCGGGTGTAGGGCGCCATGTCCCAGAAAATCCAGCCGAGGCCGTAGAGCACGATGACCAGCACGCTGTAGATCGGATAAAAATAGGGGGAGAGGGCAATCCAGACGTTGCTTTTGTTGGTAATGATATGGCCACCGTCGCGCCGCACGTCAATTTCGCTGACGTGCCCGCCCATCAGCCAGACCCACACGGCGTGGGTGAGTTCATGGCCATAGACGTAGGCATAGTTGACCATCCATCGCGGCAGTCCGAAGTAGGCGATGACCCAGAGGATTCCGCCCAAGCAGAAAAACCAGAATTCCTCGGTCGCCCAATAGTGATGATGGAGTGTTTCCCGGGCGAAAACGCAAAAGAACGTCTTGCTCCATATGACAACCAGCGGGAGAAGAAAAAGCGCGATGACGGTGTTGAGAACGCGCGTCGGGACCACAAGTCGTGGGCGTTCGCGAGGGAGAGTGGGGGAGACCGGTACATCAAACGGCCCGGCTTCGTCAAAGAGCGATGCCGAGCCGGCTTGAAGTCGGTGGACTTTACGCCTGACGGTCGCGGGGCGCTTGGAGGGGCGCGGCATGATCGCTGGGCGTTCTAATGGCTAGGCTCGGCCCAAATAGGCGCCGTTGCGGGTGTCAATCTTGACCGACTCGCCTTCCTTGATGAAGAGCGGGACGTTGATTACCTTGCCCGTTTCGAGTTTGGCCGGTTTCTGAACGTTGTTGGCGGAGTCGCCGCGCACGCCTTCCGCAGACTCGATGACTTTGAGGGTCACAGTGGAGGGAAGCTCCACCTGCACTGCCTTGCCTTCGGCGTAGAGGACTTCCACGGAGAGGTTTTCAACGAGGTAATCCTTCGCGTCGGCGAGCAGATGCTCGTCTAGGGAAATGGTCTCGTAGGTTTCCGGGTCCATGAAATGGAAGCCGGTGGGATCCTTGTAGCTGAACTCCAGTTTCTGGCGGTTGACTTCGACCAACTCGACCTTGTCGGTCGATCCAAAACGGACATCGGCGCTTTTGCCGGTGCCGATGTAGCGGATGATCAACTGGACGAAGGCGCGGAGGTTGCCGGGTGTGCGGTGCTGGACTTCAAGGACGATGGCTACGTTGCCGTTGTAACGGACGGCCATGCCTTTGCGGAGATCGTTTGCTGCTGCCATGGGATAAAAAAGGTGTTGCTATGGAATCAAGAAATAGAGCAGCGCTTGCCGCATTAGACAAGCTTGAACTTGGCGAGGTCCTGGGAGTCCACCATGCCGACCGGAACCGGTCTGCCGCTGGAGCGGTCCACCACCATGAGATCGTCCACGGCGTGTTTCTCCAGGATGCGTAGAACTTCCACCGCCAGTTTGTCGGCGTCAATGGTGATGGGCCGTGCTGTCATGAATTCGCTCACGGGGCGCTCCAGGAGATCAGGGACTTTCTCAAAGTGACGGCCAAAATCGCCGTGGGTGAAGATGCCTGCCAGCGAGCCGTCGGCAAGCGTGAGAATTGCGGCTCCGGTGCGGGCGTGGGACATCTTTTTCAAAACCTCGCGCACGGTGGCGGTGGGGGCGAGCAGGGCGAGTTGCTCGCCGGTGCGCATGATTTCGGTGACTTTGAGCAATAGCGAGCGTCCCAAGCTGCCACCAGGATGATATCGGGCGAAGTCCTCTTTTTGAAAGCCGCGCGCTTGGAGCAGAACCATCGCCAAAGCGTCCCCCATCACGAGCGTGGCTGTGGTGCTGGAAGTGGGGGCAAGGCCGAGCGGACAGGCTTCCTCCTGGATGGAGGCGTCGAGATGGACGTGGGAATGCTTGGCGAGCGTGGAGGCCGGATTGCCGGTGATGGAGACGATCTTCACGTCGAAACGGCTCAGGGCGGGGAGGATGTTGAGCAGTTCCTCGGTTTCGCCGGAGAAGCTCAAGGCCAGGATGACATCGCCGTCGGCTACTACGCCGAGGTCGCCGTGCAGGGCGTTGAGCGAGTTGAGCACCACAGCGGGGGAGCCGGTGCTGGTGAGTGTGGCGGCGATTTTCTCGCCAACGTGGCCCGATTTACCGACGCCGATGACGACGATCTTCCCCCGAGCTTCGACGCTTCGCAGAAGCGTTTCTACGGCGAGGCTGAAAGTGTTGTCGAGGCGATCTGCGACGCGGCGGACTTCAGCGAGTTCGATTTCAAAAACGCGACGGGCTTTTTCAACAAAATCCATGCCGGGAAGTTTGGACGGGCGAGGGGTGGCTGCCAAGGAAAAGATGGCGGAGTTGAGGATCGTCCTTTGGACTGATTGGAATTACCAATTTGTGATCCAAGTCACAAGATCTGTGCTTCCTGTCTTATTTATATCCACGGTGGACCAGAGATCGAAGGTGGGGTTGTAGCCTTTGGACGAATCAGCGGTGGCAAGCTGAATCGTCGAATAGCCGTAAGCGTTGCCGAAGGGATCAGCGAGAGCCGTGACAGTAGTTGTCGATCCCGCCGGGGCTTTGGGATAGAGCATGTTCGGCTTGAACTGGAAATAGACTTTATTGTTGTTGGCAGTCTTTTCTGCAGCAGTGATGATACGATTGGCATTCGTATCGCCGCTCAATGCCTTGTAGAGCACAAGGGAAGCCGCGCTATATTGGCTGGCATTCTTGCTGATCCGGGCATCGAGCGCATCTGTCGTGGCGGTATCTCTCGGGTAGTCCCCATTATCTATTTTATAGGATTCGATGGCGAGGGAGAGCGCGTTGATCTCCGACTTGGCGCGGTCACGCGCAGCTTTATTGCTGGCGTAGCTGATGGTGGCGATGGTGAGGCTGGCGAGGATGGAGATGATGGAGATCACCACCAGAAGCTCAATCAGGGTGAATCCGTCCGATTTCAGGCAAGCGCGTTTCATGGAGGGTTTCAGGCTGGCTAGGACTGGTTCTGCAAGTCCTGGATGATGGAAATGAGTGGCATGAAGAGGGCGATGACGATGCTGCCGACGACGAGCGCCAGGAAGACGATCATGAGCGGTTCGAGCATGGAGGTCAGCCCCGCGACGGCATTGTCCACCTCGTCATCGAAGACATCGGCCACCTTCAGGAGCATGGCGGAAAGCTGGCCGGTTTCCTCGCCGACGTCGATCATGCTGATAACCAGAGGAGGGAAGACGCCGCTGGCTTCGAGCGGCGCGACGATGGATTCACCTTCCTTCACAGCCTCGTGGACTTTCATGATGGCGTCGGAGATCACCGCGTTGCCGGCAGTGTCCTTGGTGATATTGAGAGCTTGGAGAATCGGCACGCCGCTTTCCACCAGAGTTCCCAGCGTGCGCGTGAAACGCGAGATGGCCGATTTACGCAGCAGATCGCCCACCACAGGGACTTTCAGTTTCAGACGGTCGAGGACGACCCGCCCCATGTTGGTCCGGGCGAAGAGTTTGTAGGCGATGAAAATACCGACAGCGGAGCCGACAATGGCGAAGAAGTTATCCTGCACCGTCCGGCTGATCCCGATGACGATCTGGGTCAATTCCGGGAGCGGCTTTCCATTGAGCATGTCTTTGAAGATGGTCTCGAACTTCGGCACAATGAAGACCAGCAGGAACCACATGATAAGGAGGGCGATCACCAGCACGATCATCGGGTAGGCCATGGCAGACTTGACCTTGTTGGCGATCTTTTGCGCTTTTTCCTGGAACTCGGCCAGACGGTTGAGGACGAGTTCGAGCACGCCGCCCAGTTCGCCCGCTTTTACCATGTTGACGTAGAGTTTGTTGAAAACCTTGGGATGCTGGGCCAGGGATTCGGAGAAGGTATTGCCGCCTTGCACGGAGTCCGCCAGCATATTGATGGTGCGCTTGAGCACCGGGTCTCTTTCCTGCTTGCCCAACACCGTCAGGCCCCGCAGCAGCGGCAGGCCTGCATCGATCAGCGTGGCCAGTTGGCGGGTGAAAATCATGAGCGTCTTGCTCTTGACCGTCTGTTTCTGGAACAACACGATGCCGCTCCCCTTTTTCACCGTGCTGGAAGCTGTGGCCGAGGCGATGGTTGTCGGCCGCGTCCCCTTTTTGCTCACGCTCTTGCGCGTGCCGCCCTTGCCCTCTTCCACGACACTGGTTGGGAAATAGCCCGATTGCCTCAACTGCCCGATGGCTTCGTTGGAAGTGGCGGCTTCAATCACACCCGTGGATTCGGCTCCGCGGGCATCAAGGGCGACATAATTGAATTTTGGCATAATGGGGGGAAAGGGGAGTTGCTACTTCAAAAGATGGGGAGAGGTCACCCGTTTGTCCAACGGGAACTGATTTGCTCCGCTGGGAAGGACACATTTTTTGAAGAACGTCCTGCCATTGTAAATACAATGTCTGCACTGAGCGCAAAGCCCATCAAGTGTATTTGAGCACTTCTTCGATGGTCGTTTCTCCTTCGTAAATGCAGCGCAGGCCGTCTTGGCGCAGCGGTTGCATGCCGAGTTCAATGGCTTTTTGCCGCAGGACCACGGTGGGAGAGCGTTCGTTGATGAGTTCCCGGATGGGATCGGAGACGTGGAGCAGTTCGTAGATGCCTTTACGGCCTTTGTATCCGGTGTGGTTGCACGCTTCGCAACCCTTGCCGTAATAGAAATTTTTGTCGCCAATGTCGTGCGGTGAGAGGCCGAGTTGGGAGAGAACCGCTTCGTTCGGTTCGTAAGGAGTGCGGCATTTCGTGCAGATTTTACGAATCAACCGTTGGGCGAGCACTGCTTCCAGCGAGGCTGAGATCATGAACGGCTCCACGCCCATGTCGATCAAGCGGGTGATGGCACCGGGAGCGTCATTAGTGTGGAGGGTGGTGAAGACCAAATGGCCGGTGAGGGATGCCTGGATGGAAATCTGCGCTGTCTCCACGTCGCGCGTTTCGCCGACCATGATGCGGTCCGGGTCCTGCCGCAGAAAAGCGCGTAAGATGCGGGCAAAGGTCAGGCCGATGCCCTCTTGGATGGGCACCTGCATGATGCCTTCGATGTCGTATTCCACCGGATCCTCGGCGGAGAGGATTTTGGAATCGATGGTGTTGATCTGGTTGAGACAGGCGTAGAGCGTTGTCGTCTTGCCCGAGCCGGTAGGGCCGGTGACGATGAAGATGCCATTGGGCTTCTCGATGGTTTCCAGAATGTAATTGTAAATGGCTTCCGGCATCCCGAGAGCTTTGAGGCTCAGGTTGACGGTGGAGCGGTCCAGCACGCGGAGCACGACGCTTTCCCCGTATTGGGTGGGCAGGGAGGAGACGCGCAGATCGACTTGGCGACCCGCTGTGGTGAGCTGGATGCGGCCGTCTTGAGGAATGCGGCGTTCGGCGATGTTCATGTTGGCCATCACCTTGATGCGCGAAATCACCGGCAGCGCCAGGTGGATGGGCGGGGGGGCCATTTCGTAGAGCGCGCCGTCCACGCGGTAGCGAATTTTGAACTCCGTCTCGAACGGTTCAAAGTGAATGTCGCTGGCCCGGTCGGCGATGGCCTGGGCGAGCACCAGATCAACGTAACGGATGATCGGGGTCGAGTTCGCTTCGTTTTCGACGGCTTTGAGATCGGTGTTGTCGCTGCCGAACTCGACATGCGTGCCGAGTTCGGAGAGCACCTCATCCATGCTGCTCGAATCCAGACCGTAGCACCTCTGGATCAGGTTCTGCACATGGAAGATGGAGGCGATAACCACATAGATTTCCCGCCCGAGCGCGAACCGGAGGTCTTCTTGCGTCTGGCTGTTGAGGGGATCCACCATCGCCAGGGTGACGGCGGAGCCGTTCATCCCAATGGGCAGCGCCCCGTGCTGCCGCGCCAGGCCACCGGGGACGAGGCTCAGAATTTCGGCGGGCGGCTCGAACGTGCTCAGATCGACATATTCCGTGCCGAGGTAAGTGGCGATGGCCTGGTAAAACTGATCTTCGGTGACGAACCCCAAATCGACCATGATTTCGCCGATGCTCTTGCCTGAGCCAAGTATCTCCGCCGTGATGTCATCGACCTGGCTGCGGTCAATGATCTTCTGTTCGATGAAGATTTCGATGACTTGATTTGCGTTCATAGCGGCATTCTTTTCGACGGATTTTTCTGCGTGTGCACGGCCAGTTGGGCCGCCAGTTCGAGATCCTGGGCTTTATTCATGACCTCCTCATAGGTGATGAGCCCCTGGGTGTAGAGATCGACAAGCGATTGCTCCAGGGAGATCATTCCGGCTTCCTGGCTTGTCTGGACGACGGTGGTGATCCCGTAGCTTTTATTTTCGCGGATCAACGCGCTGACAGCGGGTGTGTTGAGCATCACTTCAAAAGCAGCCACCCGGCCTTTGCCGTCCGCGCGTGGGAGCAGGACTTGCGAGATGGCGGCGCGCAGCGTGGAGGCGAGCTGGGTGCGTACTTGCGCCTGCTGGGCGGCAGGGAAGGAGTCCACGATGCGGTCCACCGTGCGGACGGCCCCGGTGGTGTGGAGCGTGGAGAAAACGAGGTGGCCTGTCTCGGCAGCGGTGACGGCGGCTTCCATCGTTTCGAGATCGCGCATTTCGCCCACGAGAATCACATCCGGGTCCTGGCGCAAGCCGCGCCGCAGGCCGTCGGCGAAACTCGGGACATCCACGCCCACTTCGCGCTGATTGATGACGCCGCGCCGGTGCTGGTGGATGTATTCAATCGGGTCTTCAATGGTCAGGATATGCCGCGCGGAAGTCTCGTTGATGATGTTGAGCATGCTTGCCAGCGTGGTTGATTTGCCCGAACCCGTGGGGCCAGTGACGAGGATGAGGCCGCGCGGCAGGTCGAGCAGCGTGCGCACGGCGGGCGGCACGCCGATGTCCTCCAGCGACCGGAACCGATTGGGAAGCAACCGCGCCACCATGGCGAAATTTCCGCGTTCCCGGTAGAGGCTCACGCGGAAGCGTTGGTCCCGGAAGCTGATGGCGAAGTCAGCGCTTCCTTCGGTATTGGCGCGCTCAATGTGATGGTCGTTGCCCATGGCCCGGCCCAGCATCTCGGTGTCTTCCGGGGTCAGCGCGGGGGCATTGAGTGGCATAAGGCTCCCCCGGATGCGCAAAACGGGAGCGACGCCGACGCTGATGTGGAGGTCGGACGCCTCCTCCTCAATCATCAACCGAAGCAAATCTTCCAGAGGGGCGGTGGACATGGGAAATTGCTAGTTGGCGTCAGACATGGTGGCGGAGATGACTTCCTCGGCGGAAGTGGTTCCGGCGAGAACCTTGCGCACGCCGTCTTCGCGCAGGGTACGCATACCCAGTTCGCGGGCGCGACGACGGAGTTCCACGGTGGAAGCCCCTTCGTTGATCATATGACGCACTTCGTCGTCGATCAGAAATATCTCAAAGATACCGAGCCGCCCTTTGTATCCGAGTTTGCGGCAGGCATCGCAGCCGACGCCGCGCATGACAGAGGCTCCTTCGATCTGGGAGCGTTCCAGTCGCAGACCTCGCAGTTCGGCGTCCGTGAGTTCGTGGGGCACCTTGCACTTGGGACAAAGCCGCCGGACGAGCCGTTGCGCTACGATGGCGCGCACGGCGCTGGAGACCAGGAAGCGCTGCACGCCGATGTCCACCAGCCGGGCCACGGCGCTCGGGGCATCGTTTGTATGAAGGGTGGAGAAAACGAGGTGGCCGGTGAGACTCGCGTTGATGGCGATGCTCGCCGTCTCCATATCGCGGATTTCCCCGATCATGATGACATTGGGAGCCTGGCGCAGCATGGAGCGCAACGCCGCCGGGAAGGTCATGCCGACATCCGAGTTCACCTGCACCTGGTTGATGCCGTTCATCTGGTATTCCACCGGATCTTCGACGGTGATGATCTTCCGGTCGGGCCGGTTGATATGATTCAAGCAGGCGTAAAGCGTGGTCGATTTACCGGACCCCGTGGGGCCGGTGACGAGCAGAATACCGTCGGGCAGGGTGATGAGCTGTTCGAACGTTGCCTGGTCGTCGCTCAGGAAGCCGAGCTGCGGCAGCCCGAGTTGAAGCCCCGTTTTGTCGAGAATACGCATGACCACGCTTTCGCCGTGGTTGGTCGGGATGGTCGAAACACGCAGGTCGAGCTGACTTTTGCCGATTTTGACCTGGATGCGACCATCCTGCGGCAGACGCTTCTCGGCGATGCTCATCGATCCGGTCATGATTTTGAGGCGGCTGACGATGGCATGCTGAAGTTTCTTGGGTGGGCTCTGCACCTCGATCAATACGCCGTCGATACGGAACCGGACGCGAAAACTTTTTTCCAGCGGTTCGAGGTGAATGTCGCTGGCTCGCATTTTGTAGGCTTCCAGCAGGAGCATCGTCACCATCTTGATGATGGGGGCGTCGGTTTCCTCTCCCTCACCCGCACCGAGGTCGATGTCACCACCCGGGGCGACTTCCTCCACGCCGTAATATTTTTGCAAAGCGCCTTGGATTTGATCCGGTGCGGCGCAGACCCATTCCACATCCCGTCCGATCATGTGGGTTACGGCGTCGAAGGTGTCGAAATTAAGAGGATCGCTCGTCGCCATCATCAACCCCAGTTCCACGTTGGCGATCGGGACCACCTTATAGCGGCGCGCGACGTCCACCGGCACGAGGTTGATGACATCCTGCGCAATGGTCATCTGGGAGAGATCGACGTATTCCATGTTCGCGCGGGCTGCCAGCGCTCGAAGCACGTCGTTGCGGGATACGATTTCCTGGGCGATCAGGGAATCCACGATGCCTTGGCCGGGTTTTGCCGCCGCCTTGGCCGCCTCCAATTGGGCTCGTGTGATGAGGCACGTGTCCAGGAGGATTTCGATGATGTAATCTTCGTTATTTGTCACAGGGGAAAGAGGGAATGAAGCCGTGTAAAACTAGGGAGGCTTGCCAGGGTTGTCAACGCCGGGCCGCCGGAAGATGACATCCTATTTGCCCTGCAAGTTGCCCTACGATTACGCCTCGCGCAAATCCCCAGAGCCATTGCGGCTCAAAAAGTCGGCGTAAGTGTGGCAGATGCCCGCCTCCAAGTCATACTGCGGCTTCCACCCAGTCGCCAGCAATCGGGAACTGTCCATGAATTTGCGCAGCGTGCCGTCAGGGAGGGAGGAGTCCCAAGCCAGTTCACCTTTGTATCCGGTGATTTTGGCGATCAGCCCGGCGAGTTCGGCAATGGAAACGTCCGATCCGGAACCGGCATTGATCCAGTCCGGCGGATTCTCCATTTCCAGCAGCGTCAGCAGGGCCGTCGCGAGGTCATCTACATGCAGGAACTCGCGCCGTGCCACGCCGGTGCCCCAGAGCATGACGCGGGGAGCGCCAGTTGCCTTGGCCTCGTGAAATCGTCGCAGCAGCGCAGGAAGGACGTGGGAATTCTCCGGGTGGTAGTTGTCGCCGGGGCCGTAGAGATTGGTGGGCATGGCCGAGTGAAAGCAAACGCCGTATTGCTGGCGGTAATACTGGCAGAGCTTCAAACCCGCGATCTTCGCGATGGCATAAGCCTCGTTGGTCGGTTCCAGTGGCGAGGTCAGCAGGCACTCTTCGCGCATCGGTTGCGGGGCTTCGCGCGGGTAAATGCAAGAGCTTCCCAGGAAGAGCAGTCGCCGGACACCGTTCACCCAGGACTCATGGATGAGATGGTGGGCGATGGCCAGGTTTTCGTGGATGAACTCGGCGGGATACGTCGCGTTGGCGTGAATGCCGCCGACGCGGGCTGCCGCGACGACAACCACTTCAGGCTTTTCCGCTGCCAGGAAAGCGCGGACGGCCGCGCCGTCGCACAAGTCGAGCTCTTGCCGGGTGCGCAGGAGCAGGTTGTTGAATCCCTGTGCTTGCAGCGCGCGGACAATGGCCGCGCCGACCATGCCACGGTGCCCGGCGACATAAATACGCGTGGAGGAGTTCATAAATCTTACTTTCCAGCGATGCCGCTCATGGCCAGTTCGCGCCGGGCCAGTTCCAGGTCCGCTTCCGTCATGATGCGCACCAATTCTTTGAATTTCACCTTCGGCTCCCAGCCGATCTGTTTTTTGAGCTTCGAGGCGTCGCCGATGAGGAGGTCGACCTCGCTGGGGCGCTCATAGCGGGCGTCAAATTGGACGTATTGCTGCCAGTCAAGATCGAGTAGTCCGAAGCATTCCTCGCAAAACTCGCGGATCGTGTGCGTCTCGCCTGTCGCGCAGACGTAATCGTCGGGCTTATCCTGCTGAAGCATCAGCCACATCGCTTCGACATATTCTTTGGCGTAGCCCCAGTCGCGCTTGGCGTCGAGATTGCCGAGAAAGAGGTTTTCCTGAAGCCCCATCTTAATGCGCGTGGCGGCGCGGGTGATCTTGCGCGTCACAAAGGTTTCGCCGCGGCGCGGGCTTTCGTGGTTAAAAAGAATACCGTTGGAAGCGTGCAGATTGTAGGCTTCGCGGTAGTTCACCGTTAGCCAGTAGGCGAACACTTTCGCACAGGCGTAGGGCGAGCGCGGATGGAATGGTGTGATTTCGCGCTGCGGAACCTCGTGGACCTTGCCGAACATCTCCGAGGAGGACGCTTGATAGAAGCGAACGTCCTGGGTCAGCCCTGCCTCGCGCACCGCTTCCAGCAGTCGAATTGCGCCCAAGCCGGTCACATCGCCCGTGTATTCCGGGATATCGAACGAGACGCGGACGTGGCTTTGTGCCCCGAGATTATAGATTTCATCCGGCTTCAAATCGTAGAGCAGCTTGATCATTTGGACGGAGTCGGCCAGATCGCCGTAATGCAAAAAGAGATGCGCGCCCTTGGCGTGGGGATCGTTGTAAATGTGTTCCAGTCGGCCCGTGTTGAAAGACGATGCCCGGCGGATGATGCCATGCACCTCATACCCTTTCTGGAGCAGGAGTTCCGCGAGATAGGAGCCGTCCTGGCCAGTGATTCCGGTGATCAGCGCTTTTTTCATAACAGAGAATTTATCCGATTTGGAAGGTTTTGTCATCGTGCAAACGCGCAAATTTCACTCAAGTTCTGGCTAAAAATGCCAAAGCGTACCGAACCCTCTTCGGATGCGCTTTCGGGTGGACAAAACGGCGATTCAACATTAAAAGTTACCACCCGATTTTTCCGATGAAGCAAGCCTCAAAAAGCCTCATTTTCTTCCTTCTTTTGCTGGTCGTCCCCTTGCATCAGGCGGGGGCGATTCAGAATGGCAGCGGATTCAACTTGGTTGCTCCTACGAATGCGGACGTTTCAAACTGGACCACCGGCTGGGGTGCCAGCGGGGTAACCGGGTGGGATTATGTGGGAAACGGCAATGACGCCAGTTGCGTCTATCTTGGCAACGACTGGGTTCTGACGGCGGGGCATGTCGGCGCGGGAACCTTCACCTTGCAGGGGACAGCCTACGCGGCGGTTCCTGGATCCGCCCATAGCATCAGCAACCAATACGGCACGGCGGATCTGACCTTGTTCCAGATCGCTTCCGGCCCAAGCCTGCCTCAACTCGTATTGACTGGCTCTGCGCCCGTTCCCTTTTCGGCATCGCAAGCTGGCAGCCAGGTCGTTATGATCGGGTATGGTGGTCCGAATAACACGCGCGTGAAGTCGTGGGGGCTCAATACCGTGACAAGCGACAACATCTTGGCTTCAGTTAGTGGCTATTCCTATGAAACCATCGATTTCAAAACGGCTGGCGGCACGACCACTGCCGGGCAATCCAGCGTGACCAATAATGCGCTACTGGTGGTCGGAGATTCCGGCGGTGGGGACTTCCTTTATGATGCTGCTAGTGGAAAGTGGCGTTTGGCGGGCATTAACGAAGCGGTAAACGGAAGTGACTCTTATATGGTTCAGTTGAGCGCCTACGCCTCGCAGATCAATGGCATTGTGGGAGTTGTGCCGGAGCCGCATACATGGGTGCTGATCGGCTTGGGCGTCGCCGCACTCCTGATTCAGAGAAGCCCGCGCCGCGGCAACAAATTTCAGTCGTCACCTGTCGAATAACTTCTCCATAATCAAACTCTCCACCCAAAACATTCATGCTTAAACTCTCGCTCTCTTTCGTGGCTGTCGCGCTTCTCGCCGCCACAACCCAAGCCGAAATTGCCCAACCGGTCATCCAGCGTGACGCCAAGGGCTTGGTCACAATCACAGCCGCTCCCGGTGCGGTTATCTACTATACTCTGGATGGCTCTGAGCCGAACCAGAAAGGGAACGGAGGGGTTTACCTCGCGCCAATTCCGTTGCCCTTTAAAGCCGTCGTTAAAGCCCGGGCTTACGATAGCAGCCCCGTGGGCGCAGTCACCCTGGATGCCCAGGAAGGGGTTGCCACCCCCCCGAGCACAGTCATCCCGATTACCCAGAACCGCAATTGGAGCAGTTATGATTGGGTCCAGCGGCACAACACCCTCTGCGCTCTGGTGCGTGAGCGTAAACCGGCGCTCGTCTTTATCGGCGACTCCATCACCCACCAATTGGAAGGAAAGGATGTATGGCGCAAGTATTACGAACCGCGCAATGCCGTCGATCTCGGCTTCGGTTGGGACCGGACGGAAAATGTGCTCTGGCGGCTCCAGCATGGAGAGTTGGAGGGAGTTGAGCCGAAAGTCGCCGTGATCATGATCGGGACAAACAATAGTGGCAGCAACCAACCCGCCGATATCGCAATCGGCATTCGCGCCATTTGCACTGAAATTCACCAGCGCACCCCCAAGACAAAAATCCTTCTTCTCGGAATATTCCCACGCGGCGAGAAACCCGATGATGGCCGAAAGAGGATCGAATCAATTAATAGCCTCATCGCAGCGTTTGAGGGGCAGAACAACATCACTTTTCTCGACATCGGCGCAAAATTTCTGAACCCCGACGGCACTATTTCCAAGGAGATCATGGGCGATTTCCTGCATCCGACTCCCAAGGGACAGGAAATCTGGGCCGAAGCGATGGAGCCGACCTTGAAAAAATTGCTTGGTGAGTAGCTCAGCGACGGGTGCTTTCGGGGTGTTTTTGGTGGTGACAATTCCTTTTGTCACGGCAAGATGCGCCCACCCTGTTCAAGTATGAAACCCCTCCCTCTGGTTGTTTTCGTCGGCGGATTCCTGCTCGGAATCGCCTCCGCCTTTCTCATGAAGCCTTCGTCCCCCAGCGACGCGGGCAAAGGCGGAACGCCGGTCGTAAAAGTCGCAAGCAAGGCGGATCAAACCGCCATGAGGATTTCGAATCCTTCAATGACGGCACCGGGATCGCAGGAAGCCGCGCCGCAAGGGGATGCGAAGAGTTTTTCCACGCGCCTGCGCGATGTGCTTCACCTGGGAAACCAAAGCAAACGCTACAAGGCGTTGATGGGCCTTGCGGAGGGTATGGACCCCGCACAAATCCGCGTAGCGCTTGCCGAGGTGGAGGCGTTGCGCGGCGTTGCAGAAAAGCAAGCCGTCCTCGCGCAACTTCTCGCGAAGTGGGCAGAGACCGACCCGAAAGGCGCGCTGGCCTATGCCCAAGGATTGAAAGGCATGGAGCGGAACATGGCGGTTTCAGCCGTGGTTAGCGCATGGGCCGAACGCGATCCCGCTGCTGCCGAACAATGGGCCTCTCAGCTTCCTGCCGGTGCGGGCAGGAACGCAGCCTATCAGGCCATCATCGGCAACATCGCGCAGTCCGATCCCGAACGGGCGCTGGCCTTGGCGCAGAAGGGGGTGCCGCAACTGGCCATGCAGAGCATGTATCAGATTTTTAGCCAGTGGGCTGCGAGCGATCCCCAGGCTGCTATCAGTCGCGCCAACAGCCTGCCGGAGAACCTGCGCCGTAGCGCGCTGCAGCAGATCGTTTCCGTGTGGGCCACCAGCGATCCCAACGCCGCGATGCAATTTGCCAATTTGCTCCCGAAAGGAAACAACCGCACGCAAATTCTTTCTAATGTCCTCGGGAGTTGGGCCAATCAGGATATGGACGCAGCCATGAACTACGTTCGCGCGATGCCAGATAGCAGCGCCAAGAACAACATGCTCCAGAATATGACTTTCCAGCTTCTGTGGCAGGATCCGGCACGCGCCGTTTCGGTGGTTCAGGAAATGACGCCCGGCAACACCCAGGACAATGCGCTGCGCAACATCGCTTCCAATTGGATGCAAAACGATCCAACAGCCGCTTTAGTCTGGGCGCAGCAACAGACAGATGAGCATGTCAAAAACGCTATCATGCCGGGCATTGTCAGCAGCATGGCGCAAAATGACCCGAAGGGTGCACTCGCGCTCGCACAAACCCTTTCAGGCAACGCCAGGATTGATGCCATTCAGAATGTCATCTACCCATGGGCGCAGAACGACCCCGCAGGAGCTGCAGCCTGGGCAGGCCAACAGACCGACACTCAACTCAAAAACCGGGTCTGGCTGAGCATTATCAGCAGCATGGCGCAAAACGACCCAAAGGGTGCCGCTGCACTCGCGCAAACGATTCCGGCGGGTGATGCCAGAAACAACGCTATTTCCAGTCTCGTTTCGCAATGGGCGCAAAACGATCCGGCAAGTGCCGCCGCCTGGCTGACGCAACTGCCCGACGGCAATGAAAAAAATAACGCCTTGCAAAACGTGGCCAGCCAGTGGGCCAACAACGATCTCACTGCGGCGACGGCCTGGGTGCAATCTCTCCCCGCAGGCGCAGCGAAGGACCGCGTGCTCAGCAGCGCCAGCTATTCCATTGTGAACAACGACCCGGCGGTCGCCATCCAGTGGGTGTCCAGTATCGGCGACGAAAAAATGCGCGCCAACCAGTTGGAAAATCTCGCGAGCAACTGGCTCCGGCAGGATCAGACGGCGGCAGCGCAATGGATCAGCAGTTCCAGCCTATCCACTGACGTGAAAGCGCGCCTGCTCCAGCAAAAAAACCGGTGACGCGCTGCCAGATTTTCACGAGTAGGCGTTTCCGGCGCGATGATTACTGGCGGTTTCGCGCGGAATCGGCGGCGATTTTCGTGATGTGCCGCTGAAAATCCGGGTCTTCGCCCTCAAGCAATTGCGGGAGCGCTGTGCGAAAATCCTCTCGACGGCACCACTCGCGCATGTAATCCTCCCAGGAAGACCAGAGGCGGCTGGTCTGCCGGTTCATTTTTTCCTCGTACACGAGGATGTAGGCGCGCTCGAAAATGGAGACGAGAATGCCGAACAGCGCGGACTTGCGTTCCATTTGTTCCTCGACGAGCGGAAGCGTGGGTCCGATCTTTCGCAAAAGCTGAAGGTCTGCGTTGTCGAGAACCAGTTTGAGGAAGGTGGTGTATTCGTCGGAAAGCCTTTAATAAAGCTCCTCCTCATCGACCTGCCGCTGTTTGCGCCGTTCAATGAGGAACACCACGATGGCAAACGGAAGCGCGAAGGTTTCGATGCCGTAAAACGAAATTTCGCAAATTTCCAGCAAAGTCACGAGGCTATTTTCGCTCGATAACCCGCCGACGTCAACCCGCGCGTTTTCTCGGCGATTCACGCATCTTAGTTAAGACACAAGATGTGTGAGCCCTGATCTTTTTTATGACGGCACTCGCAAATTAGGATGCGCTATTCTATCGTCACAGATTCGACGTTCGAATTCATGACTGATCCATCCATTCTTTCGCATGATACGCAGGGGGATTCCGCCACTCCAGTTTCGCATACCGGGGGCAGAAAATGGCAGACCCCGCTTCGCCTGGCTGCGTTGTTCCTGTTCACGCTGGCGTTGTATTTCCCTGGAACATGGACTCTTCCGCTAGTGGATCGGGATGAAACTTACTACGCGGAAGTTTCCCGTGAGATGAATGAACGGGCTGATTATATTGTGCCGTATTTCAACGGTAAATCCTGGCTTGAAAAGCCGCCGCTTCTGAACTGGTGCCAGGCTGCCTCCTTTCGGCTTTTCGGCGAAAACGCGTTTGCTGCGCGCTTTCCCGCAGTGATCGCCACTGCGCTGACGGCGCTGGTTGTTTTTGGTTTTGGCTCCAGCATTTACGGCTCACAGGTGGCATGGCGGGCGGCGATCTGCTTTGTACTCTGCATCCAGGTCGTTATTTTCGGACGGGCTGGTATCACGGATATGCCGCTGACCTTGTTCACCACGCTGGCTGCTTGGGCAGCTTGGGAGATAAGCCGGGGTGGTGCACGCAGGATTTGGTGGTGGACCTTTTATGTTTCCCTGGCGGGAGCCTCCCTTACCAAAGGGCCGGTCGCGGTGCTTCCCCTTGGAGCGATTATCCTGTTCGCGCGGCTGGCCCGAATCCCAGACCTTCGACATGCCTTTAAGTTCGGACGCGGGCTCATCTTGACCCTTCTGTTGGCGGGGCTTTGGTTCATTCCTGTTCTGGTGCTGACCCGTGGGGAATTCTACCAAAAATTCTTCGTTGCACAGGTGTTCACGAAACTAGTTAACGCGCAGCAAGGGCATGGAGCGACATCTGCTCTGACTTACGTTGTCAGTCTGCCTTTCTATTTCATTCTCTTGTTTGTGATATTCCTTCCATGGGCGTTTTACATCCCTGCGGCTTGCAGGCGCATGAAGGCACAGTGGACGCAGGGAGATTGCTACCTGGCATCCGGCATTCTCCTGACGTTCTGCCTTTTCAGCCTCTTGAAAACCAAACTGCCTCACTACACGCTGCCAGCATTTCCGCTGATCGCTTGCGCGGTCGCCCCGTCGATTCCAGACAGGCACTTCTTCCGGATTGGCGCCGGAATGATCGTGGCGACCCTTGCCGCCGCCTTCCTCCTTGCGCCGCGCGCCGCGCCGTATTATGCGCCGCTGCAGCTTGCTACCTCTTCCTGGTTGCGCAGGGATATGAGGATGGCGGTTGTCGATTACAAGGAGCCGGGATTTGTGTGGTATATGCGAGGTCGCATCTCGTCTTGGGTCATATCCCTTAAGCAGTCTCAAGTCGTGGATTTTATGAACGAACCTGGTCCGCGGCTTTGCGTCATGCCTGAGGAAGAAGCGGTGCAGATTCCCAGCGATCCGGCATGGAAACAAGTAACCGTGCAGGGTGTTGATGTCGTCCACGGCAGGTGGATCAAGTTATCGATGTTTATGAAAACCGAATAGCGAACAGGGCGGCATTGCCAGGAAATTTACCGCGCTGCGCGAACGGGAAAATAGATATTCACTTGACATTTTCCTCATCTGATGTAATAGTTATGTAAATATAAATGAGTATATAGCTATGAGGTTTATAAAAATGGCGCTTTCATTTGGATTGTTTGCCTTTCTAGGAGTATCACAGGGGCAGGCAACGGTTATTGTGACTTATGCTGAAAGTCCAAGTGTTGAGACTTCCTCGCTCGCCAATACAAGCGTTGATACTTTCGACAGTAATTCCGTTGGCTACCATACCGCCACAGGCGATCCCGTCCTCACATGGGCTGGCGTCGGCACCTTTGACCGCCTCAACATCAAGAGCGCAGATACCTACGGTGGAGCCAACAACACCAATTACGCGGTGGTGGGAGTGGGCATTGATACGGAAACTGCCCTCACCCTCAACACTCCCAGCTCCTATTTCGGGCTTTGGTGGTCGGCTGGGGATTCGCAAAATGTTTTGGATTTTTATAGCGGAGCCAACGGAACCGGCACATTGCTGGCTCAATTCACGACGGCAAACCTGCTCAAAGCGCTGCCCAAGAGCTACTATGGCAATCCGAACACGGGATACGCCGCAGGGCAGGATGCAGGCGAACCGTTTGCTTTCATCAACTTCTTTGGGGCTTCCGGAACCGCATGGCAATCGGTGGTCCTGAGAAACAGCAGTTCTACAGGTTTTGAGGCCGACAACCTCACGTCCAGGGTGGCCGCGTATAATTCCGCAACGGATGGCGCGATGCCAGGTATCGTCTTGGAATCTATCAATGGAACCCAAGAGACGATGGTAAGTCCCGAACCCGGCCCGATCCTTGCTGTCGGGTTTCTTTGCTGCTTGAGCGCTGGAGGCTCTTTCGTGCGGCGCTTCCATCGCCGGATTGCACAACTCTGATTGGTGCCTCGGTTCGAGTTTTGTTGGTTGTAAGGGAGCCCGGCTCAGTAATCGTGCTCCCGATCGCCCGTGTTGCGATCGGAATATTTGCGGGACTGGCTTTGGTGATCGCGGCGGGTACGGCGCTCGACGGTCATCTGGCGCTTTTGGCGGTTGCGTTGGAGCAGCGCGATTTCCTGGTCCAACTTTAAGAGCCCCTCAAGGCGCTTGGCGTCCAGTTTTCCTGCCTTGATGGCGGCTTGAATGGCGCAGCCCGCGTTCGCCTCACCGTGTCGGCAATCGGTGAATTTGCATTGCTTTGCCAATTCATCCAGATCTGCAAAACGCTCGCGCAGGGTGCTCTCGTCGGTCCACATGTGAACTTCACGGATGCCGGGATTATCAATGATGATCCCGCCAGAGCGCAGCACCATCAACTCTCGCGCGGTGGTGGTGTGTCGTCCCTTTCCGGTGGCGGCATTCACTTCGTCGGTCCCTTGATATTCGTCGCCGAGCAGATAATTGATCACCGAAGATTTCCCCACTCCGCTGGAGCCTGCAAAAGTGAGGGAAACGCCGCGTTGGAGGTAGGTCTTGAGCACCTTTAATGAAGTTTTTTTGACCGCGCTGGTGAGGTGGACATCGGCTTCGGGATTCAGCGCCGCAATGGCTTCCACCGCCGCCTGGTTCTGTTCGGCGGAATAAAGATCCGCCTTGTTGACCAGCACGACCGCCTTGGCCCGACTGCGGCCGATGATGGCAAAATAACGCTCCATGCGCCGGAGATTGAAGTCCGAGCCTGCATCGGTGACGACCACCGCGACGTCGATATTCGCGGCGATCACCTGCTCCTCGGTGCTGCGGCCTGACATTTTGCGAGAGAGCGAGTTCTTCCTGGCCAGCTGGGCGCGAATCACGTGTTCATGGTCGTCATCGCCGACTTCCAACGCCACCCAATCCCCCACGGCGGGCAATTCCGCATCCGTTTCCGCGTCGTGATAGACCTTGCCGCTCATCACGACTTCCAGCTCCTCGCCCTCTCCCGTCAGGGCTCCGTAACTGATTTTGTTATCGCGGATCAGCCGCGCGGGCACCCAGCCTTTGGCCGTGCCCTTGCATGCTTCCCATTGCTTTGCAAAGGCTTCATCCCAACCCAGATCCTCCAGCGTCATGCGATGATCTCCGCTAGGGTGGTCTCGATCAACTCCAGGATCTCCGAGCGTCCGTGACTGAGCTTTGACGAACTGGTCAGGACCGGGGGCGCATCCTCGCTGATCTCCTGGAGCCGGAGCAAAAAGGCGTTGATATTGGCCTGTGCCGCCGCACGGGAAAGTTTGTCCGTCTTGGTAAAGGTGAGGACAAAAGGCAGCCCGCAGCCCACCATCCAAGCGAGAAATTCGAGATCAATCTTCTGCGGGGTCAGGCGGGAATCGATCAGCACGAAAGTCCCCTGCAGGTTTGGCCGATTTTGAAGGTAATCGGCAACGAACGAGCTGAAAGTGGCGCGATCTTTTTTGCCCACCTTGGCGTAGCCGTAGCCGGGGAGATCCACCAGGGTCCAGCTCTTATTCACGAGGAAAAAATTGATCAGCCGCGTTTTTCCCGGCGTGTCGGATACCCTGGCCAGGTCCTTCACCCGCGTGAGCATGTTGACGAGGGAGGATTTTCCGACGTTCGAGCGCCCGATGAAGGCAAATTCAGGAAGCTCCGAGGGCGGACAGGACGCCAGATCGGGCGCGCTGCCCAGCAGGGCGGCGCTGTGAATGGTCACCCGCGAACCGGTCTGATCGGGAAGGTGGAGCGGGACAGTTTTTTTCATTCGTAATGTAATGATAACACGACCTTCCCCTACGCGTGAAAGGAAAAGGCTGACTTGCGGGGGGCGTTGCGCTGAAGTGGCGCTGTTGTATAGGATGCGGCATGCCCCACGACGTCATCATCTATCATAACCCGCGTTGCTCGAAGAGCCGGAAAGCCCTGGAACTACTCCAGCAACACGGCCTCACGCCGGTCGTCATCGAATACTTGAAGGCCCCTCTGGATGTTGAAACGCTCCGGGCGTTCGGATTGCCGCCCCGCGAGATCCTTCGCGAAGAGGAAGACGAATACGCTGCGTTGAATCTCGCCGACCCCGGCAAGACCGATGCCGAACTTTTCGCCGCCATCGTCCAGCATCCGATCCTTCTCCAGCGCCCCATTGTCATTGTCGGCAACCGCGCCGTGGTGGCACGACCACCGGAACGCGTGAACGATTTGATTGGCCGGTAAACGACACCAGCCCCTAACGCATCTCCACAAAAGAGAGCCCCAAAACCTGCCCTAGCTTAGTGATGTCTGCCCGTTCCTGCTGGCAGATGAGGGCAATAGACACCCCCGTCCGGCCAGCTCGCCCGGTCCGTCCACTGCGGTGCGTGTAGTAATCAATCTGATCCGGCAGTTGGTGATGGAGAACAAAGGCGAGACCTTCCACATCAATGCCCCGCGCCGCGACATCCGTCGCGATCAAGAACTGGAAGCGCCCTTTGCGAAAGGAGCGCAGCACTTTGTCCCGCTCGGTTTGCATCAAATCCCCCTGCAAAACGCCCAAAAGATGACCACGCTGGGTCAATTCATCGAATAACTTCGTCGCTCCCGCCCTGGTCCGGCAGAAGATCACCCCGCGCTCCTCGCCCTGTCCCTTCAAAAAGCCAGAGATTCGGTCCGTCTTTTCCCTAATCTGGCAGACCATGAAACGGTGCGAAATATCGCGGTTCACCACATGCTCCTGATCGATCTTGATGCTGTGGGACTTCGGCGACATGTAGTCCGTGATCAGCTTCTGCACCCCGGCGGGGATGGTGGCGGAAAAAAGCCAGGTGGCCCGCCGCCCTTTGGTCCTTGCGCAAATCTCCGCGACCTCCTTGCGGAAACCGAGGTTCAGCAATTCATCGGCTTCGTCGAGAACGAGCAGTTGGACCGCCTCGAGCGACAAAGCCGACCGGCCCAGCAAATCCAGCAATCGGCCCGGCGTCACGACAACCACATGGGTTGGGCGTTGCAGCGCCGCGATTTGACGATCCAGTTTGTCCCCGCCCGTGAGCACCTCCACAAAGATCTTTTGGGTACAGTATTTGGTGAACCGGAAAAGCTGTTTGCCGATCTGCTTCGCCAGTTCCCGCGTGGGAGCCACCACCACCGCCTGAATTTCCGGGGCATCGGGGTCGATCTGCATCAGCAACGGAATCCCAAAGGCCGCCGTTTTCCCTGTTCCCGTCTGGGCTTGCGCGATGAAGTCCCCGCCCTTTGCCAGCAGAAAAGGGATCGCATCGCGCTGAATAGCCGTCGGCGTTTTGATCCCCAATTCCTCCAGCCCCCGGATCAGATCTTCCCGGACTCCCAAAGTTTTAAATGTTTTCAACGTAGTATCATTCCGAAAAAGCGGACTTCTGGGAGCGGCGACTGGAAGCCCGCAACCCCGCCCGTTTTGGGTTTGGTCCGAATGCAGCGGAAGGTAGGCTACCCTGCTGCGGAGGCAAGCGCATTCTCCGCCGATGCCGAGGGAAGAGACCCCACCTCCCGAGGTAAAGCACTCCAACCACCGGAGTAGTTTGCCCCAACTACTCCGGTAAAATCGCATTTTCCCTCGGTAAAATGACGTTTTCTCTCGGTAAAATGGGATTTCCCCTCGGGAAAACGCACAAATCCTCCCATACCGGCCTCCGTCTGTGTAAAAACAGCCAATTTACCTCCAAACGCGCCCGTCCGCGCCCTCGGCTCCGACGACCTCCCTCCCGGCGGCTGTAAAAAGCCAATCGGGTGCTTCAAAACCGCCTCGACTTCCAGAAAACACCCTGCTCTGATCCCGGAACCCCCCCGAAATGGACAACAGATGCTTTTTCCTGCGACTACGGCAGTTGAGCTCGGAGTTAGAGTAAGAAAACCAACCGTTAAGCGAGAATTTGTATGATTCAAGAGATTAAGCCATCCGTTCTCAAACTTCTCTGCGCCTCGTTGCTGCTAAGCGTCACAACTGCCTATTCAACTTTGCCGGCAACGGACAAATCAGTTGCAGCGAGGACGGACTGTGTGTTGGACATGTCTGAACTGGGATTCCGAATCGAGAGCTCAAGATATTCGTGCTATTGGATAGTGAGTTCTGTCGATCCTACAAAGCGATACGCCTTGCCCCCACTCCCCCATATCGAAAACTCGACCTGCCCTGGTTATCATTTCAGTGTGTCACCAGATGGGGATTGGATTATCGCGCATGAGAAGCTTTATCACGGTGCCAACGAGGTTTGGCTTCTTCACCGGGACTCGCCCTTACACTACTCTCTTGCTTTTCCGTCATTTAGCCGTGCTGCATGGAGCTACTACGCGAAGAAATCCGGCAAACCGTTTCAGCTCGATTACCGCTACATTACTAGAGTTGGGCCGTGGCCGCAGAAAGGTGTGGTCATTCGCCTAACTCTTTACGGAGACCACCCTCAGGAAGAACCTGTGGATGTTGCGCTAAATTTCAACTTGAATACTCGTAAGTTCTCAATATCTGAGGACCAAACGACCCAGTATTACTGACATTCTCCAAGAGGCCGAACCATACGGTCGCCTTGTTGCCAGATATGTGCCGGTCACCGTTAAAATCTGTCACAAACCACTAATAATCAAACTGGTGGAGGCGAGGGGAGTTGAACCCCTGTCCTTCAAATCAAAGCCACCCGCTTCTACCTGCTTATCTGGCCTACTATTTAGAATGGCGTTGAGGGTTGGAATGAGTTTGGTTTAGGGTCATTCCCATGGATTTATTCCCCATTCACCATCACCGCCAGGGTTTGACGAGAACCCGGAAAGCCATCGCGGAAGGCGTTCTGCACATCGGCTTCATTGGTGGCTCCATCACTGCTCCCACCTACTCCACTTGGCCGGAAGGAGTCATCAGTTGGTTCCATGAGAAGTTTCCCGGGCTTCGGCTGTGCGTTGACAATGTTGCACTCGGCGCCACGGGCAGCGACTTGGGAGTTTTTCGCGCGCAACGCGACTTGATCGACAAAAAGTGCGACCTGGTTTTCGTTGAGTATGCAGTGAACGACCACGGCACGGCCCGTGAGAAGAGGCGGCGCAGCCAGGAAGGGTTGGTGCGCAAGCTGCTCGCAGGCGAAGGCAGGGATGTTGTGTTTGCCTATACTTATTTTTCTGAGATGTATGCGGAGATGGCGGCGGAGATAGTGCCGCAGTCCATCCTGGATCTCGACGAAGTAGCTGCGCACTACGGCATCGGTTCGGTGTGGATGGGACTGCACGCTTACAACGAAGTTCGCGCCGGACAGATGCGCTGGGACGAGTGGATTCCCGATAATGTGCATCCGGGGGAGCGGGGCAGTTGGAGTTACTCCCGCAGTGTCGGCGCTTATCTGCAAAGGGAGTTGATTGACGCTCCCAATCCGCAGCCAATTTCCACGGGGGATCATCGCCCCGCTCCTCTTGATGCATCGCATTGGGAAAACACCACCATCATTCCGTTCGATCAAGTCCGGCTCAACGGCCCATGGACGATCCGGCGCAGCCTCACATGGTGGGCGGACTTGATGCTGGAGACTTCCGCCGTGGGCGCGCGGCTTTCGTTTGATTTTACAGGAAGCAATCTTTGTCTCGGCTTCGCTTTTGGAAAATCCTCAGCGGAATTCCGTTACCGTATCGACGACTCCGATTGGTCGGTGTCGGAACGCGATCGCCCCGACTGGTGCTCATTCGACTGGTTCCGCCTTCACCGCGTCGCCGAAAACCTTCCTCGCGGCCAGCATCATATCGAAATCGAAGTGATCCATGGTAACCGCCCGGAGTGCACAGGCGCAAATTTTCGCCTGGCGCTGATCGGTGTCGTCTGAGGACCAAGACATGACTCGCAACGAATATCTGAAGGACTGCCTCGGCCTTGCTTAGGAAGATATGCAGCTCTGGCTATGACTGCCGGAAGGTTGGGGTGTTCCTCACTGCACTCAACACCGAACGCTCCCTCTTCGGAGCGAAGCCTCACAGCTCCGCCGGTCAGCTCGACTCCCTCGTGGACTAGATCAACTGCCGCTACGGCGGAGCAACCTAATTTTCACCAATGATTGTGGCTCATCAAAACCCCGAGCAACTTTCGTCCTCAGGCCGGGTTTGATAACTTGCACCCTGATTCCCTATTAACTGCCGCTTATGGCCCCATTGTTCCCCTTCCGCCCAAACTCCCTCTTTAGCAGCATCCTATTTGCCTGTCTGACCGCCTGGATATTGCCCGTTCCGTTGAGGGCCGGTCCCGCTGAGGGAGTGCGCACGTTTACCGGAGCACAAACCCGGGTCGTCTGGATTCAGGACGCAGGGCCCACAGCTTGCGTCTATTCGGAAAAACCGACGCTCCGGCTGATGGGGTTCGACACCGATGACGGCAAGGGCGAGCGGGCCATTCTCCCGAACATCGGCTGGTATGCGAAACCTCTGCTTACCGCCGATGGCACACGGATCGTCTTCGCCGATCTGGCGGATCATTCTGTCAAAGTGGTCAATTTTGATGGGACCGGCCTGCGCCAGATTTTGAAAAATGACGAAGCTTATAAATTCAGTTCGGAACAAAGACCATGGCTTGATAATTCGCTTTGGACCAACCCGAAAACGGGTGTGACGTGGGTTTATGCCATGACCATGGAACAGCGTGACGGCAAATCGGTGCCGACGATCCGGCGCTATCAACTCGACCATCCGGAGGTGAGCGAACTCGTTTGGGACAAAACACCTGTCTATATGTTCATGATGAGTGGAGATGGGCGTGTGGCCAGTGGCGGCATTATCGATGGAGGAAACACTTCCCAGGGGATGTTCACCCTGCCCAACGGCACTTTTCACCAACGAGTAGCCGGCTGCTGGCCCTCCATGTCTCCCGATGCCAGCCATCGGATGTGGGTCTTCACCGGCAATCATCGATCGATCCATTATTGCACACCGACGAACCGCAGCGGGGCCTTTAGTTTAGCAGGCGTTCGCTTCGACCAAACCCCTGGTTTGGAAATCAAGCTAAACGAAGAAATGTATCACCCGAGATGGACCAACAATGTTCACTACGTGTGCCTTGATTCTCCATTCTCGCAATGGAGTTTTAAGTCGGACGCGAAGATTCCCATGGACGTAGCCGCGAAAGTGGAAATCTACATCGGCAAGTTCAACGACGATTTCTCGGGTATCGAGCGGTGGGTGCAGGTCACTCATAATTCGGTCGGCGACTACTGGCCGAATGTCTGGATCAAGCCTTCCAAGGAGGACCTGGCCGCCTTGGCGGTCGCGCCTGCGCCCGAATTACCCGAGGAGAAGCCGCCAGCCATGCTTGATACCAAGGGTCAGGTTTACACGTGGCTGACCGGGACCGACGGAAATCAACTCACGGATCCGTTGACCGGTTCCATGCACGTTTGTTCCGGGCAATTAAAACATTTTGCGCGCTACGCGCCCTACGCGGTGATGAACCTGACCGATGGAGCCTTCGTGCCCGACAACCGTACGGCGACCTCACTGCTGGCCGCATGCAAGGCGAGCAATCAGTTTGCGTTGGAAGCCGAAATTACCCCCACCAGCGCGCCATCGGCTGAGGAGAAGGCGATCATGGTCTTTGCCGATGATCCGGCGAACGGGAACTTTGCCCTCTCCCAGCAAGGAGACAAGCTCACCCTTCGCCTCAACACGAATGGACCGCGAACCTCGGCGCAAGCCATCCAAATTTGCAGTTTGGTGCAGAATCAGTCGAATCACATCCTCATCAGTTATGCGGACGGAAAGCTGGCCTGTTTTGTGAACGGCAAGCCGGCGATTCTGCCCAATCCGTTCCACGGCGGACTCTCCAACTGGACGGCGCAACCGCTGATTTTCGGTGATTCGTCCAAGGGTGGCCAGAACTGGACGGGGCTCATGGAAGACATCGGCCTTTTCAGCCGTGAGATCAGCGCAACAGAGGCCCGGCAGCGCTTTCTCAAACAACGCGAGCGCACCAGCCCGCGCAAGCCGATCGACACCTTGGTTGTGGAAGCGAAATTGGTTGGACGCTGCCCCGCAGCCGATCCGCAGGGCATCGCGCCCTATCGCCGCTGTCTCTCCGTGCAACTCTACGAGGTGGACAAGGTCATCTCGGGCAATTGCGACGACAAACAAATCACCGTGGCCCAATGGTCGGTGCTCGACGGGCAGGTGGCGCCCTCCTACACTGAAATGGCCGAGGGGCGAACCTATCGGTTGACGTTGCAAAAGATGGACGACCGCCCAGAGCAGCAATCGGAGCGCTCGATCAGCGGCGACTTCAAAGCCCCCGATACCGTGGAACTCTTCTACGACACGATCAATCCCGCGCCGACGACAACTCCTGTTACGCAAAGCGGGAACAACAAGCCCATCATCCTAACGGCTGTTCCGGGGCTGAAATTGAATCTTAACGGGCAGTCGTCAACGATCACGAACACCACGCTTAACGATGTCACGTTCAACGGCACGGTTCGGATGGCTGGCAACGGTGCGGTTACGGCTGCGGTGGTGGTGTATGAAGGCTTCGATTTCACGCGCGCGCCTCAAGTGCGGTTTTCCGGCGGCGGGGGGCAGGGGGCAAGCGCCCAAGCCGTTATGTCGGTGGCATCGCTGGATCTCATCAAGGTGGGGGCAGGCTATACCAGTGTACCGACGGTCACGATTTCAGAGCCGGATGTCGCCGGAGGCCGCCAGGCGACCGCCACGGCAACAATCGATAAAGTGGGAGAAACCGTTTCTGGTCTCATTATAAACGATCCAGGCAGCGGTTATCTCCAGGCGCCCCAAGTCACATTCACCGGAGGTGGAGGCAGCGGAGCGGAGGGGGAATCAACTTTATGCCTGTCGGGCATCACCGTCACCAACGGCGGCAATGGATATACAACTCCTCCGAAAATCACGCTGGCAGGCGGCGACGGCGAGCAGGCCAGCGCGCAAGCTATCCTGCAATTGACGACGCTCCGTTACACCGATCCCCAGGCCAACGCCCTCTTCACGAACGAGGGCACGCTCGTTCAGGATGGAGCGGCGCTGGTCTTTGACTGGGCGGCACCGCAGAACAACACGGGTAAAGGCTATTTCACCAATACCGGAACCTGGACTCTGCAAAATGCCGCCCGCGTGCAATTCCTGTCATCCTACGGCCTACCCACACAAGCCGGGAATGCCAATACCAACACCGGCACCCTGCGCATGCTGGATGACTCCTATCTCGGCTTTTCGGCACTGAAGAACAGCGGCGAGATCGACTTGGGCGCGGGAGTCGTGCTCGGGCAGGCCGACTTTGCCAGCCAGGACAATGTCCTTACGAATACCGGAAAAGGTGTGTTCAAAGTCATCGGCAGCACGCCGGATCACCCAGCCAGCTTCGGATATGCTGTGGGATACGCTTCGCTTAAGCAAACGGGCAAACGGATATTCGAGAACGGCACGGCCGACGGCAAGAGCCACGCCCAGTTCGTCATCGGCGACGGTAAAAAAACCTCAATATTCACAGTCATCGGCGGCCAAGACAACTTGACCAACTTTGCGGGTAGCCGTGTAGAAATAAATCCTAGCGGCATGCTGGCCTTGCTCACCAATAACAATGGATTACCCAGTCGCCAGTCGGTCAATCGCGACGCCAAAGTGGCCAATGCCGGGGAACTCCTGCTGGCGGGCCTGTTGCGACTGCAGGGCAACCTTTTCGGATTTACCGGAATCGAGAACAGCGGCACGCTGACTATCCACGGAAATCAAGCGGTGCTGGAATGCCTGAAGAGCTCTGACAAGGCGTCAAACTTCACAAAGCCTTCATGTGTCCTCAATCAACCCGGCGGTCTTCTGCAGGGTTCGGGGAAGCTGACCTACATCAACAGCACGGGGAAAGAGAATGCTCGCTATTTGCAGTTGAACAATCTGGGCACCATCGCGCCGGGAGAACGGGCGGTCGGTCAAACTCCGGAGTTGTTCGGTGCTCTTGCCCTGCATAACGCGAATGTTTATTTCGGCGCCTTCACGATCCCCCCAAGGCCGCCGGGAATGCAAGCGAATGCGCCGTTGCCGATCGCCGCAACACCGCCACAACCCGGCATCCTGCGGATCGGCATTGGAGGCCCGCCGACTGCTCCTGACCAATATGATACGCTGACCATCACCGGGCCCGGGGTCGATTTTCCCGGTCAATTGAATCAGGGTCAATTGACGTTGATCAAAGGCGATGGCAACACACTCAACGTGGTTCCCAGCGCAGGTTTCACTCCGCACGGAACCTATCGGATCGTTTCTGCTACCTCGGTGGTCGGCACGTTCGATACGCTCCAATACAACGGCACGGCGCAGGCACCCTATATCGTCAACTACCTGCCCGACGGCATTGAAGTGGTTTTCCCTTGAGCAAGATCATGAACACCGCCCCAACAGGAACTGAAAGAAGGCTTATGTCCATCCCCTCGCGCCGTCTCCCGGCCCTGCTTCGCCTGAGCTCCGTCGTCCTATTATGGATCGTGTTGTCTCAGCCGGATTGGGCCATGGACCTGACCGGCGGGCTGATGTACGCCGTTCCCGCCCCGAACGGAACCCCTTCACTCGACGGCAGCGAAACGGGCTGGGATTTAACCGCTGTGGAACCGATGTGGGTTGACCCGCAATCCGTCAAACTGATGCACGCCAAGTATGCACTGAACTACGACGAAAATAATCTCTACGTCTACGCCCGGCTCAGCCTCCCGAACCGCAAGCTGACCAACCCCAACGGACCCACTGATACCTACTGGTTTGGCGACATGCTCGAATTTCGCGTGTGCTCCGATCCCTCCATCCAAACGCCTCTCAATCGCAAGGACCCAGCCACGCTCAATTCCAACCGGATCTGCCACATGGCGTTCTGGAAGGATACAGCGACCGGCGAGGCCTATTTTGCTATCACCCACGGAGATTTCACCAAATCACAGGGCAAGGCGCTCAATCCGCCCGGCCCCAAGCTCGCGATTACCGAAGGCGCCGCTGATTACGTTGTCCAAGCCGTCGTTCCTTGGTCTGTCCTGAATGTCCCAAGCGGGAAAAATCCGTTCGTGCCCGGTTCGCGCATGACGGCGAACTGGACCATGCACTGGGGTTCCAACACCGACGCCCAGTTTCCTGCCCTTTACACACAAAATCCCGGTGTCGCTGCCTATATTGCTTGGGACAAGTGGGGTCAGGTCGAGTTCAGCCCAACCGGCAACCTCAAGTCCCGCCACCCGACCATGGAGGACACCCTGGCTGACCTCGCCAATGCTGCCCCCGTCGGCGTACCCATCACGATTGACGTGCCCAATGCCGGAAAACTCCTACTGGCGGGTCGGTTGCGCGTGCAGGGAAACTTTAATGGGATCACTGGGATCGTGAACAGCGGCACGCTGACCATCCGCGTAGATCAAGTCGTGATGGAACGTTTGCCCGGCAGAGCCGTTCTGGCAGGCTGGTACGGCGCGACCATAAATTCCTCTCAGATACTCAATCAACCCGGCGGCTTGGTGCAGGGGGTGGGCACCTTGACCTATGTCAACAGCACGGAGAATAAGGAGGGGCGCTATTTGCAGGTGACCAATCTGGGCACCATCGCGCCGGGATTGGGTGCAGGTCCGGGAGGAGAAGCGTTTGGCCCACTGATCCTGCGCAACGTGAATGTGTGCTTTGGTGCGGTTGCTCTACCGGTTAGAACGCCCAAGTCTGCCATACCGACACCACCACCGATCCCGGCAACATCCCCCCAACCCGGTATCTTGCGAATCGGCATCGGAGGTCTGCCGAATGCACCCGCTCGCTACGATACGCTGACCCTCACCGGGACGGATGATGCCGGGAAGTTGGAATTGATCAAGGGCGACGGCAACACGCTCAACATCGTCTCCGGCGCAGACTTCACTCTGCACGGAGCCTATCGGATCGTCACTGCTACCTCGGTGCTGGGGACATTCGACACGCTGCAATACAACGGCTCAACCCCAGTGCCCTATACTGTGAATTATCTGCCTGACGGCATTGAAGTGGTTTTCCCGTGATTCAGGAAGGCAAGGCCTGTCACCTCATCTTGAAGTATGGAACATCAGAAAGTCTTAAATCTCGCTTCTCATCCTGCCACGCTCCAGCCCTGTAAATCAGAGGCTCCCACCCCCTTGTATGGATGTGTTTCTCTCCTATGATCCATCGTATTCGGCTATCTCTCTTGACTATCCGTCATGGGCGGTGCTTGATCTGCCGTGTTCCCTCACTCCATCCCTTTGCAAACCGCAACCAGAATTGATGCGGTGCTTCTCTAAATCGGAGACACGATGCAGTTGGGAAAAATTGCCATGAGTTTTGCATCCAACAGCTTGAACCCTGCGGAATCCGTTCCATCATCACTCCCCGGCACTGTTGAAGCCAGCGCGGAAGATGTCACACTGATCCAGGACTTGGTGCAGCGCACGGCCCTGATTCGCCAGGAGATGGGCAAGTTCATCGTGGGCCAGGAGGAGGTCATCGAGCAGCTCGTGATCGCCGTGCTCGCGGGGGGGCACTGCTTGCTTGAGGGCGTGCCGGGCCTCGCCAAGACGGCAATGATCCGTTCGCTCTCGCAGACCATGAGCCTGTCCTTCCGGCGCATCCAGTTCACGCCGGACCTGATGCCGGCCGACATTACGGGAACCGATATCATCCAGGAAGACCCCGTTACCGGACACCGGAGCTTCATTTTCCAAAAAGGCCCGATCTTCACGCAGATGCTTCTCGCGGATGAAATCAATCGCACCCCGCCGAAGACGCAGGCGGCGCTGCTCGAAGCGATGCAGGAGCACGCCGTTACAGTCGGGGGCAACACGCTGAGACTGGAGGAGCCGTTCTTTGTTCTCGCGACGCAGAACCCGATCGAGCAGGAGGGCACTTATCCCTTGCCTGAGGCGCAGAAGGACCGTTTTATTTTCCTCGTGAAGGTTGATTACCCCGATCGCGAGCACGAACGGCTGATCATCGAGCGCACCACCGGGACTTTCGCGACCGATTTGCAGCCGGTGATTGATGGCGAGACCATCCGGCATCTGCAGCGCGTGGTTCGCAAAGTGCCGGTGCCAGATCATGTGATGGACTTTGTCCTCGACCTCGTCCGGTACACCCGCCCGAACAGTCCCGACGCCCCGAAATGGGTCAGGGATCTCATCGAATGGGGTGCCGGCCCACGGGCCTGCCAGAACATCGTGCTTGCAGCAAAAGTAAGGGCCGTGCTTCGGGGCCGTTTCCATGTGACAAACGACGACATCGCGGCGCTCGCGCACGCGGTGCTGCGTCACCGGATCGTACCCACCTTCAATGCCGAGGCGGAGGGTGTGAAGGTAGATGACATCATCACACGGATTGTGGAGGCCGTCCCGCGGGGCGAGAGCCCTGGCGTCCTCTGATTTTCCCCCACGACCTTCCATTCGCCCCACCGAACAGAAGAAAAAGTTGATTTTCCGTGACCCACGTCTCCAACTTTCTGACGCCGGCTGACCTGCAGAAAATCAGCAACCTGCAGGTCGTCGCCCGGCAGGTCGTGGAGGGGTTTTGCTCGGGCATGCACCGGTCGCCGCACAAGGGCTTCAGCGTCGAGTTCAAGCAGCACCGCCAATATGTCCCGGGTGATGAAATCCGGCGCATTGACTGGCGGGTTTTCGGCCGCTCGGACCGCTTTTACATCCGCGAATACGAAGAGGAGACCAACCTCCGCGCGACACTGTTGCTTGACCTGAGCGGGTCAATGAACTACGGGCGGAACGGTGTGACGAAATACGAGTACGCAACACGGCTCGCGGCCTGCCTTGCTTATTTGATGATTAGCCAGCAGGACAGTGTAGGGATGGTCACGTTCGACACAAAGATCCGGAAATACATCCCGCCTCGCGCGCGAATGGGCCACCTTCGCGTGATCCTCGACGAGCTTCAGCGCAGCGTGCCGGGCGGCGAGACGGAACTCGGCGGGGTCTTTCGAGACCTGGTGCCCAAGCTGCATCGGCGCGGCCTGCTCGTTATCATCTCGGACTGCTTCGGCGACGTCTCCTCGCTGCTCAAGGCGCTGGCGCACTTCCGGCACATGCACCACGAGATACTCATCTTCCAGATTTGGGATTGGGATGAACTGGAGTTCCCGTTCAAAAACTGGACGCAGTTCGAGTCGCTCGAAACGGCCGGGCACAAACACCTGCTCGACCCAGCCCTGCTGCGGCAGGAATACCTCGCCCGGCTGGATCATTTCCGGGAGGAACTCGTAAAGGGCTGCCGACGCCACCGGATCGACCTAGTGCCGTTCACCACGGACCAACCGTATGCCGATGCGCTCACGACCTACATCAGCCGGCGGAGGGGGCTCGGATGACGTTCCTGAATTTTGCCCTCCTCGGCGGCCTCGCCGCGCTGTCGATTCCAGTGCTGATCCATCTCTTTCACAAGAGCCGCTTTCAGGTCGTGCGCTGGGGAGCGATGCATTTGCTCGAGGACTTGCTGCGGACCAACCAGCGCCGCCTGAAAATCGAGCAGATCATCCTCCTGATTCTCCGCGCGTCGATCCCCGCGCTGCTCGCGCTCTGCATGGCGCGGCCAGTGTGGAAGGGAATGCAGGCGCTGACAGGGGACACGAAGACCTCCACGGTAATCCTGCTCGACAACAGTTACTCGATGGACGCGGGCACCGGAGGCGTGACGAGTTTTTCCACCGCCCGGGGCGAGGCTGCGCAGATGATCAACGCACTCATACCCGGTTCGGACGCGCAGGTTGTGCTGATGGCCGAAGGCGGGTCGCCGCTGCTTGACGAACCGACCTACGATCTTGCCCGCCTGACTCGGATGCTTGAAAAGACCGATGCCGGCTTTGGCTCGGTTGCGGTGCCAACTGCGCTCGATTATGCAGCAGGCGTGCTCGGCCAGATGCACGAGTCGGACCGGAACCTCGTCGTGATGACCGATTTTCAGCGAGTGAGCTTCGAGCCGGATGCGGACACACAAATTGGCCGGGCAATCGACCGCCTTAAAAAGATGCCGTTGAGCCCGTCGATCACATTCTTCGACACGGGCAGTGGAGTGAAAGACAATGTCGCCGTCGAATCGCTCGAGTTTCCGCGCCTAATGGTCGGAGTCGGGCAGAGGTTCCAGATCCGCGCGAACCTTCGGAACTTTGGCGACGCATCCTACCCGGACTTGCGGGTCTATTTGAAGGCCGACGGGAAGGAGAAATCCGTCTCCCAGATCCACCTCGGGCCCCGCGAAAAAGGGCAGGTGCTTTTTACGCAGGCCTTCGATACGCCCGGGTCACACATCATCGAGTTGGTCGCCGATGTCGCCGACGCGCTCAAGGCCGACAACAGTTTCCTCGCCAGCATCCCGGTGCGCGACAAGGTGCCGGTGCTGCTCGTCAACGGCGACCCGAGCCTGGAACCACTGAAGGGCGAAACCGATTTCGCCGAGATTGCCCTCCACCCCTACGGCACTGCCGGAAAGGTGGAACTGGCCGACCTGATCAAGACCACTGTCGTCACGACCGGTGAACTGACATCCAGGACGATCGCGGACTCCGCCGTGGTAATGCTCGCAAATGTCCGGAAACTCGACGACAGCCAGCTTCGCGCGCTTCAGGATTTCGTCAGAAATGGCGGCGGGCTCCTTATCTTCCCCGGCAACCGGGTTGACGCCACATGGTATAACAGTGCGCTCCACGAGGGTGGCAAAGGGCTGCTGCCGATGTCGCTCGGCCCGATCATGGGGGATTTGAAGGAAGGCGCGCCGCCGACCGGGATCGTCCCGCAGCACTTCGAGCATCCGGCGCTCGACCTTTTTAACGATCCGCACAACGGCTCCCTGGGGGATGTGGCGATCAGGCTCTGGTTCCACCTGAAGGAACCGGCAAACGCGGCGGCGACCCCCGTGCTGGCGCGACTCGACAGCGGCGACCCGTTTCTCGCCGAGAAACAATTCGGCCAGGGGCATGTGATCGAATGCGCGATCCCCGTTGATGCCGACTGGAGCAACCTGCCGATGCGCCCGTCCTATCTCCCCCTGCTCCAGCGGCTATCGGTCTATCTCGCCTCGACGGTTTTCCCGCCGCGTAATCTCGATGTGGGAAAACCGCTCGTGGCTTTCCTGCCCGTGTCCCAGGCAGGCAAAAAAGCCGCGCTCGTCACATCCGATGGCGTCGCGTTGGAAATCCCAATCATGAAAAAAGGGGAGCGCGGCGTCGTGGAGTTCGGCACAACACAGCGCCCCGGTCTCTATGTGCTGACCCCGCCTGGCGAGCCGCCGCTCCACTTTGTTGTGAACACCTCGCGGCGCGAGTCCGATCTTGAACGGCTTACCGACAGCGAAATTTACGGCTTTGCGAAGGCGCACGGTGTTTCTCTGGTCCACTCGGGCGCGGAATACAGGAAACTCGACCATACGCGTCGTTACGGACTGGAAATCTGGCGGGCGATCCTGTGGGTGATTCTCGTTCTCCTTTTCCTGGAAATTTTTCTGCAGCAAAAATTCGCGCGGGCCAGACGCACCCCCGCCAACCCAGCCCGGAAGCCATGAACCCGGAGCACGTACAAACCACCCTTCGATTCGTCGGCGACTGGCCCTGGTGGGCCAGTCTCGCCCTGGCACTCGTGCTAGGTGCCGCCGCGTGGATTTTTTACGTCCGCGAGGCAACTGCTGAGAGGCGGTGGCTGAGGTGGCTGCTGCCGACTCTGCGCGCGGGGGCGGTCATCATGCTAGTGCTCATGCTCTGTGGCCCGGTGCTGCACCATCGCAAGGTCATCGGACGGCTCTCGAAGCTATTCCTTTTTGTTGACGGCTCGCGTAGCATGGGATTGGCCGACCCCTCGATGGATCCCGTCCGAAGAAAGCTCATCCTGCAGCGCCTCGGGCTGGTCCAAGGCGATCCGGCGAAGATGGACCCGAAAAGCCCGGCCATGCAGGATGCGTTTGCCAAATTTGACACCCTCACGCGCACGGAGCGCCTGCAAGCAGAACTGCTCGGAGGCGGGAAGGACAGCCTACTCGCCAGGCTCGCCGCACGCCACGATGTGCGTCTGCTCGAACTCGACGGCTCCGGGACGGCAAAAATCTGGCAGCCCACGGCGAAGGACTCCACCTCTCCCCCGACCCTGCCCGTCCCCGCAGGAGAGACAACGAATCTCGCCGCGGGACCCAAGGGAATCGAGGACGGCCAAGAGAAGGAGGATCGGGCCGCCATCGTGCTGTTCAGCGACGGACAGCACAACGACGGCGAATCCCCGCTCGAAGTGGCAAAGCTCCTGGCCGGGCGCGGGATCCCGGTTTTCACGGTCGGTTGCGGCAGCTTGGCGCGTCCCGCCGACCTCGCAGTGATGCGGGTGGACGGGCCGGAATCCGCATTTTTCAAGGACAACATCTACGGGACCATCACCCTCAAGGACGACATGCCCGCAGGGCTGCCATTCACCGTGACGGTGCTGGACGGCGCGAAGGTGCTCTGGCAAAAACAGATGGTCACCGACGGCAGCAACCTGCGCAAGGTGCCGTTTGACGCTCCGATCGCCGACGACGTGAAGGAGCAGCTCGCGAACAAAAACAACGACCTGAAAACAACCAGCATCCCGCTCGAACTGAAGGTCTCCGTCTCCACCCTCAAGGGAGACAGCCAGCCTGAAAACAACGAGGGCAGCCTGCGGGTCCGCGCGGTGACGCAACGGCGCAAGCTTCTGCTGCTTGATGGGAGACCACGCTGGGAGACCCGCTACCTGCGGAACCTGTTCGAACGGGACGAGCAATGGGAGGTCAGCACTGTGATCGCTGGCACGACGGCGGGCGAAAACGGCTTCGTGCGCGGGGTCAAACCCGGGGAGTTTCCGAACGATGCTGCCCTGCTGCAGACCTATGATTTAATTGTTTTCGGCGATATCCCGCGCGCGATCTTCAAGGGCGATGAACTAGAGTGGATCCGGGAGTTCGTTGCCAACCGGGGCGGCGCGCTCGTTTTCATCGACGGTGCCCGGCAGTGCCTGTCGGCCTATGCCGACACGCCGATTTTCCCCCTCTTTCCCGTCGCGTGGAAAGGCCCGGGGGTGCGCGAGGATATCGGGAAACTCGCCCTGACCTCACGCTCGGCCACCCTGGCGCCGTTTGCACTGGCAGGCGACAAAATGCAGAACTCTGAGACGTGGGGCCATCTGAAGCCGCCCCACTGGATCGCCGATGTGACGGTCCTGCCGGGCGCGGAAACGCTGGTGGAAGCCGATGTCGCCTCAAAAAAAGTCCCCGTGGTCGTTTACCGGACGTTCGGCGCGGGCAAGGTGTTCTACCACGCAATCGACGATTCCTGGCGCTGGCGCTTCGAGGTCGCCGATGAATATCACGTGAAATATTGGAACCAAGTGGCGAACTGGATCGCCGAACCGCCCTTCGCTGTGCGCGACAAGCTCGTGTCGCTCGACACCGACGGAATCACGTACCGGCCCGGCGAATCGGCCGACCTGCGCATCCGCCTGCGGGATGGCGAGGGGCGTCCGGTGACCAATGCGACCGTCGATGCCGTGCTGAGCCGTGACGGTGTGAAGGTTGCGACGATCCGCCTGGCCCCGGATGACAATGCCGGCGGGCTTTTCCGCGGGAAAACGGCGGCGCTTACCCCCGGCGACTATGAAGTCTCCGTTCAGTCGGCGGCCATCGCAGAGCGTGACGCGAAAGCCCGCGCCAGCTTCAAGGTGGCGCCTCGGGAGACCAGCGAACTGATCCAGCTCGTCCTGGACGAGGAACTGCTTCGCCGGATGTCATCCCTAAGCGGCGGAGAATACCTGCGCGAGGAAAACATCAATAAACTTTTCGATCTGCTCGCCCCGATGAGCCAGGGACGCGTCATTGAGAGCGACACCGTGCTTTGGCAGAGTTATTGGTGGTTTGTGCCGCTGATCCTGCTGCTGACAACCGAGTGGATACTGCGCAAACGGGCGGGCCTGCTATGAAGAAGACACCCATTACCATGGACGCAATCATTTCCCGTATCCCGCCGGGCGCGCCCCCTGCATTATGAACCCGCAAATCGATCCCCTGATTCTTGAGAAACTCCAGGCGTTCGGGCTCCGCCGCCGCCGGTTGATCATGGTTCGGGGCACCTGTATGGCGCTCGCCGCGCTGCTGGCGTCCATGATGCTGATTGCGCTGGTTGACTGGCTGCTGATCCTGCCGGATGAGGTCCGTTGGGGGCTGAGCGGAACCGCGTATCTCGCGATTTTGATCGTGGAATGGCGCTCCTGCCTGCACCTTCTCCTGCACGCCCCCGACCCACATCGGTTGGCCCGGTTGGTCGAGTATGCGGATCCCGGCCTGCGCGAGGATTTGCTTTCCGCAGTCGAACTCGGGGAGGTGAAACCGGGCGAGCGGTTCGATTCAGAGGAATTCCGCGCGCTGGTGCAATCCGATGTTGCCGGGCGCGTGGCGGGATTGGACATGGAGCGTCTGCTCCCGTTCAACCTCGTCCGGCGCCCGCTGGCTTGGGCGTCCGGGATTCTTCTGATCTGCCTGCTCGCATTTACACTGGCTGGACTGCAATTTGGCACTCTGATGATACGGGCCTTGCTGCCGATGGCCAACCTCTCCCGCGTCTCCAGCGTGCGGATCAGCATCGTCGAACCGAGTCCGGCAGAAATGAAAGTGCCCCAAGGCGACACCGTGCCCTTGGTGATCGAGACGGGCGGACGGCAGCCGAACAAGGCGGTGCTCGAGACGTTTACCAAGACGGGTGGATGCGAACTGGTGCAGATGAACCCGACCGGCACGAACCGCTTCTCGGCGACGATCCAAGTGGGGCGGGAAAAGGTGCTCTATCGAGTGCGTGCCGGGGACGCGATCACCAGGAAATACCAGATCGAGGCCGTCCCGCGGCCCGCCGTCGTGCGGTTTGAAAAGGTCTATACCTACCCGCAATATTCGCGTCTCGGCGTGAAACGGGTGATCGAAGAAAACGGCGACTTGTCGGCATTGGAAGGCACCGTAGTCGAACTGCGGCTGCGGACGAACCAGAAGGTGAAAGAAGCGGAGCTATGCATCGAACAGGGGCGGAATAACAATTCCACTCTGGAACTTACCCCAGAGGGAGGAGAATGGACAGCGAAAATCCCCCTCACCACCTCTGGCATTTACCGCGTACACCTCGTCAGTGCGGACTCGGGATTTGAAAACAAATTCAGCCCCGAATACGAGCTGCGCGCTGAGCCGGATCTCGTGCCGCAGGTGGTCTTGGACCTGCCGCAACAGGATCTCATCCTGCCCCCCAACGAAATCGTGGACGTGCAGGGCTCGGCGTCGGATGATCTCGCGCTGGCGAGAGTGTCCCAACTCGTGAAGGTGAACGATGGTGAGTGGAAGGAGACGGAACTGGGTAATGACCCAGGCTCGAAAATGCGGATCGACCGCCGATGGGATCTCCTTGAGCAGGGCCTGAAGCCGGGGGATGTCGTGACGCTGAAACTCGTTGCGACCGATTTCAAGGGAAACCGCGGCGAGTCGCGTTCGGTCCAGGTGACGATCACGGCACGGGGGTTTGAGTTCAGGCGCGTGCAGGCTTTGGAACAACAACTGCTGCTGCTGAAAACTCTCCAGTCTCACCAGGCGGCGGCCGCTGCGTTGCTAAGGCAGATCACTGAGGCGCGCGATCAATTTGCCCGGCTCCCGGAAGGCGACGCCAAACGCAAACAACTGACCGACCTGGCAACAGCGGCGCTCGAGGAGTTTGAACACAAAAACAGCGACGCCACTGAGGCCCAGAAAACCGCGCTGCACACGGCGGAGGTGGTCCGGCAGACGAGCGATCTTGTGCTGCTGGCGCGGTCCCTCGCCCGCGCGAACGCGGATGGGGCGCAATTTACTTGGCGGATCGTGGACCTCGTTGCAGCCAATCCCTCCGCGTCCTTTTCCAGCGAGATTTTTCACGAAGCAGCCGAAGCAGCCGGACGGGGGGAGCAGAAGGCCCGCAGCGCCTTCGAGGCCTTCCGCGTCTTCCTCACGGCGAGCGAAATCGACGTACTGACGGGGAACTTCCAAGTTGTTGCAAAGGAGCAGGTGCGGCTGGATGAGTTGGCGCGCACAAGCGGTGACGACGCCGTTAAATGGGAGCAGGTGGCCGGACGGTTGCGGGCGGTCATGAGCGAGACACGCACTCTGGAGGAGATTGCGGCGGCTGGGAGCGACCACGCAACTGGACGGGTTGGCGATTGCCTGAAAGACCTGGCCAGTGAGAACCGCAAGCTGCGAGAAACGATAGGCGCGGCCCTTGCAGCGAAGGCACCGGGCCGGGATTTGCTGGCACCAACCCTGCAGATGACCCCGGCCTATGCAGGGTTCGTGGACAAAATGCTTGAGCTGCAGAGCGAATTCCAACCGCTGCCGGAGCAGCGGTATGCCTTGCTTCTGGCCGACACGCACCCAGTTTACGAGACCATCGAGAGGCTCGGGGAAAACACGCGAGGGCTCGCCCATCGCGAAAGACTGCCAGTCGAGACCCGCGAGGCGTTAATCGCCGTCGCTTGGGATTCAAGCCTTCAAATCCTGAAGTCCTGCGGTGACGCCGAGGAGCGGCGGGTCGATTCCGACACCTATTTTGTCAACGATCTACGCCTCACCTCGCGCCTGCTGCAGGCGCTGGACGGGCAGCGCTCGCAACTCGCCGCGCAGGAGGTCACAAAACGGATCGAGACCGCCGACCGGGATTTCCGGCTATTGGAAACCGGGCACAACATAGAGGAGGTTTACGAGGGATTGCTCAGGCTCGCCAACGCCGAGAAGTGGGAGATTTACACGCCGCTGTCGCGCACGACGAATCCGCGTGACTGGGCCCGCCTGAACCAGCTGCTTATCGCACTGCCGGAGGAGGTGGCAAGATCAGTTAGGACCCCTGAATTGCGCCCGATCACGACGGAGGTGCAACGCCTCCTGCGGGACGCGGCGCAACGGCCCGAGGCACAGCAACTCGCCGAGGAGATGAGGCAGCGGTTCGACGCCCGCCGGGAGCCGGTGAGCGCAAGCCAGAACTCTGCCCGACTGGCGTCCTGCGTCAAGAGCGCGCTCGATTTGATTCGCAAACCCGTGCAGGAGGCGCGGAATGAACTCGTCCAAATGTCGCCGAAGCTCGGCGAAATAGCCTCCCATCTGGCCGAAAAAACGGAGAAACTAAAGGAGGACACCGCCACTCAGGCCGAAAATCACGGCGAAATCAAACTTTCCGAACCGCAGAAGACGCTTGCGGACCAGCAAAAATTGAACAGGGAAATCGAGACGCTGCAGGATGCGCTCCGAGCCGACGCGAACCAGCAGGACATCTTGAAGGAGGAAGGACGGGCTCGGGCGCGCGACGCCGACGATGCGCTGGCGATGTTGAAGGAACCGCCCGCCCGCGCGGAGCAGAATCTGGCCCGCGCCGCCGCGAGTGACCAGGCGCCAGTCCGCAAACAGGCCATGCAACAGGCAGTCGCCGAGCAGCAAAAGCTGGAGGACGCACTTCGGCAAATCACGCAGCACTACGACAATGTTGAGAACGGCAGGGCTGAGGAGTCGCGCACGACGCTCCGTGCCACGGAGGAGCCGAATGGGGTCAAGGAGAACCTTGACAAGCAATTCGCTGCGGCGGCGGAAATGGCGGAAATGGCACAGGCATCATCACAGGAACTACTGGCGAAACTGGAGCATGCGCTGCCAAAAAACCCGCTGATGCAAAAGGAGCTGAGCGAGATTTCCAAAAACACGCTTGCGGGGGCTCAAGAAAAATTAAAGCAGGCAGGCAGCCAGGAAAATACGGTCGCCCGGCAGGTTGAGAAGATGTCGGAGGAGGAGCAGGCGAAGGCCGCACTACCAAACTCTCAGACATTGCAGAACCCAACGGAGCAGACTCCAGGCGACAAAAAAGCACCGGCCAAGCCGGAAGCCCAAGTGTCCAAACCGGAAGCCGAACAGCTCGGGAAACAACCATCCTCCTCCGCCAATCAGCCAGACGAAAAAAGCCCGCAAAACCAAGGACGAAATGCTGATGAGGCGCTGGCCAATGCCGCGAAGCAGCAACAACAGATTGCAGATGCTGCCAGGCAGGCGGGCGGTGAGATTGAGCGCGCCGCAAGGCATGAACAGCGCCTTCAAAACAACGCGGCGGAGAAGCAACTCCATCAACTCGGCGAGAGCGTCAAGTCGACGGCCGCAAAGGAGGTGCCGGAGGCCGGGAGCGCCCTCGAAAATGCCCGGCAAGCGGAGCAGGCCAGGCCCGCGGTAAAAGCCGCTGATGTGGAACTGCAAAAGAATCTTGCCCAACTGGCTGCCATGGCAAACGCCAGCGAGCCGGAAAACGCAGGCACGCCGACCGAGATGCCGACCAGACAAGCCGACGAGGCCGCGAGCCAGCCAGCATCACCGCCGGTGCAACAGGCCATGGCCCGCGCACTCGATGCTGCAGATGCTGCGGTGCACACTGACACAGTCGGCAAAAACTCGCCCCCTCCGACTCAGGGCGGCAAGCCGGAGGCGGGTCAGGCTCCCCCGCATGCTGGGGATCAGGCCGCTCCAGAAAAACCGGACGGGGCCGCGCAACAGGCGCAGGCCTCGATGACTGCGGCCGCGCAAGCCGCCGCTGAAGAAATGCGGGCAAAGCGTTCTGACACAGCTTCGGCGCACCCCGGCAATCCCGCAGCCCAAAAGGGGCGGCAGGCCGTTTCAAAAGCCAGCGCGAATACCGGCGGGACGGCCCCCTGGACCGACTCTCTGGATGCCGCAAAAAACAGGGGCGGCGAGTGGGGCAAACTCCCGAAACAGATGGCAGAGCAGCTATCCCAAGGCGAGCAGGAGAAGGTTTCTGACGAATATCGCCGGCAGGTTGAAACCTACTACCGCGTCATCGCGGAGAAATCGAAAAAGCCATGAAACGATTTTCTTCCTTCAATTTCCTGTCTTTCTTGGCGGGTGCCCTGATTGCCGCCTTCCTGCCGGTCGCCGCCCTCAGTGCCGACCGCACCGACGAGTCGCTCGCGTTGGCCTCGCGCTGGCTGGTGTCACGCCAGGACCCCACCACCGGCGGGATCCAGGATACTCCCCGCAACCAGACCGCCATGACCTCGCTCGCGGTGCTCGCGCTGGCATCCATGGGACACCAACCCTCCGATCCCACCCCGGAAGGGCAGGCGATGAAAAAAGCCATCGCGTTTGTGCTGAAGCCGGATCGTCAGACCAGCGAAGGCTATTTTGGCAACGATGGCTCACGCATGTATGGCCACGGGATCACGACTCTGATGCTCTCTGAGATGCTGGGAATGGGGGCGGATACCGGGCAGGATGAGCAAATCCGGGCGGCCTGCAAGTCTGCCATCGACCTCATTCTGCGCGCGCAAAAAGTTCCGAAAAGGGACTCAAGCCGCGGCGGCTGGCGTTACCTGCCCAATGCCAGCGATTCGGACCTGTCGGTTACGGTGTGGCAGACGATGGCCCTAAGGGCCGCAAAAAATGCAGGGCTCGACATCCCGAAGGAGGCGATCGACGAAGCCGTGAAATACATCAAACAACTCTACGAGCCCGAGGGGAACATGCGCGGCGTGAACAAGCCCGCCGGCTTCGGTTATCAGTCAAAGGGGCACACAACCTCCACCACCGCCGAGGGTCTGCTCGCCATGCAGGTCTGTGGCGAATATGAATCCGAGGAGGTGAGGGGCGCGGCGGATCACCTGCTCGCGACAGGCATCCTGCCGGGGGAAAAATGGTTCTTTTACACGACCTATTACTACGCGCAGGGGATGTATCAGCGCGGTGGGGAACATGCAGAAACAGGCAGGCGGGTCGTGGCGGAACTGTTGCTTCCGCTCCAGTCGCGCGATGGCTGGTGGGATTCACCCGACAGTCAGGAAAGGGGGACGGGAAAAATCTATTCCACCTCGATGGCTGTGCTGAGCCTCGCGGTGAAGAACCATTACCTGCCCATCTACCAGCGGTGAGGCAGGAAGCTGAGTCGTGGTGCGTTTGCCATCATTCATTTCCGGCTAATAGGAGTGGTAAACATATTCAAGGGCCAGCACCGTATAACTGGTCACCAGGGTCGGGTCCTTCTCCATCCAGCGTCCGCTCTCGTTGCTCCATGATCCATCCGCCTTCTGCAGGTTGATCAGCTTCAGCGCCAGATCCCTGCGCCAGTCGATCCGGCGCCCGTCTGCCATCTCCAGTTCCCGGGCCCCGTAGGCATTAAGCGCCTTGGCCATCATGCAATAATAGTAGTAAAGGCCGTCCGTGCCCATCCCGGGATTTTCGTCCAAAGTATAGTGGTTGCGAGCCCACCCAACCACCGCCTGCACCCGGGGATCGTCCTTCTTCACATCCGAATAAATGTAGCTGAGCAAACCCGCGTAACTCATGCTGCCGTAGGAACGCAGCGTTGTTTTCCCGTCCGCTGACTTCGTTTCCCCAGCTTTGCTGTTACCTGGAGCATAGACAAAGCCTCCTTTGTCTTTCGCATCGCTGCTAACCCATGACGCTTTATTTGAGTCCGGTAGATTCTGACACCTTTGAACGAACTCAACGACTGCTTTCCAATTGAGATCTTTGGAGTTGGCGTTCCCTTCCAAATTCGCTACGCGGTTACTAATACGGAGCGCTTCGAGCGCCATGACGGTGTTGGAGAGATCCGGATTACCGCTGTTGGTTCCGATCGGGCCATAGCCAATACCCCCATCCAAGGATGGGTCGTTCATATTCTTTGCCTGCTGGCCCACAATAAAATCCCTGGCAGCGCAGATAGCATGGTCGAATCTCGGATCACCCGTAGCCACCAGCGCCACAAGTGAAATCGAGGTGTTATAGTTAGCCAATCCTTTGATATAGATACCGCCATCGGGTTGAATGGCCTTCAGCAGTGAGGCATACCCATTTTGAATGAAAGCCGGTTTTTCCTTCCGCCACTTTCCGGAAGGTTCCAACATGAACGCGGTCAGGGGAAGCGCGGTTTGCGCAGGATAATCCGGCAGCGACCAGGAACCATCGGCATTCTGGCTCTTTTGAAGCCAGGCGAGTCCTTTATCGATGGCGATTTGAACCTCATTGCGAAGAGAGGTGTTGTCGGATTTTGGCAATAAATCGTCAGCGTTGAGCGTTTGTGAAAACGCCAATATCGAAAAAAGGCAGACTAGTTTCATTTTATGGATTGTTGGGGGGCGGGTTGTCTCGTCAGAAAGTGAAAGATAATATCTACGGGCGTTCCGACTGCGGGAACCTTATCGTTCCGAACGCTCCAGACGGTGTCGTCATTGTGACCTGCGCGCGGGTTGTTGATGAGCGCCACAGGGTCTGTGACCAACGCAATGATGGAGCCTTCTTCCTGCGCAAGGAAACGTTTCTGAAAGATTGCCGAACCAGTATAGAGCCAAGGCTCTGTCGTCATCGGGGCTTGCGTAAGACGGCTGTTTATCCATTCCTCCGCATGGATCTGCTGAGCATTCGCGCCTGATTTCCATGAGACTAGGATGTCCACTTTGTCGCCTTTGAGTTCGGGAGCGGTCTTGAGGGATTCGGCGGTGAGCTGTTCCGGCGGAAGTTCTTTAATTTCCTGCGTGGGGCTGACGCCCAGCAGTAACATAGCGATATGCAGTTGAAAGGGCGCGACCGTCGTGGCGAAGAGGCTCTCGTGGGTCTTCCCTTTGTCGGTTACCAACAAGTATTCAAGCGAGCCATCCGACATGTTTACCGTCGCCGGAAAGCGAACCGTCCTCCCCCGCTTGTCCACGGTGATCTTCCCCATGGTGAAACTATCGCCAGTCTTTTCCGTCGCCCCTATGTGATTGGGGGGTAGTTGTGCCGAAGCAGAAAAAAGAAGCGAGAGAAAGATCACACCAACGAGCGAACGCATAGAGAATTTCCCTAATTTCTGCCGATCAGAAGCTGCCGCATCCAGGCGAAAAGAGCGAGGAATGCCGGAAACTTGATGGGCGTTTGGGCTCATGATGAAACTATGAGGTCGGAATACTGGCGAAACAAGCGCGCTAATCAGACTGCGCGCCCTGTGCTCGTTTTCAGGAGAAACTCAAACACTTTTCGCGCCGTCATCGTTTGGGGAAGAGTTTCTGCTGCGTTGCCGGCGGGTTGGCCGCTCTCCCTCTTTCCGACGATGAGCACTGGGTGGTCTGACTCATCCTCCGGCACGCGTCCGTGAGAACCCCGGACCAGCGTTGCATCGAGCGGAATGAGTTCGAGCAAGGCCCGCAGGCCGAGTTTCTTTTTGAGGAGAAACTCCGCCACTTGCCACAGAGGGAATCGGATTGCTGGATCGATGAAGAGTTCGGTCGGGTCGTAGCCGGGTTTGCGGTGAATATCCACAGTCCGGGCGAAATCGGGAGCGCGGCGATCATCCTCCCAGTAATAATAGCCAAACCATGCGTTGGCGGCGGCGACAGCCAGAAAATCGCCTGAGCGGTCATGCCAGATCCCTTGAGCTTTTTGCGCACCGTGGTCGAGAACGGTTTCCACGCCATGCACCTGCTCCAGCACCGCACGAATCTCCGCGAGAAAGGCGACGTCCGCTGGCCCGTTCACATAAACATGCGCCACCTGATGGTCCGCCACGGCAAAAACCCGGCTTGCCCCGCAATCCAGAATATCCCGCCCCAATTCGTCTTTGATCGCCAGCCAGCCGCGCTGCCGGAATATCCGGTTTAGGTAGACCGGTTGATTAACGGGGGTAATTCCGTATTCGGATAGGATGATCACCTCGACATTGCGGACTTCAAAAAAGGCGATCAAATCGCCCACGATTTCGTCGATCTGTCGGAGGTCTTTTTGGATTATCGACGAGGCCATATCGGGCCCAAAACGCTGCAAATTGTAATCGAGATGAGGGAGGTAAACGAGGTTCAGCGAAGGATGGTGATGCTCCTCCATCCACTTCGAGGCATCTGCAATCCAGCGGGAACTCGCAATGCCCGCGCGCGGCCCCCAGAAACTCGCGAACGGGAACTCACCCAACTCGTGTTTGACCTGCGAAGCAATTGAAGGCGGAGCGGAGGTAATATCGAAGACTTTTTTTCCGTCCGCACAATAGATTGGGCGTGGGGTGATGGAATAATCGACGGATGAATATCGGTTGAACCACCAAAAAAGATTGGCACAGGTAAAATGAGGATCGATCTCGCGCGCATGCTCCCAAAGTTTTTTCCCCGAAACGAGGTGGTTGGATTGCTTCCAGAAATGAACCTCGGCCAGTTCGCGATCATACCATCCGTTGGTCACGATACCGTGGTCTGCGGGAGACAAGCCTGTCAGATACGCGGCCTGCGCCGTGCAAGTCACTGCCGGGAACGCGGGATGCACCGTGCAAAGCGCGCCGCCTGCGGCGAAGCGCGCGAGGTTGGGCGTGGCATCGCCAATCAGTCGCCGGGTGAGCCCCACGACATTCAAAACCACGGTCCTTTTCATCGGCTTTTATCCCGGGCTTCGAGTTCATGAATCGCGGCGCGTATCAGGTCGTGATCCATCGCGTTGACCTCCCGCGAGAGGCCGATCTTCCGCAGGAGGGTTATGCAGAGTTCGCCTCCGAGGTGTTCGCGAAATTCATCGAGCCCACTTAGGAGTTCATCAACGCGCTGGAGTTCCGGGGTATAAAGGGGAAGCCCAAGGCGTTGCAGTAGCCGCAAAATACGCTCCAAATCCGCCCGACTCAAGTCTCCAGTCCTTGCGGCATAAATCGAATCGAGCGCGATCCCGATTACCACCGCCTCGCCGTGTCGAAGTTGGAACCCAGACATCTGTTCAAGTTTGTGCGCGGCCCAATGGCCGAAGTCGAGCGGACGCCTGGAACCCTGCTCGAACGGATCACCGCCCGTGGCGATATGCGTCACATGCAAGGCTGCACACTGACGCGCCAGGATTTCGATTTCTGCGGGACTGCCTTCGCGCAACGGGTCAGCGACAGACTCGATCCATTCAAAAAACGCCGCGTCTCGAATGAGGCCCACTTTGACCGCTTCGGAAAATCCAGCGCGGAGCTCGCGGGGATCGAGGGTTGCGAGGAGATTCACATCGTTGATTACGGCGCGAGGAGGAGCAAAGCTTCCCACAAGATTCTTTTTTCCTGCAAAATTGATACCGTTCTTTACGCCCACACCCGCATCCGCCTGCGCCAGAAGCGTGCTAGGAAAACGGAAATGAGGAATGCCGCGGTGCAGCGTGGCGGCAGCGAATCCCACCACGTCGAGGAACGCTCCTCCCCCGATGGCGGCTACGCATGAGTGACGGCAAAGCTTTTCGGATTCGATGATGCGATAGAGTTCTTTCACCACAGCATCATTTTCCTTGGCGCCCTCGCCCCCAGGAAGCACGCACACCGAAGAAGGGATGCCCGTAGCGGCGAGATACTCGGCGACGGCGCAGGGTAATTGTGGGTTCCGGGCAACAAGCAATTCCTCCATCGCTACCAGAATACGCTGGGCTTTCTGTTCAAAAAGGAGATCACGGACGAGGCCGTTGGCGAGCTCGAACGCCCCATGCGTGAAATGCACGGCGTATTGGTAGGAGAGCGTAAACGAACAAAGAATCGGTTCCATTATCAAGTGGGAGGAATGCTCCGGCGCAGCAGGAGCGCGAGAGCTGTAAAACCCAGAAATGGCAGGGCACCCAGAATCGAGTGAGGAGAGACCAAAAGCAAATCGATAAGGGGGATACCGGCCAGCAGGTTTGGCACGGCTGCTGAATACCGCGAGTTGGTTCTCGCCAAGACACTCAAAATCAGCACCCAGAGAGCCATGCAACCCGAAGCCACCCAAAGCATCAGTGGAAGTGAAGACGGCCCACCCCTAGTCATCGCCATCCCTACCAAAGGATAGATGAGCGCCCGGCACCCCGCCATAATTGGCAAGCCCAGCGCCGTTTTCTTATGAATCGCGTCGTAAAGCAGAATGGCCCCGGCCAAAGCCCACGCCCACTCTCCACTGACCGGAGTGAGAAGCAGTATCCCCCCGGCAAGCCAGACACCTCCCAAAGTGGCCACAATCTGGCGGCTTATCCTGCCAGAAGGAATGGGACGTTCAGGTCGGTGAATCGTATCGAAAGAGACATCGAAGGCATCGTTGAGATACATCCCGCCCAAGTAAAGCGCGGTACAACCCGTGACGAGAAGGAGGAACAGTGGCCATGCGTGAGATTCGGATCTCAGCCCCGCAGTCAGTATCCAAGCAGCGAGGCAGTTAGACCAAACGGTGGGAAGATTCGATACCCGGCCCAAAACGAACAAGGTTCTTGGAAGGCTGCGGTTCATTTTAGGCCAAGGCGTTCCAGTTGGGCGAAGCACCATGCGTATTCCGCGGCGAGTTGTTCCACGACATCACGGCTGCGCAAGGCAGCAGGAAGCACGCTCCATGTGTATGTTTCCATTTCCAAATGCCGGCAGAGCGAGGGATGGAATGCCAGTTGTTCGAGCACCTGCACATTAGCCGCCGCCGTGGTTCCAAATAATTCACCTTCCTCCATATGCAACGGCACGTGAAAATGCACCCTCCATTCGGTCTCGTCTTGATGTGTCGTCTGCAATGCATCGTCCAAATCGAGATATGCCCGCAGACGCCGATTGCCCGCCGCCGCGATTACTTGGTGGAGATAGACGTCATCGACAAAAGGCTTCAATGCCTCCCTCACAGCGGGAGTTGGGTGCAGTCGCAAAGCCGAACTGAGGTGAATTTTGCTAATCCGAAGGCCGTTCCCGCGAAACGAGGCGAATGATTCCGCCGGTTCCTCGTATTCACACGCCAAGTGGCAGACGTCGTAGTTGATACCCAGAAAAGTATGCCAACGAGGGTCGTTTGGTCGTTCGAGAGCCAGTTGCGCGAAGAATGCAACGGTTTCCGAAGTGGTCTCGAACAAGCCGAGAGGCTCTGGCTCCAGGCCTAGATGCAAGGGCCGCCCGGTTTTGGTGGAAAGCGCTTCCATGTGATCCACGCATTTCCAGAGATTTTGTCGGATAGCTCGCTGCTGGTTTACATCCAACCCAAATGATTTAAAGGAACCGGGGAGAGTACTCACGCTGCCCTCGCAACCGGAGGGTGCGAAGGCCAGCAGCCCGGAGAGGATTGTGAAGAGGCGACGCGTGTAGTCGAGGCGCTCGGGAGTGCTCCAATCGGGGCGATAGACCTGCTCTTTGACGCGGCTTCCGTGGAATCGTCCGTAGGGGAAGCCATTGATCGTAAAAACGTAACATCCGTTTCGCTCCAGCCAACGGCAGAAATCGGCCAACGCTTTTGGTTTCACCAACTCCCGTGAAGCGGCATCACTGAGGCGCAGCCCGATGGCGAACGGTTTGCCGGGGCACGGAGGCATCACGGCATCGCGCACCTTCAGCGTGTTCAGCTCAAGCGAAGCGAATGTTTCTCCCCACGTCTCAGCAGCGTGAATATTGGTGCAATACGCGAGATGAATGCCGTTTTTGAGTTCCATTATGACGGCACGATAAAATGGGGGGATTGGCTGAGAAAGCGGACGGGGTTTTGGAAAACGAGATGGTCGATTTCGTCTTTGTCGTGGCCGCGTCTGCGCATTTCAAGGCACGTTTTTGGAACGGCCAGCGGGTCGCTATGCCCCCAGTCGCAGGCGCAATTCATCCAAAGGTTACCTCCGGCATGATGCTCGAGGATGTCGATGGCGCGGGCGGGTGTGCATTTGGATTCTGGGTAAAGGGTGATCCCGCCCCAGAATCCTGCATCTAGAACCATCCCGACGGTGTGCTCCTCCACGTGGTCGATCAGGACGCGACTTGGATCGATGCGATTGTCGTTTTTCAGGATATCGAGGATGATGTGAGTCCCCTTGCGCTTGTCTTCGAGATGGGGCGTGTGGACCAAAATGAGTTGATTGTGGCACGCTGCGAGATCGACGTGTTTCTCGAAGACGGCCACTTCATTGCGGCTGTTGCGGTTGAGGCCGATCTCTCCGATGCCGAGCACGCCTGGCCGATCCAGGAACTCCGGGATGAGGGAAAGGACCTCGTCGGCAAGCGCCAAGTTTTCGGATTCCTTGGGGTTGATGCAGAGCCAGCAATAGTGGGGAAGTAGGTATTTGGCGGCCCTTTTTGGTTCGTGCTCGGTGAGCTGCGCAAAATAATCGCGGAACCCCTCACCAGAACCGCGGTCAAATCCTGCCCAGAACGCCGGTTCGCAGACCGCCTTGCACCCAGCAAGCACGATGGCTTCGTAATCGTCCGTGGTGCGGCTGACCATGTGGGCGTGAGGCTCGATGTATCGCATAAATCCAAGAACCGGCTATCCCTCTGCTCTACGCCATGTTCCAGTCGCGGCCTTGCCCTCGGCCAGTTCGACGGGTTCAAGGGTCGGATCGCTGAACACCATGAGAACGCGCTCGGCGCGCTTCGAACCGTTGCCTTCCGCCACTAGGGCGCGCAGTGCTTCCCGGAACGTCCGGACACGGTAGTCATCGTCCCCTTCCGCCCGTTCCACCCGATCCAGAAAGGCTGCAATGTCGATCAATCTGGACCGGGCATCGACAAAATAGAGATCCAGCACTTTAGAACGCTGCATATTTTTGTGGTGAAATAATCGTCGGCTTCGGTTTCCTAACCGGCAGGCGTTTACATCTAATAATGGTAGGTTGGAGTCACGAGAAAAACAGCGAGAAGTTTCAAAAAAAGTTCCTCTATCTCGGCTCGACGCTCGCGTGGATCAGGTAACCCGAAGATAAGGCTCCAAAACCCTGTGCTACGGTTCACGGGCGAAAGGTGCGGGTTCTTTAACACCGCTGAGTGGGTGGTGAATCACCGCATCCCACGCCAGTTCCTGCAAGAGATGGTTCAACGCTTGGTTTTGGATGCCTTGCTCGGATGCAACGAAAGGAATCGGCAGACCAACCGGGCTGCGACGGTAGATCACAGCGAAATGACAATAAGCGGACAATAGCCCCAATACAGGCTTGGGGTGACCCCATGGATCGCGGAATAGCTCGGATTGTTTTCGCAATCCGGGCGCGGTGCCTGCGATGATCTTCTCGCGCAACGCGAGAGTGGCCTGGGCATCGGGGACAATGAACACGATCTGTTTCCCAAAACTCGCATTCAATGCGGAGACGTAGTCTTCCATGACTTTGAAGTAGGGCTCGTGCGTTTTTTTCAGTGCATCGATCGTGGACGCATCGAAGGTTTCCAGCGATTGATTGATCCGATGGGAGGCATCGAACGGCCAATGATCTTCGGGAATCCATAGTTCCTGAAGGGTAACACGAATGTCGGGATTATGTTCCACTCCCAGTTTCGCGTAGCTGCTGATCCCATCATCTGGTTGTTCCATGCAGGAGAGGGTCAAGACATCGACTTTTCCTTCAGTCAGCTCGGACTTTCCCGCGTTCATCTGGAAATGTCGAATCGCGCGCGAGCCCCCAATCATGGAAATACCAACGATGGTGTGGTTCTTAATGCCTGCTGATGTGGCGATTTCGGCGACGAGCGCGGGAATGACCGTAGCGTGAAAACTGTGACCGCACGTAAAGACGCGCAATCCGACGGTGATTGGTCCAGCTTGCTGCTTGTCGATAGTCACGGGCGACTCAGTAGCGAGCGAGGTGTTAATAGAGGCTATTGTACACATAAAAATCAGTGTGAAGATTCTCATAGAGTGATCTGGTGTGTCGCAGAACCCGCGATCTCGAGCGAGGTTTGTTTTCCTTTATGGGTAACGGTGACTACGCCGTTGCCTTCGGCGACGAGAGAACTAATTTTGCTTTCGCGGCGCAGTGTAGGCTTCGGCTCCAGGTTCTGGGACTTCCTCGAGGAGTTTTTTGACGATGGTGAGCGGGGTCAAGCCTTCGGAATCGGCGGCGAAATTCGTGAGGAGGCGGTGACGCAGGACGGGCGGTGCGGCGCGGCGGATGTCGGCGCAACTCACGTGGATGCGGCCTTCGAGGATGGCCATGGCTTTGGCGGCCAGGATCAAATACTGGCCGGCCCGGGGACCTGCACCGGTGCTGACGTAGGTCTTGGTTACCTTCGGGGCGTCCGGGTTTTGGGGACGGGTGGCACCGACGAGTCGGGTGACGTATTTGATGACGTGATCGGAGACGGGAACCTTGCGGACAACTGCCTGGAGCTGAAGGACGTCGGCTTGGCTGAGGACCGCCTGGGGCTCGGCTCGCTTGCTACCGGTGGTGGCGCGCAGGATTTCCTCCTCCTCATGCGGTAGCGGGTAGTCCACCCAGATATTGAACATGAAGCGGTCGAGTTGGGCCTCAGGGAGCGGGTAGGTGCCTTCCTGTTCAATGGGGTTTTGGGTGGCAAGCACGAAGAAGGGTTCTTCAAGGGTATAGGAGGTGTTGCCTGCGGTGACCATTTTCTCCTGCATCGCCTCGAGGAGTGCGGCCTGGGTCTTGGGTGGGGTGCGATTGATCTCGTCGGCGAGCAGCAGGTTGCAAAAGATCGGGCCGCGGATGAAGCGGAACTCTTTTTCACCGGTGGCGGAATTAGTCTCAAGGACGTCTGTGCCGATGATGTCGCCGGGCATGAGGTCGGGGGTGAACTGGACGCGCTTGAACTTCAGATTAAGGACCTGGGCGATGGTGCGAACGGTGAGAGTTTTTGCCATGCCGGGCAGGCCTATGAGCAGGGCGTGCCCATTGGCGAGGATGCACATGAGGATCTGGTCAAGCACATCGCGCTGCCCGACGATGACTTTGCCGACTTCCCTGCGGATACGGTCGGCATGGTCGCGCATTTTCTCGACGAGGGCGAGTTCATCGGCACTGGCGACGGCCGTGCCATCTGCGTTCTTCGCGGTTTGCGAAGCAGAATTGCCGTCAAAGATGAAACCGTTGTTGCCAATCTGGACGAGATCGCCCGGGGAAAGGAGGGCGGAAGTGACACGTGTTCGGTTAAGCCGGGTGCCATTGGAACTGCCCCTATCCACAATCATCCACTCACCTTTTTCACAACGGAGTTCGGCGTGGACGGCAGAGGTCATGTCATCTTCAAATAGGACGTCCATGTCGTAAGCGCGTCCGAATGAATAGCTCGCTTTTGAAAGGGTTAAGCGTTGGCCGGCCAGAGAGCCTTCTTGAAATTCGATATCAGGCATAAAAAGAGGTTTTTGGGAGGTGTGAGTCAGTGGGTGAGTTCGATGTCGCCGAGGTCTTTGAGCTGGTCGGCAACGCGAATTTGATTGAGCGTGGCGCTGTAGTGATGCGACGGCAGGATGTGCTTGGGATCCGCCCATACGGGGTAGAGATCGCGAGCGCGGACGATCTGCCAGCCGGGGCCGACATTTTTAAGGATCACGAGTTTGAAGGTGCGGCGGAAGTCGCTGTTGTGGACACCGATGGAGTCTTTATCGCGGAAGTAAGTGCAGAGGCAGCGCGCGCCGCTGGCGCGGCCGGTTAGACCCTCGACACGGTGGATGAATTTCTTCGTAAAATACGGCTCGGATTTTTGGATTGTGGCCTCGATTTTCGCGAGGTCGTCCGAGGTGAGATTGCTCGCGTCGCGGTTGAGCTGGAATCCTTCGTAGAAGGCAGAATCGTAGATGACCAGGAGATCATATTTGCCGATGGGGAGGCCGGTGAACTGGAATGCATCACTTTTCGGACCGGTGATTTCGCCCAAGTAAACTTCCTCGGGGTTCTCACTTGGTATGGCGAGTATCTGTTCGATGGGCAGGTCGGACTTGGCGATGCGTCCTTTGAGTCCACCGGTGCTCGCGGGATCGGGCTTTGTGTAAAGCCGGGTGCGCTCCGGGATGTCGGCTGAGGGAATTTGCTTTTTATAAAGCTGCAGGCCCTCGGGGGAATCCGCGCAAAAGGCGGTTCCGGTGAGCAGGATGGAGACAAGGAGAGTGCGAATGACCATGTGGGGACCTAGCGGGATGGGGTTTGGTCATCGGAGAGGAAGCGTTCCAACTCGGCAGCAACTGGATGGTATTTGAGGCGGCCTTTCACTTTCTCGATGGTCTCGATAAAGGAGGATGAGGGCGTCTCCTTCGCTCCGTGGACACAGGCGATGAGCATGGACGCTGCTTCAGGAAGGAAGCTTGAGGCGTCGATCTCCCGACAGTAGGCTTCGAGCATTGGCTGGGCACGCTTCCAGTCTCCCATTTTGATGTAGAGGGCGGATTCCCGAATGATGTAGTCGCTACTGATCTTGCTCAGCGGAAATTCGATCTCCCAAGCGAGGAGTGCCTGACGGGCTTCGATGAGATAGTTGTCTTCGGTCAGGGTGCGGACGTTTTCCGAAAAGGAAACTTCCTGAAGGGGACCGCGCTTTTGGTCCGAGCTGGGGGAGGTCGGTTGCGAGGGGACACCCTGAACGAGTTGCTTGGGAGCATCGGTCGAAATAAACGCTGTAGCGTTGCGCCTGGCACGGGCACGCTTCTGGACGTCCGCGTAGAAAGAAGTGGCTTTGTTGAGGTTTCCCTGTATGAGCGCGAGGTCGCCAAGACGGATTTTGGCGCGTTCAGCGGGTTCACCGGTAAGGGCGGCCACCGAGGTGAGGATTTGTTCGGCTTGCTTGTAGTCTCCAAAGTAGAATAGCTGCAACTCGCCTTCGCGCTGTATTAGCTCGTTCTTGCGGGCAATCGAGGGTTCACTGGATTGGAATTTTCGCAGCCACTGGAGGGTTTCGTTGGGATTCTGGCGCTGCGTCAGATCAAGCATGAGATCCTGTAAAACACTAAGCTGGGCGGGGTTGATTTTCTTTAGGCTGTCGAGGTGATCGGTAAAAAGTTGCACGAGGATGGGTTCGTCCACGCCGCCGTCGGCAGTGCGCATCAGGTTGTTCCACCAAGCACTGCTCCAGTCGGCGACCGGGTCTGGGCTGTGCGGGTAGCCCTTGAGCATCGCGCTGAGGACTTTCCGGTAAGTCGCGCGGTTTTCGGATTTGTCGAGGCTGGTTTTTTTTGTGCTGTAACTAAAGAACGGGACGACGCAGGTTGAGGCTCCCCGCCCGGATTTAACGGTGAGCGTGACGTTGTTTTCACAAAAACCGGGGAACAGCCACTCGACCTTGTCCCCCTCGGCCACAGATCCTTTGGAAATGGTCCACGTGTAAGTCGTGTCGGCGGGTTGGCCGGTTGTCACCGCGCTCAGCTTATAGAGGATCAAGGGTTCCTCATTTTCAAACCAGTAGCAGGCGCTGGGAGTGGCAAGGGCCATGGCAACTGGAGCGCCATTCTTGGCTTCGACCGATGTGAGTTCGCAGGCGCCGGAGTGGACGATTTCTGATTTATCGAGAGCGCGGGATTCGGCGTTTTTGATCTTGAGTTTCTCAGAAGGGGGGCGCCAGGTCAGATACATGAGGCCTTGATCATGTTTCTGATCGGCGTAGGGACCGGTTCCGCCTGCGGTCTGGAAAACTTCCACGCGGTGGAGGCCCTTGGTTAAATTGACCGAGGCACCGGTTCCGCCCCATTTTTGGGAATGTTCTCTGGGATCGAGTTTGACGCCGTCGATCAAGATTTTGCATTGGCCGTCGAAAACAAAGGGCGCAATCCAGTAGTCGCCGGCCTCAGCGGCTTCGACGTAGGAGAGAAGGTAAAACACACCGGGGCGCGGACGTCCAGAAAGATCACCCCCGATGCTGAAGGGCGCCCGACGAACGCCTTCGTGGTTGATAGCGCTAACACAGGATTCGACATGCCCCAGGTTGCCCAAGGTCTGTGCGGCGACGAGGCTTTCGTTATATGGCTGGGTGCAAAGGATGGCGCTTGGCGTGAGCCCGGATGCCGGACTCCACAGTTGGGGTATGTGGTTGGTCTGCACGTAAACATAAACCGCCTTCGCCTGGCTGTCAGGAGCGGCAAAGACCATCGAAAAGCCGCTTTCCGCATTATGCCAGAGGAGGTAGCTTGGAATGACTTTGCCATCCACTGTTGTAACGACTGTGGCAGGAATGGCGCTGCGGAGGATGTCGGCAACCGGCAGGTGGACGAAATAGCCCGCGCTCGGATGCGTCGGGTTGTCGGCGAGTTCCAGCTTGTAACGATATAATGAATCCTCTACGTGCCACGCGTCGGCAGCTTGAATACATGGGGCGGTGACGCTAAAGCAAAAACACAACCACGCCAGGACGCGCTTGACGGGGAAGGGGTCGATCATCAAAAAAAGGCGACGCAAACAGTCCTTCACTTCGAGTTGGTGCCTGCTTCCTTAATTTTGGTGACGAGTACTGGCGGTTGTGGCGGCTTTTTTGCCTCAGTGCGAGACATCGGCGTCACCGGGCAGCAGCAGCATGCCAAAACGGTCTCGGCAGACGAGGCAACCCGTGGTGGGGCCGGTGGTTTCTTGAGTTCGCGCGGTGGCGGGACAAAGCCGGGCTCCCCGGTGCCATCCCCTGCCAGGAGGGTGCCAGTGCAGAAGGTGGCCGCAAGGGCGGAACGAAGTAATTGTTTTACAGAGGCGTTTTTCATTTTTATTACATTTTGTATGTAATGTTCTGGGAATTCTTATTGGGGAATGGATGCGCCGCTACTATCCGCTTTGATTTTCCTCCAACCGGCCAGAAAAGCAAACTCATATTTATGAAGTCTCTTGCTGGGAAATCGATGCACTGCTATCTTCAAAATTCGGTATTCCTTCGTCCCTCCTCTGCTCTAAAATACGCAAATACATTTACATGTTCCATTTCCCCCCGAAACGGTTGAAGGTGTTCTGCGCCGGGCTGGTTTCTGACCGGTATGCGCGGCTTATTTTGCTCTTGGTGATTTTCCATGCGCCGGTCCTCTTGCACCGCTCGGTGGCGCAGAGCGGGCGGGATCTCTATGGTGACGACGTGTATTGGAACGCCACGCCCAATGACGTTAACAATCTGCTCAAGACAATGAAGGATCAGACGGATGCCAATTTTCAGATGGACGTTCGGCCAATGCGAGATGTGAGTGACGATCCGGAGAAAAACCCGGTGCTCTTTCGTTCGGGGCACTATCATTTTTCCTACACGCCGATGGAGCGCCAGAAGTTGCGGAAATACCTACTCGCGGGTGGCATGATCATTTACAATACAGGGCTGGGCTCAAAGCCATTTTATGATTCTGTGGTGGAGGAGCTTAAACAGATATTTCCCGAACAGCCGCTGCAAAGGCTTGCGCCGGATCACCCCATTTTTCATTCGCACTACGATTTGGATCGCGTTGAATACACGAAGGCGGTGGGAGCAGCTGGCTACCTCGGGAATGAGCCGTGGTTTGACGGGATCGAGGTGAATTGCCGGGTGGTGGCGCTGGTCTCGCGCTGGTGCATGGCGGTGGGTTGGCAGGGCGATGTGAAGGAGGAGTGGCAGGCCTACAAGCCGGAGTCTGCTTTTCGGCTGGGGGTGAACATCCTCACCTACGCCTCGGCGATGAGGGCATGGGCAAAGAACGCGGCGCAGTCGATGACTTTCGCGGACAAGCTCAAGTCTTACTCAGACACGGTTTCCGTGGCGCAGGTGAAGTATGACGGGATTTGGAAGACCCGGCACGCAGGACTTTCGGTGATGCTTCAGACCTTCAATGCGCGCACGGGTATCCCCGTGAAATTCGGGCTCAAGGAGCTGCGGCTGACGGACCCGGAAATCTTCAACTGTCCAGTAATTTACATGACTGGTCATGAGGCGTTTCAGCTTTCGTCGGAGGAAAAGGGCGCGCTCAAAAAGTATCTGGAGAATGGAGGATTTCTTTTTGCCGAGGCGTGTTGCGGACGGAAGGGTTTCGACATGTCTTTCCGCGAGATGATCCGCTCGGTGTTGCCGGACAAGCCGCTGATGCGCATCCCGGTGACAGCGCCACTTTTCAAAGAACCGAATAACATCGCAATGGTCGGTGTCACGCCTGCGTTGATGCAGGAGACCGGCCAGGCGGGGATGGAGCCAACGCTGCTCGGAATCGAGATCAATGGGAACTACGGTGTGATCTACAGTCCGTTTGGTCTGGCTGGCGGATGGGAGATGAGCCAGTCGCCGTATGCGCGGGGAGTCAATGACGTGAGCGCCATCCAGATGGGACAGAATGTGATGTTATATTCCGTAACACATTGAACATGAGAATGTTCCGGCACACACTTCTTCTGTTGGCGCTGTGGCTTTCGCTCTCTTCCATCGTCAGCGCGGTGACTTTCAATGGCAACGAATTTGCGCTCGCTTACACGGAAGCGAAAACTCCGGCGTCGAAGGAATCGGTAATCAAGGATGCGCGGGGACAGCCGCACTTTTTCCGCTATCTGCAGATCATGGAGATGCAGCCGGTGACAGAAGAGGGACACGCGGGGTTGCGGATCACGGCGTTTGAGCCGAGTTCCTACATGGATGTGAAATTCACCGTGGTGATGCCGGTTTCACTTTCCCTGCTACGCGAAGAACCGGCCTCGAAAGTGGGCGATGCCATCGCCGTGACGGGGCGGTTGACCGGGATCGAGCCGGGGAAGAATGCCATTCTTTTGGATACCCCGATCGTGCGGCACAAGGATCGGCTGAGCCCGGCAGTGGGTAAGGAACTGCTCGGAGATGTGAATCCGGGGGCGGTTTTTTATAGCTATACCGAGGGGCTCCGACCGGTGTTTCTGGAATCCCGCGACCGCGATTTGCTGCAGAATCACGACCGGGTACTGGCGGAAGGTGGTCCAAAAGGGTGGGTGGAATTTTTGGAGAAAGAGATCGCGAAGCGAAAGGCGCAGCGCGCCGCCGCCGCAGCGAAGGAGGCTGGATCACGATGAAGAGCATGCGACCGGGAGCTTGGTTGAGGTCCCTGCTCGTCGTCGGGGCGGTCTTCGGTTTGAGCTTCACCGCAAGGGCGGCGGACGAAGATGCGCTCTTGAAGCTGTGGAACCAGCACATGGAAACGCCGGACGATCATGATGCGGTAGTCAAGGCTTGCCGGGATTTTGCGACGGCGCATGCGGGTGATCCGCTCCTGCCGATCGTGCGCGGGTTGGAGGCGTGGCACCTGCTGCGCGCAGCCCACCGTGGTGAGGCGCTGCAAATCATGACGGCGGATATGACCGCGCCGCCGGGGCCGCTGACTGATGGCGCACGCCGGTTGGCGCAGGCTTGGATGAGCCGGGCGGATCGCGACCAGGTAGCCGAGGCGCTGCAGACTTACTATCGTAAACACGTCGCTTATCCGAAAACGCTCGAACAATTACCCGAGGAGGGAAGGCCGCCACTCAACGACCGATTCAGCGAGCCGTGGAATTATAAATTAACGGGCTTTGCGAAGGTGCCGGGATTTAACGATCAGAAGTATTCCTTGCAGAGCGCGCATCTGGGCAATCTGTCGGATTTCAAGGGAGCCATGGCGTTGCCCTATGCAGCGCGCATCGTGGCGGTGCCGCAGCAGGTGATCGCAGCACCGGGCGGTGGCCAGGCGGTAAAGTTCAATATCGAAGGCAGACTGGTGGTGCTCGGCGTGGGATTGGCGACAGGGGACCTCCATCTTGCCTTTGCCGGGTCAAAGATCGTGGTGGTATGCGATTACACGCACTGGAAAGTTTTTCCCCGTCCCTGATGGACACCGAACCGCAATCGAAAACAAAAGTCCCGGCGAAGCCGCCTGAAAAAGAAGGCATTGCCGCGTTTCTGAATCCTGCCGAGATGCATAAACTCGGGCGGTTGCTGCTCCTTTCGCGGTATACCGTCGAAGGAAATCTCGCCGGAGCGCATCGCAGTCCGCTGCGCGGGCCGAGTTCGGAGTTTGCAGACCACAAATCCTACGGCCAGGGGGACGAAACCAAGCATATCGACTGGCGTGTGTTGGCGCGCACCGACAAGTATTTTATCAAGCGGTATGAGGACGAAACGAACCTCCGTGTTTACATCGCCTTGGACCGGAGTTCCTCGATGGCCTACAGCTCGGGCAGCGGCCCGACGAAGTTTCAGTTCGCATGCCGTTTTGCGGCGGCTCTGGGCTACGTAGTCGTGAAGGCGCGCGATTCTGTGGGCCTCTATCTCTACTCCGACAAAGTGGATTTACGATTGGAATCGGCGAATTCCTTTCAGCATCTCAACAACATGCTTAAGCATGTGCAGGAGAATCCACCCGGTGTCGCTGGCGGATCGAGCATCGCAGAGACGTTGCACGAAATCGCGGCCACCGTGCGGCAGCGTGCGCTCGTTGTGGTGATCTCGGACCTGCTTGGCGACGAAGCCGCAGTGACCAAGGCGCTCGCGCATCTGCGCAAACAGCGGCATGACGTGCTTGTTTTTCAGACGCTCGATCCGGCTGAGATCGACCTTTCGTTTAAAAAAGCCTGCGAGCTGCGCGATCTCGAAACCGGCGAGCGCCTCTTGGTGAATCCACGCGGCATAGTCGCAGAGTATCAGAAAGTTTTTGGAGCATTCTTGGAGCATTACAAAAAAACCTGCGCCGGAATGAATATCGACTATCGGCTGGTGCGCACGGATCAGCCGCTTGAAACGTTTGTGCGTGCTTATCTCGAGGAGCGTCGTCGCTGCTCCAAGTAAGGAAAGCCCATGTTCCTTTACCCTCTCTTTCTCATAGCCGCAGGACTCGGCGCGTCGGTGCCGCTGATTCTGCACCTCATGCAGAACAAGCGCAAGGAGGTGCTCCCTTTCCCCACGATTCGCTTTCTCAAAATGGCCGAAAAATCCTCTTCGAGGAAGATCCGGATGGAGAATTTCCTGCTCTGGATGCTGCGAACGCTCATCATGGCGCTGCTTGGAATGGCCTTTGCGATGCCGATGATCCGCAAGAGCGGACTGGGCTGGCTTGGCAATGCGCCTCGCGACGTGGCCATCGTGCTCGATGCCTCCTACAGCATGGGTTACCGTTCGGATCGCGGCTTGGTGTGGGACAAAGGCATCGAGGCGGCGACGACGATCATTAACGGGCTCAGCGACAGGGATCGGTTCTGCATCTTCCTCGCCCGCGACCAGCCAGAAACGCTGGTGGCGGAGCCGATTGCGAACAAACAGGAGGGACTCAGCCGCCTGCGCGCCTTGCAGCTTGGGCAGAGCAGTTCGCGGCTGGGGCCTGCGATCGCAGCCGGGATGCGGGCGCTGCTCAAAGCGGACGCCAACCGCGAGCGTGAGATCCACATCATTACGGACAATCAGGCCCTTCCCTGGAAAAGCCTGGCGGCGGAGAAGGTGGAGATCGACAAGAAGACGGCGGTCTTTGTTTCATTGCTCGGCGTGCCTGCGCCGGAGAACGCGGGCGTGGCCTCGGTGGAACTCGATCCGCCGGTGGCGCGCAAGGGCGCCGAAGTGAAAGTGACCGCGAAAATGCTGCGCACAGGCCCGACAGCAGAAACAGTGGCGACACTTTTCATCGACGAAAAAGAGGCCGGGCGGCGCTCGTTTAATGCCGGCGATCCCGATGCGGCATCTCAGAGTTTTTCTTTCCCGCCGCTGTCGGTCGGCATACACACCGGGCGCATCCAGACGCCGGAAGACAATCTGCTCATCGACAATGACTTTTACTTCCTGATCCGGGTTCAGGACGAAATGCCCTCGCTGGTCGTTGGAAGCGAAAGCGAGACGCTGTTTTTAAGGACGGCGCTTCGGGCAGGTTTTGGGCGTCCGACGGCAGTGGTGGCGGCCAAGCCCGAGAAGATCACGGAAATGCCGCTCTCCCCATACGCGTGCATCTTTCTTTGCAATGCGCTGCCGCTCTCCGGCCAGGCGATCTCGGCGCTGGAGGATTATGTGAAGACGGGCGGTGTAATGGTGCTGTTTCCGGGGATGGCCGCACAGCCTGATTCTTATACGGCCTGGAACTGCCTGCCGGGCATTCCTGCCGCCATCAACGAGACGCCGCTCTCGCAGCGCAACTGCATCCTCACCTGGGATCTACCGCAGCATCTCCTCGTGCGCTCATTGCATGAAGGGATTGCCGTGCCATCGCTGGCCATCCGACGCCGGATCGAGTGGACGAAGTTGCACGATTCCACGCAGCGGATCATCTCCATGGGCGCAAACCAGCCCTTCCTGCTCGAACGCCCGTTCGGCGAGGGACGTGTGCTCATGTTCGCCGTCTCAGCCGATCGCACCTGGAGTGATTTCCCCCTCTCACCATTTTTCCTGCCGTTGCTGCTCCAGTGCGCGGATTACGGGGCCGGAGTGGGAGCGAAAGCACCGTTCGTGTGGGCCACCGATTCGGTTTCGCTCAGCGACCGCTTTCCCGAAATCAAGAGCACGCCGACGCTGACCGGGCCGGATGGAAAGCCGGTGCCGATTCGGAGCGCCGCAGTGCAGGGCAAGACGGTAATCAATGCCGAAAACATGACGACTCCTGGCATCTACATGCTCTCTACCGCAGAGCAACCAGAGTCGAAACCCGCGCTTGCGGTGAACCTGCCGCGCGACGAGTCGGACCTCACTCCCATTGATGATAAGGAAATTCCGAAACGGCTTGGAGTAGATCGCGCGAACGTGGCGCTGGACCTTCCGATGCTGCGCCAGCAGATCGACGAACACCGGTTTGGGCGCACCTACGGCGAACACCTGCTCTGGCTGGCCTTCCTGCTCGCAGCGATCGAATTCACCTATGCCAATTTTCTAATGAGCGGTAGTAAATCCGGCCCGGCTAAAGTGAGTATCGATGTCGCCGGCCATGTGGAAACACACGTCCGCTCCGCTTCCATCCCATGACGGTTTACGAACATACATTTCCCGCTTGGTGCATCGTCGTTGTGCTGACCGCAGCGCTGCTCTCCGGCGCGCTCTCAGCGTGGAAATTTCTACCGCGGCGACCGGCGATTTGGGGCCTCTTTGCCGTCTTCGTAATCATCATGTTCGGCATGGCGTGGTGCCTGCTGATGCCGGGAAAGAAAAGCGAGGTTACACAGTTACGGAAACCGCGCTTCCTCATCGCACTGGATACTTCGCAAAGCATGGCGCTGACTCCTTCCAAAGAGGTGCCCCGCCGCTGGGACGTAGCTCAGGAAGCGCTGAAACAACCGTGGCTGAAAGCAGTGGCTGGCGAATGCGATGTCGAGATTTACCCGTTTTCCTCTGAGGTGAAGGAAAACCTCCCGCTGGCAAAAGTGACGGAGATCAAGCTCGAAGGCACCGCCACGCGACTGCGCGATGCGTTAAAAAAAATAGCCGAACGCTCTGCGGGCCTAAATGTGGCGGGCCTGCTCTTGCTCAGCGATGGCGCGGACACGAGCGAAGCGCTGGATGACTGGGCTGCCGCCGAACGGCCTTTTCCCGTTTACACGCTGCGCCTGGAGCCGCCGGGTGGCTGGCAGAAGGAGCCGGATCTACGCATCGACGCTGTGACGACTTCACGGCGCGTCACGGTCGGGTGGAAATCGGAGTTCAAAGTAAAGGTTTCCGGGCAGGGCACCCGGGGGGCTCCCGTCACAGTGCAAGTTTTTGAAAATGGTGAGTTGCTTGCCGAGAAGCCGACCCAGATTCCAGACGAAGGCGGCGAGCGGGAACTGGTGTTCGAATTCGAACATCCGAAGATCGGCCTCAGCTCCTATCGCGTGTTCGTGCCGCCGCTGCCAGGAGAGAAGAACAAGGACGACAACGAATACGAGCTCAAAGTGGACGTGGTGGATGCTCGCAGTCGGCTGCTCTACGTGGAGGGTATCCCGCGCTGGGAATACAAATTCCTGCGCCGCACGCTGCTCGCCGAAACGCAGATCTCCCCGGTGATTTTTTTCACCGGCGCGAATGGTATTCCGCAGGGTGGCACCCCCGTGGGAAATTTCACCGCCGACATGACGCCGCAGCAGTTGGCATTGTTCAAAATTATCATGCTCGGGAACATCGATGCCAAAGAACTCGGAAACGAACGGGCAAAGAACCTGACGAAGTTTGTGGAGGATGGCGGCAGCCTCATTCTCCTCGGCGGCGCCAAGGCTTGGACTGCCGACGGTCTCCTGCAAACCGATCTCGGCAAGACGCTGCCCGTGCATGGCGCTGACGTGAAAGTTATCGAAGGCGCGAAGCCTTTCCCGGTACGGCTCAGCGAGTCGGCGGCCGGGCACCCCGCCTTTGCCGGCGACGCGGCGCTCTGGCAGTCCATTCCGCCGGTGCTGTCGATCTTCACCGGCTTCACGCTCTCGCCCGGCGCGGAGGTGCTGGTCACCGCCGCAAGCCCGGAAGGGCCGCAGCCCTTGGTGGTGACTCAGCGCTTTGGTCAGGGAAAAGTGACAGCTATTCTGACCGACTCCCTCTGGCGCTGGCAGCTCGGGCCGGAGGCCGGAAAGACGAAACCGTATGACCGCTTTTGGAAACAGCTCATCTCCTGGCTTCTCCCGCGTGAGGAATCGCTAAAAGGGATGGGTCTGGAGGTCTTCACCAACCGCGACCAACTCTTCCTCGGCGAAACCGTGGAGTTGCATGCGCGAATAGGCGGCGAGTCCCCTCCGAAAGTGGACGCCGTGCAAGCCCGCATCACGCTACCGGACAAACGCGAAGTGCCCTACACCATGGCCCCGCAACTCGTCAGCCTTGCGTCTGGAAAAACTTTCCCAGGCTATGGACTTTCTTTTTCGGCTGAGGCGCCGGGGCTCTACACTGTGGTCGCCATGGCGCAGGTGAAGGGTCAACCTGTGAGCAGCGAACCAGTCAGCTTTTTTGTAAAATCATATTCGCCCGAAACCGTGCCACGACCGGCGCGGGTCGAAGTCCTTCAGACCATCTCGAAAGTGAGCGGCGGCGCGTTTTATGAAAACCTCGATGCCTTGAACCAAGGCCTTTCAGCCCTTAAGCTCCACGCCACAGAGGAAAAGAACGCGGACTACCACACCCTCTGGCGGGAATGGCCTGTCGTGGCGTTCTTAATGACCTTGTTAGCAGTTTCCTGGATCATCCGAAAATCACAAAATTTGCCGTGATCTTTCCTGTAAACCATACAAAATTATAAGCCATCATCATGCGTTGCATTTCCTCCGGTCTCTTTATAATTGCCGTCGCGCTGTTTACCATGTCGGCAGCCCAAGGGCAGTCACTCCTTGAAAACGGGGACTTTAAAAATCCCACAGACCCGTTCAAAGGCTGGGTGACCGATTATGCATGGACGCAGAACCAGTTTTACGTCGGGAACAAGAATCATCTCACGATTGCGACCGATGGCGCGCGGAAGTGCGTCAACTTCAGCGACGCAGGCGATGCCGGGACGAAACTGGAGTCCCGTCCGTTTCCCATCGAGCGGGGCTTTAAATACGTCTGCAAGCTTGACATCAAAGGGGGGCCTTATCGGCTTTACTTCGCTGGCTACCAGTGGAATCCCGGCATTCGTCCGCATGACAACCCCGGGCTGGAGGAATTGCGAATGATTTACGAGAGCAAGGCAAACGCGGGACAGAACGGAGAGTGGAAGGCCACAACGATGGAACTGCCGGGCGTCGTCCTTTCCGGTGACGCAAAAAATCACCTAAAAAAAGTCCGCTATCTTACGGTTTATATTTGGCTCCAGAAATCCGGCTCTGTCGCGAATGTCACCGTCACAAAGGTCGCCGATCCTGCGATGAATTTCTAGCCCGAAGTCCCCATGCCCCCTCAACTCTTAGCCAAACTTGAGCAGATCGGCAAGAGCCTGATTCTTTGGAAGGCTGAGCTCAAACTCACCCTGGGGCTTTCGGTCATTATCTGCTGGGTTTGGGTAATGGGGCTTGTCGATCTCTGGCTGCGACTGGAGCGTACCGACCGCATGGTGACGTGGACCATTCTTATTGCATTGGTCGGCGCCACGCTCTGGCTGGTGCGCGGGGCGTTGCTATTGCGTTTCACGCCCGAGGCTGTGGCGGCCACGGTGGAGAAGACCTTTCCGCAGCTCGACAACCGTCTTATCAACATCCTCCAGTTTTCAACGGATACAGAAGGCGATGTGTTCAAGGCCGCTTATGTGCATGCCGGAGCGCCCGAGTGGCAAAGTCTCGATTTTCGAAAGATGCGCGATGAAAAGGCTCATCATCGCAGCCGGATACTGCTTACTGTGGTGGCGGTGTTGTTAGCGTTGCCGACGTTGTTTTTTGGCCAGGCGTGGGGTGTGGCGGTGTGGCGGACCATCAATCCATTCACCAACGTAGAGCCACCCTACCTCACAAAGATACTTCGTGTGCAGCCGGGTGATTCCACGGCACTACAGGGCAAACCGCTGACGCTAAGCTGCACGGTGAAGGGGTTTGACGGGCATGAGGTGAAAGTGGAGATTGAGCCTGCCGGAGCCAAGAAGCGCGTCTATTCGCTCGGGCACATCAAGGGGAGCGAGCCGCAAGAGTTCAGCTACCCGATCGAGAAGGTCACGGCAGGACTGCGCTACCGTTTCCTCGCAGGCGATGCGCCGAATTCGGCGTGGTTCACCATCGCCACGCGGCCGCCGCCCGCTTTTACGTCCATCTCGATAGTCATCACTCCGCCAGCCTACACGAAACTCCCTCCACGTTCGGTGAATCCCCGCGATGAGCGGTTGACCGCCCTGGCGGGCTCGGATTTGCAAATTCTCGTAACCGCCAACACGCCGCTCACGAAATTGCGGCTGTATGACGCTGGGAGCGAAACAGCCGAGTTTGTCTCGGCGGGAAAACCGCCCCGCTGGCAGGCAAAGGCAAAGATCATTTCTGGCGCGTCGCTTATTTTGAAGGGGGAAGACACCTTTGGGAGCGCCGTCGAAGAGGAGATTCCCTTCCAAATCCAGCCGGATAAACCGCCGAGCATCGAAATCCTCTCCCCGAACGGCCTCGCGCTGTTGCCGCCGGGCGAGCGTCCGCAGATCGAGTTTCGTGCGTCGGATGACTTCGGCATTTCCGAGATTGCGGTCGAGGAAGTGACGCCGGATGCAACGCGCGAAGACAAAGGCACCGAGATGGCGAGATTCAAGGCAGACAACGTCAGGGAGTTCGGCCGGGTCTGGGCAAGCGAGACTTCGCCGGTGCGCCGCGGGGGCGACATTGCCTACCGAATTGTAGCGCGCGACAACCGGCCGCAGCAACCGAATGAATCCTACTCTGCCAACGTGATCTTCCATATCCCCACGCAGGCGGAATTCCAAAAACTGCGCAACGAGTTGGAAAAGGCAGCGTTGGTGAGTTTGCAGAAAATGATCGAATTGCAAAAACGCAACGTGGACGACACGGTCTCCCTTCAGGAAGCCTTGAAGAGCGCGAAGACGGCGCAGTGGACGGAAACGACGCAACGGCAAAAGCAAATCCGCTCCTTCATGCGCGAGCTACTGGAGAATCCGCTAAAGCCGCTCGGCGGTCTCACTGCGACGGCGCAGAAACTCTACGCTGGCGAGATGGTGCTGGCGATCGATGCGCTCCAGTCAATCCCCGATGCCGAGGGCACCCGCAAAGGAACTCTGGCAACCGAGGCAGTGGACCTCGAAAGCAAGATATTAAAACAACTCAGCTTTGCCATGACGGCACTGAGTGAGTCGAAGATCGACCGGAGCGTGTCGGGACTCAGCGCCATGATTGAGTCGATGCTGCGCGACCAGTCGGGCGCGCTCAAGCAGACGCGTGCCTTTGTCGATAACAAAGCCAGGGTCGGACGCACGCTCGTGGATGCTCAGGATCGGATTGGTGGCGACATGGCTGCGTTCCTGACCTCGTGCAAGAATGAAGCCGAGCAGGCGACGCAAAATGACAAGGTGCTCGCCGAGTCGATCAACAAAATGATGGCGCGCGCGGACGAGCTGAAAATTCGGGGGGACATGGTGGTGGCGGCTGAGCGACTCGACCAGAACCATGCGCCGGAAGCTCTCCCCCTGGAGGAGCGCGCTGTAACCGGCCTGAAGGCGCTCCAAGCGATGCTGGATCAGGTCCAGCTGAAGGCGGAGGCTCAAAATCACGACGCGATGTTGGATGCCGTGAAACAGGCCAAGGAAAAGCTCCATAAGCTCGAAGCACTCAATCAGAAGATGAACGAGGCTATGGATCAAGTGAAGGGGCAGAAAGATAAGGACGAAAAAGCGACGGACGAGATGGACGAGGAATTTGCGGAGATGAAGAAAAACATCAAGGATTCGCTGCTTCAAATCCCGACCGACCTTCATATTTTCAGCGACCTGAATGTCGCCAATGACCTCGTGGAAGATGTCTTCTCGGTCTTCCAGGAGATCGAGCAGAAGGCTGGCTCGGAGAACCAAGATCCCAATAAAACGGAGGATATTGCCTTATTTAAAGATGAAACGCTGGCGCCGGCCATGGGCGAAGTCTCCAAGCGGCTCGATGCCATGGAGATGTGGCTTGCTGAAAAACCGGATGATAAGAAGGTCACGACGGAGGCCGTTGACAAAGCTGAAATGCCGAAATCCGGCGTTGCTGAGGCCGAACTAGCCGCGGCGGCACAGGATCTGGTGGGCGACCTGCTGAAGCAGTCCAAGGAGGCGGCCGACAAAGCGAACGATAGCGCGACCAATCATGCGAAGCCCGACTTTCAGCCCGGAATGGAAGTGGCGGAAGGCGACCTCTCCTCCTTTGGCGCGCAGGGGAAATCCGGCGATCAGACCCCCAATCACAAGGAACAGGATGGCCGCTCGAACGTGGGTCGGCAGGGGATGTCCACCGGCGAGACGGCTGCTGGCTCCGGCACGATCAATAAAGGCGACGAGAACATCGAAGCACGCCGGACAGAAGATCCGACACAAAGCGGCAAAGTCGATCTTGCCGGTGAGGCCGACACGAAAGCCACCGGCGGTGGCAAGCTTGGTACCGGGAAGGCCGATGGTATGGGCATGAGCGGCGGTGTGAAGCGCATTGATTCCACGGAGGCAGGCTCAGATGACGGCATGGCTGCGCTGATGGCCCGGAAGGCGGATGCCCTCTACGCGAAAGCCTCATTGAAAAATGTGCGCGTCGATTCTTTCAAGGACGCTGCGCATCAGTTGCGGCAGTCAGCCGATGCAGTCGCAAAAGGCGATATTGGTCAGATGCGGGAGTTTCGGAAGATGGGCATTGCATCGTTAACCCGCGCCGAGGCAGAGCTATCCGCAGGCCCCTCCAGGGTCATGGAGGCAAAGGGTTCCACGGGAGCACTCAACAATGTGATCCAAAGCGGCCCGGATCAGGCGCCGCAGAAATATCGGGACAAGGTCGCGGAATATTACAAAGAACTCAATGGCGCGTATTAGGATGTTCGTTGGGTTGGCTGTGGTAATCTCGCTAGCGGTGGCGTTCGTTTACTCCGCCTGCGACTCGCACTGTCAGCCCAAGTCCGAAAAAATCCGCGAACTGAACGAGATCCCGATTGCGCAGTTGCGTGTCCTTATCAAAGGCTTTGCCGGCGAATGGCGACCAGACAGCGACCGTAATCACGCGCAACCGGAGCCTCCTGCGGAGAAAGCCGTTCCATCGGGTGCCAAGCGGATCGCACTCGTTCCGCTGGCGAATATTCATCTCGGCGATATGCCGGTGCGGGAAGCGATTGCGGCGCGTCGAAGCATCCGCGATTTCACTGGGGCTGTCCTGTCGCTGGAGGAATTGAGTTTTCTGCTCTGGGCAACCCAGGGGGTCACCGGCGTGCAACGGGATGAAGCGGGTGCAGTCTTGCAGCAGTTTCGCGCCGCGCCCTCGGCCGGTGCGCGTTATCCGCTGGAGACTTATCTCGCGATTAAACGCGTGGAAGGATTGTTGCCTGGCATCTATCGCTATCTGCCCGGTGCTCATCAACTGGTTCTCGTCCGCGAGGATGCGCAGGTTTCTTCCAAGCTCCAGGCCGCCTGCTACGGTGCGCCTGTGCTCGGCGCTGCTCCTGTCGTCTTCATCTGGTCGGTCGTGCCCTACCGGACGGAGTGGAAATACACATACCTTTCCCATCGCATGATCGCCATGGAGGCGGGGCATGTTTGCGAAAATCTCTATCTCGCGGCGCAGTCCTGCGGCACGGGCTGCTGCGCGGTGCTTTCCTACCATCAGCCGCTTGTGGATGAATTGCTTGGCCTGGATGGACAGGAGGAGTTCGCACTCTACATAGCCTGCGTTGGAAAACCGAAGCCAGACTAGCATTGCCATGGAGATTCCTGCCTATCAGCCATTCTACCTCAAATCGATCGCGGGCCTGCGCGCGGAGATTGCGAGGCTTGGTCTTGGAATACCCCTTGAAGACGATCTCACACGGCTGGCGCAGCCGCTCGGCATCGGGAAAAAAAGAATTCCGAATCGGTTTTGCGCGCAACCGATCGCCTGTGGTGACGCGACACCCGACGGTGCTCCAGGTGGTCTGACGCGTCGGCGCTACCGCCAGTATGCGCAGGGACGCTTCGGGCTGATCTGGGTGGAATTGACCGCCGCTTCCTCGCCGCAAAAGCCGGGGCAACTCTGCTTGAATGAAAGCACCCTGGGCGCTTTCCGCAGCCTGGTGGAGGAGATACGAGCGTCCGCCGCCGACAACCCTATCCTCATCATTCAACTCGCGTCCACGCGCACTGAAGCAATCCTTCGCGCAGCGACACTCGCAACGGAGGCCGGTTTCGATGGCGTCGATCTCCAGGCTCCCCGCGAGGCACTACCCGAACTGCTGGCAGGCGTGAGGGAAAGCGCGTCCGATTTGCTGCTCGCGACCCGCCTTTGCGCTTACGAAGCCGTGCGGGGGGGATTTGGAGTGTCGCTCGCCAACTATCGCAAGCCGGACACGACCGAACCGATCCGCTTCCTTCAACGCCTGCGTGAGAACGGACTCGCGCTGCTCAATATTACTGCGGCCAGTCCTCGCCTATGCGGACCGGAGCAGGGTTTGCAGCCGCGACTCGATGCGGAAAATCCGGACGAGCATCCGCTGATGACCCTCGAACGCCAACTATGTCTCGCGAGCGCCTTGCGCGACGCTATTCCGGATTTGCCAGTGGTGGGAAGCGGCTTCAGTTGGCTGCGCCAATTCGTTCCGGATGTCGCGGCAGGCGCGCTCCGCGACGGGATGATTGATTTTGTCGGCCTCGGACGCGGTGCGCTCGCATATCCATCCGCGCCGTCGGAAATTTTCACGCGTGGCCGGATGGAGGCGGGTGCCGCCTGCATGGTTTGCTTTGCCTGCTCCCGGTTACGCGAGGAGGGGGAAACTGTCGGCTGCGTGCTCCGCGATCCTGCGGTATATGGCGCTGTCTATCGGCAGGTGCGCCGCTTTGATGCGGATCACCTTCTGGCCGGTGCCGCTCGTTGTCACCTCTGCGAAGCCGCTCCTTGCACGGCAGCATCGGCGACGCAGACGGACATTGCGGCGTTCATCCACGCCTACCGGAGCGGCGACGAGAGCAGGGCTTATGAAATCATCCGCGCGAGCGACCCACTTCCTGAGATGACCGCCCAACTTTCTCCGGCGTGGATCGAGAGGGAAGGCGCCTGCATCGAAACCACGCTGACAGGGACACCCGTGCCGATCCTCGATCTGCAATATGCGATCAGTTGGCGGGCACGTGATCGCGGTGCAACAGGCGTGCGGCTTCCACTGGAAACGTCGGGCAAAAGCGTCGCCATCGTCGGCGGTGGACCGGCAGGCATTGCCGCAGCGATTCGCCTCTTGGAACTCGGGCACACGGTCGATCTCTATGAACAGACGGATCGTCTGGGAGGCATTCCAGCGCGCGTGATTTTCCCTCATCGGACCCCGGACCCACGATCGGAGATCGATGCGATTTTTCAGCCAGCGCTCGCAGCCGCGCGCCTTGGACTGCACTTCGGCGTCACGCTGGGAGTGGATCTCCGGCTTGAGGATCTGCATGCGGAACATGACGCGGTGCTCGTCGCCACCGGCCTCTGGCAGGAGCACTCCCTGGGCGAAGCCCAGGGAGTCACCGCTGCGCTCGCTTTCATCGAATCTTCCAATCCCAAGGTGCCGGATCGAGTAGCGGTGCTTGCAGGAGGAGACTGCGCGATGGATGCTGCGCGTGTGGCGCAAAAACGAGGCGCAAAAGAGATCTTTGTCATCTTCGGTGGCCCGCGTTCGGCGATGCATTGGCACATGCCGGAAAGCTGGTTTGCAACCCCCGGCGTGCAAGCAATGATGAACTGGCAACCGCTCGGATATGTCATCGACCAGGAAGGCCGACTAAAGGGCGTGCGGCTGCGCCACTCGGAACTGCATCTGGATACCGTGCTGCCCGTGGGCCTGGCCATTGAGGCGATCGAACTGCAGGTTGAGGACGGCGTTCGCGCGGCTCTCGCCGCCGATAATGGACGCGTCTATACCGCCGGGGCTCTCGTTAATGGAGGCGCTTCCGTCAACCGTTGCGTGGCCGAGGGCCTCGCCGCTGCCGCCGCGATCCATCAGGATATTTCTCCATGAAATTACAGTCCCGACTCAAAATCGCCCATGATCGCTGCGTGGAACCCGCAGAGACCATCGCGCGACTCGATGCGATCATCCGTCCTCGCTACGATTACTGGATGCACGAAGAGAAGGTCGCCGAGCATCTGCACTGGACGGCGATGTATATCGATGGCCTCGATTTTCGTTCGATGGGAAAAGGAGAGAACCTCGCGTCCAGCATTGCGGGCGCTTTGGCCGAGGGGGCCGAGTGGTTCGCCTCGCGGGAAACGGGGCAACTCCCCGGTTATCTGGGCGCGCGCGAACACGAGGTGCCCAACGCGCTGCCCATAGAGTCACTGCTTGCTCATGTCGCGACGGCAACACCGCCCGTCCTCGAACGCATCCGCGCGCTCGACGATGCTTTTCATTGGGTGGATGGCTACTCGCTCATCGAGGAACGGACGCTCAAAGTGCCTCTCGAATACGTGCGCTTGATCAGCGGCCCCAATGGCAAAGCGACGGGCAACAATCTTGAGGAAGCCATCCTCCACGCCACCCACGAAATATTTGAACGGCGGGCCCACATTACCGTGCTGCGCAACCGGATGGTCGTCCCGACGATTGATCCCTGCACCGTCACGCATCCGATCATCCGTGAACAAATGGCGTTTTTCCAAAGCTGCGGGATCGAAATCATCCTCAAAGACCTTTCCTTTGGCGGCGTGCTGCCCTGCGTCGCGGCTTATTTCATCGACTACAATATCCCCGAAGAATATCAGTTCCGGCACTTCTTCAAAGTGGGCGCATCGTTCGACCGCGAGGAGGCGCTCTTGCGCACCTTCACGGAATATGCGCAGGGCCGGCGACGGCAGGAATTCTTCACCTCTGAGACCGAAGATCGCGAGAGCCAGCTTGCACAGTTGCTCACGCATGATTTTCGCAGCCTTCGCAGCCAGCCCGACGACTGCGATAATTTCCTCTCCACCTTCATGTTTGGTTTTGTTCCGTATCGGAACGCCGACTTTCTCCGCGATGGAGACCTGGTGCCGTTCGAAAAAGGCGCTCAATACGCCGACTGCATCGAAGACATCGCGCGCGCTCGCGAGATCTGCGAAGTTTTAGGCAAAGACTATATCGCGGTGGATCTCACCGATCCCGAGATCGGCTTTCCAGTCGCCCAAGTGATCATTCCCGGTTACTCGGATGTCCTGCCTTTTCATCCCGCAGGAAGCCACGGGCTTTTCCAGCGCTGGACCCGTAATGAAGTGCTCAATTCCTACTCCGACTCGGTGTAAAAACGCCCATTTCGGGTGTAAAGTGCCCCAACCACCGGGGTAAAGTGGTCCAACTATCGGAGTAGTTTACCCCAACTACTCCGGTAAAATGACATTTTCCCTCGGGAAAACGCACAAACCCTCCCGTTCCGGCCTCCGTATGTGCAAAAACAGCCAATTTATCTCCAAACGCGCCCGTCCGCGCCCTCGGCTCCGGCGACCTCCCTCCCAGCGGCTGGAGCGACCCCGCCACCAAGATGACCCCATAAACGCACGAAGCTCGCAACTTAACCAAATCACCGGTCATATCGTAGCTTCACTCTTGAATCTCAAGACGGTAAATGAACCAATCCGGCTCAATTGGAACAACGTAAAAACCGGGGGCTACTGAACCGTTCTCTTGGGGCAGTCTCGTGCTCTCCAAAGATGTAACAGCCTGCATCCGTTGCATCCATCCAGGATAAACCTTCTTCGGCTCCTTTGGCTGGTAACGCACGCCCATGTATGAGTCGGAACAAAGCGCGCATCCAAATCCCCCAAGCGTGAAGTTCACCGAGCCGTCCTCACCGGCGGTGACAAACTTCGCACCGATCTTGTGAATGAGGTCTCGATACTCCTGGACGAAGCGCGAATGAACGCCGTCAATATTAACATTGCCGTCGCTGCCGATAAAGGTGGCTGATGGGTCTTGGCGTGTTCGGGAAGCGGGCATCCTTGAGCTGACAAGCCGCTGTGAACACCACCCTACCGCCGATTATGAACTGCTTCGCCCTATGGCGAACATTGTATTACCAGAAGTATTACCTTGGCGATTTTATTCCGTAAGTCCTTGAAAATCAGAATGGTGGAGGCGAGGGGAGTTGAACCCCTGTCCTTCAAATCAAAGCCACCCGCTTCTACATGCTTATCTGGCCTACTATTTAGAACGGCGACTGCGGGCCAACGCGCGACCGACGTTCGAGAATCCACGAAATGATCTCACCCTCGGGCGCGGTTTCTCCGCCCTCAGGCCAGCCTGCTAACGTCGGTTCCGGCTGTAGCAGGCGTCCTGCCGGAAACGTCGCGGTTAATTAAGCCGCGAGAGCGAGTTCTTCAGTCTCTGCATTTATTTGTTTGGTTCGGTTTTTTACGAGGCCAACGGACCATCCTCGGCATGCGACGTGAGTCTCAAACTTGGAGTCGAAACCAGTACGCCCCCTTCTTAACTTTTCCAGTCTATGGCGGCTTGCCGACTAATGCAAGCACGACCGGGCGACTGGCCGTGCGCGGAAAAAGGTGACGCAGAATCGAGAAATAGCTCGATTTTGAACAAACCTGCTCCTATTTTGTCCTAGTCTTTGTTAACCAAAAAACCAGTTATGGCATATCAACTACCCGCACTTCCGTATTCCAACGATGCTCTCGAGCCCCACATCGACGCGCGCACGATGGAAATCCACCACGATAAGCACCACGCGGCTTACGTCACGAATCTGAACAACGCGATCAAGGATCAGCCGACGCTTGAAGCCAAGTCCATCGAAGCGTTGATCGCTGATCTCGCCTCCGTTCCCGATGCGATCCGCAATGTCGTCCGCAACAACGGCGGCGGCCATTGGAATCACACGTTTTTCTGGAGTATCATGGGACCCAACGCCGGGGGGAAACCGTCCGGGCCGCTGGCTGCCGCCATTGATGCTGCGTTCGGCAGTTTCGAGGCGTTTCAGGAGAAATTCCAAGCCGCAGGTGTGGGCCGGTTTGGCAGCGGCTGGGCATGGCTCTGCGTGAAGGCCGACAAGTCCCTCTGCATCTGTTCGACGCCCAATCAGGACAATCCGCTCATGAAAGGCGTCGCCGAATGCCCCGGAACGCCCATTCTCGGCGTCGATGTTTGGGAGCATGCCTACTATCTCAACTACCAGAATCGTCGTCCTGACTACCTCAAAGCGTGGTGGAACGTGGTCAACTGGTCCGCAGTGGACAGTCTCTACGCCAGCGCAGTGAAATAGCGCGAGGGCTGATCTGCCTGACTGCTAAAACACCTCGGCGCTCAGCCCGGTTTCTTCCCTCACCCGACGGGCGATGTGGGAGAGCTGGGCCAGCGGGAGGTGTTGGCAGCCGGGCTTGGCCGGGGGACGGCAGGCGGAATAGACCTGCACGAGCGAAATTTCAGCCCCAGCAGCTTTCAAGTCGTTTAGGCGCTGGATGTAAGCGCTGATCTCGTCTTCGCTGGGCGCTTCGTCTTCCAGAATGGTAAAGACGCTCTGGATTACCACGGGTCGCCGCTGGGCGATAATCAGGATATTTTTAAGCGTCGTTTCGAGGGAGGCTTGCGGACCGTTGATCCGGTGCATGTATTCCTGCGTGCCTGCGTCGAGCTTGATCCAGACCTCGTCCTCCGGGGCCAACCGCTCGATCCCGCGTTGTACTGTGGGCCGGTGCAGCCCAGAGCCGTTGGTGATGACCACCACCTTGAAAGGGGAGAGAAGATGCCGGATAAGGAGCACTTCCTTTACGATTTCGTCGAAGTTGGACACCAAGCTCGGCTCACCGTCGCCGCTTAGCGCGACCTCCTTCAGCGTGAGCAATTCCTCCGGGGCCGAAGCAAAATGTTTTAGTTCGTTCATCCGGCCGCACTGGGCCAGAGCGACCACATGGATCAACTCCCGCGTAAGCACCTTCAGGTCAAGCTTCAGGTCCGCCATTTCCTGCGTGCGCACGACTTCGCAGTAGGGGCAATCGTAATTGCACGCTTGGTTGGGGTTCATGTTCACACCGACTGTCAGCCCGCGGGCGCGGGAACTGATGACGGCATAGACAAAGCGGTTGCCGATAAATTCGCGAGGCAGGCTGCGGTATGCGCCTAGAGTGGACGTGTGCATTTGATCCGTTCTATTCAAAGTTTGTTGTGATGCGCAAAAGGGCGGCTGGCGTAAATCGGAACTCGTTGGCTGGCAGGTCGCACGTCATAATGAATCCGCGTTCCTATCCATAGAATGTGCGGCGGCAATGCACCACACACGATTTGGCAGCCCCGCACCCTTTGTTGCAGGGAGATGCTTTGGATATCGGTGGAAAATAGTGGCGGAAACGCCGCGCGGCTGCTTTGATACTGCCTGTATGTCCAGCCAACTCGGCCAACTCTTCCGCATCTCGACTTGGGGCGAATCGCACGGGGGCGGCGTCGGCGTCGTCATCGACGGCTGCCCTCCCTTGATTGATCTGAGCGAGGCCGACATCCAGCGCGACCTCGACCGCCGCCGTCCCGGTCAGAGCGAGATCGTCTCCCCGCGCCATGAGGCCGACGCCTGCCGCATCCTTTCCGGCACCTTCCAGGGCAAAACCCTCGGCTCGCCCATTTCCATCGTCGTCATGAATCAGGACGCGCGGCCCGAGGCCTATCGCGAAATGGAAACCACCTTCCGTCCCTCTCACGCCGACTTCACCACGCAGGCCAAATACGGCATTCGCAACTGGGAAGGCGGCGGGCGCGCCTCGGCCCGCGAAACCATCGGGCGCGTCGCGGCGGGCGCCGTCGCCAAACGCGTCCTCGCCACCCTCGCGCCCCGGTTGGAGATCGTCGCCTACGTCCGGTCAATCCATCAGATTGAGGCCGCCATCGATCCCTCCACCGTCACCTTCGAGCAGGTCGAAAGCAACATTGTCCGCTGTCCCGACCCGGAAGCCGCCCCGCGCATGATCGAGCTTATCAAGCAACTGCGCACCGATGGAGATTCAGTGGGCGGCGTCGTCGAATGCGTCATCCGTGGCGTGCCGCCCGGCTTGGGCGAGCCGGTCGTGGACAAACTGGAAGCCGACCTGGCCAAAGCCATGCTGAGTCTCCCTGCCACCAAAGGCTTCGAGATCGGCAGCGGCTTCGCGGGAATCCAACTGACCGGCTCCCAGCACAACGACCCCTTCGTGCTGCGCGAAGGCCGTGTCCGCACGGAGACGAACCACTCCGGCGGCGTCCAAGGGGGCATCAGCAACGGCGAAGACATCTTCTTCCGCGTCGCCTTCAAACCCACCCCCACCATCACCCGCGCGCAAAAAACCGTCACTGTCACCGGCGAAGAAACCGAACTGGCTGCGCGCGGACGGCACGACCCGTGCGTCCTTCCCCGCGCCATCCCCATCGTGGAAGCCATGGCCGCGCTCGTCCTGTGCGACCACGCCCTGCGCCAGCGGGGACAATGCGGCTAATCATTTCCTATGGATCGCGGCCAGATCATCTTCCTGAGTGTTGCGGGCGTTGTCATCCTTTATCAGGTGATCAAAGGGTGGCGGCTGGGCGTGGTCCGGCAGATCGTCCGTTTTGCCGCGCTGGCGGCAGCCTACCTTGCCGCCTTCTGGAGTAGCGGCACGGCGGCGCTCTTCCTCAAGCCATTGGGCTACCCCAATTTCGTCCTGCAATGCTTGGGCGGCACATTGGTGGGCTTGGTGGTCTATCTTTTCCTCTGCCTCATCGGAGGCATCCTCTTCAAACGCACCGCCCATCAGGATGTAGGGCTTGTCTGGTTTCTTTACGGCATCACCGGGGCGCTGATTGGGGCGGCTTTCGGACTCGTGCTGATGTTTTTCGTGGCGGATGCCGTCCGGCTGCTGGGCAGCATTGCGCAAGCCGATACCGCCAAGAGCGAACACCCCGTTAATACCGGGCTGATTGAGCTGAAGAAGTCGCTGGAAAACGGCGTTTCCGGCGAAGTCCTCAAAACGCTCGATCCCGTCCCGAAGAATGCCTATTCCATCGCCGAAAAGCTGGGTCGCACCGTTTCCGATAGCCAGGCTGTGGAGCGGTTTTTGAACTATCCCGGTGCGACGGAACTCGCCGCGCGGTCCGATATCCAAGCATTGCTCAAGGACCCCGACATTCTTCAAGATTTGCGCGCGCGCCACTACCTGCCGTTGCTCAAGAACGAAAAGATCGTCCGCATCGCCAATGATCCGAAGACCGCAGCGCTCATCAAACAGTTCGACCTCGAAAAGGCGCTCGATTACGCAGTTGGAAAGTAATTTTCCCCGAACTTACAGCCGCACCGCTTTTTCCTGGGCGAGCAGGCAGAGTTCCGCCGCCTTGAAGGCGTGGGCCTGCGTCATCGCCTTTTCTGTCCGGTTGAGGCAATCCAGAATCAGCTCCCCGAAGAATGGGAAGCCCACCTTGCCGGCCAGGCTGAAGTGCTCTTCTTTTTCTTGGTTTACCAAGTAAAGCTGATCGCCGCCTTCGCCCCGGCCCACTTCCACATATTTGCGGATTTCGATGTAGCCCTTGGTGCCCAAGATAAACGTCCGTCCATCGCCCCAAGTGCGGGAAGCGTCCGGCGTGAGCCAATCAACGCGAATAAAATTCGTCGCCCCGTTGTTGCCGATGAGGTGGGCTTCGCCGAAGTCCTCCAGTTCGGGATACTCCGGGTTGTTCGTGTTGGCGATGGTCGCCGAAGCCACGGTGGCATCGGTTGCGCCGCTAAAATACAAGAACTGCTCAAATTGATGGCTGCCGATGTCGCAGAGGATGCCGCCGTATTGGGCTTTATTAAAAAACCAAGCGGGTCGCGACGGCGCGGTCAGCCGGTGAGGGCCAAATCCGACGACCTGCACCACCCGACCAATCGCCCCTTCCTCAATGAGTTGCCCCGCGAACACCGCAGATTCCACATGCAGGCGCTCGCTGAAATAGACCATGTATTTGCGGCCCGTCTCAGCAACGGTTTTGCGGGCCTGCGCGAGTTGATCGAGCGTGGTGAACGGCGTCTTGTCGCAAAAGTAATCCTTCCCGGCGTTCATGACGCGGCAGCCAATCGGCCCCCGGTCGCACGGGACGGCGGCGGCGGCGATCAACCGGATTGCAGGGTCCTCCAGCAGGCGCTCAAACGATTCCACCAGCTTCACTCCGGGGTAAGTCTTGCAAAAATTCGCCACCCGAGCCGGGTCCGGGTCATACACATAGCGCAACTCCCCGCCCGCCTCGATCAGCCCATTGCACTGGCCGTAAATGTGTCCGTGATCGAGAAAAGCGGCGGCGAAGACGAATTCCCCTGGCTTGACCACAGGGGTCGGTTTGCCCTTGGGGGCGTAGGTCATTCCATCGGTGCTTTGCATAAAATCAGTCTATACGGTGTTAAACGATTCAGATAGGTCTGCATTTCCGGCGCTGGGCGCTAGCGCTTTCTTTTTGAACTTCGAGTTCGCGATTTTCTCCTTGAGCAGCCCTTCGTATGCCGCTGCGTCGAGCGGCAGCTCCACAGTCTTGTCCAGGAACGACGACATGAGCATCGCATTGGCCAGTTCCACGGAGTGAATCCCTTCCGCTGCGGGCGCGATCAACGGCGTCCCGTCCAGAATTGCCGCCGCGAAGTTTTTCAGGATGCCGGTATGCTGTTCGCCGTTGCCGTTGATTGGAATTTCAACGTTCCAGGTCGGCGGCGTGGCGAACCCCTCCGTCGTCGTGTGGGAGAACTCCGTCATGGGCGTTTCATTGCGAATCCACCGGAAGGCTCCATTTTCCACCACCACCCGCCCGCGTTCGGCGGTGACTTCCATCCGGTTGGTGCCGGGAGCCTCGCCCGTGGACGTGATGAACACCGCGCTTTTGCCGTCGTCATAGTCCAGCACGGCGGTCACATCGTCTTCCACCTCGATCTCATGATAGCGCCCGATGCGGCAGTTGGCGCGGACTTGCGCAGGCATCCCGAAAATCCACTGGAAGAGGTCGAGATTGTGCGGGCACTGGTTGAGCAGCACGCCGCCGCCTTCCCCGCCCCACGTTGCGCGCCAGCCGCCGGAGTTGTAGTAAGCCTGGGTGCGGAACCAGTTGGTGATGATCCAGTTCACGCGCCGGATTTTCCCCAGCTCTCCGCTTTGGATCAGCTCGCGCAGCTTGATGTAAAAAGGATCGGTGCGCTGGTTGAACATCGCGGCGAAAACCTGCTTCGGGTTCGTATGGGCGGCGATAAGCCGTTGCGCGTCGGCTTTATGAACAGAAATCGGTTTTTCAGAGAGGAGGTGGAGTCCGTTTTGCAGCGCGTCGATCCCGATGGTCGTATGGCCGTAGTGCGGCGTGGCGATGAGCACGGCGTCCACCTCGCCCGAGCGGATCAACGCTTCGCTGGAGGTGAAAATCTTCGTGTCCGGCTCGAAGCGGCTCAAATCCGCCACGTTGTCGCAAACCGCAGCCAGTTTGATGCGTGGAACCTTGCCTTCCAGAAGAGAGCGGGCATGAAAGGAGCCCATGCCACCCACGCCGATAATGCCAAGACGAACGGTATTCATAAAAAAATGCGCCCGAAGGAATAATTCCGGCGCGAGGCAAAGTTAAAACGGCAAAGCTGCCCGGTAAGCAAGCGGAAAACGGGAAAAGTGGCTGCACACGCATGTTCCCCTGCTTTTCCACAAGCTCCAAAGAGGCCTTTTCTTCTTGAAAACCAATCAAGTCAGGACCAAATTCCACTCCCTTTCCCCTTGTCTAATCCTTAACTATTTCGTGCGACCATGAATTTAATTGAACAAAAAAAACAATTCGAAGCGACGAAGCGTATTTACGAGAGCGCCAAACTCACATTTAAAGGGGTCGAGGGGTATGATGTCTATAATGCGTCCATCCCTTTCACGTGGAAGAGCAAAGATTATATTTACGGGCGCGTGGAGCGGCGTCGCGAATGGGCGCGTTCCTGGGTGCGGCTTTTTGAGAACACAGGCAAGGACGAATGGACGCTGGTGCCAGATTCGATGATTTATCAACTGGAAGACCCCTATGTCGCCATCATCGGCGATACCTTTGTGCTGGGCGGAACGCATGTCCGCAACAAGCAAAGCGTAGTCGATACCTATTATGGGTATTTCTATAAAGGGACGGATCTTGCAGATTTGTATTATTTCACCACGGGGCCAGATTACATGAAGGATATTCGCTTGGTGGAATTGGCCGATGGCAAAATCGGCGTATTCTCACGGCCGCGGAGCGAGGAAGTCCGCCAAAAATTTGGCAGCGAATCGTTGGTCGGCTTTACCATCATCAACAACCTCGATGAGTTGTCGGCGTCTGTCATTGAAAACGCCCGCTATATCACGGGACTCTTTGATAATGACGAATGGGGCGGCTGCAATCAGGCATACCTGCTCGACAATGGCTTGATCGGCGTGATCGGCCATAAATGTTACAAGGAGATTCTGCCGGGCGGTCAGGAGTCCTTGGTTTACATGAACATCTCCTTCGTGTTCGATCCCGTGAATCACAAGGCGCTGGACATCAAGATCATTGGCACCCGCTCCTGCTATCCCGAAGGGCCTGCCAAAAAGCCCGATTTGACAGACGTTGCTTTCACCTCCGGCATTGTGCCGAGAACGGATGGCAAGGTCGATCTTTACAGCGGCATCGGCGACGCCGAAGAGGGCCGGATCGTTATCGATAACCCGTTCGCGGGTTATGGAAGCGTGAAGAAGTAATCAACTTCAGTACGGCATTTCCCCAACGCGCCCCGGCTCCAGCCTGGGCACGTTTTTGTCGGACCAACTACGCCAGGCTCTGCTCGACAATCGCCACGCCGTAGGCGGGCAGGGTTAGCTTGCCTTTACATGATTGGCCGGAGATCAGATCAGTTCCGCTGGGCAGCCCGGTGACGCTCGCCTCTTTCGGATTGTGGTTGAGGACAAAGAACAACCGCCGATCCGCTGCGTGGCGGCAGGTGATCTCGACAAACGGATCGGCCTTGGCCAGCGGGGCGACAGGACATTGGCCTAGCAATAGGCTGATGAGCGCGGCGGTGTTCGCTTCCGAGAAATATGTGCCGACGTAGATGGCGGCACCTTTGCCGATGCGGTTCAACGTTATCGCGGCCTCACCCGGAGCTGCGTGCGGCGAGCCATCAGCAATGGCGCTCCAACGGGCGAGCGTTTCAGCTCCGCGCGGTTGCAGGATTTCGTAACCGGCCCCAACGGGCAGACTTTCACCCGTGGCCATTTCGAGATTCAGCAGCGGCGCATTGAGCTTTCCGAACTCCTCGACTGTTGCGCCAAAAAGTTCCGCGAGGAGGCCAGGCGGCGTCCGGTCAATGACGTGATTGTTGCGGTTGCGCATGGCCGTGCGCGCCGTGGCAACGAGCACGCCGCCACGCTCCACAAACGCGCGAAGCCGGGCGGCGAGGTCTTCGTCCATGAGGACGAACGACGGGATCACCATCAGGTCCAGGCCATCAAAAGAATCGGAGGCATCCACCACCCCCACCGGAATATGGCGTGAGAGGAGATCGGCATACGCCAGCTTGCGTTGCTGGGCGGGACTGGGCAGGCCGAGTTCCATGGTAGTGTGGGCTTCGTCCTGGTCATATTCCGTCAGGACAGCGGCTCGCACAAACTCGGCGGTGCCCAGGATTTTCGAGCCGATCCGCTGGAGTTCTTGTCCTTCCTGCGCAAACTCCGCATAACGACGGCGGGGAATATTATCGTGGTCGAGAATGCCGTTCCAGTAAATTTCCGCGCCGAAACGGCAGGTGCGCCAGCGGAAGTGGAGTAGGGAGTCCGCACCGTGCGCGATGGATTGGTAAGCCCAAAGCCGCATCTGGCCCGGAGGCGGAGTCTGGTGGAGGTAAGGCCGCTGCCCGCCTGCACCGCCCTGTTGCTCGGGTACGCAAAACGTGCCGGAAGCGGCGCGCGTTTCTTCGTTTCGGAGCGCACCCCAGGAAAATTGGCGCGGTTGATCCAGGATGAAACTGGGATAAACATCGACGCCGTAGAAATCCAAATCCTTGGCGAATTCCCAATGGTTCACATGGTCGAAAATGCCGTTGTGAGTGATCCACCAATTCGGCTGCCCAACCCGCAGGATTTCCACCTGCCCGTGCTGGAAGTCGGTGAGGCCCGCGCTCAAAAACCGGAAGTAGTCAAGATGATGGCTCGGATTGGGGTGGGTGGGCCGGTCAAGGTAAGGCAGGCCGATCTGTTCAAAACTGTCAAACGTCAGCGCCCAGAACGCCGTGCCCCAGGCTCGGTTGAGCGCGGCGATGTCGCCGTATTTCTTTTGCAGCCAGACGCGGAAAGCGGCCTGGCAGGCGGGGCAATAGCACTCGGCAATGTGGCAGAACAACTCGTTGTCCGTCTGCCAACCGACGACATGCGGATTGCCCGCGAAATGGCTCGCCATCGCCTGCGTGATCCGCTCGGACTCCTTGCGGAACTCCGGGTGATTCGTGCAGCAATGCTGGCGGCTGCCGTGGGTCATGCGGCGACCCTGGGCGTCCACGCGCATCCAGTCGTCATGCCCGGCGGTGAGCCAGCGGGGCGGGGTGGCGGTGGGCGTGCAGAGGATCGTCTCAATGCCGCGTTCCCCCAAGCGTGCGATGGTTTCGTCAAACAGCTCAAAATGGAACTCGCCGCGTCGGGGTTCCATCAAGTCCCACGCAAACTCCGCCATGCGCACGACGTTCATGCCCGCAGCGGCCATGCGCTCGGCATCGTGTTCCATATCCACCGGCCTCCAATGCTCGGGGTAATACGGTGTGCCAAAGAAAAATTTTGGTAGGCGGGAGGTGCGTTGATGGCGGGGGAGCGGGGCGTTCATGGGAGAATAAGGGCTGGTGTTTCCCTTTGTTAGGGGAGCCACCCGGCGATCACAAACTTTTTTTGGCCTTGCCTGATAAGAATGCAAGGTGTAGAGGTTCCCGCGTGAAACTTTCCTTGCATTGGTGGCGTTAGCAGACGGGCCGCGGCTTTGCCGCAGTCGATCGCTTTCCTCCTCCCTTGCGTCGAACTCCTCGCCCGATGATTCCCAAAACTGAATCGTCGGGCTTTTTTATTACCCAATTTTCACCTAATCCAGCATCCCACATGAACCTCAACTTCAAATTCAACAGCGACGGGTTGATCCCGGCCATCATTCAGCAGACCCAGAACGGCAAGCCCACGGCAGGCCGCGTCATCATGATGGCCTGGATGAACAAGCTCTCTCTCGAAAAGACGCTGGAAACCGGGTTCATGCACTACTGGAGTCGCTCGCGCCAAAAGCTCTGGCTCAAGGGTGAATCCAGCGGCCACACCCAGCGCGTCATCCGATGGTATGCCGACTGCGACGCCGACGCGCTTCTCTTTGAAGTGGATCAGGAAGGGGCAGCCTGCCACACCGGCTACGCTTCCTGTTTTTACCAGGCTTTCGAACGGGATGGATCGCCCGTGCCGATTACCGAGCCACGCATTTTCGATCCCGAAAAAATTTACGCCAAGTGAACACCCATCTTATCACGCCCAGCCGCGAGGAATTTCGTGAGCTGGCAAAACAAGGCAATCTGATCCCCGTCAGTACGGAACTGATCGCCGATGCGGAGACGCCCATCTCCGCATTTCAGAAACTCGATCGTGGCGGGCATACTTTTATGCTCGAAAGCGCCGAGAACAGCGACGAAGGAGGCCGCTACTCCTTCGTCGGGACCGACCCGCGCATCCTCTTCCAAGCGCGCGGACGCGACATCACCGTGACCGAATACGGGGAATCCCGCGAGTTTCAGGCCAAGGGCGATCCGCTCCACGAACTCCAGCGGCTCATGGAGTGCTTCAAGCCGGTCGCCATGCCCGGACTGCCACGCTTTGCCGGGGGAGCCGTCGGCTACATGACCTACGACATGGTCCGCTTCTTTGAGCCGACCATCGGCGAGTTGCCTTGCGAGGATAACCCGCCCAACGCCGTGCCCGACATGGTCTTCATGATCACGGATACGCTCGTCATCTTCGACCACCGCTTGCGCCGTCTGCGCCTCCTCTCCAACGCCCTTGTGGAAGGCGATGCCGACACTGCCTACGATATTGCGTGTGAAAAAATCGAGTCGCTTGTGGAACGGCTTGCCCGGCCTGCGTTCCTGCCGCCGGTCAACATCCATCCCAGTGGTCAACCGCAGGAAGCGCGCAGCAACACCACGCGCGAGGAATTCTCCCAAATGGTGAACGCTGCCAAGGAGTATATCAACGCGGGCGACATCTTCCAAGTGGTGCTCTCGCAGCGCTTCGAGACGGACTTCGAGGGCGACGCCCTCCAGCTTTATCGGGCGCTGCGTTACATCAACCCCTCGCCCTACCTCTTCTGCTTCAAGTTCGACGGCGAGTTCGCGCTGGTGGGCAGTTCACCGGAAGTCCATGTGCGGGCCATCGAGGGGAACATCACCATCCGTCCCATCGCCGGAACCCGCAAACGCGGCGCGACCCCGGAGGAAGACGCCGCCAACGCCGAGGAGTTGCTGGCCGATCCCAAGGAACGCGCGGAGCACCTCATGCTGGTGGACCTGGCCCGCAACGACGTGGGCCGCGTCTGCGAGTTCGGCACCGTGCGCGTGACGGATTTCATGACCATCGAGCGTTACAGCCACGTCATGCACATTGTCTCCAACGTCGTCGGCAAACTCCGCCCGGACGCCAACGCCTACGACGTCTTGCGGGCGACCTTCCCGGCAGGCACCGTCTCCGGCTCGCCCAAAGTGCGCGCCATGCAGATCATTAACCAGATGGAGAAAAGCCGCCGCTATGCTTACGCAGGCGCGGTCGGCTACTTCGGCTTCGACGGCAACCACGACTCCTGCATCACCCTGCGCTCCGTCCTGCTCAAAGACGGCAAAGCGTTTGTGCAGGCGGGCGGCGGCAACGTGGCCGACTCCACCCCCGAAGGCGAATACCAGGAGACCGTCAACAAAGCCATGGCCGTCATGCGAGCCATCGAACACGCCAAGGGAATCGGGTGCGCCTGCCACCATTGAACAGAGAATCGCTATGGATATTTTTACAATTACTGCCTGTGTTTACCTCTTAGTTGGGGGGGTATTTGTTCTTTATGTCCGACACAAAGAAAGCTCATCGATTATAAATTTTTTCGGCGACTTGACTGGATTTTTAGGAGTGTCTGGTTTTGTTGTGTTCCTTGTGTTGTGGCCTATTTGGCTGATTGTTTACTTAATGCGGAATACGGAAAATAAATAAGGAATCGCCACCCATGCTACTCGTCATCGATAACTACGATTCGTTCACCTACAACCTGGTGCAGTATTTCGGCGAACTCGGCGCGGATATGCTCGTCAAGCGCAACGACGAAATCACTTGCGAGGAAATCGCCGCGCTCCATCCTGAGCGCATCTGCATTTCGCCCGGTCCCTGCACGCCCAAGGAGGCCGGGATCAGTTGCGACGTAATCCGCCAATTCGGCCCTCGCATCCCGCTCCTGGGCGTCTGCCTGGGGCACCAAGCCATCGGCTACGTGTATGGCGGCGACGTCGTCCGCGCCGGGCGCTTGATGCACGGCAAGACCTCGCCCATCCTGCACGACGGCAAAGGGATTTTCGCTGGGCTGCCGAGCCCGTTTGAGGCCACCCGCTACCACTCGCTGCTGGTTAAGCGCGAGACCTTCCCGGCGGCGCTGGAGATTTCAGCGGAAACTGCCGAAGGCGAAATCATGGGCCTGCGGCATCGCGAATTCCCAATCCACGGCGTGCAATTCCACCCGGAGTCAATCCTCACGCTGGAAGGAAAGCGGATATTGCAGAACTTCTTGGATTTGGGTATGCCGTCCTGAGCCATTCTTCCCAATGAACTCCCCCTCGTTTGAAGTGCTGCCCCTCAATCAAGAGGGTGGCTACGCCATTAACGATCGCGGTCACACCGTGGCCCTGGTGACCCAGGGCGATTATGTCGATTGGCTTCTACTTTCCCCGCTGCAGGACGGCCCTTTGATCGACACGATTCACAAGGATACCCATCTCTCCTACACCCTTGGTTACAAATTTGTATTGCACTGCCCCTACATCCGCTGCTCCGGGGAGGAATCGCGAAAGGGAACCGAAATGACGCGGTTTGATTATCGCATTGAGGAAGGCGGAAAGCGGTTGGTATTGATCGGCGAAGCAGCCAAGCCGGACGGTCCGTTTGTTTCCCGCACCGAGGCGGCACTTTATGTCACGGAGGATGGCGGACGCTATGAGTGGAAGTTGCGAACCACTGTCACGAACACTTCCGATCACGCCAAGCAAATCGAGTTGCTGGAATACAACAACGTTTACCCCGCGCTCGCCTACCGGGGCATCCTGCACGGAGACAAAAAGGAATTCGATTGCACATTGATGCAGGACAAGGATGGCACGGTCTGGGAATTTCCCCACCAGCATTCGCTGCATTACGGGAAGAAAATCGACACGCTGCAATTTGGCACGCAATCATGGGCCGGCTTTTTCGGTTCTTCCAACAGTTGCCCCGTGGTGATTGTCAAATCCAGCGATGTCCCGCTCCAGTGGGGCATCTGCGACATGTATTACGATCTTCATTGCAACATTGCGACGCCCCACACATTTGAACCCGGAGGCAGGGTGTCTTTGCAGTATCTCGTAAAATATCTTTCCCCGGCGGAAGCGAGGGAGTGGGCTAAAAACGCTCGCAAAATTCCGATCAATGAGGCGGACAAAACGTGCAAGATTACCCGCGTTTCGATTTCGGATTCAACCCCTTCAACCGCAGCGTTCACATCGATCTCCCCGACGAAGCCTGCTGCTTCCGCCCCCAGCCACCCGAAAAAGTGTGGGATCGGGAAACGGGCAACCGCACCAAGGGATCGTTGCGTCTTACCAGCTTGGGGGAAACCGTTGTCTGGTCCAGCGAACCGCCGATCCATGTCATCAACGGCGCCAAACTGCACATGACGGGCCTTGCCCGCGTAAAAGAGGTGGAAGGAAAAGGTTTCTCTCTACGCCTGCAATACTATGATTTTCGCTGGAAACCAGTGCCCGGCTTTTATCCTATCAAGACCCTCGAATCCGAGGCGTTGACTGGCACCACTGACGGCTGGGTGACGATTGCCATCCCTGAATTGGAAGTCCCGCATGGTCCGGTGGAGGATGGCATGCTAAGGCTTGAAGTCGTTATGGAAGGCAGCGGCGTGGGATGGGTGACGGAAATTAACGTGGAATTAGAAGCCACTGAACTGGCCCATGTAGAACAACTTGAGCACGTGCTGGCGCACTGAGACGGGTTTCCTCCTCGTTCCCAAGTTGAGCGTGGGAGTAATTCTGTTGCTTTCGTAAGTATTTTATTTTGTGCGCCTTCTGTCGTGCATTTCACGGAGAGTTTCTCATAAACATGCAAGAAATGGAAGGTCTTTGTCCTGCTTTTGTCATGTAAAAGGACGCCAAATACACTTGTAGAGACATCCACGGGAGACTATGCGTGAAAGTCATGCACCCCAAAGTCTTCCTTTTGCGTATCATGACAGTAGGGCTGATCGGCTTCGGCTCCCTGGCTCAGGCCGCAACCCCCTTGCAGACCTTGAAACTGACCGTCGACGGCATCGCCCGCACCGCCTTGGTCTATGTGCCGCCCGACGCTGGCACCGCGAAGCTCCCGCTCGTCTTTATCTTCCACGGGCACGGGCAGCACGCGCCGAACGCCGTCGCATCATACAAGATCGACCAGCTATGGCCTGAAGCCATCTCCGTCTACCCAGAAGGCGTCAATACGGCGCTCCCGCTCTACGATCCCAAGGGCACGGCGACCGGCTGGCAGGCGTTGCCCGGGACATTCGGCGACCGCGACCTTCATTTCTTCGACGCGCTGCTTGCGGAAATCGAGAAGGAGCACACGGTCGACCCCGTGCGCGTCTACTGCACGGGCGTGTCCAACGGCGCGTTCTTCACCTACCTGCTTTGGCTCACCCGGACGAACGTGTTTGCGGCGGTGGCACCCTGCTCGGGCTTTGCGGATGCGACGTTTGCGACGCAACTCCCGCCCAAGCCAGCCATCATCAGCGGCGGCAGTCAGGACAAAACCGTGGATTTTGCCTTGCAGAAAGCGACAATGGACACCGTCATCAAAACCAACGGCTGCGACCCGGCGGGCACGCCGTGGGAAAACCAGACCGGAGCCACGCTCTACACGTCAAGCAGCGGCACGCCGCTGGTGACGTTCATCTTTCCCGGCGGCCACAGCATCCCTGCCACCGAACCAGGGCTCATCGTGAAGTTTTTCAAGGAACATCCTGGGGCGACTGCATCACCCGCGCCTGCGCCGTAGATTGGAGCCGGGAACGGGCAGGTTGCTCCCCTTCGTTCCCAAGTCGCTTGGGAACGAGAACGGGCGTTAATCTCCGTAGCCGTTCGGATTCTTCACATGCCAGGCCCAGGCGCTCTCGATGATCTTCACGATGGACTGGTATTTGGGAGCCCAGCCGAGTTCGCGCTTTACCTTGTCTGAGCCCGCGATGAGCCGGGGCGGATCGCCGGGGCGGCGCGGTTTTTCGACCACCGGGATCGGTTTTCCGGTGACTTTCTCGCAGGCGGCGATGATTTCCCGCACGCTTGTGCCGCCCCCGGTGCCGAGGTTGTAGCAGGCGCTTTCCGGCGCGCTGAGGGCGAGGATGTGGGCCTGCGCGAGGTCGATGATGTGGATGTAGTCGCGGATGCACGTGCCGTCCGGCGTCTCGTAGTCCGTGCCGTAGATTTCTACGTGCTCTTTCTGGCCCAGGGCGACCTTGAGGACGTTGGGGATGATGTGGGTCTCAATACGATGATCCTCGCCGAAGGTTTCCGATGCGCCCGCTGCGTTGAAGTAGCGCAGGGCGACGAATTTAAGGCCATGGATTTCATCATACCAGCGGAGGATTTTCTCAAAGAGGAGCTTCGACTCGCCGTACGGGTTGATCGGGCGCTGGGGCAGCGTTTCATCGATGGGGAGCCGCTCGGGCGGGCCGAACGTGGCACAGGTGGAAGAGAAGACGAAGCGCTTCACCCCGGCGGCCACCATGGCGTCGAGAAGGTTGATCCCTCCATAGACGTTGTTGCGGAAATACTTGGACGGATTCACCATCGACTCACCCACCAGTGCGTTAGCGGCGAAGTGCATCACGGCGTCGGGAGCGGTCTCGCGCAGCGCGGCGGCGATCTGCTCAGGCTTCTGCAAGTCGCCGAAAACGAACGTCACGCGGGGATCGACCGCTTTGCGGTGTCCCTCGGTGAGATTGTCGAACACGGTCACTTCATGGCCGAGGTTGAGCATCTGCTCCACGCAGATGCTGCCGATATAGCCGGCGCCGCCGGTAACAAAAATCTTCATGTTTTGGTTTTTGATGGTTTAAAATCCTAAAAACCAAGTGAAACAGGTTGCATCCTCTGGATGAAGCCAAAATTTCATTCTGTTGAGTTGCCTCTTTGGACGAAGATGGCTTAAATAAACAAACGACACCTCCCCCATTTCCATGAAATTCCGTTGTCTGGTCGCCCTATTCCTGCCTCTCTTCGCTGTTGCGCAAACCGCTCCGGTTGCTCCCCCTGCTGCCAATTTGATCAAGAATGGGCGGTTTGAGCAGTCTATTCCCGATGAAAACCTGTGGGATGGTGTGGACAACGACGGCTTTCTGGCTGGGGACTCCGGAGCGACAGAAACCAACTGGGCACCTTTTGGATATAGCCGATATGTGGATGCCATCCTAGAAGGGGGCAACACTGGAAAGCTCCAAATGCCCATCTCCGTCCAAGTGGCCGATCTGAATGGAGACGGGCTTCTGGATATTATGACCGTGGATTGCGCCGGGTATTTCCGCGTCTATTTTAACAGCGGAACCCGCACGGAGCCAAAATTCACCCATGCCGAGATTGTGCCTCTTTTCTTAGGTCGTTTTGCTTGGAATATCGGGCTCAAACTATGCTTGGCGGATTTTAATAAGAACGGTTCGCAGGATTTAGTGATTGGTAATTACTTGGGGCAGATCATCAAAATCAAGAACGCTGGTGGCTCGAACAATCCGAATTGGCCGCAGCCCAAAAGCAACCCGGATGTTCTTTTGAAGGACAAAGATGCTCCGAAGGATTCAAGGGGAGCCCTCATCCTAAAGGAAGGTGTCATTGATACCACCAGTGATGGCCATCTTTGGGCAAACTTGCTCGCTCCGGCGGTGTATGACTGGAACAACGATGGAAGGCTGGACCTCTTGGTGGGGGAGGGGAGCTACTCGGCCAATACCGTGCATCTCCTCTTGAATCAGGACAGCAATTCCTCGCCAAAATTCACGGAGGACGCCCATGAATATCTCGCTTATGGCGATGGCCGCGAACAACTGGTTCCCGTCGTGGTCGATTACAATAGAGACGGATATCCCGATCTTCTCGTGGGTGATCGCATGGGGAACGTCAATGTTTATCTTAGCGAGGGTCCGTGGAAAAAAGGGACGGAATTGAAACGCCAAAAAGACCCCATTAGTTTTGGCGGCTTGACCAGTATTGGCACCGGTCCCGCCGGAGCCCGGTGTATTTCGCTCGCCGTAGCTGATCTCAATGGTGACGGCTTGTTCGATATTGTCGTCGGCAAACCAGACGGGCGCATTGCAGTCGCCTATAATATTGGAACCAAGACAGAGCCGAAGTTTGGCCCGTTGGTCGATCTCAAGGGAGAGGATGTTTGGAAGAAAGGCACGATGAAGAGGTTCGCTGATCTGCCGAAATTTGGGGAATGGACGATCAACTTTGGCTATCGCCAGGGGAACATTATGGGATACCTCACCACGGTGACGGCAGAGGAAGACCCGAGTATCGTCGGAACGAAAAGCCCGTGCGTTCTTAAATTTGGCTATGATCCTTCGCTCAACAAAATCGTTCGCCAAGCGCCCATGGTTCTTGCCAGCTTTAATCCGGGTGTCACAAAAAATGATTTTTCTCCTCCCGGTCATCAGGATTTTACCAAAGACAAACGCACCGGTTGGGATCTGAGCACGGCGGATGGTGTGCAGAGGAGCGTCGATTCCAACTACGCGATCCTTCAGCAGTATATTGACGTGGGCGCTCTCAAACCGGGCACCAATTACAAGCTCTCGTTTAAGGTCAAGGGGAGTGAAGTCAAAAAGGCGACCGTTACGCTTTGTTTTGGTGGTTGGCTTATCCGGGATATGTCCAAACCATTCACGCCCGCCAACCAGACCGACAACATGGTTAGCGAAGCGGTTGTGCAAAGCGTGGATTTTCCTATCGGTGCCAGCTGGAATACCATAAACCGAACGTTCAATTTCAGATTTCAGAAATACAAGGATCTCGATAATCCCGAAAAATGGAGTGGGTCGGGCAGCAAAATTGAATACCGGGCGGTTTTGGATATCCGGGCAGCCTTGACGCCTGGGCAGGGACTCCTCTACATCGACGACGTGCAACTCAATCCTTAAGGGATGGTGAAAATCCGGGAAACGGGGTGTTTTCCGGATTTTTGGGATTATTCCTGATAAGTCCCTTGGGTCACACCCAATTGGGACTGCGCATGGAGATCACGCCAGAGATGTTCGCCCGTTCGCGTTTCGTCCAGCAAGGCTTGGTAGTCGGTGATGACGCGCCGGGTTTCCTCACCGGATTCCTCCAGCAGTTCTATGCGGAATCGGCGCAGCCCGGCGGCGGCGAGATCGTCATAGAATAGCGCGCCGGTTTGTGAGGCGGCGTTGAAGAGCGTGTTGCGGCAGCCCGCGTCCGCTCGCAACGGGTGCTCGATGCCCACGCGATCTCGCAAATGCACGCGGTGAACGTCGCAGGGTCGCCCGCAGTCGAGATGCGAAGTCCCCGTCGAGAGAAACGCAGCGAATACGCAGTGCTCCATGTGAAACATCGGCATGTGCTGGTGAAGCGTCAGTTCAAACCACTCGGGCGGGGCATGCCGCAGCAGCGCAAGCACCTGCCCTAGATTCAAGTCATATGAGACGGTGATTCGCTCCAGCCCTTTTTCCATGAAAAAGGCGGCGGTAAACGGGTTGGCGATGTTGAGGGAAAAGTCACCGATCTTCCGCAGTGGGCTTGACTGGAAGTAATCCGCCGCACCGAGGTTGCGAATGAGAACGCCGTCTGGTTGTGCCGCTTCGATGAGCTTGAAGAAACCTTGCTCGCCAGCCTTCTGAATGCGTGGGGTGGCTAGGAAAATGGCAGTTTTGGAGCCGTTTGTGCGCACGCGTGCCACGGCTTCCTTATAACGGCGGACATCCTCGAAATCGGCGTAGAGCGTGGGGACGCCGCATGACAGGGCGGCATCGAGTTGTTCATCCGTGCGGCAGAGCACGGCAAGTCGGGGCGGTTCCGTTGCTGTTTCCGGTCGGTTGAGTTCACCGAGCAGTTGCGCCACCGTGATACCGGTTTCCGAACGTGAGCAAGTTGCAGCTTCAGCGTCGAGTAGCGCAGCCAGTTCGCGGCGTAGCCGGTTGAGTTCGCCGATGGGGAGGATGAGCGCCCCTTCGAGATCATTTTTGAGTTCGCCGAGCGCGAAAGGAGATTCTCCGAAGCGCCCCAAGTGCTCCCGCAGCTTCTCCGGCGTGAGTGGCGCGGTGCGTGCGGGCTGGAGCGGAATCGCCGAACGCAAGGCAAACGTCAGCCCTTGCCACCGGGCTTCGAGGATCAGCGGACCGTCCGCCTGGCCGCTTACGCGCAGATTGACCCTCTCCCGGCGGCGCGGCTCAAGGCGACCCGCGAAGCTCTTCTTCAGCGCGGCGTTGAGCGCAGGATCATCTGTTTTCCAGACGCGACAACCGGGCTGCAATTGCGTGAAATCGAGGTGGTCGTGCTTGAAAAAAAGGCGCGCTCCGCGCACTTCATAGACGCGTCCACCCTGTTCTTGATCGGGATCGCCGCCGGTGTCGAACACCACGCCATCGCCCGGTTTGACCGGCGTTTCCAACTCAGCGATTTCCAGGAAATCCCGTCCCACGCGTCCGACGCGCCCCACGAACGCTCCGCGTTTTTTGCCAAAACGCGCGGCGACGAGCCGCTGGTGATCGACCCCGTGGAGCCAGCCGGAAAAGAACCCGCGCGAGAACGTCATCTCCAGCGGATAGCGGTCGGTGGGAAGCGGTTTCCAAGCGCGCCCGGCAAGTGCCGCGTCGATGGCTTTGCGGTACGCCTGGCAGACGGCGGCCACGTATTCGGGTGATTTGAGGCGGCCTTCGATTTTGAACGAAGCAATACCGCGTTCGATCAACGCCGGGATTTCCTCCAACGCTGCGAGATCCTGCGGCGAGAGGAGATAGCGGCGGTCACCGAGGTCGCGTCGCACGCCGTCCACGATCAAATCATATGGCAACCGGCACGCTTGCGCGCACTCGCCACGGTTGGCGCTGCGGCGGCCCAGCGACTCGCTCGTGAGGCACTGACCGGAGTAGGCGACGCAGAGTGCGCCGTGGACAAACACTTCATATTCCAGCCCGTCCGCCGGGAATTTTTCCAGTTCGCGTAACGACACCTCCCGGGCGAGCACGATCCGGCCAATGCCCAGTTCGCGACGGATGATCTCCGCCCCCTCCGGCGAAGTGATCGTCATTTGGGTGGAGGCGTGGAGCGGCAGGTCTGGCGTGATGCGCCGCGCGAGCCGGGCCAGCCCGACATCCTGCACGAGCACCGCATCGACACCCGAGCGGTCGAGCAGCCGCAAATAATCGGCGGCTTCCTCAAGTTCCCCGGTGAAAACCAACGTATTGAAGGTGACGTAAGCCTTTACGCCGTGCCGATGGCAGAAGGCGACGAGTTGGGGGAGTTCCTCCTCGGTGAAATTGTCCGCCCGCATCCGGGCGTTGAACCGGGGCAGGCCGAAATAGACCGCGTCCGCGCCGTTGGCAATGGCTGCGCGCACGCAATCCCAGTTGCCCGCCGGGGCGAGAAGTTCCGGTGTCGAGATCATGAATCCCTCACACTAGCACGGAGTCTGCGCACGCGAGAGCGTTTTTAGACAAAGGCCCCTTGCGCTCGCAACGTTTCTCGCAAAACGGCAGCGTCCAGTTGTCGCGTGGAATCAAGCCCTTGTTTTACGCAAAGTGCCGCCGCAGTTCCCGCGCCCTGGCCGATGGCCATGACTTGCGGCGTGATGCGGATGGCGGCGTGGGCTTCGTGGGTCGAATCGATGCAGCGCGAGGCGATGAGCAGGTTGTCAATCCCGCGCGCCCGGATGCTCCGATAGGGAATCTCATACCATTTCCCCTCGGGCGGATGAACATGCTTGGTCCCTGCGCCGGTGGGGTTGTGGATGTCGATATACCAGTCGCCGCGCGCGATGCAGTCTTCAAAGGCGGATGCCTGGATGATGTCCTCAGCGGTCACGGTGTAATCTGCGGTAATCCGGCGCGATTCCCGCACGCCGATGTGCGCGGTCTCCGAAACCACGGCGTTTTGGAAACCGGGGACGTATTTGCGGACAAAGGTTGCCGTTCCCTCCACCTGCCGCCGCGCCTCGATCGTCGCTTCCGTCACGTCGCGCACTTTGGTGGCGTTGCGGCCCAGGATGCGGGTGGTATTGAAATTCCACTCGCCCTCGCGGGGATTGGGGCTGGTCAGAATCCCCTCCTGCGGGGCGGTCAATTCACTGTTCTGCTTGGCCAATTGGCAGGCTCGCTTAAAGTCGGGGTCTTCCTTTTGGTAAGCGCGGGCCGCCGCAGTATCGACGCCGGACATTTTGAAGATCATCGACATCGGTTGAGCGGCCCCATCAAACTCCCGCCCGTATTCAAAAGGCACCCCCGCGTTTGCACACACATCCCCGTCGCCGGAAGCGTCGATGATTTGCTTCGCCCAGATTACCTGGCGGCCTTCCTTCGATTCCACAATCACGCCGTTGAGCCGGTTCCCGGTGCGGATTACCCCCGCAAACTGCGTGAAGAAATAGGGGATTACTCCCGCGTCCAATATCATCTCGTCCAGCGCGCGTTTGGCGACTTCGGAATCATAGGTGCCTCCTTCGCCGTAAGTCGTGACATTCCTCCACGTCCATTGCGACCAGCCCTGGCGGGCCTTCCAGCTTTCGATTACTTCGGCGAAAATTCCCCGCACAAATGGAAACGGCATGATGGCGCTCAGGATGCCGCTTGTCCACATGCCGCCAAAGCTGTCAAAGCGTTCAATCAGGATCGTACGCGCTCCGTTGCGTGCTGCCGCAATCGCCGCACCGATTCCGCCGGGGCCACCACCCACCACCAACACGTCGGCGTGATCCAGAACGGGCAATTTGCGGGAGGGCTCTTCGTAAACAGAGGGAATCGATTTCATGTGGGTAGGCTAGAAAAATGGGTCTTCTTTGACAAGAGGGGTTGATAGCTGGAATTGAGCAGTTCTCCTCTATTTTCGTGTGGGCTCGTCTTCTTCTTCTTCCTCATCCACGGGCCAGCGGAGGGAAGCCAGACTGCGGATGACGTTGAAGGGGTTGATGATCCGCGCGACGGTTTTGCCGAATGGCGCACGGTCCACGGGTGTGCGGATGCTCAGGATCAATGGCAGACTCACGCCCCATAGCAGTAGCGCGAGCACGCCGAGAATGACATGGTAGAACGAAAAGCTGGTGCCGCTGGGGAAGAGGTAGTGTTGCGGATGCGCGCTGAACCAGTCCATAATCGTGCCACCCAAGATGGATCCGAACGAGCCGACAATGCCGATGACGGACCAATGGACAGCCATTGCCATGGTGCGGCCCGAGGTGTTGGAGAGAAGCGCCGTAAGCCGGAGTTGACACGGGAAGATGGCGGAATAAAGGGCTCCACCGAGGAAAGAGGCAAACGCTTGGTTGAGCACAGCTTGCGGAACACTCCAGTCGCCGATCCACGGCAGGTGCAGGGTTACATAGGAGGTGTTGATGAAAAACCAACTGGCAGAGGTGAGCGGCGCAACGACCAAGAGGATGGCGCACAAGACACGGGGACCGATCCGATCCATCAGCTTGCCCATGGAGAAACTGGCGCACGCCGCTCCTAACGAGCCGATGATGCTTAATGCCGCGATATGGGTGTAAGTGACGGGATAATTGCGCTTGAGATAGATCAAGCCGAACGGGCCGAGCATAGACATGGATGCGGCGACAGCTCCCATGGCCAGGGTGAGGCGGAGAAAATCACGGTTAAGGAGGGGGGCGAGCAGCCTCTTTGCGATGGCGGTTCCGGGCGCTATGGGCGTGCGGCGCGGTTCTTTGACCTTGAGATGGATAAGAATGTCGGACGCGCCCCATACCGCGCCGATGCTGAAGACCAAGGCGAATCCGAGAGCGCTCGTTTTGCCAGTTGCCGGAACGCGAAAGCGATCGAGCAAAAACCCAGCCAGAGCCATGCCGAGCAACGCGCCTATGGTGGCAATGCTCTGACGCCGACCCCAGAATGCGCCTGCTGTTTTATGAGGGATGAGGTCCGCCATCCAGCTATACCACATGGGCGCGCTGGCATTGGCCAATAGATCGCTCAGGCCCACGATGACAATGACCGCCCAAGGCAACCAGGATGCGCCTGGTTTCCAGCAAAGCGCCAACCCGGCAATGATCAGCCAGGGGAGGCGATGCGCGAGCGCCGGGATGGACCAGCGACGCTTGCGTGAGCCGCGATGCTCGGGCAGATTTTCAAAAATCAGCGCCGAGGGAATCTGCACCGTAACCATGATCTGCCGCGCGGTCATCATCAACCCGATCATGACGCCGCTTGCGCCGATGGCTTCCATGAACAGCGTAAGGGAGTAGTTGATCGTCATTGCCATCCAGAGCGTCCCGAAAAATCCAGCAACGATGTTCACCCGCAGCGACCGCTGGATATCCAATTCGGTGATGGGACGGCTATGGAGGTCGAGCAGTTCGGGTTGGCTAGGCATGGAATCGGTGAAGAGAATCAGGGAGTTGGAAATTATTGGAAGAAGGAATTTCGGAAATTGTTGTTGCTGAGGTTGCAGCGGGAGGTGGGCTAAAATCGGGATTTTTCTCTGAAAAAATTGGTTTTTCTGGCAGATGCTTTCTAGATCGCCATCTTATTGAGACAAGTCTCGATTTTGTTTTAGAATAATTCTTGATCTCAATAAGCTTTTCGCGGATATTGGAACTCAACCAATCATTCATGCAAGAAATTCCTAAAACTTCCGACGATGCGATGACGAGCCATGGGATTCGTCTCACGCCGCAGCGTCGGTATGTTTATGAGGCGCTGATGGAGCGCCGGGATCACCCGACGGCGCTGGAGGTTTTTCTGCGGGCCAAGGACCGGATGCCATCCCTTTCGCTTGCGACGGTTTACAATTGTTTGGATGCTTTGACGGAGAGCGGATTGATCCGGCAGGTGAACTGCGACCGCGCTTCGTCCCGCTACTGCCCGAATCTCATGCCGCACGGGCACTTCTTTTGCAGCGAGTGCGGCGTGGTGTTTGATGTCCCACTTAATCCCTCTTTGCAAGCAGCCAGGGAAGTTCCCTCCGGCACGCATGTCTCCCATATAGAAATCAACCTGCGCGGATTGTGTTCTGCGTGCGCCTCAAAACATTCCTAAAATCCTCTTATGAAGTCACTCGTTATCAAGGATCTGCACGTCAACATCGGCGACCGCGAAATCATCAAAGGGCTGAGTCTGACCCTCGAACCAGGCAAGGTGCATGCCATCATGGGGCCGAACGGCTCGGGCAAGAGCACGCTTTCCAAGGTGATTGCCGGGCACCCGGATTACACCGTGACGAGCGGCGAGGTGTTGCTGGATGGCGAGAACATCCTGGGGTTGGAGCCTGACGAGCGCTCGCGCAAGGGGGTGTTCCTTGCGTTCCAATACCCGATGGAGGTGCCCGGCGTGACGATTGCGAACTTCCTGCGCGCGGCGGTGCAGGCGCGGCTGCCGGAGGGGGAGGAGTTGGAAGCTACGGAGTATTACTATCGGCTTTATGAGAAAATGGACCTGCTGGAGATGAACCGGGCGTTCACTTCGCGCTCCGTGAACGAGGGGTTCTCCGGCGGCGAAAAGAAGCGGTGTGAGATTTTGCAAATGGCGATGCTGGAGCCCAAGTATGCGATTCTCGACGAGACCGATTCCGGCTTGGACATTGATGCTTTGAAGATCGTCTCCCATGGCGTGAACGTCCTGCGCAGCCCGGAGCGAAGCATCCTTTTAATCACACACTACCAACGGCTGCTCGATTACATCGTGCCGGATTACGTGCATGTAATGGTTGCCGGAAAGATTGTGCTGAGCGGTGGCAAGGAGCTGGCCTTGGAGCTTGAATCCAAGGGTTACGATTGGCTCACCGAACCAGAACTCGCCGCAGTTTAAAAAGGAGATTTCATGTCAGAAACCAAAACAGATATTACCTTGGACCGGAGCGTGGGAGATTTCTCGTATCCCGAGCATCACGCCTTTGACGCCGGGTATGGGCTCACCCGTGACACGGTCAACTACATCGCCGATGTGAAGAGCGAGCCGGACTGGATTCGCGAATTCCGGCTCAAGGCGCTGGATGTTTTTGAAAGCAAGCCGTTGCCGACGCATTGGGCAACGCGGGATTTGGAGTCGCTCAATTTCGACAAGATCCGCTATTACTTGGCCCACGGTCAGCGGCCTACGCGTTCGTGGGATGATGTGCCGGAGGACATGAAGCAGACGTTCGAGCGGCTCGGCATCCCGGAGCAGGAACGCAAGTTCCTGGCGGGCGTGGAGGCGCAGTTCGACAGTGAGGCGGTCTATTCCAACATTCAGAAGGCCATCGGCGAACAGGGGGTCATTTTCACCGGCTCCACCGAGGCGCTTATCAAGCACCCGGAGATTTTCCGCAAATGGTTCGGGAAGGTGATCCCGACCGGCGACAACAAGTTCAGCGCGCTCAATTCTGCTGTGTTCAGCGGCGGCTCGTTCATCTATGTCCCGCCGGGGGTGAAGGTGAAGCATCCGTTGCAGGCGTATTTCCGCATCAACGCCGAGAACTTCGGGCAGTTCGAGCGGACGCTCATCATCGCCGACGAAGGTTCGGAGCTGATGTATATGGAGGGCTGCACCGCGCCAAAGTTCGAGACCGCCACGCTGCACTCGGCGGTGGTGGAACTGGTGGCGATGAAGGGAGCCAAGATCCAATACGTCACCGTGCAGAACTGGAGCAGCAATGTGTTCAATCTTGTTACCAAGCGGGGCGTGGCGCACGAGGATGCCGAGATCAAATGGATCGACTGCAACATCGGTTCGCGCCTGACGATGAAGTATCCTGCGGTTGTTCTGAAGGGACGCAAGGCGCGCGGCGAGGTGATTTCCATCGCGCTGGCCAGTAATGGGCAGCATCAGGATACCGGTGCGAAGATGATCCACGCGGCAGATGAGACGACGAGCAACATTATTTCCAAGTCGATCTCCGCCGGAACAGGTCGCGCCACTTATCGGGGGTTGGTCCATGTGCCCCGGCATTTGAAGGGGTGCAAGAACAATACGGAGTGCGATGCTTTGTTGATTAACACCGATAGCCGCACGGATACCTACCCGGCCATTACGGTGCGCGGGACGGGTAATGCTGTGCAGCACGAGGCGAGCGTGAGCCAGATCAGCGCGGAGCAGATTTTCTACATGCAGCAACGCGGGTTGACGGAGGGGCAGGCGATGAGCTTGTCGGTCAACGGGTTTGTCAACGATCTCGTGAGGCAGTTCCCGATGGAATACTCGGTGGAGCTGAAACGGTTGATTGACCTCGAAATGGAGGGCTCGGTGGGGTAAGGCATTTGTCCTCTTTGTCACATGGGACGTATGGGACCAATGAATTCTAAAAAATGAGCACACTTTTGTTTACCGATGAATCCGCTAGGGCTGCTGCCCGGAAGACTTTTGACGCGCTGCCGATGCCGGGGCGCACCGATGAGGCATGGCGGTTTGCCAATTACAAGGCGCTGGATTTGACGCCGTTTTCGCAATCGGCGGTTCCGTATTCCGGCGATCGTGACCGTTTGCTGAAGCGCTCCAGCGGACTGGCGGAAACGGCGGGGAAGATGGTCTTTGCCAATGACGAGCTTCTCAGCCGCGAGGCTTTTGCGGAGTCGCTTGCGAAGCAGGGGGTGATTTGGAAACCGCTGGAGGTGGCTGCCGCCGAGCATCCCGAGTTGTTCCAGAAGCATTTCATGGCGCACGGCGCGCCGCTGGGGAGCGCGAAGTTTGCGGCGCTGCATGCGGCGTCGGTGAAGACCGGGACGTTCCTTTACGTGCCGCGCGGCGTGGAGATTGGGCTGCCCATCGAGGTCTTCCACTGGCTTTCGGGCGAAGGAAATTCGACGTTCCCGCACACGCTTCTGATCGCCGAGGAGAACAGCAAGGTGACGCTGGTGGATTATTTCATGGGGGCGGAGCCGGATGTTGCCGGGCTGGCGATTGGGTTCAACGATTTGTATGTCGGGGCCGGGGCGCAGTTGAATTATGTCTGCATGCAGAATTGGAGTCGCAAGACGCTGGCGTTCCAGGTCAATAATACCGTGGTGGGGCGCGATGCTTCGGCCAAGAGCCTCAATGTGAATCTTGGCGGACGCTATGCGCGGACTGAGAGCGCGAGCCGCTTGACGGGCGAGGGCGGGCGCAGCGATATGCTTTCCGTTACGGTGGCGGAGGGCGAGCAGGAGTTTGATCAGCGGACGTTTCAGGATCACCTTGCGCCCGGCGCGTACAGCGATCTGCTTTACAAGAATGCGCTGGATGACGCGAGTCGGACGATTTTTGCGGGGATGATCAAGGTGGAGCCGGGTGCGCATCGGACCGATGCTTACCAGAAGGTGCGCAATTTGCTTTTGAGCGATGAGGCGGAGGCTGACTCGATGCCGGGGTTGGAGATTCTGGCCGATGAGGTGCGCTGTTCGCACGGGGCGACGAGCGGGCAGATCGAGTCGGAGGAGTTGTTTTATCTGCTGGCGCGCGGGATTCCCAAGCGCACGGCCCAGCGGCTGATCGTGCAGGGGTTCTTGCAGGAGGCCATTGACCGGCTGGGGAATGCGGCGCTCTGCGCGAAGCTGGGAGAGATGGTGGCGGCGAAGTTTGCGCGGTAGGCAACCGTTTCTTGGTGGTGGGCCGAACCTTTCAGTGACGCGACTTTGTGGAAACCTCTTTGGAGATGACTATAAGGCCGCGCCACTTTTTTGCACTGAATTCAGCAGAGGGTCTCGCGCGAAGAGCGCAAAGGACGCAAAGGAAAATGAGGGAAGGGGTTTGGCCTTCCACGGTTTGCGAAGCTGGAGCTTCGAAGACAAGTGAGTTCCCAATCAGGAGATTAGGAACGAGGAGATATCAGAATTATTCTTGCTACTGTTCCTCTTTCACTTTTTTCCTTTCGCCTCAGGACGATGCGGTAAGCCCTTGATGTGGACCGTATTGTTCGGCATATTTTTAGTTTTTTATCTTCTTAGAAGTCTGGTGATTTCTGTATTTGGCTTCGACTTCATCTCTTTCCGATACAAATACTGAGATTCCTTTCTTTCGAAGGACAGCGGCAATAGCAAAGAATATAAAAAGGCAGCAATAACAACTGGACCAAAAAGGTAGAAAAGCGGGTAACTTCCTGCCGGCAAGGATGGGAGTAATTCAACCCCCTCCCAATAGCTTCCTCCACATCCCAAAGCTAGCGTAAAAATAAAAAGGATTTTGCCAGCTCCAGTAAATGGACTCGGACGATCTTTATTCATGGCATGTTATTGCAGAACAGGATTATTGAGCGAACTCAACTCCGGTTATCGGGGCTTTCGTTTTAGCATGGGGCGGCATCTTCAGCAAAGGCAACGCGCCCGGTCAATGGGAAAAAAGCCATGATTGTTCTCGCGTCTCTGCGTGACAAAATCGGCGGGCGAGGGCATGGTGTTCTCCCGCTATGGCTATTGATTTTGATTCATCGCGTTGGGACAAAGTTCGGTTGGCTTTCCGGCAATGGTGGGATGGGGAGCTGGAGCGGCCGATTATTCCTGTGCGCTTGGCGGGACGCGATCCGGGCCGGGCGAAGCCTGACGCGCCGCTTTTGAGTCAGGCGAATTGTCACGATTTTTCCATTACCCCGGAACAGATCATTGACAGGATTGATTACGAGATTTCGTCTTATCATTGCCTGGGGGATGCGTTTCCTTACTTTTCCATGGACTGCTTCGGGCCCGGGGTGATTGCGGCATTTCTGGGTGGGAGGCTGGATAACAGTACGGGCCGCGTTTGGTTTCATCCGCCCGCGCACCAGCCGATTGGGGAGATTCATTTTCGGTTCGATCCGGACAATGTTTGGTTTCGGCGGATTTGCGACATTTACCGGGCGGGGATGCAGCGCTGGCAGGGGCAGGTGTTGATGCCGATGACGGATCTCGGGGGGAACCTGGACATTCTTTCTGCGTTCCGTCCGGGCGAGGAATTGCTGATGGACCTGTATGACGAGCCCGAGGAGGTGAAGCGGCTCGCATGGGAGGCTCACGAGGCGTGGCATCAGTATTACAACGCGCTGAATGAGGTGTTGCAGCCGTTCAATCCGGGCTATTCCGACTGGGCGCAAATTTATTCGGAGACGCCGAGTTATATGCTTCAGTGTGACTTTTCGTATATGATCAGCCCGGAGATGTTCGAGGAGTTTGTCCAGCCGGAGTTGGCGGCGAGTTGCCGGAGGTTGGATCATTCATTTTACCACATGGATGGCAAGGGGCAGCTTCCCCATCTCGATTTGCTGCTGGCCATTCCCGAACTGGGAGGCGTGCAATGGTCGCCGGGAGACGGGCATCCGAATTGTAGCCATTGGCCGGAGGTTTATCAGAAGATCGTGGCGGCTAAAAAGAACACGCAAGTATATGGCGATCTCGAGGTGTTGGATGCGGTGATGAACCAGATTGGAACGGGCAAGGGGATCTATTTGATGAATTTCACGTTGATCTGGGGGAAGGAGAGGGATTCGGTGGAGCTTCGGAAAAAGCTGGCGCGGTATGGGGTGGAGTAGGGTTTGACTGGATCGGGAGGAGAGAATCAGGAAGCCAAAAAAGCCGCGTCATTTTTTCGTGGATACAGCAGAAGGGTTCGCGCAAAGGACGCAAAGGGAAATGTAGGAAGCAGTCCGGCCTTCCACGGTTTGCGAAACTGGAGCTTGGGAACGAGGAGAACGCCAAGGTGAGCCGCCGGGGGAAAACGGGATAGGAGCGTGCGAATGTTTGATGCCAGGGTCGTTTTGTTGGCTTATTTGGCACTCGGGTTGCGTAGAATCGCCCGGATATCAGCGATGAAGTCACTGCTTTTGAAATTCGTAGTTTGAATCGCGCCGCCGTGACGAGCGCCCATAATCGGGAATGCAACAACACCTTTGCGAATGGGCAATTCAAGACGGTCGTAGTATACTTTGGCCGGTCGAAATATGACGGCTTCTGGGTCGGGTTGCGAATCAGCTGGTGCGTAAAGAACCTTGGACTTTCCCAGAATCCAAATCTCCTCGTCGTGATCCATCTTGAACTGCCCTGCCGGTATACCAAATGCGAAGAAACCCTTCGGATCGTCCGGAAAGTTCCTTGGCTCATACGTTCCCTTTAGGACTTCCACGATGCGCCCCGCTGCTTCATGCCTCCTAATCTCTACCCTGAGCCTTACTATCAACTCAGCATTGTTGACTCGATCTTTAAGCGACGGCAACGGTTTGAGGGCAAGATCGTCTGCAGTAAAATCACCGGCGTTAGCCAGTTGTGCAATGAACAGCGCGATAGCGAAGCTGACTTTTTTCAAGATGGAATACATAGTATTATGGCTAACAGTATTATTGAGCTAGGTCATTTTTGAGCTGCTTCGTCCACTCCCAGAAAACTGTTTTGGCAGAGTTGGGCGTAGATGCCGTGGTGGGCGAGGAGTTCTTCGTGGGTGCCGCGCTCGACGATGCGGCCGCGTTCGAGGACGAGGATTTGGTCGGCGTGGCGCACGGTGGAGAGGCGGTGGGCGATGACGAACGCGGTGCGGTGTTGCATGAGTCGGTCGAGGGCTTGCTGAATTTGGCGCTCGGTCTCGGTGTCAACGCTGGCGGTAGCTTCGTCGAGGATGAGGATGGGCGGGTCTTTGAGGAGGGCGCGCGCGATGGAGACGCGCTGTTTTTCGCCGACGCTGAGTTTGACGCCGCGTTCGCCGACGATGGTGTCGAGGCCTTCGGGCATGCGGTCGATGAAGCCGCGGGCGTTGGCGGCTTCGAGGGCGGTGTACATTTCGGCTTCGGTGGCGTCGGGTTTGGCGAGGCGCAGGTTTTGGCGGATGCTGCCGTTGAAGAGGAAGCTTTCCTGGGTCACGAGGCCGACGGCTTCGCGGAGGATGTCCTTGGGGATTTCGCGCAGCGGTTGGCCATCGACGAGGATTTCGCCGGTGTCGAATTCGTAGAAGCGGGTGAGGAGGTTGACGAGGGTGGATTTGCCTGCGCCGGTTGCGCCGACGAGGGCGACGGTTTCGCCGGGGCGAGTGTGGAGGTTGATGTTGTGGAGGACGGGGAGTTCTTCGGCGTAGGCGAAGCAGACGTTATGGAAGCGGACATCGCCGCAAAGGGTGTGGGCTTGCGCTTGAGAGTGGGCGATGGCGCGGTCTGATCCGGCGGCGTTGGCTTCCACTTCGGTGTCGAGGATTTCAAAGACGCGTTCGGCGGCGGCGCGTCCGGCTTGGAGGAGTTGGTTGAGCTGGTGGAGGCGTCCGATGGGATCGTAGAGGAAGCGGGCCAGGATGAGGAAGGCGAAGAGGTCGCCCAGGCGCATGGTGCCTGCGAGGACGGCGTGGCCGCCGAAGCCGATGATGAGGGCCATGCCGCAGTTGGCCAGGAAGTTCATGAAGGGGCTGTAAAGGGACCAGGCGCGCATGATGATGAGCGTGGAGTCCATCAATTGCTGGCTGACGCGGTTGAAGCGGGCGTGTTCCTCGGGTTCCCGCACGTAGGTCTTGATCTGGCGGATGCCTGCCAGGTTGTCGTGCAGGAGGGCGTTCATGGCGGAGGAGGCGATACGCTGGAGCCGGTAGCGTTTGTGGGCGGTGAGGGTGTACCAGAGTGCGCCGATGGCGAGCAGGGGGATGGGGGTCAGCGCCAGCAGGGCGAGTTTGGCGTTGTACAAGAAGCACATGACGGCGACGATGCCGACTTGGAGAATGGCTACGATGCCTTGCTCGATGCCGTCGATGAGGACGCGTTCCATGGAGGTGACGTCTTCGAGGAGGCGGGTCATGATGTCGCCGGTGGCGCGGTTGTCGAACCAGCCGACGGGAAGGCGCTGGATGTGGCTGTAGAGGTCGCTGCGGAGGTCGAAGATGACGCGCTGTTCAAAGGTGTTGTTGAGGCGGATGCGCACGGCGTTGGCGAGGTCTTGGATGAAAAATGAGGCCAGGGCGAGGAGCATGAAGGGGAGGAGGCGGTCGCCCCGGCCATGGGAGATGTCGTCGATGGCCAACTGGCTGACTTTCGGGAAGACGATGACCATTGCCGTCATGAGGATGGCGCAGGCGAGGGTTCCCGCTGCCAGGAGGGGGTAGCGGCGCAAATAACCGAGGATGCGGAAAATGGTTTTCATGGGGCGGGGATTACCATTCAGGGGTTGGTGTCGGGAGGCAAGCTTGGGATGGCAAAAAAAACCGGAAAATAAGAAGAAAAGTGGTTGAAAATGGAATGGAATGGGTCATAATCCCACGAAATTCCACCGGATGTCTTCTGACGCTTACAACAATATCACCTTTACCGGGCAGTTCCGGCATGGGGTGGATGCAAAAAATCGCCTTACGATCCCGGCCGATTGGCGTTCCGGGGAAGAGGGGGTTTTGTATGTGCGTCTGCATACGTTGGGGACACATGTTATCGTGATGTCGCCGGATCAGCTCGACAAAAAAGTGGCGATGATCGAAGGGCGCGCGGATCTTACTCCGGGCAAGCGGCAGGAGATGGTTCGCCGACTGGCCTCGGGAGCGCATCGTTGTTGCGTCGATAAACAGGGACGCATGGTTTTACCACCGGAGTTTTGCACCAAGGCTGGGTTGCAAGGCGAGGTGACGCTGGCTGGTGTGATTGGCCAGTTTGAAATTTGGAACACCGAGCGGTGGACTGCCCAGCAGGACGCCGAAGCGGCAGACAATCAAGATCTAGCGAACGAGCTTGGTCTATGACCCCTCTTACAGCCGAGATGACGGAAGCCGCAACCCCGGTGTTGCGGCGGAGGAATGCTTTGAAATCCGAATCCCCCAACTCCACTCCCTATCACGAGCCCGTGTTGCTCGGTGAGACGCTGGCGCTGCTGGCGCCCGCGCCGGGGAAGTTGTTTGTGGATGGGACGCTGGGCGGCGGCGGGCATACTGAGGCGTTTTTGAAGGCCGGGGCGCAGGTGATCGGGCTGGACCAGGATCCGCAGGCGCTGGCGTTTGCCGGGGAACGGCTGGCGGGGTTTGGCGAGCAGTTCACGGCGGTGCACGCGAATTTCGAGGAGATCGGGCGGGTGATGGATGAGATGGGGATTGCCGGGATTGACGGGGCGCTGCTCGACATTGGCGTTTCTTCCTGGCAGCTCGATACGCCAGAGCGGGGATTCAGTTTTCAATCAGATGGCCCGCTGGATATGCGGATGAACCCGGATGCGCCGTTGAGCGCGGCGGATATTGTCAACACCGCGCCGGAGGGGGAACTGCTTCGTATTTTCCGCGAGTATGGCGAGGAGACGGCGGCGCGGCGGATCGCGCAACAGATCGTCAAGGACCGCGAAGCGCGGCCTTTTGCGACGACGTTCGACTTGGTGCGCAGCGTGGAGAAGGTGAATCCACGCCGGGGTCGCGCGCATCCGGCGACCAAGGTTTTCCAAGCGTTGCGCATTGCCGTGAACCGCGAACTCGAAGTGCTGGATGCTGCGCTTGCGGCTTTTTCCGCGCGGCTGAATCCCGGCGGGCGCTTTGGCGTGATTACATTTCATTCGCTGGAAGACCGCCGCGTGAAGACGTTTTTCAAGGCGGGCAGCACGGAATGGCTTGACCGCCCGGAGTGGCCCGCGCCGCGCCGCAATCCCGATTTTCAATTCCGCCTCCTGACGCCGAAGCCTGCTGTCGCTTCGGAAGCGGAGCAATCCCGCAACCCGCGCTCCCGTAGCGCCAAACTTCGCGTAGTCGAAAAAACTTATGTCCACTAATCGTCGCCGCCGTCTGGAAAACACCGTGCCCGTGGGGGCGTTTTCGCCGTGGTTGATCATCGCCGTCCTGGCTCTGCTGGGGGGGATGACGTGGGTTTATTACAAAAACCAGCTCGTTCATCGGGGTGAGAGCATCGGAAAGATGGAGCGGGAGTTAGTGGAATTGGGGCGCAAGAACGAGGCGTTGAAGGGGCGCATTGCGCAGCTTTCCACCTATTCCGCTTTGCAAAAGGCCTGCAACGACGGGACGATTAAAATGATCAAAATCCTCCCGGCGAGTATTGTGCATGTGGATTTTCCGCGTCGATCCGGGGGCAATGGGGATGAAATTCGCGCGGTTTCCAACGAGGTCACCAGCCGATGAAAAAAACCGCCAGAGTACGTGCGATCTTTGCCTGCTTTGGCTTGATGTGCTGCTTTACGGTGTTTTCGGCCCGGCTGGTCTATCTCCAGGTGGATCAGCATGAGAAATACGCGCGGATTGCAGCGGAAAAGCACGTCAAGAAGCAGCCAATCATTGCCGGGCGCGGGGAGATCCGCGATGTCAACGGCGAGTTGCTGGCTGCCAACGAACCACTGAGTACAGTGATTGCGGATGGAAGTCTGATCGATACCGGGAAGGCTTCACCGGACGAGATTGCGGCGATTTTGGCGGGGCCGTTGAAGATGGATCGGGCGAAGCTTGCGGAGAAACTCGACACGCCACGCAAATACGTCGTCCTCAAACGCTCGGTGACGGAGTCCGAGAAGGCGCTACTCATCCAGGGCATGGCCGATTACCGTGACCGGACCCAAAAAGCGATCAAGGGGATTTTCTTTGAGTCGGATTCGCGGCGCGTCTATCCGAATAACGAAGTGCTCTGCCATGTGCTCGGGTTTATGGGGCAGAAACGGACCGACAACGGCGGCGCGGAAGAAACGGAACGCATGGGCGTGGAAGGGGTGGAGCGTTCCATGGACAAATGGCTACGTGGGTATGACGGATTCCGCTACATCGAGCGGGACCGCAACGGTGAGGAGATTGTGCCGTATCGGGGGCAGGAACGGTTTGCGCGGGACGGCTATAACGTCCGGCTGAGCATCGACATGCGATTACAGCATATTGTCGAGACCGAGCTGGATGCGCTTTATAAACAATACCGGCCTGAATTTACCACAGCCATCATGATGGACCCCAAGACAGGGCGCGTTCTGGCGATGGCCAACCGGCCTTGCTTTGATCCCAACAACATGAGCCGGGGGAGCAAGACGGAGGACGGCAAGCCTCTGGATATCAAGCCCGAGCAGATGAAGAACAATGCGGTGATCAGCGTCATGGAGCCGGGCTCCATGTTCAAAATTGTTCCCGTTTCCGCGGCGCTCAACGATAAACTGGTCAGCTTGGATACTGTGATTAACTGCGAGGGAGGCCGGTGGCTTTACGGTGGGAAAATCCTCAAGGAACACGGCCACGGGGATCATCCGAACCTGAGCGTTTTCGATGTGGTTGTCCATTCGAGCAACATCGGCGCGGCCAAGCTTGGGATGAAGCTTGGTGAGCAACGGTTTTACGAGTATGTGCGCAGCTTTGGGTTTGGCGAACGGACGGGGATCAACCTCCCCGGTGAAGTTCCCGGCATTGTCCACTCGCCCAAGAGCAGCGGTTGGAACAAGCTGACCCTCACCCGGATGCCAATCGGGCAGGGGGTCTGCGTGACGCCGATCCAGATGGTTTCCGCCATGAGCGCCATTGCCAACGGCGGGCATCTGATGATGCCGCAGATTGTGGATTCCGTTGTTGACGACACGGGGAAGACCATCGTGAATTTTCCGGCCATGCAGATGCGGCAGGTGGTTGGTCCCGAAGCCGCCGCGCAGTTGCGCTCGGCTTTGAAGGATGTCGTCAGCAAGCGGGGCACTGCTTTTGCCGCAACCATCCCCGGCTATTCTGCGGGGGGAAAGACAGGCACCGCGCAGATCGCCAAGCCGGGCGGCGGCGGTTACTACGACAATCGCTTCGTAACCTCTTTTGTCGGCTTTTTCCCGGCGGACGATCCGCAGGTCGTCTGCCTCGTCATGGTGGACGACGCCAAGGCTGCCGAAAACCTGAACTACGGTGGCCTCATCGCGGGGCCCGCTTTTTCCCGGATCGGCGAACAGGCCGCTCATTACCTCAACATTCCGCCCGACGTGCAACCGGCTCCTGAAGCGGTCGCCAAGGTGACCAAGGCGGACCACTAGAAAATTAGAATGCAACTTAAAGCGCTCCTTTCCAAAATCCCCGTTGTTTTGACGATCGGCTCCGCCGACCGCGAAATTGACGCCATCTGTTACGACTCGCGCCGGGTCCAGAAGAACGCTCTTTTTGTCGCCTTGCGCGGCGAGAAAACCGACGGCAATAGTTATATTGAGGAAGCCATTACACGCGGGGCGGTGGCTGTCGTGACGGAGGAGGAGCAGTCCCAGAGCCGCGCCACGCAAATTGTCGTTTCCAACGCGCGCCAGGCGCTGGCCGATCTCGCGGCGGAGTTCTACGGGCGTCCCTCGCTGGGGCTCAAGATTGCGGGCGTTACCGGCACCAATGGCAAGACTACCACCACTTTCCTGCTCAAGCACCTTTGTGAGAGCGTGCAACTGCGCGCGGGGTTGATTGGTACTATCCGATACGAAATCGGCGACCGCATTTTGCCCGCCCCCCGCACCACGCCGGAGTCGCTCGACTTGCAGGAGCTTCTCTTTCAAATCCGATCCGCCGGATGCCGTGCTGCGGTGATGGAAGCTTCCTCCCACGCTTTGGAGCAGGGGCGCGTGCGCAATGTTGAACTCGATGCGGCTATTTTTACGAATCTAACCCAAGACCACCTCGATTTTCACAAGACCATGGAGGCTTACTTCGAGGCCAAGGTAAAACTTTTCACCGGCATGACCGCGCAGCCTCACAAGAAAGGCAAGGCGGTCATCAACCTTGATGATCGCTGGGGGCAGAAGCTTCTTGCGCGGCTTGCCAAGGAAACGCCCGCGCTTCCTGTTGTCACCTTCGGGATGAGCGCGCGGGCCGATTTCCGCGCCAGCGCCGTTCGGACGGACATCAGCGGGACGCAATACCAGTTGGATGCACAGGGGAAAACCTATCTCGTCCGGTTGCCGCTCATCGGCTCCTTCAATGTTTACAATTCGCTGGCTGCGCTGGCCGGTGCGGCGGCGCTTGGCGTCGATCTCCGCACGGCGGTGCGCGCGCTGGCGGATGCGCCTAGTATTCCGGGGCGTCTGGAGCCGGTGCCGGTGAAGCGGCAGTTTCGCGTGTTTGTGGATTACGCCCACACGGACGACGCGCTCGCCAACGTCATGAAAACCTTGCGTGACCTCAATCCCAAGCGGCTCATCGTCGTCTTCGGGTGCGGCGGCGACCGCGACAAAGTCAAGCGCCCGCTGATGGCTACCGCCGTGGAGAAGCAGGCCGACTGGGCTGTTGTCACTTCCGACAATCCGCGCAAAGAAAATCCGGAGGCGATCATCCAGGAAATCGAGACCGGCTTTCGCCTAAAGAACCACGAGACCATTATAGACCGGCGCGAAGCGATCTTCCGCGCCATCTCGCTTGCGGAACCGCGCGACATCGTGCTCATCGCAGGGAAAGGGCACGAGACCACCCAGGAATTTGCCGATCATACCGTCCTATTCGACGACCTTGCCATGGCAAGGCTCGCCGTCGAGGCCAAACCCGTGGAAATGGAACCCTGACCGCTCTCTCGCCATGAATACAGAACTTACACCACCATTGCAGAAAGAAAAAGCCGGTGAAAATGCGCATCTGGAAATGAGTCGGCGCATGCGCGGTGTCCGGTTCGCCCGGATCCGGTGCCGACTGGTTTGGAGCGACACCCTTTACTCGCGCGATGCGCGCCATTTTTTCAATCGGTAATCCGTAATCCTTAATCATCCAGCATTAGTGGACGCCACTTCTCTTCAACAACTTGCCCAATGGGTGGACGGCGCACTGAGCGGGGGCGATCCCGCTCAGACCGTGACGCGTGTCTGCACGGATTCGCGCAAGTTGGTGCCGGGCGATTTGTTCATCGCGTTGAAGGGGGAAAATTTCGACGGACACGGTTTTGTTGCGCGCGCTGCCGCCGAAGGGGCTGTTGCCGCCGTGGTGGAGACTGTGTGGACGGGCGAAGTCTCCGCCGGGTTCGCGCTTATTCGCGTGGCGGATACGCTCCAGGCTTTGCAATCCATTGCGACCCGGTACCGGGTGTCGCTGCCGTTGCGCGTTGTGGCGCTGACGGGTAGCAGTGGCAAGACAAGCACGAAGGATTTCGTGGCGGCCGTGCTGGCGGAACGCTTCCGCGTCGTCAAGACCGAGGGGAATTTAAACAATCACATCGGCCTGCCGCTTACCATGCTGAGCGCGCGCGCCGCCGACGAGGTCGGGGTGTTCGAGATTGGCATGAACCATCCGGGTGAGATTGCGCCGCTGGCGGCGATGGCCGCGCCTGAGGCGGGCATCGTGACCAATATCGGCATGGCGCATATCGAGTTTATGGGCAGTCGCGAGGCGATTGCGCGGGAGAAGGGGATGCTTGCTGAGGCGCTGCCTGCCTCCGGGTTTCTGGTGCTCAACGCGGGGGATGAATTCAGTGAATCCATTGCCCTCCGGAGTCCCGCCCGGACCATTACGACCGGCATCGGGAAAGGGGATTTGAGCGCGACGCTTCTCGAAGCTGGGCTGGAGGGAAGCCGGTTTCGTGTCCATGCCGGAACGGAAGAGGCGGAAGTGACGCTGCCGGTTCCGGGGATTCACATGATCGAAAACGCGCTGCTTGCGCTGGCTGCCGGACGAGGGTTCGGCATTCCGCTGGCGGTGGGCGCGCAGGGACTGGCCCAGTGCCGCCTTACCAAGGGGCGCTTGGAACAGAAGACGCTCGCGGGCATTCATTTTCTGGACGACACCTACAACGCCAACCCGGAATCCATGCGCGCCGCGTTGCGCACGCTTGCGGTGCTGCCTGTGAGTGGCGCGCGTATTGCGATGCTCGGGCGGATGGGGGAGCTGGGGGTGGAATCCGAGCGGGGACACCGTTCCGTCGGCGAGGAAGCGGCAGGGGCGGGAATCGACTGGCTGATCGCCGTGGGCGGCGAGGAGGCAGGTTTCCTCGCGGACGCTGCGCGTCAGGCTGGTTTGAAGCAAGTAAACATCGTCCCCGATCCCGAAGCTGCCGCGGCGTTGCTGGCTGGGCGCGCTCGCCATGGCGATCTCGTGCTCGTCAAAGGAAGCCGTTCCGCCCGCATGGAGCGGGTTTTCGAGCATCCCGCCTTCCGCACCATTTAACAATCTATGCTCTATTACATCCATCTTCTGAGTGAGCATATCGACGGAACCAACGTGTTCAAATACATCACGTTCCGGGCGATTGGTTCCGCGATGACCTCCTTTCTGCTTTGCCTGATTTTCGGCAACTGGGTGATCCGCAAGTTGATCGGGTTGAAAATCGGCCAACCGATTCGCACCAAGGAGGAGGTCCACAAGCTGGCCGAGCTGCACGGTGGCAAGCGCGGCACGCCGACGATGGGCGGGGTGCTGCTTCTGGGCGCGGTGACGATTTCGACGCTGCTCTGGGCGCGCCCGGACAATTCGTTCGTCTGGCTTGCCATTTTTTCCATGCTCTGGCTGGGCGCGGTCGGGTTTATTGACGACTACCTCAAAGTCACCAAGAAGAAATCCGATGGGCTGCTGGGGCGCATGAAGTTGCTTGCGCAGTTTGCCCTGGCGGTGATTGTGACTTCGTTTTTTGTTTTCAATCCGGCGCTTCAAATCCAGGCCAAGGAGCTTTTTGTGCCGTTCTATAAGACGCCGATCATTTACAATCTGGGCTGGTTCACGCTTCTGTTCTTCGCGCTGGTGATTGTGGGGACTTCCAATGCTGTCAACCTTACCGACGGGCTCGACGGTCTGGCTACTGGATGCACTATCACGGCGGCGTTCGCTTACGCGATCATTGCTTACGCGGCGGGCAACACCAGGATTGCCGAGTATCTGCAGATTCCGTTTTACCCGCTGGCGGGCGAACTCACTGTGCTTTGCATGGCGCTGGTGGGGGCGGGAATGGGCTTTCTTTGGTTCAACGCGTATCCGGCCCGGGTTTTCATGGGCGACACCGGCTCGCTCGCCATTGGCGGCGTGCTGGGCGTGGTGGCCATCTGCACCAAGCAGGAATTGCTGCTGCTGGTTGTTGGCGGCATCTTCGTCATCGAAGCGCTTTCGGTGATTTTGCAAGTCGCCAGCTTTAAGCTCACGGGCAAGCGGATTTTCCGCATGTCGCCTATTCACCATCACTTTGAATTGCTGGGCTGGAAGGAGAACACCGTCATCGTGCGATTTTGGATTCTCGCCATTATGTTCGCCTTCCTCGGTCTCGCCACGCTGAAACTTCGGTAATGAAACCCTGCTATACCAATCAACAAATTGCGGTGCTCGGCCTCGGCTCCAGCGGGGAGGCTGCCGCGTTGCGTCTGCTTGAGGAAGGGGCGCGCGTTACAGTGCTCGACAGTGGGGATTCGGAAAAGCTTCATGCTGCTGCCGCGACGCTTAGGGCCGCTGGAGCGCGGGTGCTCTTGGGCGAGGAGGCCGCGAGCGATGCCATGATTTACGATCTTGGCGTGCTGAGTCCGGGAGTTGATCCCGCTGTGCCGCTTGTCCGCGATTTCTGCGCCCGGGCGATCCCGGTGATTGGCGAACTGGAGTTTTCTTATTCCCTGTGCGCCTGCCCCGTGGTGGCCATCACCGGCACGAACGGGAAGACGACAACGACGCAGTTGGTGGAGCGGATGCTTAATGCGTGCGGGGTGCGCACGGTTGCGGCGGGGAACATTGGGCCTGCCTTTGCAGCGCGGGTGAGGGAGAGTGCAAATCTCGATTTGATGACGCTGGAGGTTAGCTCGTTCCAGTTGGAGACGATCCGGGAGTTCCGGCCTGCGATCAGCGTGTGGCTCAATTTCCAGGCGGATCATTTGGACCGCTATGCTTCCATGGAGGAATACTACGCGGCCAAGTTACGCATCTTTGAGAATCAGACGGCGGAGGATTTTGCCATCGTCAAACTCGAAGACAAACTGCCGCCGCTCAAGGGGCAGAGGATCACTTTCAGCGCTTATACGCAGGGGGGCGATCTCGACTTGCGCGAGGGGGTGATTCATTTTCACGGTCAGCCGGTGTTGCGGCTTGCCGACACGCAGTTGCGCGGATTGCACAACGCGGAGAACCTCATGGCGGCGCTGGCGGTGGGAGCGGTGCGCGGGCTGGACTTTGCGCCGATGATGGAAGCGCTGCGCACTTACAAGGCGCTGCCGCATCGCTGCGAGTTGGTGGGGACGCTTGATGGGGTCGATTACGTCAACGACTCCAAGGCGACCAACCTCGATGCGCTCGAAAAGGCGCTCCTTTCTGAGACTCGCCCGGTGGTGCTGATCGCAGGCGGCAAGGACAAGGGGTTTGAGTTCGACAGCCTCACCGAGCTTGTGGCATCCAAGGTCAAGAATGTGGTGTTGATCGGCGAGATGGCCTCGCGCATTGCTGGGTTCTGGGCCTCGCGTGTGCCTTGCGAACAGGCTGCCACGCTGGCCGAGGCGGTTCGGCTCGTGCGCTCGCATGCCCAGGCGGGCGATGTGGTTCTTTTCTCCCCCGGCACTTCCTCTTTCGATATGTTCAAAAGCTACGCTGACCGTGGCGGTCAATTTCGTCAACTTGTTCAATCCTTAATCCATCCCGTCTCATGAGACTCTTCCCTAAAAAACCCTCCAAATCGGCTCTGCTGAGAAGGCAGAAGCTCCAGGCCGCCGTGGCGCGCCGGGGTTCCAAAGCTCCCTCCATTGAGGAGGAAGAGGAGCCGACTACCAGTTTTAAAACGGCCCTTGTGGTTGTTGTGCTGCTGCACCTTGTTGCGGCGGGTGGCGTGTACATGTTCGACTCTATCAAGACGCACCGTTCCGGTGCTGGCGAGGGGGATTCCGCGCCTGCGGTCAGCCAGAAAACGGCGGCTGTGGCCCAGGCTCCGGCGTCGGTGGCGCGGCCCAAGCCGTCGTCGGCTCCTGTCGCGCCGGTGGTCGCCGAGGCTAAGGATTCCGGCAATTTTTATACGGTGGCCAAAGGGGATACCCTGGTGTCCATCGCCAAGAAGCTGCACGTCGGCCACGACGAACTGCTCAAGCTTAACCAGATCGACGATCCCAAGAAGCTTCGGATTGGGCAGAAACTCCGCATTCCCGTCAAACTCCGCGCCGCGAATTAGCTACCTCTTCCGCCTTCCCCCCTCATGAAACTTGTTGCCCTGAGTCTGCTGCTCTCCGTGACCACGATGGTAGTGATCGGGATCGTCATGCTCTTCAGCACTAGCGCGTTTAGTCGCGATGCCTTCAGGGTCAGGAAAGCCAAGCCGAAAACCGAAGCTGCTGCAAACGCCGACGCGGCAAAACCACCCGTGGCAGAAAAGGATGCGGCGGAGAAAGAAACAGCAGATGAGGCGGCCCCGAAAAAGGAAATTCAGTGGGACCCGGCCAGTCTGGTAAAGCGGCAGGTCATGTGGCTGGGCATTGGATTGATGGTGTGCATTGTTGCAACGATGGTGGATTACCGCTTTTGGCAAAGAACCTGGCCGTATTGGTTTGGGCTTGCGGTGGTGCTGTTGCTGACGTGCTTTCTTTTCCGGGACATCAAGGGTTCGCATCGCTGGATTCGCCTAGGCTCGCTGACTTTTCAGCCTTCGGAGATCGGCAAGCTCGCGGCCATCACGTTTCTCGCCGCGTGGCTTCATCGCCAGGAGGAACATGCGCGGGAGTTTCTCAAGGGGATCGTCTATCCGATGTGCATCGTGGGAATTTTGATGGGGTTGATCGCTCCAGAAGTCGATCTTGGCACGACCGCCATCATTGGCTGCACGGCTTTGACGATGATCTTTGTGGGCGGCGCGAAGCTCTGGCAGCTATTGCCGTTTCCCTGCCTGGGCTTGGCGGGGATTATGGGGGTGGCGATCTGTATTCCCAACCGGTTGGGGCGGCTGATGGCGTTCAGGGATTTGGAAAAATTCAAGGATGGGGCGGGCAATCAGCAATGGAACGGCCTCATCGCGCTCGGTTCGGGCGGTGTTGATGGGCTCGGGTTGGGAAATGGGCGGCAGAAATTCATGTTCCTGCCTGAAGCGCATACGGATTTTATTTTTCCCACTATCGGTGAGGAACTGGGGCTCATTTTCACGCTCCTGATTGTCTTCTGCTACGTCGTCATGATTATCAGCGGCATCGCGATTGCGCTCAACGCCCGCGAGCGGTTTGGGACGCTGCTTGGGGTGGGGATTACCACGATGCTGGCGCTTCAGGCGGCGCTGAATATTGGCGTGACTACAGCGCTTCTGCCGAACAAGGGGATTCCGCTTCCATTCATCAGCTATGGCGGGTCCAACCTGCTCTTTTGTATGTTGGGGGTGGGGATTCTCCTCAACATTTACCGCAACGGTGGCTTGGAGAAAGCGACGCGAGCTGTCACCAAACATCGGCCTTTAATGACTCCAAGAATATGAATACGGAATCCGCAGATTTCGCAGATTGCCGCAGATTTTTAGAAAAGAGCGCGCGGGGTGATTTTCGGCTATTTTTGGCTATATGCGGTTTTCGAAACAGAGTTTCGCGGATACGCTCGTTCCCAATCTGGAGATTGGGAACGAGCGCCGTTGGCGCAATAAAATTTGAGAGATGCCATCATCTTGTGCGCATGGCCAAGTTTGCCATGCACTCGCATTTCATCTGCGAAAATCTGCGACATCTGCGGATAAACCCTCTCTTATGAATATCGCAATCGCAGGCGGAGGAACGGGCGGGCATTTGTTCCCGGCGTTGGCTGTGGGCGAAGTGCTCCTTGCGCGCGGCCATGCGGTGCTGATCTTCATTTCGGAAAAGGAGGTGGATGCGCTCGCCATCCGGGGGCGCAGCGAATTCCGCTTCGAGAAGCTGCCGAGTGTGGGGATGCCCCGGCTTTTTTCGTCGGCCATGCTGACTTTTTTCCAGCGGTTCAACGCCAGTTTCGCTCCGTGCCGGAGGATTTTCGCCGAGTTCAAGCCGGATGCCGTGCTCGGCATGGGCGGGTTCACTTCCACGTCGCCGATTCTGGCTGGGAAACTGCGGCGGATTCCGACGTTCGTTCACGAGTCCAATGCGATTCCGGGGAAGGCGAATCGGCTCAATGCGCGGCTGGCGAATGTGGTTTTGCTCGGCTTCGAGGAATGCAGGCGGTATTTCCCCAAGGCGCGTTGCGAGGTGACGGGAACACCCATCCGGCGTTCGCTGGCCCGGCGGGTTCTGCGGGAAGAGGCTCTGGCCGGGTTTGGGTTGCAGCCGAATCGCACCACACTCCTCGTCATGGGGGGGAGCCAGGGGGCGCACGGGATTAACGAGGCGATGCGTGCGGCTGCTGCAGGGGGTAAGCTGGGGGGGATTCAGATTTTGCATTTTACCGGGGCGGGGGACGAAGAGGAGGTGGCTGCGGCCTATCGCCGGGAGGGGGTTTTGGCTCATGTGGCGGCCTTTTGCCACCAGATGGAGAACGCTTACAGCGCGGCGGATTTGGTGGTTGCCCGGTCCGGTGCGGCGAGCCTTGCGGAGATTTCTCATTTTTCCCTCCCGTCTCTTTTGATCCCGTATCCCTACGCGGCGGAAAATCATCAGCAATTTAACGCGGAAATATTTGCCCGCGCGGGGGCGGCTGCGCTATTAAAGGAGACCGAAACGACGGGCGAAACGCTGGCTGCGGCGATAAGCCAGCTCGCAGGGGACCGGCAGGCGCTTCAAACGATGGCCAGCCACAGTAAAAGTCTGGCCCCGAGCGATGCTGCCGTCTGCGTTGCGGATACGATTGAACACTTTAAATGAACGACACCAGCAAATATCTGGCGGAGATTTTGGTCGGGGGCGAACTGCGCATCCATTTGATCGGCGTGGCCGGGTCTGGGATGAGCGGTATTGCGGGGTTGTTGCTGGCGATGGGGCACACGGTTTCGGGGTCCGACAAAGTCAGCACGGTGGAAGTGCAGCGCCTTCAGAAATTGGGACTTGAATTTCACCAGCCGCAAAATGCGGCCAACATTCACTATGCGGACATGGTGATCTATTCTTCGGCGATTCGTCCTGGCAACGTCGAGTATGACGAGGCGGTTCGCCAGGGGGTGAGCCTGTTGCGCCGCGCCGATGCCCTGGCAGCCATCATGCGGTGCAAAAAGGGGATTGTTGTCGGCGGGATGCATGGCAAGACGACGACATCCTCCATGGCTGCGCATGTGCTGCGGGTCGGTGGCGTCAAGCCGTCGCACTATGTCGGCGCAGAAATCCCGATCCTCGGCACCAATGCGCATTGGGACAAGGATGGCGAATGGTTCGTGGCGGAGGGGGATGAGAGCGACGGCACGCTGGCCGAATACTATCCCGAACATGCGATTATTCTGAACATCGAAGAGGAGCACCTGGATTATTATGAGAACCTCGCCGCTATCGAGATCATCTTTAACCAGTTGATGGATCAGACGCGCGGACAGATTTTCTACTGTGCCGACGATCCCCATGCCGCGCGGCTTTGCGGTTCCCGCGAGGGGGCTGTTTCGTTTGGGGCGTCTGCGTCTGCGGATTACCGCTTCGACGTGTTGCGTGACGCTGATTTTCAGTCTCGCTTCGACGTCATTTGCCGCGGGGTGCGGCTTGGCGAAGTGGAACTCAATGTGCCGGGCCGTCACAACGTGAGCAACGCCATGAGTGTGATTGCGCTGGCGAGCGAACTGGGCATTGCGTTTACGAAGATTGCCGAGGCGTTGGCTTCGTTCCGCGGAGCGCGGCGGCGGTTCGACATCAAATACAGGAGCGAGAACTATCTTGTTGTGGATGATTACGCGCATCACCCGAGCGAAATCCGCGCCACGCTTGCCACGGCTCGCAACGGGGGACGGCAGCGGACGCTGGTTCTTTTCCAACCTCATCGCTTTACGCGGACGGTGAAATTGAAAGAGGAGTTTGGGTGCTGCTTTGACGATGCGCAGCTGGTCTTTTTGGCGGACATTTATCCCGCCAGCGAGCCGCCCATCCCTGGTGTCACTGGGCAAACCATTGCCGACGCGATGGCTACTCACGGACACCAAGGGGGGAAGTATATTTCCAATCGCGCCCAGATGGTTTTTGAAGTGGGGCATCTGTTGCAACCGGGTGACTGCATTTTGAGCCTCGGCGCGGGCAACATCCACGAGCAAGGCGCGTGGCTTGCCCGGGACCTGGCGACGATGGAGGCTTTGCAGGCTGCGATGGGCGAGGGGGTTATCAAGCTCTACGAGCCGCTCGCCAAGCACACGACTTTGCGCGTCGGCGGTCCCGCCCAGTTCTGGGTTGAGCCGGAGACCGAGGCCGGGTTTGCGCGGCTGACGGCTTACTGCCAGGAGCACGCGCTCCCGCTGATGGTTATCGGGCGCGGCTCGAATTTGCTGGTGCGCGATGGCGGCATTCGCGGCGTGGTGGTTCACTTGGAACGCGGCGCATTTCACCGTCTGGAAATCGACGGGATGCGCATTACTGCCGGAGCGGGTGTGAAGCTCAAGGAGCTTGCCCAAGCTGCCAAGACGGCGGGCATCGGCGGTTTTGAATGGATGGAGGGCATCCCTGGAAATCTCGGTGGCGCGCTGCGGATGAACGCGGGCGCGATGGGATCAGAGACGTTCGGGCAGGTGCTTTTGTTGCGCGTGGTTGACTCCGAGGGCCACATTCAAGAGCGCGTTCCTGCGGATCTGGAAATTCGCTACCGGGGTGTCCCGAGCCTGGGTCGTCAGTATGCCACGAGTGCTGTGCTGCAAGGGTTTGCCCGGCAGCCGGAGGAGATTGCGCGCCTGATGGACGACTACGCGCACAAACGCTGGGCCATCCAGCCCAAGGAGCCGAGCGCAGGTTGTACGTTCAAGAATCCTGCGGAGTGTCCGGCTGGGCAGTTGATCGAGGAGCTGGGCTTGAAAACCTCGCGCATTGGCGGGGCGTCCATCTCCGCGCTGCACGGCAACTTTTTTGTCAATGACGCCCATGCCACTGCCGCCGATGTGCTGGCATTGATCGAGCAGGTCAAAACGATTGCTCTGGAAAAACGGGGCATCGCGCTGGAGACTGAAGTGCAGATCGTTGGCGAACCCGAAAGTTTTCTCAAATGAGCAGTCTTACCCATAAACGCATTGCGGTCCTCAAAGGGGGGCCCGGTTCTGAACGGACGATCTCGCACGCTTCGGCGGCGGGGGTTGCCGGAGCTTTGCGAGAGCTTGGGGCAGAGGTTATCGAAGTGGACGTGACCGGACCCGGTTTTGAACTTCCCGCCGGGATCGACCTCGCTTTTAACATCATCCACGGCACCTTTGGCGAAGACGGCCAGTTACAGCGCGAACTCGAAGCGCGCGGCGTGCCTTACACGGGCGAAGGCGTGCGCGGCAGCGAGCTGGCGTTCGACAAGCTTCAGTGCAAGGCGCGGTTCGTCGAGCGCAGCATTCCCACGCCTCGGTTCGAGATTGTTCCGGCGGGCTCGGCACCGAAGATGCCGCCGCCGTATGTCATCAAAGCTCCGTGCGAAGGTTCGAGCGTTGGAGTGTTCATCGTCAAGACGCCCGAGGAGGCGGCTGCTGCCATTGAGTCCGCTGCCAAGTTTGCGAAGGAATTGTTGGTCGAGGAATTCGTGGAAGGTCGCGAGCTGACCGTTGGTATTTTGGGCGACGAGGCGCTGCCCATCATTGAAATCCGGCCCCGCGTTGGCTTCTACGATTTTGCCAACAAATATCCCTTCCTCGATCCGACGGGGAAAGGCGCGGCGGACCATTATTGCCCCGCTGCGCTCGATGCTGAGACCACGCGGCGCGTGCAGCAAACCGCCCTGGCGGCGCATCGAGCGCTGGACTTGGAAGTCTATTCACGCGTGGATGTTTTGCTTCGCGCCAATGGCGAACCGACTGTGCTTGAAATCAACACCATCCCCGGCATGACCCAGGCCAGCTTGCTGCCCGAGGCTGCTGCCGCCGCTGGAATCCGCTATGCGCCGTTGTGCGAGCGGATCGCAGAACTTTCCCTTTCCCGATTCCGCGCATGAACACCTGCAACAAAATCAACAATCGCCGCCGCGCCGGAGCTGGCCATCGCAAGACGCAGGGGCTCCTGGAGGTCAAGGTTCGCTCGGAGATTGCCAACCGGCAACGCAACCGAACGCTCCTCGTTTGGGGATGCAAAATCACCCTTGCCTTGAGCATGGTCGGCGGTGCGATTTACGGCGGGCGGGAGGTGGTGAATCGGATGTTCCTTAAAAATCCGGAATACAATCTTGCGGCAGTGGAGATCAGTGACGACGGCGCGGCTCTTTCGCGCGAAGTCATCCTCTCCACGGCGGGGTTCAAGATCGGTCAGAACATTTTCAAGGTCAGCCTTGCCAAGGCTTGCGAAGCCATCGCCGCGCTGCCGCAGGTCGATCATGTGGATTTGCAGCGGTCGCTGCCCAACAAGATCACCGTGGACATCGTTGAGCGCCGTCCTGTGGCGTGGCTGGCGGAAGCCCGCACGACCGATCCCTCGACTTCCGAAAAATCGTTCCTCATCGACAGCAAGGGCGTCCTCTTCAAACCGAAGCGGCAGTTGCCCGAATACCTGCGGTTGCCCGCCATTTACGGCGCGCCTGTGGAGAACTATCTACCCGGTGATACCGTCGGTTCCCCGGAGGTTTGTGCGGCGCTGGATCTCGTCCAAAAAAACGGGGATGCCAATCGCTTCCGGCTCCAGAGCATTGATCTCTCCAAGGGCTATTGCCTCATTGCCACTGATGCCCGGCGCGCGAAGCTCACCTTTGGTCTCGATGATATTGGCCGCCAGTTGGAGCGGCTTGGCGCGGTGCTGGACTACGCCGCTGCGCAGGGCAAGGAAATCCGCACCGTCAACCTGATGGTGGAACGGAATATCCCGGCGGTATTGAGCGCTCCGGCCGCCCCTGAGCTGGAGTCGGCTGCGCCGCAGGAACCGTCCCAAACGGTTGACGCGCCCGCCGAGAAGGTCGTCGAAAAAACCGCTGTCAAGCCTAATGAAACCAAGGTCGTTGCGCCAGACGCGGAGCGCCCGAAAACGACCGATAAGAAACCGAACTCGCTGAAAAAGAAACCCACCGTCGCTTCGACGACCACCACACGCACCGAATCCGTCGTTCGCCGTGCGGAGCCGGTCACGCGCGCGGTTCCCGTGAATTAAACGCAAACCCACCCGAAGCACGCAATCACGATGGCCAAAGATAACATTCTCGTCGGACTCGAAATCGGCACCTCCAAGGTTTGCGTGGTGGTTGGCGAGGCGAAGCTCGACGGCCCGATCCGGATTCTGGGTGTCGGGCAGGCTCCCTCCTTCGGCATCCGCAAGGGAGAGATCGTCGATTTTGAAAACGTCCACAAGTGTGTGCGCGAGGCCATCGCTGACGCCGAGGAAAAGGGAGATGTTACCATCAAGGCTGTCTTTACGGGCGTCACCGGCTCCCACATTCAATCCTTTAACAATCGCGGCTGCGTGAACCTTCCCGAGGACCGCGAAGAGATTGATGAGACCGACTGCGAGGACGTTGCCATCAGCGCGCGCGACGTCAATATTCCGCAGCAGAACGCTTTTCTTCACACCATCCTCCAGCATTATTACGTGGACGGGCAGGAGGGCGTCCTCAACCCCGTCTCCATGCTCGGGCGTATGTTGGAGGCGGACTTCCACATCATCCACGGCGTCGGCAACCGCATCCGCAATACGGTGCGCTGCATCAAAGAGCTGGGGATTGAAGTCGAGGATGTGGTGTTCAATGGCTACGCTTCGGCGCAGGCGATTCTCACCCAGCAGCAGAAGAACCTCGGCGCGATGGTCATCGACATTGGCGGGGGGACTACGGACTACGTTATTTATGTGGATGGCGCGGTGAAGCAAAGTGGCGTTCTGGCTGTTGGAGGCGACCATATTACCAACGATATTTCGATGGGGTTGCGCATCCCGATGGCTAAATCCGAACGGCTTAAAATCGAGGAGGGCGACGCCACTTTGGGCAACGCGCTGCCGGGCGAGGCGATCTACCTTAAGGATGAAACCGGTTTTGCCGGGCGCGAGGTCGAGCGCGAAACGCTGAACACCATTATCCATTATCGGCTGCGCGAGATTTTTGAATTGCTCAAGCGCGCCGTGGATAGCGAGCCGTATTTGCCGATGCTTGGGGCCGGGATCGTCATCACGGGGGGGTGCTCGCAGTTGCGCGGCATCGGGCCGCTTGCCCAGGATGTTTTCAACGTTCCGGTGACGGTGGCGCACGCCAAGTCCACCTCCGGGCTCATTGCCGCCGCCGAAAACCCGCAGTTTTCCACGGCCATCGGGTTGCTGCGGTACGGGCAGGCGGCTTACGCCAACCGGCCCCAGAAGGGCGGCATCTTTGACAAGGTCCGGCGGATTTTCGGAAAACGGTAACCTCCTATCCAGTATGATTGAACTTACCCCACGAAACAGCTCTGGTCCGGTGGCCCGGAACATCAAAATCATCGGGATTGGCGGGGCGGGCGCAAACGCTCTCGACCGGATGGCGCTTGACGGGGTTCCGCCGGAGCGCCTCATCGCTGTGGACACCGAAGCTCAAGCGTTGGTTTCCTCGGTGGCGGGGGAGAAGATTCAGCTTGGGCTTGAATCCACGCGCGGGCTGGGCTCGGGCGGCGACCCAGAGATGGGGCGCTGTGCTGCTGAGGAATCCGCCGGAGAAATTCGCTCCGCGCTTGAAGGGGCGGAGACGGTTTTTGTGCTGGCCGGGTTGGGCGGTGGCACCGGTTCGGGGGCTGCGCCGTTTGTGGCGGAGCTGGCCCGGGAAGCTGGTGCGCTCGTGATCGCCATCGTGACGCTCCCTTTCTCTTTCGAAGGCAAACGCCGCGCCGCGCAGGCGCAGGAAGCCCTTGCCGCGCTTGCGCCGCACGCCGACGCGATTGTCTGTTTCGAGAACGACCGGATGGGCGATGCTGTGCCGCCCAAGGCGGGCATCCAGAGCGCATTTGCGGCGGCGGATCAAACTCTCAGCCAGAGCGTGCTTGCACTTGCGGCGCTGATTAATCGCAATGGGCTGATTCCGCTCGGATTTAGCGAGTTGACCGCTGTCCTGCGCGACAGCAATGCGCGCTGCATTTTCGGCTACGGCGAGGCGCAGGGGGATAATCGCTCTTTCGACGCACTTGCGCTCGCGCTCAAAAATCCACTCATGGACAAGGGCCGCTTGCTGCGCGATTGCGAGACCGTGCTGGTGCAGGTGAGCGGCGGGCCGGACCTGACGCTCGACGAGGTGCAGCTCCTCATGGAGGAGTTCAATCGGTTCGTCAATGACCGGACGCGCATTCTCTTTGGCGCGGCGGTCGAGCCGGAATTGGCGGGACGGCTTGCGGTGACGATTTTGAGTTCTGTGGGTGAGGTGCGTTCGGCGGCGGTTCGGCCCCGGCCTGCTGCGGTTGAGCAACGGCCCGCGCCGGTTGTTGCCGCGCCGCGTCCGGCTCCTGTGGCGGTTGCTCCTGTGCCCGCGCCTGCGCCAGTGGTTGCCGAGAGCAGGGTGGAACTGGAACCGGAGTTTGAGCCGGAGCCCGAGGAGGAGGGATTTTCGCTGGTTGTCCAAGCTGAAGGGGAGGGCCAGGATGAGGCGTTTGCCGGAGAGGAAGAGGAGCCTGTGGTTGCCGAGGAACCGCCTGTTGCGCCCCGCATTGAGAAGCCGCGTGGATTGCGGGCGGCGACCCAGCAAGCTTCGCTGTTTGGGGAGGAACCTGCCGCTCCGGTGGAGAAGATCGCCCCGCCTGTGCCGGGTAGAATGTTGCGCCGTCCGTTTCCTGAACGGCCCGCGCCCGTGTCCGAGCCTGTTGTGGAGGTTGTTCCCGAGCTGGTGGTGGAATTGGAGCCAGTTTCGGAACCGATTTCCGAGCCGCCCGTGGCGGAGGAACCGGAACCCGAGCCTGTGCAGGAGCCAGCGATCATCGAGGCCAAGCCGAGACCGGCGTTTGCGCGCCGCCCGGCTCCCGCGCCGCAGCCGCGTTCGCCGGAACTGATTCCCCAAGTGGAGAACGCCGCGCCTGCGGGTGCCAAGGCGCCGCAGCAGGAGATTCTGCAATTTGAGCCTGTCACGCGGGGGCGTTTTGAGAAGAGCGAGCCAACGATTGTGGACGGGCAGGATTTGGATGTGCCGACGTATATGCGGCGGCGGGTGAAGTTGCGGTGAGGGGTGCTGGATTAGCCGACCGTGTGCAGTATCCGACGTTTGCCCCAGGCGGTGAGTTGTTCTTTGCGGCTGTGGCGATTTGACTTGCTGAACTCCTTTGTTCCCGTCAATTTCCGACAAATCTTTTCGCGTGTGCCATACGGTTTTTCCAAAGTAGCCCCTCTCACAAGCCTTCTCGCTCTGCTCGCCTTTTGTCTGCTCCCTTTGTCGGGCTGTTGTCCCTTCAGCTCGACAAGACAATTTTATCATCCGACTACAACCCACATCTACCCGCCTAAACCGAACAACTGCTTCGTAACAATTTGGGATCACAAACCTCTTTCAAATTATAAAGTAATTGGCACTTTCAATTACAGCGAGAGGATGTTTGAGACCCCAGAAACGGAGCATAGCCCTGGTTGGAATTGGGAAAGAGGATTCAATTACATGACAAAGGTTGTTAAGTACAATGCCCGTTTAGCAGGTGCCGCGCATGTGATCATGCTCAACCGCTGGAATTCCGAAGATAAAGCTGAGATTGGTCTTCCTTGCTATATCTCCGACCATGCCCTGGTGAGTGGCGGCACCGAATTTCGGAGGCGATGGACTTACCATGTCGACGCTGAGATGATCGTGTTCGAGTGAAAAGGCAATGGGGGCACAGGACGTGGCTTTTAATGGCACTTTACGGCATTTTCGTGCTCGCCTCTTTGTAAAATACAGCACCTTCAGGGCGAGGGCATTCGTCAAAATGTGCTAAAGAGACGTTCGGATGCTGAGTTGTGTTGGCACGCTTTCGAGGCTGGAGCTCGCAGACAGGGGCGTTCCCAATCAGGAGATTGGGAACGAGGAGAAAACGAGGAGAAGCTGCGGTGAAGTGTTCCTGAGACGACCCTCTTCCCTCCTCTTTTATACTCAAGGCATCTGCTTCGGGACAGCGCGCGAGGTGCTGGACGGACCTGATACCGGGCCGATGCTTTGGAGATCGATGGAATGGACTCCCAATTGAGGGGCGGGTGAGTCCTTCTTCAAACTAAAGTTGCCGTGTTCTGGATCCTCGAATTTTGGATCCGTCACCAAGGAGTGTTGATCTAAGCCCCTGAATACGCCCTTCCCAAGCTGGATCGGTTTTGCGTTCTGCCAGTAGATGTTGTGATCGCATTCAACGAGCGGAAGTTTTTCCCAAGCGGCCCAGACGGTATCGAAGAGCGGTGTGTCCGCACTTTGAAAGAAAATGTTTTTTCTTATTACGGACTGCATGGGCGGGGTATTGTATTTCTCCGGCTGAATGAAAACATCGCCCTGACGTGAATAGGCGAAGACGTTGTTCTCCACGACATTTCGAGGCGCGCCGTGGAGTTGGAGGCCGAAATTGGAGTCGTTGATGACATTGTCTGTGACTTGCACGTCGTCGCAATAATCGTCGAGATAAATGCCCATATAGGCCCCCGTTCCTTTTCCCACGTGCTCAATGAGATTGTTGCGGACGATATTTGCTCCGTTACCCATCACTCCCCAAAGGTAGATTCCGCCACCGTCGCCGAGTTCCTCCATGACATGATGGATGTGATTGAACTCGATGATATTTTCGTGCGTGGGAACAAACGGCTTGATGTCAGCAGCCCTATAAGGCGGCTTTAGACTGGAAGAGGCAGCCTTATTCCAATACTCCGGGCGTTCCCCATCGACAGTGATTCCATGGTAAGGCATGTCATAAATGAGATTATGGGCGATGCGATTATGGCCTGAGAGATACAGTTCAACACCCGAGACGCGCCGGACAACGGTTCCGCAGTGATGGATTGTATTGTTTTCGACCACATTGCCCGAACTGATGGGAGGCCCGTCTCCCAGGTAGTCGGTGATTTTGACCGGGGTTTCTCCGACACCGGTGAATTCGTTCCCGGAAATCAAATTATTTTGGCATTCCTTCCAGAGCACGACCCCGCAGCCTCCGACATCCGTGAAGAGGCAGTTGCGCACCTCGCAATTTCGCGCGCCACCTCCCAGACAAAGAACAGAGCCGTTTAAGTTGGGCGTAGTGTCAAAACGGCTGGCGTGAGTGAAGGTCAGGCCATCAAAGACGACATGCTCCACCCACTGGTTTTTTCCGATGTCGCCCAAGACGGAAACCATAAGAGGCAAGCCCCCCGCGATCACCTCGGCCTGATTGGGGTCTACGCCCTCCGGAGGCCAGAACAGAAGGGTTCTTTGCTTCGGATCGAAACACCACGCGCCCGGCTGATCAACGGCCTCGCGGATGTTTTCAATATAATAGTCGCCTGATTTGCCCTGCCCATCCCCGGCCAGAGGATATTGGGATTCTTTGGCGAGGGTTACGGTCAAGGCCTTCTCATCGATGGATTGAATCGGCAGAGTTTCATCAAACCATTCGCGTGACTTGATGATGACCAAGCCGTTGGCTGCATCGGGCCAAGCCAGCAGTTCGCCCGCCTTAAAGGAGAACATCTTTGTCCCCTGGTTTTTTATGTAAATGGCATGAAGGAACCCACTGCGGGGAAAGCGCGCGCGCGGTTGTTTTTTACCGTTCACAAACAGATCCTCGACCGGGCGCAGCAAGTCAGGCAGATGGATCGACCACAAGGGGCTTGGATCGTGTTTCTGCCATGTTTCGGGAAGTTTTATTCCTCCATCAAGCACCGGCTTTTCGCCGGGATAGGCAGCCAATCTCAAGGGATGAACAATTGTGCCCGAGTCCGAGGCAGTCAACTCGACCGCCTTGCTCAAAATATAAGTTCCGCCCCTGATCATGATCATAGGACTGGGCCTGCCAGCCGCTTTGCCTTCGCGGCTTGCCTGCAAGGCACGGTCCAAGGTGGCGAACGGGCCGTTCGTTCGGTTCTTATTGGCTTCTGCCAGAGTGCCTGCCCATTGGTCATTGCCCTGCGGGGCGACAAAGAGATCGGCTTTGCTATTCTCAACCGGAGAAAATGCGCGACCTGGGCCAATGGCGGCAAGCGCGAGCAGGAAGGCGAGCAGTGTGGTTTTCATGGGGGGGTGATGGTTACGTCAACCGGACCGGGACGCCGTGTTGGGCGAGGTATTCTTTGACTTGGGCGACGGTGTATTGGCCGAAGTGGAAGACGCTGGCGGCGAGGACGGCGTCGGCTTTGCCGATGGCGAGGACTTCGCTCATGTGCTCCAGCTTACCTGCGCCGCCGCTGGCGACGACGGGGACTTCCACGCTTTCGCTGATGCGACGGGTGATTTCCAGATCATACCCGGCCTTGGTTCCGTCGGCGTCGATGGAGTTGAGGACGATCTCGCCGGAGCCGAGGGCGACGGCTTTGCGCGCCCATTCCACGGCGTCCATGCCGGTGGGCTTGCGTCCGCCGTGCGAGAAGACTTCCCAGCGGTCGGGGCCGACGCGCTTGGCGTCGATGGAGACGACGATGCACTGGCTGCCGAAGCGTTCCGCGCCCGCGGTGATGAGTTCGGGGGTGGCGATGGCGGAGGAGTTGATGCTGATTTTGTCCGCACCGGCCTTGAGCATGAGGCTCATGTCGTCCACGGTGCGGATGCCGCCGCCGACGGTGAGGGGCATGAAGCATTGGTCGGCGGTGCGCTCGATGACGTCAATCATGGAGGCTCGTCCGTGCGCGCTGGCGGTAATATCGAAGAAGACCATTTCATCCGCGCCCTGCTCGTTGTAGCGCAGGGCGAGTTCCACGGGGTCGCCGACATTGCGCAGTTCCCCGGCCTCGGCTTTGCCGAATTGGACGCCGCGCGTAACCTTTCCGTCGTGGACATCGAGGCAGGGAATGATGCGTTTGGTCAACATGATGGGTGAATTGTTACGGATTTGTCACAGGGACGGCAAGGATTGCCCAGATTTTTAGGATAAAACTTGGCTCTTCGTGAAAAAGCGTGGTTTTTCAGAGAGGATACTGGAGACTCCTTGGGGTGCAAGACAAAGAATTTTTCTCGATGGCCCTTGGGTTGAAGACGCCGTGGCAGGTAGCGGATGTGCAGAT